>Ga0181561_10005617_pt1 | contig 10686 bp, 5 predicted proteins | sample 011ome_19_FD_133760 | JGI IMG/M metagenome (GOLD analysis project Ga0181561, IMG submission 133760) | Coastal salt marsh microbial communities from the Groves Creek Marsh, Skidaway Island, Georgia - 011510BT metaG (megahit assembly) | ecosystem: Environmental > Aquatic > Marine > Intertidal zone...
GACGCTTCCGTCGACGTCGGTTCGCGTGCCGTCACCCGCGGGGTCCTCCGCGGCGGCGACGCGAACGGCGCGGCGCGAGCGCGCGTCGGGAGAGGCGCGTCCTCTAGCGTGTCCGAAGAATACGGCGCGCGCGCCCCCGCACGCGGCGCGCGACCCGAGACCCGCAGTCGCGCGACCTCGACCTCGCGTGTCGGCCTCGCCAACTCGGCACGACGAGACGACGCGTGGCATCGTCGACTCGGCTCGTCGCGCGGAGATACCCGCGGCCGTGGCCGCGCCGGCGAGACGCATGGCACCCGCGGGCATCCCCGGCATGACGAACACTTCTCGCGGCTCTTCTCTGGGACCAGCGCGATGCTGCGTACCTCAACGCGTCGAGAAGTGGCCTCCGCGCGAGCGCGAACGAGACGTGGCAGCGTTTCGGAGAGGTTTCTCCGAGAAACGACGCGTGCGGATAGATGCGAGCAGGTTTAGCCGAGTCCCACGACGTTCGAGACACTCCGACGCGCGCGGTCTCGCCGCGATGTCGTCGCCTGCGCTCTCGCGATCCGTCCCCACGCCCGTGGCGCGCGCGCATGCCGCGTCCTCGTCCCGAGGGCCGACATCGCCCGGCGCGACCCCTCGGCGGTGGCGTTCGGCGCCTCTCGCGCCTTCGCGATCGCCGTCGAGCGCCCGGATGCGCTCGGTGCCGAACGAAGACGCCGCGCGTGACACGACGGACGACGCGACGGATGGCGCACCTCCCCCCGGCGCGACGGACGTGCGCGTCCGCGTGCTCCGCGGCGAGGCGGAGATTCCGCGGATATGCGCGCTCTGCGCGGCGGTGTTCAAGGAGGTGGCGGTGCCTCTTCCCGACGAGCTCGAGAACGACCCCATCATGACGCAGGTGGGCGACTTCCTCGAGAGCCGCTACGAGACAGCGATGATCAAGGACCTGAACAGCGTCATCACGCGGAACATGCGGGAGAAGCGCCGCGCGGCGAACCAGGCGCACGCCGAGTTCGGGCGCGTGAAAGCCAGAGCCACGGCGAGGGAGCTGCGCACGTTACAGCGAACGCGCACGTCGGTGGACGCGTTGACGACGGAGCAGCTCGCGGAGATGCGCGCGAGGATCTCCGACGAGATCGAGGCGGAGTTTCTAAACCCGCGGTCGCCCGAGGAGATAAAGCGCGCGCGCGCGAGGCAGTGGATCCAGCTCGTCGCGGACGGCGCCGTGGCGGGGGGGGTGAGCACCGGTTTGGTCTCCGCGTCGTCGTTAAAAAAAAACGACGACGCGAAGAGAGAGACGAAGTTTCTGAAAATCAACGGCGAGCCCGCGTCGTTTGGACGCGAACCGACGCCTCTCCCGCCGACGAAGGACGGGAAGCCGCGCGAGCGCATCGCGAGCGCGACGCTGCAGGTGTGCGTTCCGGACAGCGCGTTCCCGCCTCCGTTTCCGTCGTCGAAGCCGTACCGCTCGTACCTGGCGAACGTGGCCGTGGCGCCGGAGGCGCGTCGGTCGGGGGTGGCCACGGCGATCATCCGGTACTCCGAGCGGCTCACGAAACTCTGGGGCTTCGACGAGATGTGGCTACACGTCAACATCGACAACCCGGGCGCGCGCGCGCTGTACGAGGGGCTGGGGTACGCCATCGTCTCCGAGGACCCGTGGTTTTACCTGGACAGGAGGTACTTGATGCGCAAGAAGCTCGTCGCGTGAACCGGGCGCGGAGCGGAGCGAGCGCGGAGCGGAGCGGGCGCGAGCTGCTCGCGTATTATTAATAATCGGTAGTACTGTAACACACCACACCGAAGGCGCGGTCGAACGCGCCGGATGTCCTCGTGCGCGAGCTCCGGCGCCGAGCTCGTCACGCCCACCCGAGCAACGCGCCTCTCGCCGGCCACGCCGCCGCGCCGACCACCACCGGGATGAGCGCGTTGTCGTTGACGTGAACGGCGTCGGCGGCGAAGACCTCGACGCCGGCGACGACGCCGCCGACGAACGCGCTGAACGTCAAGACGCGACATTCCAAGGCGGCTTCGTGTTCGATGTCGCGTTCGATGTTGAACACGCCATTGTTCGCGCGGAACATGGCGAAGGTCACCCCTAAGCCCACGAGAAAACACGCGAAAGTGCCGACGGCGGACTTGCCGTTGGCGAAGCGTTTGTTGTTTCGCGCGCCGCGAAACGCGCGTCCGGCGACGCTCGCCGCCGGATCGCAAAACGCCAACGCGCAGATGGACAACGCCGCGACGTCGCACGGGTACAGAACCAGCGCGATCCAAACGCCGAGCAGGTACCACGCCGTGCCGTGCACGCGGTCGCGCTCGCTTTCTCTCAGCGCGTTCGCGAAGAACGCGTCCGCCAGACGCGCCAGACGCGCGTCGTTTGTCGCGCCGGACGACGCGCCATTTTTTTTTTTTTGCGCCCGACGCAGTCGCCACAGCTCGACCGCCCAGCACGCGGCGAGCGGGAACGCCAGCGCGTTCGCCACGGGGAAAGCGCGCCACGTGCGGTGGCGCTCGTCCGGGAACGCGGTGACCACGAGGAAAACGGTCAGGAACCCAGGGAAGGCGTGCCACGCCGCTCGAACGAGCTCCGCCGGCGTCAGCGTCGAGGGCGGTCGAGAGCCCGACGCGGGATCGGTCGCGACGAAGACGGCTCCGTTCGATGCCGAGACGCGAAGGCCGTGGGGTCGGACCGCATCCGCGCGACGACGGGGGCTGCCCCGATCGCGAAGCCGCATCGAAGCGGGGCGGGTGGCCCCGCGGTGCGCGCACCCGCGCGAGGCGGTGTGTCAGCCGGTTTCTCCGAGCGTCGAGGGCGAACGCACGTCGTCTCGCGGCGGTTTCGGGAAGAAGTTCCAAAGACGGGAAAAAAGCGTTTCGCAGCTGCCTCTTTTTCACATTTTCAAACGGCGACCGCAGTCTGCGTTTTGCTGTCGAGGGGCTTTTTCGATCGTCGAGGGTTGGAAAAACAAATGTCCGTTGAGAACGTCTTCGAACTGTCGAACGGAGCAGCACCTCTTTCGCGCCAATTCGCGCGCGCGTTCGCCGAGCCCGCCACAACACGAGCGCGCTCGCCTCGCGTCGCACGCGTCGCACGGCCTCGCGCGTTCGTCGCCTTCCCGGCACGATGAGCGATCCCGTCCCCGTGTCCTCGAAGCCCGCCGGCGACGCCGACGAGGCGAAGAAGTCCGCCAAGTCGCCCGTGGCCATCAACGCGCTCTCCATCAAGATGGCGGGCGCGATCCGCCCCTACCTTGACAAGGCGGCGCCCGCGCTGGTGATGCTCACCACCGCGTTCGGGCTCGCCGAGCCGTACGTGGTGGCGCTCTGGGCGTACCTGCAGTACGTCTGGGAGAAGCTCCAGCCGTACCACCCCGAGGAGATGTTTCCCGCGCTCGCGGGCTTCGTGCTCGTGTTCTTCGGCGGGAACTTCTTCACGCTGTGCGCCGCCGTCGAGGCGTACCGCCTGGTCGGGTTCGAGGACACCAAGCGCGCCGTCGGGAAGCTGGTGGACTCGTACAAGACGGCGCGCGCCGCGTCCGCCAAGGACGACGAGCTGGACGAGGACGGCGACGGCATCGCCGACGTCAAGCAGATCGGGAAGAAAGAGCTCGTCGCGCGCAAGCTCGGCGTCGTCGCCAAGGCGGTGGACCCCGAACTCGTCGCCGACGCGCTCGGCGCGATCAACACCGGCTTGATGGCGGTCGTCGCGACGCTGCGCGTCAAATTCGCACAGTGCGTCACGCTGGGCGTCACCGTCGGCGGGATCGCGCACAACATCGTGTCCACGCACTTCGAGCCCGTGCTCCTCGAGCTCACGCCGCCCGACTACAAGAAGTGGGTCGCGCCGACGGTGAAGCACGGGTGCAAACTCGCGGGCGTTACGCTCGCGTGGTCGCTGCAGATGACCATCAGCGCGTTCCACTCGTCCTCGCGCGGCGCGCAGCTGTTCGCGCGAGGCACGCTGTCGTACTTAGTGCGCCGCGGGTACCTCAAGAAGAGCGCCGTCGACGAAACCGGCAAGTTCTTCAACGTGTGCATCGTCGCGTTCGGGCTCGTCGGGTTCTGGTCGCAGTTTTGGAGCGGATTCTCCCTGCCGTTCCCGCTCAACATCCTGCTGTTGCCCGTGCGGCTCGCGGAGTGGGGACTGCGCGTGCTGGTGTTCATGCTCGGATAGAAAACGGCGACGGAGGCGGACGGACCGCCGGCGGCGGCGGCGCGGACGCGAGCGCGTAGACGCGTCTGCTTTGTACGTACGTATCAACCCCACAAACGAAGGTTCGCGCGCGACGCGCCGTCCTTCGCGTTCTATCGCCACGCGTCGCGCGTTTCGCTCGCGCACGCCTCCCCCAGCGCTTCGAACACGCGCGCGATGGCACGCTTGTCCGCCGCGCCGAGCGCGGCGGCGGCGAGCGCGAACCGAGGCGTCGCCGCGAGCGCGGCGAGCGTCGCCGCCGTCCTCGTTTTCGAAGCTTCGTTCGCGAACGGAGACCCGGGCCCTCGTTCGTCCAGCGCGGACGCGAACGCGACGCAGTACGCGCCGAGAATCTTCGCGCTCACGCTGTGCTTCAGCACGCGGGGAAGCTCTGCGTCGTCCACGGAGCCCAAAAACAATAGCAACGCGTCCGGGTCGCCGCGGAGCGACGCGCACCCGCGCTCGAACTCCGTCGCCGTGCGCGGCGCGCGCGGCGACTGACGTTTCAACGGAGACCCGGCGACGATCGGTTTCGTCGGTTTCGTCGGTTTCGCGGTTTCGCCTTCGATCCTCGGCTTCGGCTTCGTCGCCTCGGAAAGGTCTTCTTTCCGGTCTTCTTTCGCCGCGTGGTCCTCCGCAGCGCGCCGCGCCGCCTCAGCCGCCGCCGCCGCCTCGGCGGCGACGCCGGCGTGCCCCGGGTGCGCGGCGGCGACGCGCGCGTACTCCGCCGCCGCCTCGGCGGCGCGCGAAGGACCGAGCGCGGCGAGCGCGGCGGCGCGCCGGTGCCTGGCGCGCGCGTGCCCCGGGTCCAGCGCGAGCGCGTCCTCCGCGTCCCGAAGCGCGGCGTCGTGCGCGCCGAGCTTCAGGTGCGCGGCGGCGCGGTTGGCGTAGAACGCCGCCGCGTTCGTCGGGTCCGCCGCAATCGCCGCCGAGTACGCCGACTCCGCGCCGGCGTAGTCGCCGGCGCGGAAAAGCGCGTTGCCGCGGTCCTTGTGCGCGGACGCGGACGCGGCGCTCGGAGCTTTCGGAGCTTCGGGCGACTTTTTCGTCTCGGGTGACGTTTGAGACACCCCGAACGCGCCATGTTGTTCGGACGTCTCGAACGTCTCTTTCGTGCTTTCGTGCTTTTCGTGTTCGTTCGTCGTCGTGATGCCTTCGCGCGGCTCTTCCTCGTCGTCGGACGAGTCCTCCTCGACGATGACGACGGCGCGCGCCTGAGACGAACGCGGCGGAGTTCGCTCCGGTTCTTTCGAATCGATCGCCGGAGCCGCCTTCGTCTCATCGTCGTCGTCGTCGTCGTCGTCGTCGTCGTCGTCGCTGTCGTCGTCGCTGTCTGGCTCGATGGTCACCGCCTTCGCGCCGCTGGAGAGCGCCGCGGCGACGTCCCCGCGCGCGCCGCCGTTCAAACCGCCGAGCATCGCCTCGGCGGCTTTCTCCATGCACGCGTTCACCTCGCGCCGCAGCGCTTCGCTCTCCGGCGCGGCGCGCACCACCTTCTCGTAGTCCTCCAGCGCGCCCTCGAACGCGTTCAAGCCGGCTCGGGCGGCTGCGCGGCGGTGGAAGCCCTTGACGTACGCGGGGTCACACGCGATGGCGTCGTTCGCGTCTCGCTCCGCGCGCGCGAAATCGCCCCGCTTCAAGAGGGACGCCGCGCGATTGGCGTAGAGCACGGCGCGCGCGCGCGCGTCCACCGGAGGCTCCGCGACGCTTTCGTTCGATTTCTTCTCGAACGCGCGAATCGCCTCGTCGTACGACGCGATCGCGTCTTCGTAAGCGCCACGCGCGAATCGCATATTGCCCTCGTCCTTGAGCGCGGCGACGCGAGCGGCGATATCGATCGAGCTTCCGTCGGGTTCGATCGGGGTCTCGCTCGCGGCGTCGTCGTCGTCCGAGTCGGACGCCTCCTCGATTTTGATCTTGATCTTCGAGCTCTTCGGCTCGGGGTCCTCGACGATCTCCTCGATCACCATCGGCCCCCGACGCGCGGGGGCGACGACGGGAGGAGCCTTCGTTGACGGCTCGGAAGAAGAAGAAGAAGAAACCCCGTCATCTTCTTCGATGGCGACGCGTCGCATCGCCGCGCGCGCGGTTTTTTCCCGCGTCTCGTTCAAAGTTTTCTTCGCCAAAGCGGTGAGCCGAACGAGTTCGGCGTCGCTCGGCTCGCCCTCCTTCGTGCGTCGCCTCGCCTCGATCGCGGCGCACAGCTCGAAGTCCCGCAGCGCCACAGACGCGGCGTCCTGCTCGTTCGCCTCGAGCGCGCACGCGCCGCGCCGCAGCAGCGCTTTGAAGTGCTCGGGGTCCAGCGCCAACGCCGCGTCGCAGTCTCGCGCCGCGTCTGACCACCGCCGCAGTTTCATGTACGCAGCGGCGCGGTTCGCGAACGGCGCGGGGTTGGCCGCGTCCAGCGCGATGGACACGTCGTACGCCTCGATCGCCGAGCGGTACTCGCGCGCCTTGAACAACTCGTTGCCCTTCTCCTTCTCGCGCGCCGCCGCCCAGCGCCGCTCGCGCGCGGGCGCGTCGCGCAAACCCGCCAGAAGCTTCTCGCGGTCGGCGCGGGTCGCGCCGGAAACGGAAAGGTCCTCCGCCTTCGCCTCCGCCTCGCGCTTCGCCGCCTCCGCGAACACGCCCCCAACGCCGTGCCCGTCCAAATTTTGTTCCGCGGCGTTTAGGTCCGCGAGCGTCGGCATGCCATCGCGGAGCGCCTTTTTACTAAAAGACGAGCTCGAGGGTTTAGGGTTTCCGGCGACGTCGCCGGTGGCCGTCACCGTCGCGCGCGTCGCGCCGCGCACGGGCGCGCCCGCTTTGTTGTCCCGCGGCGCAAATGCCGCCGGCTCCGAGTCCGTCCGCGCGTCTTCCGCCTTCGCCGCGGAGGACCACGCATCGAGGTCGGCGACGAACGCGCGCACGTCCGCGTCGAGGTCGGCGCGCGCCTCCGCGGAGGTCTTGCCTGACTGCGACCCGAGAGACGCCAGGCGCGCCTTCGCGACCTGCGCGGTGGTCGGGAACCCCTCGTCGCTGAACGTCGGGAATGGAACGAACCGACGGGGACGAAGACGTTTCGTGTCGCGTGTCAGTCCGTCTCTGTCTCTGTCTCTGTCGCGTGTGTCCCTTCGCGTCTCGTTTCGGCGGGTTTGTGGGTTTCGGGGTGGCGTTCGGCGCGGAAGAGAGGGAGACGCGCGTGTTTCGCGTCGCGTCGACCCAAACGCGCGCGTCCATCCATATCGGGGATCGATGACCGTCCGGAGCGATCCGCGCGAGATCCGGACGGACGGGTGGGGAGAAAACGCACTCCATGTACTTCGCGAGCTTGTTCAGCTGGTTCACGTCCGTCATCGCGTTGATATCATCTAGCCCGATGTCGTCGAACTTCTTGCGCTCGTCTTCAGTCAGCGCGACGGTCATCGGCCGCGCCATGTTTCCGTAGATCTCGGCACCCTCCTTCGCGGTCGAAGCCGGCGGAAAGACGCTCGATCGGTTCGACCGGGAGAGCGCGTTGGGCTACGAACGAGCGCGACCGGCTCGGGGGCTGGGCGCGGCTTCGAGCTCGTGCGCGGTCACCGAGGCGGTCGTCGCGAACACGCGCGTCGCTCCCGCGAGTGCGCGAGTCGGGGCGCTCGTCGTGGTCAACGTCAAAGCCCGAGATCGCCGCGCGCGTTTTCTCGAGCAGTCGGCAGCGCGCTCCGCGAATTTGCGCCGCGGCGGCAAGACTTGGTCGGCGGTCTCGAGGACTCTCCAAATTGCTTTTTCGCGGGGCACGACGATTGGCGACGGGCGACGTCCACACCACGAGCGCGCGGACCGTCCGAGCGCGACAAACCGTGCCCGTGCGCCTCCCGCCGACGCGCGCGGCGACCGCTGCCTCGTTCCTTCGCTCGATGTCCCTCTCCGCGGCGGTCGCGCGCGCCGCGCCCTCGCCGCACGCGGCGGCGGTCTCGCGCCGACTCGGCGGGGGCGGCGGCATCCGAGGCCGCCGCGCGCGCCCCACGCGCACGGCGCTCACCTTGACGCGCACGGCCACGGGCCGCGACGCGCCTTCCAGCGGCGGCGGTGCGGACGAGTCGGGTGACTTCCGCGAGTTCCACCGGGACGAGCAAGGCCGCGTCATCGACAGCGACGGCAATCCCGTGGCCCCCCCCGAAAACGGGTGGGTCGCCGAGATGGAGAAGGAGTGGGCGGCGACCGGGTACGACGACCGCTTCTTCGACGACGACTGGGACGAGATCAACCGATCGAGCGTCGGTGACGCAGCGACGACGCCCGAGCCGCCCGTGTTTCCGTTCGCGGACATAAAAGACAGCGAGTGGCGTGAGACCGTGCGTTGGGAGGACGAAGACGACGCGGACGACGCGACGGCGCTCTTCGTCGAATCCGGCCCGGCGGCGGGTCCCGGGCCGAATTTCTTCGCGCGAGCGCCCCCCGTCGAGCGTCGCGAGCGTACCGAGAGCGTCACCGGAGAAGACGCAGAAGACGCATCACGCATCAACTCGGAGGCACCCGTGACCGATACGACGAGCGCCGCGCACGACCTGACCGAGGCGCAGGAGGCGGCCATCATGGGCTTCGCCTCCGGGCTGGACGCCGAGCAGCCGGAGGCGGAGCCGGAGGGACCGCCGGCGGTTCTGCTCGCGGGGTTTCGCGTGGAGGAGGTCCCGCGCGTGCGCGAGTTACTGGACGAGCTGGGCGGCCACGACGTCCCCGTCTTGCCGGTGCCGCAGGCGTACCTCGAGCGCCCTCTGATCGACGCGCTGCAGATCCAGGAGCCGGACTGGGAAGCTCCGCGAAGCGACGACACGTTCCCGATTCGCGGCGGCGAGTTCGGGTCGCGGCGGTGCGCGGTGTTCTCCGGCCTCGACCGCGGCGAGATGGCCACCATCGTCAGCGCCATCGAGGCGCGCGGCCTGCCGCGGCTGGTCACCGCGGTGGTCACCTCCGAGAACTGCGAGCGGACAATGGGCGAGGCGCTGGCGCTGGCGGTGCGGGACGCGCGGAGCGACGCGAGGCGCAAGGAGGCGGCGCGCGACGTCGACCTGGAGGCGGCGGTGCGCGCCTCCGACGCCGCCGCGGCGGCGGAAAACCTCTCCGCCGCCGAGCAGGTGCGGCGCGAGATCGAGCGGCAGGACGCGCTCGCGGCGGACGAGGCGGCCGCCTCGGACGCGCGGAACGAGCGCGCGACGCGCGCGGAGCGGCACATGGAGAAGCTGAAACAGGAGTACGTGGAGAAAGCGAGAGCGCGCGCCGCCGCTGACGCGGCGATCGGAAACGCGGCCGGCGAGGACCCAAACCCCGCGGGCTGGCCGACGCTCGAGGACGTCGAGGCGTCCGCCGCGAAGGCGGAGGCTTTGGGCGTGGACGACGTGCTCCGCGCGTCGGGCGCGGACGGAGACGCGCTGGAGGCGATGGTGCGGGAAGCGCTGCGCGAGAGCGAGCGCGCGGAAGCGCGCGACGACACGGCGAACGCGAGGAGCGAGGAGCGAGGAGCGGCGGAGGAGAACACGACGGAGACGTCGCCGTACGATCGTCGCGACGACGATCGCGACGACGCCGCGGAAAGCCGCGAGGCGGAGATCGACCCCACGCGCTGGGCGACGCGCGTGGACCCGACCGTGGGACGCGCGACGAACACCTCCGGGACAAACGACAAACGACAAACGAACGACGCGAACGACGCGAGGGACCGGGACTTGTCGGCGCCGGCGATTGGCGAGCCGAGCGCCGCGGAGCCCAACCCGCGCGCGTCGAAAGCGCGCGAGACGCGAGACGCCGCGGCGGCCGGCCCACCCCCCGCGCGCGCCGGCGAGCCGGAGACGGCGAGCAGCGGACGCGAGGTGGTCGAGCCGCAGATCATGACCAGGCGCATGCTGCGCGAGCTCGCGATGCGACGCGGGGTGTCGTACGCCGAGATGCTGGCCAAGGCGGAGGCGGAGGGGGTGGAGCTGCCCGAGGAGTAATAGGATAGGCGTTTTTTTTCTGTTTTTCTTTCATACAAAAACGAGCACCGGAGAGGAGAGCGTTCGTGAAAGCGAGGTACCACTCATGTACTACTCGTGTACTACTCATATGCCGCCTCGTTCGCGGTGTCGGCATCTACCAGCCTCAGCACGTACGTGACGGTGACCGCGACGAACCCGTCCTTGGGTTCGGACTTGGTCTCCGCGACGTCCACGCGGAAACCCGCGTCGCGCGCAAAGCCGCGAAACACTTTACATCCGCGTCCGGATCCGCGCCGCGCGTGCGACATTATCACGACTGTGTCCAAACGCGCTAACGAACGGATGGTCTTCACCAAATCCGACCAAATTCGTTCGTTCTCGCCGTACACCACGTCCGCGAGTAAAATCGCGTCTGGTGTGTCGGTTTCGTCGTTCGTTCTGGTGTGTCGGATCCACGCCTTCGCCGCGCGCGCGTCGCCGTCGTCGCCCCAAAAAAGACGGCGGCACTCGGGGACGCGCGCGTCGTCGTCGTCATCCAAAATCGATTCGCAATCCGATCTCTCTCGACAC
>Ga0181561_10005626_pt1 | contig 10674 bp, 7 predicted proteins | sample 011ome_19_FD_133760 | JGI IMG/M metagenome (GOLD analysis project Ga0181561, IMG submission 133760) | Coastal salt marsh microbial communities from the Groves Creek Marsh, Skidaway Island, Georgia - 011510BT metaG (megahit assembly) | ecosystem: Environmental > Aquatic > Marine > Intertidal zone...
CTTTATGCCATCGGCATCGATCTCAAATACCTCGCAGGACCCAGCTGATACGGGTCCTTTAATAAAATTCGCGGCCACCTCATATCCAGCATTACCGCCAGAACCACCTGATGGGAGGGTAGATCCCGAAACCCCACCTGAGGCAGCATTTGCTCCTGAACCACCAGAGCCACCCCCACAACTGGCTAGTAGTAACATACCTGTGACTGTCAGAAGCCTGTGATTTATGGGATTTGTTTTCATATGGGGAAGACTAGATTATCTTGGATGGATTATCGGATATTAATCATAGGATTTCATGAAATTTGCGTCAGCTATCTGTAATTCTAGGGTAAGAACTGGCGACCAATCACAGTTTTACCTTTTGCGACAATGTTCTGCTAGAATGCGCGCCCAAATCTATATAAAAATATTTTGATATTGCTATGAAGCTTCCTGAATCCCCACAATTTAAGCGTCTGCGTCAGGCCTTGGATGAGCGAATCCTGTTTCTGGACGGTGCCATGGGCACCATGATCCAGAACCGCAAGCTGGAGGAACAGGATTTTAGAGGTGAGCGATTCAAAGACCATCCCAGCGATCTTCAGGGCAATAACGACCTTCTGGTACTAACTCGCCCGGATGTCATTCGTGAAATTCATGCAGCCTATCTGGATGCGGGTGCGGACATCATCGAGGCAAACACCTTTAATTCAACTTCGGTTTCCCAGGCAGACTATGGTCTGCAGGATATTGTGTCTGAGTTAAATTGCGAAGCCGCCAAAATTGCACGCGAAGTTGCCGACCAATTCGAAAAACAGCAACCAGAAAAACCCCGGTTCGTTGCCGGTATTTTGGGGCCAACCAGTCGCACCGCTTCTATTTCACCCGATGTAAATGATCCGGGTGCACGCAACGTAACCTTTGATGAGTTGGTAGAAAACTATAAGGTAGCTGCGCATGGCTTGATAAAGGGTGGAGCCGACATCTTGTTGATCGAAACGGTCTTTGACACCCTCAATGCCAAAGCTGCGGTATTCGCCTGCGAAGAAGTGTTCGAGGAAATTGGGTACAAGCTGCCCATTATGATTTCAGGCACGATCACGGATGCATCAGGGCGAACCCTCTCTGGTCAGACGACCGAAGCTTTCTGGAACAGCTTACGCCACGCCAGGCCCATATTAATAGGCTTGAATTGCGCTCTGGGTGCCGAAGAGCTTCGCCCTTATGTCGCCGAGCTTTCCCGCGTAGCCGATACCTATGTCAGTGCCCACCCCAATGCTGGTTTGCCCAATGAATTTGGTGAATACGACCAAACGCCCGACGAAATGGCGAGTATCGTGCGCGAATTTGGCGAAAGCGGTTTTCTCAACCTGGTAGGCGGCTGCTGTGGCACTACGCCAGAACATATAAAGGCACTACATGATGCCCTGAAAGAGCTTCCGCCTCGCAAGATTCCAGAGATAGAGGGTGCCTGCCGTTTGTCTGGTTTAGAACCTTTTAATATCACCAGCGATTCCCTGTTCGTCAATGTGGGCGAGCGTTGTAATGTGACTGGTTCAGCCAAATTTAAACGGCTTATTCTTAACGAAGAATACGATGAGGCAATCTCAGTCGCGATAGAGCAGGTTGAAAACGGAGCCCAGATCATCGACATCAACATGGATGAAGCTATGCTGGATGCAATGGCTGCCATGCCCAAATTTATTAACCTGATCTCGTCCGAACCCGATATTTCCCGCGTTCCATTTATGGTCGACAGTTCCAAATGGGATGTGATTGAGGCCGGTCTAAAATGCATTCAGGGCAAGCCCGTAGTGAATTCCATCAGCCTGAAAGAAGGCGAGGAAAATTTTCTACATCAAGCGAGTCTGTGTCAGCGCTATGGTGCGGCCATTGTCGTCATGGCTTTCGACGAAAACGGACAAGCCGACAATTTGGAAAAACGTAAAAAAATCTGCAAGCGCGCCTATGATTTGCTGCGCAATGAGCTGGACTGTGATCCACGCGACATCATCATTGACCCCAATGTGTTTGCCGTAGCCACAGGTATTCAAGAACACAACACTTACGGTGTGGATTTCATCGAAGCTTGTCAGTGGATAAGACAAAATCTGGAAGGTGTCGGCCTGTCAGGTGGTATTTCCAACGTGAGCTTCTCTTTCCGCGGCAACAATCCGGTGCGCGAGGCAATTCACTCTGTGTTCCTGTTCCATGCCATCAAAGCCGGATTAAACATGGGAATTGTCAACGCTGGCCAATTGGCTGTTTACGACGATTTGCCTGCAGAACTTCGTGATGCCGTCGAAGATGTTGTGCTCAACCGCTCCAGTGAAGCGACGGAGAAGATGCTTGCCATTGCCGATAAATATCGTGGCGACGGAGGCCCTGCCGAAAGCAAGGAAGACCTTGGCTGGCGTGATTGGCCAGTAAACAAGCGGCTAGAGCATTCCCTGGTCAAAGGGATTAATAAGTACATCCTTGAAGACACGGAAGAAGCACGTCTGGCTGTAGACAAGCCCATCGAAGTAATCGAAGGCCCGCTCATGGACGGCATGAACGTGGTTGGGGATCTTTTTGGCGCGGGCAAGATGTTTTTGCCCCAGGTGGTCAAATCTGCGCGTGTCATGAAACAGGCTGTCGCCCATTTGGAGCCCTATATTGAAGCGGAAAAAGTCGAAGGGGAAACTAACGGCAAGATTTTGATGGCCACAGTAAAAGGTGATGTCCACGACATTGGCAAAAACATTGTCGGTGTGGTTTTACAATGCAACAACTTTGAGGTCATTGATCTGGGCGTGATGGTGCCTGCAGAAAAAATCCTGGCCACGGCCAAAGCAGAAAAGTGCGACATCATTGGTTTAAGCGGCCTGATTACTCCATCGCTCGACGAAATGGTTTCCATCGCGAAAGAAATGGAACGCCAGGAGTATTCCCTACCCTTGCTTATTGGCGGGGCAACAACGTCCAAGGCACACACGGCCGTGAAAATCGAACCACAATTCAAACGCAATCAGGTGGTTTATGTAGCTGATGCCTCGCGAGCTGTAGGTGTCGCCAGCAATTTGCTGAGTAAAGGCCAGCGCGATTCCTTTGTCGCCAGTATTCAGGCGGAATATGAGACTGTGCGCGAACGTGTGGCCAATCGACGCCAGAAGACTATGCTTACCTACGATGAGGCCCGCAAGCGCAAGCCCACGTATGACTGGGGAAACTATCAACCCCCTGTTCCTGCCCAATTGGGCACACAGGTGATTGATGACTACCCACTGGAAGACTTGCTTGGTACGTTTGACTGGACGCCATTTTTTATCACCTGGGAACTCACCGGTAAATATCCACGTATTTTTGAAGACAAAAAAATAGGGGAAGCCGCTCTTAACCTTTACGAGGACGCCCAGGCCATGCTGCAGGACATCATTGATAACAAGCGTTTTACCGCCAAAGCTGTTTTCGGATTTTGGCCCGCTAACCAAGTCGATGACGATGATATCCAGCTATTTGATGAGGGCGGAAATCCGCTGACCCGCCTGCATCATATACGTCAGCAACGTCCAAAATCGGAAGATGCACCTCTGCAGAGCCTGGCTGATTACATTGCCCCCGCAGATACTGGAAAACCTGATTACATCGGCGGCTTTGCCGTCTGTGTGCACGGCGCCGATGAATTAGCGGCCACCTACGAGGCAGCCAAAGACGATTACAACGCCATTATGGTCAAAGCTCTGGCTGATCGCTTTGCAGAATCACTTGCCGAGGTCTTACATCAGCAGGTTCGCAAGAAATATTGGGGCTACCAACCCGAGGAAGAACTTTCCAACGAGGAACTTATCGGCGAGAAGTATCGTGGGATACGTCCTGCGCCAGGCTACCCAGCCTGTCCTGACCACACCGAGAAAGCCACGCTGTTCAAGCTGTTGGACGCTGAAAAGGCCATCGGAGCCCAGCTCACTGAAAGTTTCGCCATGAGCCCCGCTGCCGCTGTAAGCGGCTGGTATTTCTCCCACCCGGAAAGTCGTTACTTTGGCACCGGGAAAATTGGCATGGATCAGGTAGAAAGCTTGGCCCAGCGCAAGAATATTAAACTGGGGGACATGGAGCGCTGGTTGCAGCCTGTTTTGGAAGACTGAAGCATTGGTTCCGCAGCTTCTTTCAAGTCAAGTGTAAACAAATTCAGAAGCCTTATGAAGATATAGTCCACATAGACCAGTTGATTTTTTTGTTTGATGTGCGCACGTAAACGAACAAAGTAAATTGTTTATACTATTACCACAACACGAACTTATATATCTCTTAGAGGGGCACAAATGAAACTCGAATCTATTGCCTTACATGAAGGCTACAAGTCTGAAGAAACCACCAAGGCAGCGGCGGTTCCCATCTACCAAACCACATCCTATACCTTTGATAATACCCAGCATGGTGCAGATCTTTTTGATTTAAAGGTACAGGGCAATATTTATACCCGCATCATGAACCCGACAACCGCTGTGCTCGAGCAACGAGTTGCGGCTATGGAAGGCGGAATTGGTGCCCTGGGTGTCGCTTCGGGGATGGCGGCGATTACCTACGCTGTTCAGTGCATTACCCAGGTTGGTGACAATATTATCAGCACAAGCCAGCTGTATGGAGGCACCTATAATTTCTTTGCCCACACCTTGCCAAACCAGGGCGTCGAGGTGCGAATGATCTCTCACGATGACTTCGAGGGCTTTGATCAAGCCATTGACGCAAAAACCAAGGCTATCTTTTGCGAATCTATTGGCAACCCGGCCGGTAATATTGTCGACATTAGTCGCTTGGCTGTGATCGCACACAAACACGGCGTGCCTCTGATTGTTGATAACACCGTGGCCACCCCATACTTGTGCCGCCCATTTGATTTGGGTGCAGACATCGTTGTGCACTCCCTGACGAAATATATCGGTGGTCATGGCACATCAGTTGGCGGAGTTATCGTGGATTCTGGAAAATTTGATTGGGCTGCAAATAAGGAGCGTTTTCCAGTGCTGAATGAGCCAGATCCCTCCTATCACGGTGTGGTCTACACCGAAGCTCTTGCTGAGGCGGCCTACATTGGGCGCTGCCGAGTTGTTCCGCTGCGAAATACTGGGGCTGCACTCTCCCCAATGAATGCATTTCAGATCCTTCAAGGACTTGAAACGCTAGGCTTGCGAATGGATCGACACTGTGAAAACGCAGAAAAACTCGCTGAATTCTTACAACAGCACGAAAAAGTAAGCTGGGTAAACTATGCCGCCCTGCCAGATAGCGCCTACTACGAAAACTGTCAGAAAATCACAAAGGGTAAAGCCTCTGGCATCTTGAGTTTTGGCCTGAAAGGCGGGCTGGACGCCGGAGCTAGATTTATCGACTCTCTGGAGATGATTCTTCGTCTTGTGAATATTGGTGATGCAAAATCCCTTGCATGCCATCCAGCATCGACGACTCATCGACAACTAAACGAAGATGAACTTGCTAAAGCTGGCGTAAGCACTGATTTGGTAAGAATTTCAGTGGGTATAGAGCATATTGACGACATAATCGCCGATGTATCCCAGGCTTTAGACAAGGCATAACATGAATAAAATCGACAAACGCCAGCATTCCAGCCCAATCGTTGACGGCATTAAAAAGGCTCCGGCCCGCTCCATGCTGCGTGCAGTAGGATTTAATGACAAAGACTTCCAGAAACCTCAGGTGGGAATTGCTTCAACCTGGAGCATGGTCACACCCTGCAATATGCATATTAACCTGTTGGCAGACGAGGCCTGTAAAGGCGTAGATTCCGCTGGCGGAAAGGGCGTAATCTTCAACACCATCACCATTTCGGACGGTATCGCCAATGGCACCGAGGCAATGAAATACTCGCTGGTATCGCGCGAGGTCATTGCCGATTCGATAGAAACTGTCGCCGGGTGTCAGGGTTTTGATGGTGTTGTGGCAATTGGCGGCTGTGACAAAAACATGCCAGGTTGCTTAATGGCAATGGCTCGTCTCAACCGGCCTTCGGTCTTTGTTTACGGTGGCACGATTCAACCTGGGAAAAATCACACCGATATTGTTTCAGTTTTTGAAGCGGTAGGCGCTCATTCAAGTGGCAAGATGTCAGAAGAAGACGTCATTGCCGTTGAAAAAACGGCCATCCCTGGCCCCGGCTCCTGTGGCGGCATGTATACCGCTAACACGCTGGCGTCCGCCATTGAAGCGTTGGGTATGAGTTTGCCGAATAGCTCAGCGCAGGAAGCCATAACAGACGCAAAAAAAGCCGATTGCCAACGCGCTGGTGAAGCTGTTCTTAATCTTTTGGAATTAGGCATTACTCCACGCGACATAATGACGCGCAAAGCATTCGAAAACGCCATTGTGACAACTATCGCTTTGGGTGGCTCCACCAACGCTGTGCTCCATTTAATTGCGATGGCACAGTCTGTAGGTGTAGAGCTAAACCTTGATGACTTCACTCGCTTGGGCAAAACCACACCGGTTTTGGCGGATGTTCGCCCCAGTGGCAAGTATCTTATGTCGGAACTTATTGCCATTGGCGGTATACAGCCTTTGATGAAACGCCTGCTGGATGCAGGCATGCTCCATGGAGATTGTCTAACCGTCACCGGTAAAACCCTGTCGGATAACCTTTACGAGGTTGACGACTATCCAGCTGATCAGGAAATTATTCGCCAACTGGACAACCCAATTAAAGCAGACAGCCACCTGCGCATCCTCTATGGCAATCTGGCGCCTACGGGCGCTGTTGCAAAAATTAGCGGCAAGGAAGGCACGCGTTTTTCAGGCACTGCCCGAGTATTTCATTCGGAAGAGGAAGCCATGGACCGGATTCTGGATGGCACTGCCGAGGCTGGCGATGTTTTAGTGATTCGTTATGAAGGCCCCAAGGGTGGGCCTGGCATGCGCGAAATGCTTTCCCCTACTTCTGCCATCATGGGCCGTGGTCTGGGCGATAAAGTTGCCCTGATTACCGATGGTCGTTTTTCCGGTGGCAGTCATGGCTTTGTGGTTGGCCATATTACTCCCGAGGCAATGGAAGGAGGCCCAATCGCTATTGTCGAAAACGGCGATCCGATCACTATTGATGCTGAAAATGACTTGATCACCATTGATATTGACCAAGCAGAAATTGACCGACGACTGGCTAACTGGAAGGCACCTTTGCCACGCTATCAAAGAGGTGTTCTTGCCAAGTACGCCAAAACCGTAGGATCTGCCTCAATGGGCGCTGTTACCGATCAATTTGAGTAACCGTGGTGAACTCCCCGGAAGCTGACATAGTTATGTAAATAGCCCATTCCCGCTTCTGCAATATCAGCCACTACCATATGCTTATCGGCATCATTCGTTGCGGAAATAATAATAATTATTCGGCCGCGCCTATTTTTCTCTTCAATTTATTTGGACAGGTCGCCTGAGAAAGGTCGTACCAGCTTTGCCATAAAATCAATTGTTGCGAGGATGTCGGTTTTACCGGATTACAAGAATTGCAATGCTGACTAGAGTACAAACAACAGCTTGCCATATCATTTAAAGGCCATCACCAAGGCAATAATTCACCATTGCTATGCCAAAAACTACCCGAGTTATTCAGGCTCAGCTCTTTAATTCGCTCGGATATTCTTTCCGCAGCAGTTTCCGCAGTGATATCGGCCTTGTCCCCACCCATATCAGTTTGTACAAATCCGGGATGATAAATACCTACAGGAATACCCTCTTCCGACAAGTCTACCGCTAGGGTTTTACCGGCCATGTTCAGCGCCGCTTTGGACATGCGATAGTCGTAACCCTTGCCGCTGGTATTGTCTTCAATAGATCCCATGCGGCTAGTTATCAACGCTATTTTAGAGCCAGTACCCATATTGCTCAGTAGTGCTTCCGTTACACGCAATGGTGCCAAGGCGTTTACATCGATTACTTTTTTGATGGTGTCATAGTCGATTGAGCCCAGCGTCTCTTTCCCCCAAATTCCTGCGTTGTTGATGAGCAAATCGATAGGAATGTCATGTAATGCATCTTTTAGCTTTTTAACGCCTTCAGGATCGCTGACATCAACGCCATCTATCACAATGACATCAAGATTTGGCAATTCAGGCCCCGCTTGTCGACATACTGCGTAGACGTTGTACCCAAGTTCCAGATAGCGCTTGCAGAAAGACAGGCCAATTCCTCGATTGGCCCCAGTAATAACAACATTGGGAGACATTATTTCTATACCTTTTTCACAAATTCAGATTTTAATTTCATGGCACCGATACCATCTATTTTGCAGTCGATATCATGGTCACCACTAACCAGGCGAATATTCTTCACTTTGGTACCAACCTTAACAACAGATGAAGAACCCTTGACCTTGAGATCCTTGATCACACTCACCGTATCACCATCCGCAAGCCTGTTTCCATTCGCATCATGTATAACAGATTCGTCTTCATCAACTTCTCCCGGCACCCATTCATGAGCGCATTCGGGACAGACAAGTAACGTGCCATCCATATAGACATAGCTAGATTCGCATTTGGGACAGTTGGGGTATTCGCTCATTTCAATTTCCAGATTAGATGAGTTTTAGCTTTTAGCAGGAAAGGCAGGATTTTATAGATAGACAGAAAAAAAGCATGGCCTAATCTCCCTGAATAAAACTGAAGACTGGTAAAATTTACTTATGAGCGAAATATCTAAACAATCAAGCAAAAAAAAGCCCGGCCTAAAGGCCATTATCCAAAGTACCCTGGCTGCCGCTTTCGGCGTTCAGTCCAGTAAAAACAGGGAGCAGGACTTCCAACATGGAAATATCTGGGTTTATATTTTTTCGGGCGTTTTGTTTACTTTGATATTTATTTTTGCCGTACTTTTTATCGTTCGACTCGCATTGTCTTAACGAGTAAAACCACTCTAGTCTGGAATAAATCGTTTAAATAAGAAAAACATCAACCAAACGAAAAAAAGAGGCAGCAGTATGCTTCTCACCAACATAATCACGATAAGCTGAACAATGGCTCCGGCAGCCAAATCAGCGATTCCGTCCTGGTTTTCACTGCCGATAATTTGTCTGGCGGTACTCCAAATACCACTAAAAACACCCCTATCATCCACTGCCTCCAGATACTGCTCTTTAACGCTCTCAAGTTTTATCTGGGCGATATCCAGTGTAGAGATTGCCTCCTGTTGCTGTGCTTCAAAATAAGCTTTGTCCAGAACCCAGCTGACCCCAACTTCAACGGCAAACACAAAACGAACCATTAACAAGAAAATAAGTAGTTTCTTGGACCATTGGGGCAATCCGTTCTCCGCAACTAGCCACCAGGCGAAACCGATAATGAGTGCCAAGCTGAGTAATACTTTGGCTGGAATACTTGAAGAGGCTGTTAGTGCAAGCTGCTGCAAGCCTAAACCAGCCAAACCATAAAGAATAAAAGCGGAAAAACGCTCAATCAGGTCATTGAGTGGATCCAGGACTTCTCCAAGATTGACGGCCACACCGGCGCCCAGGCTGAAACTGATTTCAATGGATTGAATAACGGAGATAAGCGCATTAAGCCCGCGGGCGCTGGCGTATATCAAAAGATTGTCTGACAGGGCATTGGCCAAATAACCCTGTGCGGCGCGATCCAGCTCTGGCAACCAGGTAAGTACCAAGGTCCCGACCAAAGCCAGTGATACGGATGCTATCCACAAGGGTTGACGCTGTAACTTTAACGCTAGTTGCACAGAGATCTCCGAGGCAATGTACGTAACAGTCTAGCATCTCAAAAATTCGGCCGCCGACGTAATTGGGGCCATAAATAGGAGCTAAAGCGAAATGCCCCGACTCCCCTGGTAACGTTAATAACGAGAGTAACGGGAAGTCAGTCTCACTTAAGGGGTAAGGCTATCAAAAAAAGCCTTCACGCCATCCAACCAGGACTTTGATTTAGGCGAATTTTTTTCTTCCATTGAGCCACGCAATTCTTCCAGCAAGGATTTCTGCTTGTCGGTCAGACGCACAGGTGTCTCAATCACCACGCGACACAATAAGTCGCCAACAACACCGCCTCGAACAGGCTTAACGCCCTTGCCTCGCATACGAAAGGATTTGCCTGATTGGGTTTCTGCAGGAACGCGTAATTTTACTTTGCCATTGAGGGTTGGAACTTCAATTTCTCCGCCCAACGCCGCATCCACGAACGAAATCGGGATTTCACAAAATAGATCTGCCCCATCTCTTTTGAAGATCTTATGCTCACGAACAAGTACCTGTACGTAGAGATCCCCAGGAGGTGCGCCTTCAGGACCGGCTTCGCCTTCACCTGACAGACGAATCCTGTCTCCGGTATCAACACCTGCAGGTATCTTCACCGAGAGGCTCTTGTGCTCTTGTATTCGGCCCTGTCCACGGCAATCAGGGCAAGGGTCTGAAATCACCTGGCCTTGTCCCTTACAGTGTGGACAGGTCTGTTGAACTGAGAAAAAGCCCTGGCTCATACGTACCTGGCCCTGACCGTGACAAGTGCTGCATGTTGTTTTGCTGGTTCCCGGTTTGGCCCCAGAGCCTGAGCAGGTATTACAGCCAACCAACGTCGGTATTCGAATGGTGCTCTCAGTCCCGGCAACGGCTTCTTCGAGACTTAGCTCCATGGTGTATTGCAGGTCTGACCCACGTCGTGGTCGACGTCGCCCACCGCCGCCACCGAATATATCGCCAAA
>Ga0181561_10005628_pt1 | contig 10671 bp, 8 predicted proteins | sample 011ome_19_FD_133760 | JGI IMG/M metagenome (GOLD analysis project Ga0181561, IMG submission 133760) | Coastal salt marsh microbial communities from the Groves Creek Marsh, Skidaway Island, Georgia - 011510BT metaG (megahit assembly) | ecosystem: Environmental > Aquatic > Marine > Intertidal zone...
CGCCGCCGCCGCCGTCGTCGTCGTCATCGCCGCCGCCGCCGCCGCCATTCGACGCGACTCCGCCGCGCACAACGACAGCGTGAACGACGCCGCCATCCGCACCCACGCCTCCACGTCCTCGCGCGGATCGAACGACAGCGCGGTCGCGGCGGCGTCCACGGACGGCGACGCCCCGCGCGCGCCGACGCCGTACGCCGCGCCGCACGCGGCCGCGAGCTCGGCGACGAAGCCGTCGCCGAAGAGCTCGTCGCCGCCGCCGCCGCGACGACGCGGAAGAGATGCGCCGGGAGAGAAAGTCCTTAAGGATCGGCGTTCACCACGCGAACGCGGTCGTATGGGGACCGGTGTGATGTGACGACGATCTCGAGCCTCCGCGCCTCCCTCCTCCTCCTCCTCCTCCTCCTCCGCGCTGATCTCCTCGTCCTCGAACGCGCCCACGGACGCGACCGCCGCGCCGCGCACGCATTCGCTGAACGACGTCAGCCCGACGCGTCGAAGCCACGGCGACGCGCCCTCCGCGTCGGCGCTCGCCCAGCGCGCGACGTCCGCGGCGGCGGCGCGACGCGTCGCCGTCGACGGATGCGCGGGGTGCGAGAGATACGGCCCGACGACCTTCGCGGCGAGCCAGTCCGCGGTGGACCAGTCGTGGACGCCGCTCGGGCCGATATCGCTCAGGACGTCTAGCACGTCTGTGAGTAACGGTCCGAGGGAGTGCGTTTCTTTTTCTTCCGCCGCGGGTCTCTGATGAGATTCTTCGTCGAATTTGTCATCTTTTTCGTCTGAGTTCGCGTCGTCGTCGACGTCCGCTCGACGACGACGATGATGTTTTTCGCGCTCCCCCGCGCGGCGCCGCCGCGACGCCGCGCGCGGGAACAAGAACGCCTCCGCGCTCGGATCCGTCAGAACGTGCTCCTGCGATGTCGACGGGACGCGTCGTGAGCGAGAGGGATCGCGCGTCGCGCGGGACGACGCGCGATGGCGCGAGTTTTGTCGCGATGACGTGTCGCGTAGGCGTCGCCGCGAAAAGTGTGGCGGGAGAGGCGACGCGCGCGACCAGACGCGACGCACCGAGAGCAGGATCATCCCCGCGAGCTTATCGTCGCAGTACTCCGCTCGGATGAGCTCGAACGCGGCGGCGTATCTCGCTTCGCCGCGACCGTTCGCGTCTCGAGAACGACCCGAATCGTCGCTGACGCGAATCGCGTCGCGCACGACCTCCGCGGACGCGCGCGCGTCGACGCCGCGCCACGGACCCATCGACATGTTCGCTTCGAAAAACTCCGCGATCGACGCGGACGCGACGGACGCGAGGCGCGCGCGCACGTCCTCCGCGATGCGCGCGCCCTCGGACGCGATGCGCCGCCGACGCGCGGCGTCGCTCGTCATGTCGCGCGCGTCGTCTCTCGAGCGCTCCGTCCGCGCTCTCCCCGCGCGCGCGAGAATGGCCGCGTCACGTCCGCCGATAAAAAAACGAAAAACGGACGCACGTGCGAACGCGCCGACGTGGCGTTTCTGTTCGTACTGTACGATAGTTTTCGACGTACTTTCGTACAGTACTCCTGACCACGAGCGCCATACGACGGCAAATATCTCCGCATCTTTGGGGATCTGCTGAGAAAAAACGTGAAAAAACGAGCTCGTGATATCCGCGATCGAGCCGTCCGATCAATCGGACCCGCGCATCGGTCATCGCCCGACGCGAAAGGTATTTTTGAGACTATGCGGCTCCTATGCGGCTTTCAAACGTGGCTTTCAACCTGCGATTTACGGGCGCGCTCTCCACGCGTCGCGTCGTGGCGTGGTCTCATCTGCGAGGCATTTCGTCGGGCGCGTCGCGTGCCATTCATTCACTCGTTCCTCGCACGCGCTCGAGCTCGCGACATGAACGCGACCGCGATGCTGCTTCGGCGCGGGTTCGTCGTCGCGAGGTTCGCGAAGAGCGGGCTGAGCGCGACGACGCGACGCGCGCGCGCGGCGCCCGCGCGCGTCGCCGTCGGCGGCGCGACGTCCGCGACCGCGTCCTCCGCGTCCTCCTCCGAGACGGCGATTGCGATTGCGACGGCGACGGCGACGGCGCGGCGCGCGTACACGCGCGGCGTCAAGCCCGGGCGCGGGGACGAGCAGACGACGCGCGCGGCGCGCGGCGTCGGGCACTTCACCGCCGAGGACGAGGCCGCGCTCGAGATGGAAGCCGAGCGGCCGACGCGATTCGCGCAGCAGGTGCGCGCCGACCAGATGCGCGTTCGTTCATTTCGTTTCGTTCCCACCGAACGATTCGCCGCCGCCGGACGCGCGTCCGACGAGTCGACGCGCGCGCGCGTCCTCCGTCCGTCCGTCCCATCCTCGCGCGCGCATTCGCGCGTCCTCCTCCTCCACCCCCTCCCGCCGCCGTTCTTCCTCGCCTCTCTCCTCCCTCGCGACGCGACGCGCCTCACGACGCGTCGTCCCCGGCCATTCCTCCTCCTCCTCGTCTCTGCTCTCCTCTCTTCAGGTCCGACTCGTGCAGTGGTACCCCGGACACATCGCCAAAGCCGAGCGCGCGCTCCGCGAACAACTCCGCGGCGTCGACGCGGTCGTGGAAGTCCGCGACCTGCGCATCCCGCTCGCGACGACGCACCCGGAGATCCCAAACTGGATCGGCGGCAAGCTCCGCGTCCTCGTCCTGAACCGCGCGGACATGGTCTCGGACGGCGAGCGACAGCGGTGGGTCGCGTGGTTCAAGGTGCGTTCAGGGTTTCAAACGTGTTTCACCCACCCACCCCGTGGCAGTTTCAACATGATTTTGATCGCAAACATGGTCCCTTTCAAAAAATGACCGAAGATTTCGCATCCACCAAACAGAAAAACGGCGAGAAACACGTCGTGCTCACGGATGCCAAGTCTGGAAAGGGCGTCAACAGGGTCAAAGAGGTCGCGCTGCTCGTGAGCGAGGAGGTGAACGCGAAGCGCGCGGCGAAAGGGTTGATGCCGCGGCCGGTGCGGACGGCGATCATAGGGTATCCGAACGTCGGGAAGAGCGCTCTGATCAACCGTCTGACCAACTCCAAGGCGTGCGCGTCGGCGCCGCGGCCGGGCGTGACGCGGAATCTTCGGTGGGTGCGCGTCGGCGGCGACTTGGACTTGCTCGACTCCCCCGGGGTGTTGCCGCCGCGGCTCGCGGACCAGGCGGCCGCGGCGAGGCTCGCGATGGCGAACGACATCGGCGAGGCGAGTTACCTCTCGTCGAACGTCGCCGCGCAGCTCTTCGACGAGATGAAGACGTTGCCGCAGTGGGTCGGACGCCACGTCGGCGGAAACGGAAAGAAGAAGGGCGCTCCTTCCTCCGTCTCCGGCGGTGGACTGAAAGAGACGACGCGGAAGCGGTTCAAGCTGGACGCGATCCCGGACGCGATGACGGGCGAGGATTTCGTCATCGCCGTCGCGGAGAAGATGAGCTCGGACGATCTCGAACGCGCCGGGACGCGCATACTGATCGACTTTCGATCCGGCGCGCTCGGCGCGTTTTGTTTAGAACCCGCGCCGAGGAAGGGCGACGACTACGCGGACGCGAGCGAGATGGGGAAACCGAAGAGGGTCGTGATGGACGCGCCGACGGAGGTGAAGCTCGGGCACGGGTACTACGACGCGAGGGACGAGGTCGAGCTCAGGGAGCTCGGGGCGGACGTCGATCGGAATTAATTACGTAATAAAAGGTTTCCATTCTTTTTCGTAGCTAGGGCGGCGTATCGCCAAAACCTCCGCTCATCAAGTCAACGAAACGAACGTCCCCTCCGCGGACGCGACGACGACGCACGCGCTCGTCGCCGGCGCGGTCCCGCTCCCTCCGTCCGCCGTGTACACCTTGATGGCGAAATTTTTGGTAACGCCCGCGCCGCCCGAGTTATCCGGCGCGACGACGATCTCGAGCGCGCCGTCGCCCCCGTCGCCCACGCTCGCGCTCGCCCTCGTTGTCCCCGTCCTCGGCGGCGTCTTCGTATCGTCCACCTCCGGCGCCGCGCCGGAGTGATGCTGCAGCAGCAACTCCGCGCTCAGCGTCGCCGGGAGGCTCGAGCTCCAGACGCACTCGAGGGCGAGCGTCACCTTCGCGCTCTTCCCCACGGCGAGTCTGAGCGTCGTTCCATACGAGCGAATATCGGGGTGGAGTTGAAAGGCGTCAGAAGCGGACTTGAAAGGCGCCGAGGGCGGGGAATGAAACCGAGGGACCCTGGGCGGAGAGAAACGCCGGGCAAAGTCCTTAAGGATCGGCGTCCACCACGCCAACGCGGTCGTATGGGGACCAGTCAGTGTATAGAACGCACCTGAGCGTCGCCGCCGTCGCCGTCGTCGCCGCGGCGTTGGTCAACGTGACGCTCTTCGTCACGCTCGCCCTCTTCCCCCCCAAACTCGCCACCGAGCTCCCGCCCACGTACACGTTCCCGTCTATCGAGGCGCCGCCCTTGACGTACAGCGCGCCGACGCCGCCCGCGGCGCCGTCGGTGGCGTCTAAAACCTTCAGCTTGGCTTTGATCGCGGCGGACTTTTCCACGGCGAGCCCGCCGGCGACACGCACGGCGCCGTCTACCGCGTCCGCGGCGCCGACGGTGGCGTCCGTGGTGTCCGCCACGCGCACCGTCCCTGCGAGATGGACGCGAGATGGGCGGATGTGAGTACGTGATGTTAGGGTTTTGGGTTTAGGGTTTAGGGTTTTGGATCCGAGAGAGAGAGAAGACGGGACGGGACGGGACGGGACGACGGCGGCGGCCGACGTCCAACGCCGATCTCAGATCCGATCCCTTTCCAGCGCGGCGCGAGCCTCCGATTGAATCGAGTTTTATCCGCAACACGCCTCGCGGACGGAGGTTCGGTTCTAGTAGCTGATTATTTTTGCGTTCGTCCTCGGCTCGCGGCGCGCGCGGGAGTGGGGGATCGGATCGGATCGGATCGGATCGGACGGGACGGGACGCGTCGTCCGACGTCCGTCCGTCGTCGCCGAGCGCGAAAAGCAAAGCGCGCGAGAAAAGAAAAGAGAAAAGAGATTAGAAACCGAGAAGAAACCGAGAAGAAACCGAGAAACCGCGCCGCACCCGTCAAGTACGTCTTCTTCCCCACCACTAACCCCCCCGCGGTCACCACGCTCGCCGCCGCGCCGCACGCGCCGCTCGCGCTCGTCGCGCACGCGTCCGTCGCGTCGATCACGTTTACCGGATAATTCGATTTCACGTTTTCCGCGCCGTCGCGCGTGTCGAACACCACCATCGGGTTGTTCTGGTCCGCGGTGATCTGCAGCCCGACCGCGGCGTTATCGAGCGCCTCTATCGACGTGTTCTGCACGTGCAGCGGCGCGTGCACCTCGAGACGCTGCGTGACGCTGTCCACGACGAGGTACGTCTGAGCGCTCGGGGAGTTTTGATCCTTCAGCGTCGTTCCGTACGAAGCGACGTCGGGGTGGAGTTCAAAGGCGTCAGAAGCGGAGTTGAAAGGCAACGCGGGCGGGGATTGAAACCGAGGGATGGGCGGAGAGATGCGACGGGCAAAGTCCTTAAGGATCGGCGTTCACCACGCGGACGGGGTCGTATGGGAACCGGTGTGATATAGAACGCGCCTTGAGCGTCAACGCGTTCGCGTTGGCGCCCTGCACGACGATCGCGCTCTCGCCGTTGCTGTTGTCGAACGTCACGCTGCCGCGGAGCAGCGAGCTCCCGTCCACCTCGAACCGCGCGGATGGGACGGAGGTGGAGTTGTACTTCGCGATGTCGCCCACGGCGACGTTCCCGGTCGGCCCGTCGACGTACAGGCGGCCGACGCCCGACCACGACGGGCGCGTCGTCGACGTGTCGGGGTCCTGGCGCGTGACGTCGCCCTCGCTGACCGCGCGCGTCGGGCTCGGGGCTGCGCGCGCGCGATGATCGGATCGGGAGGCGAGAGCGGGGACGGACGTCAGCGGGGACGGAGGAGGGAGGGAGGGTTCGATCGAGCGCGCGTCGGGTTCGAAGCGCCCCATTCACGAACGAACAACCCGCGCTGGGGTCTCGTCTCCCGCGCGCACCTTGGACGAGGAGCGCGAAGAGGAGCGTCGCCGCGGCGAGGAGCGACCGCGTGGACGCCATCGCGACGGTCGACGGGCGCCGCTCGCGTCCGCGCGCGGTCGCCGGGCGCTGTGCGAGAGGACGCCGCGGGCGCGGCGGGGTGATGGCGGGATGACTGGGCAGTCGAGAACCAGACTGGTATCGACATCTCCCGATCCTGGTATCGTAACGCTTCACGTAAGTTGTGTGGGCTTCAGCTGAGGATCAGTGGAAATTCTCGCCGACCCCACTCTGTTAAACGGTCGATAGTCGATCGACGATTCCCGACCGCGATCGGACGCAGAGATGGGTTAGCCCTACACGCGCGCTTTTTAAGGTTTTTTATTGGTCTCTTCGCCGGCGTGCGAGCTTTTATACGACAATCGCGCGTCGTTTCGGACTCGCGCGAGTCGCGCGCTCACCGCGTCGCGCGCCGCGCCGTCGGATCCGCCGCGCGTCTCGACTCGACTCGACCCGTCTCGACTCGACTCGATCCGATGCCGCGTCCGCTGCCGATCGCGGCGGCGCGTCTGATGACGCGTCGCGCGCTTCTCTCGAAGATGAACGACGACGACGACTACGACGACGACGACGGGTTCTTCTTCTCGAGTCCGTTCTCGTGGATCATCGTCGGCGCGATTTTCATGATCCTCCTCGCGATCGTGACGTGGAACGTCATGGAGCGCCTCAGGGTCGTCGAGGAGGAGCGCGTGGCGGCGGAGCGCGCGGCCGCGCGAGAGGAGGCGGAGGACGAGATGAAGGACGCGAAGAGGCGAAGGATGGCGACGGCGTGGATGCGAAGGTACGGCGACGGCGCGTGCGTCGAGGTCGCGATGCCGGGCGGGATCTCCGCGGTGGGGTACAAGGAGACCGGCCGAGAGCGAGAAGAAGCGCGCGGCGGGAAGGACGACGAGACGGAATCGGACGAGGAGACGACGACGAGCGCGTCGCGGTATCTCGCGGCGTTCAGACAGGACAGCGCGGAGCGAGCGCCGACGTCGTCGTTTTGGCTTTCGGTCGAGGACGACGACCGCCGCGACGACTCCGCGCACGGCGGCGCGGTGAACAGGCGCGCGCGCGCGGGGAACGTGGTGTGCCCGGTGGAGAACCCGGAGAGCCGACCGCCGTCGCCCGCGACGTCGCGCTCTCGGCTCAGGTGCGTTCTATACACTGGTCCCCATACGACCGCGTTGGCGTGGTGAACGCCGATCCTTAAGGACTTTCGCCGTCGTTTCTCTCCGCCCATCCCTCGCTTTCAATCCCCGCCCTCGGCGCCTTTCAACGCCAAGTGACGCCTTTCAACTCCACCCCGACTTTCGCTTGTATAGAACGGCCCTCAACACGTCGGTCGTCGTCGAGAACGTCGAGAGGCCCGGAGGCGCGGCGGCGGAGACGGCGTCGTCGTCGACGCGCGAGGGGGGGGACGTGGAGCGAGGCTTCTTCGGAGAAGAGAGGAGGGACGTAGAGCGCAGCTTGTGAGGATATGAGTGTGAGTAATCCAATCCCGAGTCGTCTGGTTAAATAGATAAGCTTAACTTGTGATGAACCGCATCCGTCGCGCGCGCCCGCGTCGCCGCCGCCGCCGCCGCCGCCGACGACGACGTCGTCCCGTCCGGTCCGGCGGCGCCGTCAGTCGTTCTCTTTGGTGCGGCTCCGCGCGAGGCACGGATGCTCCGGGCACTCTCGCTCGAGCCACGGCCCTAACCCCTCGCTCGTGTCCCGAAACGGCTTCCTCTTGACCGTTTCATCCTCCCCGCCCGCGGCCGCGAGCATCTCCGGCGGGAATCCGTCCGGGTACGCCTTGATCGACGCCTTCCACTTCCCCGCGCTGCCTTTTCCGCCGTGGAATTCAAACGCTTGCAGCCCGAAGACGTTACTCTCCTGCAGCTTCGCGGCGACGCCCGCGGCGCACCCGGAGCAGAGACAGTGCACGAGCCCGTCGGCGATGACGAACTCGCCCTTCGCGCCGCCGCAGTCGACGGCGACGGCGGGCGGGCACGTCCGAGGGACGGGGAAACTGCACGGCGTCGGGGTGGAGTTGAAAGGCGTCAGATGGAGTTGAAAGGCTTCGAGGGCGGGGATTGAAACCGAGAGCTGGGCACAGAGACACGCCGGGCAAAGTCCTTAAGGAATGACGTTCACCACGCGAACACGGTCGTATGGGGACCAGTGTAAGGAGAACGCGCCTGCACGGCGGGCCGCCGCCGCCGCCGCCGCCGTAGTCGTCGTCCATCTTCGCCATCCCCGCGAGGTCGTCGAACGACCGCTTGTTCGCGCCGGACTCGGTCAGCGCCCCGTCCCCACCTTTGCCTTCAGACGGCGGCGGCGGGGACGCGCTGCGAAAGCCCTTGGAGAGGAGCTCCACGCCGAACCCCTTGAACCCGCGCGCGAGGTTCGCCCTCGCGATGGCGCCCGACGGCGGCGGCGGTCCGATCGCGCCCGGCGCGAGCGAGACGCTCATCCCGGCGCCGTGCGCGCCTCCCGCGCCAACCCCACTCCCCGCTCCCCTCTGCATCCTCCCGAGCGTCCCGTTCGCGGCAGCCTCCGCGGCGGCGAGCAAGAACCCGCGGCGCCCGGGAGGCGCGATGCCCGCGAGTTTCCCGCCTCGACACGCGTGGCAGCACCACGAAGCGTTCGGCGGCGGCGGCGGCGGGTCGATCCGGAGGCACGCGAGATGGCCGCCGGCGGGGCAGCCGTCGCACAGGATGAAGTCGCGCGCGTCCACGCCGACGCGAGCGCAGACGACGCACCGGACGTTGTTCTCTTTGAGCGGCACGGGGTCGCCGGCGAGAGGGGCGGGGGCGGGGGGCGGTTTCGAATCGTTTTTCGCCGCCTCCGCCGCCGCCTCCGACGTCGACTTCGCGAGCGCGGCGACCGCGGGGGAGTCCTCCGCGGGCGCGGCGACGTCGTTTTCGTTTTTGATCGCCGCCGCCCGCGATTCGGGCTCGGCGAAGCCGTCCTTCGCCGGCGGCGCCGGCGCCGGCGCCGGCGCCGCCGCCGCGATCGCCGCCGCCGCCGCCGCGGGGACGCGAACCGCCGGCGCGACGACGACCGGAACGTCGGCCTCGTTCCAGCACGGCACGAAAACCTCGTCGTCGTGATCGAACGCCTCGACGACGAACGTTTTTTCGTGAGCCGTCAGCGCGTCCCGCTTCGCGGCGGTCAACGCGGCGAGCGCGGCGGCTCCGGGCGCGGAGTCCCCCCCCGTCAAAATCGCACCCACGACGGGAGACCCGAGCACCGCGTCTTCGTCCATCCCGACGTACTTCCACCCGTCGACTCTGCACCACGGCTTGCCGCCACCGCGCGTGAGCTGCGTCGCGAGGAACGACGACGGCTGCGCGCCGACGGCGCCGCGGACGGGAGGCGCCTCGTCGTCGTCGTCGTCGCCGTCGCGCGAGCTCTTCCTCCGCTTCTGCAGCGGCGCGCCGCCGGTTCGATCCCCGCCGCCGCCGCCGCCGCCTTTCGCGCCGTGCGCCTCGAGCGGCGCCGCGGGGATGGGCAGGCACACGCCGCCTTGCGCGCGACGCCACACGACGCTCTCCGCGGACTCGAGATACTCCGCGTGCCACGTGGCGAGAAACGCGTACACCGCCGTCGCGCCGTATCGCATCCGGTGGACGACGCCCGCGCCGCCGCCGACGCTGCCAACCTGGCAAAACGGCGACGTGAACGGCGTCGTGAGGGCGGAAGGTCGGAAGAACGTCCGCGTGATCGAGGTGAGGTAGAGGAGGTCCCCGGTCGCGGCCGCGGCGGCGTGCGCGTCGTCGTCGTCGTCGTCGTCGGATTCAGATTCGGACTCCTTCAGACGCCACGCGGCGGCGGCCACCGCGCGCAGCCGTCGCCGCGCGTCCTTCAACGACGCGGACGCCTTCCCGCCGTCACCCGCGGCGTCCTCGAGTTTCTTAAACGCGCGGTCGCCGAGCGTTTCCTTCGCCGCCTTGAGCGCGCGTTTCATGACGGCGTTCAAGTGCGTCAACGCGTGCGCGGCGGTGAGCGCTTTCAGCGGCGGCGGCGCGGCGCGAACGCCGTCTGCGACCATCTTCTCGTTCGCCATCCCCCTGACCGGGTCCGTACCTCCCGCAGCATCGGTCGATAACACGTGCCGCACTTTATCCAGAGTCACGACGAGGCTCTGCAAGCGTCCGGCGGCGACGCCCGAGGCTTCGGACTCCGCGTCCAAGTGCGCGGCTTTCGCGGCTTTCGCGGCGGCGGCGGCGGCGGCGGATCCGTCTCCCCCTCCCGCTCCTCCATCCTTCGCCGCCGCCGCTCGCGCTTTCGCCGCCTTCACGAGCGCCTGCGACGCGAGCGTCACGCGCAGCGCGGCTTTCTCGTCCGCGATGTACTTTACCGCGCTCGCGGCGAACCGCAGCGTCCACTCCGGGAGGCCGCTCAGGACGCCGCGCTCGGTATCGTCGGACGCGTCGCCGAGCTTCAACCCCGCGTCGGACAACTGTCGGATAATGTCCGACATAGTAATCGACGACGACGACGACGGCGGCGGCCTCGATGTTGACGTGCACGACGCGCGCAACAGCGCCGCGGTCGTCACCGCGACGTGCTGCCTCGCGCGAAGATACGATGCGAAGTCGTCGTCGCCGGCGTAGTGCAGATACGACACCCTACA
>Ga0181561_10005629_pt1 | contig 10671 bp, 8 predicted proteins | sample 011ome_19_FD_133760 | JGI IMG/M metagenome (GOLD analysis project Ga0181561, IMG submission 133760) | Coastal salt marsh microbial communities from the Groves Creek Marsh, Skidaway Island, Georgia - 011510BT metaG (megahit assembly) | ecosystem: Environmental > Aquatic > Marine > Intertidal zone...
CGCGCGCGCGCTCGTGGTGCAGTGCCTCGAGCGCATCTTCCAGGAAAACCTAGACCAGGACGAGTTCTACTAGAGACGTTTGTACGTAGCGTAGCTCCTACTGGAGCTACGTATACGCTTTCGTCGTACGCGTAGATGGTACACGCGTTTTCGTTCGTAAAAAAACATACTGTAAAAAAGTCGGACGGACCTTTCATCACGCGTTCTTTCGCGCGTTCTTTCATCGCAATCTTCGTCACAATCATCAATCACAACGCTAGCTACGTATCCCTCTCACGCCGGATGGCCGTCGCTCTTGTTTCGTCGTTCGTCCGGAACGAACGTCACTCTTTCCTCGCTCGTTCCTCGCTCTTTAGACGACGCCGCTCAGAAGGTGAAGTTGATGCCCTTGCCGACGGTGAACCCCATGATCTCGAGCAGGCCCTTGCCCGCCACGAGCTCGACGAGGAGCAGGCTCCACCACCCCACCATGGACGCGCGCGAGTTCCACCGCTCGGCGTTTTCCACGAAACCGATCTTGCCCGGCTCCAGAACGGGCACGTAGGGGGGGGGAGGCACGCCGGGGGGGGTCGCGACGATGCCCTTCAGCTTCTCCTTCGCCTGGTAATCGTCGATGGCCTTTTTCATGTCCTCCACCACGCCAGCCTTGGTGGTCAGGCGAGCGGCGCGGGGCGCGGAAACGTGCGCGGGCGCGGCGGCGCGGAGGGAAGAACCGGCGAGACTGTGGGAATTGAGGGAGACGAAAGACACGCGGGGCATGGTCTGTCAGATACGCGTACGCGCGGGGGACCGCGCGTGGGTGGAGCACGGGCGCGCGTGCGGCCACACCCAGATGCCGTCGCTATCCACGCTCTCGTGGCTTCGGCGCGGCGCGCGGTGAAGACGCGGGGGGGGGGTACGCACCCGCGGCGAGCGGTGAGCGCCGTGGGGCGAACCGCGGAGGCGGAGATGGTCATGGCGGCCATTGTGCGTGCGTTCGTGGGAGGTGCGCGCGGAGTGGCGGCCGGAAGGGCGCGCCTGCCGTCCGTCTCTCGGTCGATGTTTTGGCTGTGGCCAAAAAACTTCCGAGTCGCTCGATGACGTGTCGCGTCGCGTGGCTGTGTAGACTGGTAACGAAACAATCTCTTCGATACCAGCAGTTTTATGTGTTTCGCCTTTCCACGAGCGCTCGTCACTCCGAGGCGCGCGCCCCGCGCTCCTCACGATGTCCCCCTCCGGGCGGCGCGAGTCCCTGCTCTTCCTGAACTTCAACCAGGACCAGGGATGCTTCGCGTGCGGCACGGACGCCGGGTTCCGGATATACAACTGCGACCCGTTCAAGGAGACGTTCCGTCGCCGGTTCGACGCGACGAACGCGGGAGGCGCGGGGGGCGGCATCGGCATCGTCGAGATGTTGTTCCGGTGCAACATCCTGGCGCTCGTGGGCGGGGGCCGCGCTCCCCGGTACTCCCCGAACAAGGTCATGCTGTGGGACGACCACCAGAGCCGGTGCATCGGCGAGCTGTCGTTTCGCGTCGAGGTGCGCGCGGTGAAGCTGCGCCGGGACAAGATCGTGGTGGTGCTCGAGCACAAGATCTACGTCTACAACTTTTCCGATTTGAAAATCGTGCACCAGACGGACACCGTCGCCAACCCGAAGGGGCTGTGCGCGCTGTCCCCGACGCAGGGACACACGGTGATGGCGTGCCCCGGCCTGAACAAAGGCCAGGTGCGCGTGGAGCTGTACGACGTCGGCGCCACGAAGTTCATCAGCGCGCACGACGGCGACCTCGCCATGCTCGCGCTCTCGCTGGACGGCGCGCGGCTGGCGACGGCGTCGGAGAAGGGCACGTTGGTGCGCGTGTACGACACGGCGAGCGCGACGCTCCTGCGTGAGTTCCGGCGGGGCGCGGACCGAGCCACCATCTACTCCATCGCGTTCTCCGCCACGAACGAGTTCCTGGCGTGCTCCAGCGACAAGGGCACCGTGCACGTCTGGGCGGTGCCCGACGACGCGAACCGGACGTCGCCCGAGGAATCCGACGCGCGCGCGGATTCCTCGGGGGTGACGGAGACAAAAAAAACCGACGAAGCGCTCCTCGGCGTTCTCGGCGGATCTTCGATTTCCGCAGAGATGAGCTCGACGGCGACGACGCCGTCGGCGGTGTCGCCGATGGGTGTCGCGCAGTCCGCGCTTTCCTTCGCCGCGGGGTTTTTGCCCGCGAACCTCGGCTTGGCGGGCGAGCGCTCGGTGGCGCAGTTCAAGCTGCCGGACTTCACGCGGTCGCTCGTGGCGTTCGGGCCCGAGCCGCGCACGCTCGTCGTGGTCACCGCGGAGGGCACGTACTACAAGGTGGCGTTCGACTCGAAGGAAGAGGGCGGGCAGTGCACGCAGCGGGAGTTCGCGCGGTTCATGAAGAGCGAGATGCAGGAGGAAGAAGGGGGCTGGGGCGCCGCGGAGGAAGCCGACCGAACAACCGCGGACGCTTCGTGAGTCACTATCGATAGTCACGAATCACGAATCACGAATTCGTGAGTCACGAATCGCCGTTCGTCCGTTCGATGGCGAATGTCAAAGTTTGCCTTGTCAGCGCCTCACTCTTTCCCGCGCGTCCTCGGCGAACCGACGCGCGATGCGGACGGTCCCCCGCGACGCGGAGACGCACGAGGACGACCCGTTCGCGGCGCGCGCGCACGCCTCGCGCCCCGAGCGCCGCGTGGATGCCTGGCACTCGCTTCACGACACGTTCGTGCGCGAGGCGAAGGAGGCGGGGACCGCGGGGCGACCGAGGTGCCGCACGCTGTTTCTGGGGGACTCCATCACCGAGGCGTTGCGGGGCAGCCAGTTCGGGGAGCTTTACGACGAGCTCGCCGCGCGCCGCGAGGCGTTCGAGGCCACGTTCCCGCTGCGCGAGGCTCGCGCGTTCGGGGTCTCGGGCGATCGTACCCAGCATCTCCTGTGGCGCGTACGCAACGGCGAGCTCGCGTTCCGGCACCCGCCCGGCGTCGTCGTGGTGTGCGTGGGCACCAACAACCTGGGCCGGGACAACGACTCGGCGGCGGACACTTTCCTGGGGATCCGAGCCGTCGTGTTGGAGATTCTGCACAGGCTTCCGGGCACGCGCGTTTTGCTGACGGGCATACTCCCGCGCGGGCCCGGCGCGCGGGAGTGCGGCGGCGAAGACGCCCGGAAGCCGCTCACGCCGCCGGCGCCCGGCGAGAGCGCGGAGTACGCCGCGCCCGGGGACGCGCGCGAGACTGTTCGGTCACTGACGTCAGTGACCGAAGACTCTTCGGCTTTTCGGGTGTCGAAGTACGCCCAGCCCGGCGTGCACACGCGCGCCATCGAGGACGTGAACGCGAAGCTCCGCGCGCTCGCCGGCGGGTCGGGGGGGAGCGTCGGGTACTGCGAGAGCTCCGGAGTTTTTTTAGTGAAACGCGACGAGCGCGACGGAGGCGCGTTTCAAATCCACGCGCCTCTGATGCGCGACGCCCTGCACCCCACCGCGGAGGGCTTACGGCGGTGGTTCGCGGTGCTTCGGCCCGCCGTAGAGGCGCTGCGCGCCGCGCCGGCTCCGCGGGAGAGCTGGTACGAGGGCCCCCGCGCGCTCGGCGACGAGCCCTCCGGCGTCAGCCGCAACGGCTCGCTGCGCTCGGTGAACGAGGGCGCGCGCCTGGCGCTGAGCCGTCTCATCGCGTGGTCGCCGCACGCTCTGTGCGTGTGCGACGCGCGCGTTTCGGATTTGCCCATCGTGTTCGCGAACGACAACTTCTTCACGCAGACCGGGTACGGCGCGGACGAGGTGCTCGGGCGCAACTGCAGGTTCCTGCAAGGGAAGGGGACGGACCCGGAGACGGTGGCGGAGATGCGTTTGAAGTTCGCGCGCGGCGAGGAGTTCGCCGGGAAGGTGCTCAACTACCACAAAAACGGTGTCCCGCTGATGAACTCGCTCGTCGTGAGCCCCTTGTTCGACGCGAAGGGAAACGTGAGCCACTACATCGGGATCCAGAGGCTCGCGACCGCCCAGGCGCTGCGGGAGGCGCCGGCGGAGTACCAGCACAGAGCGGCGCTGTGAAGGACAGTCGAGAAAAAGGCGGTTTTCGTTTTCCTTCGTCGTCGCGTCGCGTCGTTCGTACGCGACGCTCGCTCCGCGTACTTTTTGTAGACTAATATCGAATGTGTACGTGTACATCACAACGGACGCGTCGCTCGTCTCGGAATCGCCTCATATCCGCGCGACGCGCTTCGAAAGCAGCGAAGAAGCTTACGCCTCGTCGAGCGCGTCGACGCCGGGGAGCACCTTGCCCTCGAGGAGCTCGAGGGACGCGCCGCCGCCGGTGGAGATGTGCGACATCTTGTCGGCGAGGCCAGCCATCTCGACGGCCGCGACGGAGTCACCGCCGCCGATGATGGTGATGGCGTCGAGACCGGCGAGGGTGTCGCACACGCCGAAGGTGCCCTTGTTGAACGCCTCCATCTCGAACACGCCCATGGGGCCGTTCCAGATCACCGACTTGCACTCGGCGAGCTCAGCCTGGAAGGACTTGAGCGAGTCGGGGCCGATGTCGAGGCCCATCCAGCCCTCGGGGATCTCGTCCACGGAGACGGTCTGCGTGGCGGCGTCCTCGGCGAACTTGTCCGCGACGATCACGTCCGTGGGCAGCAGGAGCTTGACGCCCTTCGCCTCGGCGGACGCCATGAGCTCCTTGGCGAGCTCGATCTTGTCATCCTCCACGAGAGACGCGCCGACGTCCTTGCCGAGCGCCTTGTAGAAGGTGAAGATCATGCCACCGCCGAGGATCACCTTGTCCGCCTTGTTGAGCAGGGTCTCGATGACGCCAATCTTGGAGGACACCTTGGAGCCGCCCACGATGGCGCAGAAGGGGCGCTCGGGGTTGGACACGGCGCCGTCCAGGTAGTCGAGCTCCTTCTGCAGCAGGAAGCCCGCAACGGAGGGCGAGAGGAACTCGGTGACGCCCGCGGTGGAGGCGTGCGCGCGGTGCGCGGTGCCGAAGGCGTCGTTGACGTACAGGTCGGCGTGCTCGGCGAGCTGCTTGGCGAAGTCCTTGCCGTTCTTCTCCTCATCCTTGTAGAAGCGCACGTTCTCGAGCAGGCACACGGAGCCGTTCTCCATGCCCGCCACGGCATCCTTCACGACGTCGCCGACGCAGTCGTCGAGCTTCGTCACGGGGCACGAGAGGGACTCGGAGAGGCGCGCGCCCACGGGGGTGAGGCGGAACTTGTCCTCGGGGCCGTCCTTAGGGCGGCCCTGTGTGGTGCGAGAAGGGGGAAGGGAAGGTTCGGAGGTGGTGAGCGAGACTCGCGCGTCAGGGGAAAAAAAAGAAATCGGCCCTCACGTGGGCTGGACGAAAAGGTAACAATGCGGTTTTCGCGTTTTCCGAGCGTCACGTGGCCCCCGCCGGAGTTTCGCGACGGATAGCCGGAAGCCAGGTCGGATCGACCGCGTCGCGGGGTGTCCCCGCGCGGCGCGCGGGGTGTCGCGTCGCGTCGGCTTCGGCCCGGATGGCCCGAGTGAAACGCGCATACATCGGCGATCGGATCGTTTCGCGTTCGCGTCGCTCGCGTCGCGCGCGGCGCGCGCTTCGCCGACGCGCGATCTATCCGCGATGGGCGTGTTTCGGGGCATGCGGATAAATCGCCGATTCGCGGGACGCGCCGGATTCGCGCGGGCGGTGCACTTACGAGGTGGGAGGTCACCAGGACCTTGGCGCCGTTCTCGACGAGGTACTCGAGGGTGGGGATGGCGGCGCGGATGCGCGTGTCATCGGTGATGACGCCGTCCTTGAGGGGGACGTTCAGGTCGCAGCGCACGAACACCGTCTTGCCCTCGAGATCGGCCTTCTTGAGGTCGCCGACGGACTTCTTCTTGGCCTCGACCTTGAAGGCGGCGCGGGGGGCCTTCGCCACGGCGCGGGCCTTGACGGAGGACTTGGCGAAGAACGCCTTGGAGGAGAGCGCGGGCGCGGCGGCGGTGAAGGCGGCCATCTTTGCTTGGATGTACGGGAAGGTGACGCGGTGCGGATTTGTGATCGATAACGCGGGGTACGAAACGTTTTTCGGCGCCGGAAACTCAATCCGAGCGTGCCAGGTCACCGCTCCCGACTGGGAGGGAGCGCGCAAGAGTGCCAGCTGGCTGTCAGTCGAGTTTGGACTCCTGAGGAATTTCCGAAATCATAATCGGTTTCGAAACCTTCGAAATAAATTCTCTAATGCGCTACGTACCTTACGCTATTGCTGCACCACCCTGCGCAGCAGCACGAGCCGGTCATCTTCCGTGAACTGCACGACGGCGTCGTGCTTGGGCAAGAGCTCGACGTCGCCGCTCCCCCACACCACGCCGAGGCACATCGACCGCTCCCCGACCGCGCGCAGGACGACGGCTCGCACGACGCCGAATCGCATCGGCGTATTTAAAGGCACGTACTCGCGCGCGTCCACGTTGATGAGCGCGCTGGAGTTTTCGCGATCGTCGAACAGCTCCGAGCGCGCGGACTCGATGTGCGGGTACGCGAGCGTCTGCACGAGCGCGCGCGCGTTCACGGCCATGTTGTTCACGAAGTCCGGCTCGAACTCCATCCGGCGCTCGCCGGAGACGACGCGCGCGCCGCCGAGGCGGCGCGGCGCGAGCGCGAGCTTCGCCGTCAGGTCCTCGGTGTTCTCGCCCACCACGTGCATGGGCGGCGCGTCTGCTTTTTCGGAGCACAGCTTGCGCAGGAGCAGGATCACGTTTAGCACGCGCGTGTCCCTGAATATGCCCGCCAAGCGGAAGTTCGCCTGCGTCCCGAGCACGACGCACCCGTCGATCGAGTTCCCGTCGATCACCGGTTTCAAAACGTCAATCTGCGCGGCGTCGCCGACGACGTGCTTGAGCGCGACGCCGCCGGCGAAGTCGTAGGCGCCGGGGCCTTTTTTCGACGCGCCCACCGCGGCCATGAGCTTCGCGAACGCCTCATCGGGCACCTTGTTGACGAAGAGGATCGACGACCCGGGCAAACGCTGGCTCGTGATCTCCTTGAGCCTCGCCTGGAGCCGCGCGGGGTACTGCTGCCACACCGGCCGCCAGCCGCACACCAGCAGCGCGCGTTTGCGCTTGGAGTTGGTCAAGCCGTGCTTCGCGCGGTTCGCCTCGATTAAAGGGTGGGCCTTCATGAGCTTCACCGCTTCCTCCTGGTACCCGGCGAACGCGCGCGCCATGCCCATCGAGCACCGCGGCGAGGGGCGCGGGCCCACGAAGATCAGCAGGTCCTCCCGCTGGATCTTTATGTGCATGTCCGGGCACAAACCGAACCCGCGCGCGAGCGCCTCCTCCTCCTCCATCCCCGGGCGCACGATGCCGATGAACGCCGCCGCGCTGAACTGCTTGCGCATCTCGCCGAAGGTCTGGCCGACGCACGCGCCCAACGTGTGTAACGGCCCACTGCGCACGTTCTTGGCCTTGCGCCGGCGGATGGCGACGCCCTCGAAGTCCAGAATGTCCAGCAGGATCGCGCTCAGCCCCGGCTGCGCCGCGCACTTGAACATGAGCGAGTTGGAGAACTTGGACAGGTCCACCGGGAAAACCACCTGGCGCCCGTCGGCGTGCGTGAAGTTCGCCGCGTCCACGTAGTCGCTCGGGTGCGACATCTGCAGCACGATCCTCAAGTCCGGGTGCGGCATCGCGCACCCGTCACGTGTGGCGAACGGGTTCGTGAAGATGACATACCGCAGCGCGAGCGACGTTCTCAGCGTCGCGCCGTTCTGGATCGTGCCATCGGACTGGTCCTCCTCGACTTGGTCCTTCTCGGACATCATCACCAAAATCGCGGCGGCGCGGTGAGCCCCGACGCGGAGCAGGTCCGAGACGTCCATGGGTGAACCCACGCGGCATATGATATCCCTCCCTAGTTTCGTCCGCCGTGGGTTTATGCCCCGCTCCGCGAGGACGCCCTCGAGCATCTCGTGCATCTCCTGCTTGTCGTGCTGGTCCGTCATGATCACGATGTTGCTCGCGGCGACGCTCGTGCTCGGCGGGTCGACGATCATGAGGAACCGGAACAGCGGGAGCAGTCGGGGGAAAAAGTACAGCACACCCAGCGACCGCCGTTCATTCCCGAACTGGTACTGCCGTCGTAAAAACGCGATTTGAACAACCGCGCGTAGCGTGGCTTCGTTCCATCCGAGAATAAGGGTGTGCCCGGTTTCGGCGACTTTCGTGCGCCCCGACCCGACGGCCTCCAATCCGGCTTCGATGCCGGCGGTGATGAAACCGACCACGATGGCGAACACGATCAAGCCGAAGAGCACGAGGAACGAGTAGATGTACCGCAGGTAGGTATCCGCGGGCGTGTCCGTGTCCGGGCCGCCGGTCATCACCAGGTGCGCGGCGAGATACACGCCGTCCCACCACGAGTCGAAGCCGAACACCTCGACGTCGGACACCCTGGCGGCGAGCAAATGCCACCCGATGCCGGCGGCGGCGATCACCACCGTGGTGTTCACGATGAGCAAAATGAAGGGATAGTTCGGGTTCGCCGCGATGCGGTTCTCGAGCCCGTACGTGATGTGCTCCAGCACCGTCACCGGGCCCAGCGTGTTCGCGGGCGAGCCCGCGGCGGTGCGCGCGGACTCAGCCGCAGCCGCATCCAGCGCATCCAGGCCTTGGAACTTGGACGCGCGAGTCGAGTCGGGTTTAGGGTTTATCTTGGCCGATTCAGCGACACCGCGACCCATGGTTTCGGAAGGGAACGGGTCGAGGACCGCGCTGCAGCAGGCGTGCGCCGCGGTCACGAGACGCCGCCGCGATCAGCGGACACCCGCCCCGCGTGGACGCCGCACCGCACCGAGTGTCGAATTTATTCGTTTTTGGTGTCTTCAAGTGTCGAACAACTGTCTTCGCGTTGGTCCAAAAGAGGCGTCACACGAGCCGAACGCGAAACTGTTATCGATATATAGCTATAAGTACGCTCCCAGTCTGCTATTTCCGAAAACGATCGCGCTCACGCGCGTCTCGCCCGAAAAACGCGACGCCGGCGACGGCGACGAACGCCGCGCACGCCGCGGTGACGGCGACGTCCGCGCGCGTCGCGCCGCGCCGCACGACCCAGCCCGCGCTCTTAAGCTTCTCGCCCGCGCGATCGGCCCGCCTCCCCTCCGCGCGCGCCGCGTGCGCTCTGAACCGCACGCGCGCCGCCGCCGAGGAGGCCTTTTCGCGACGCCACCACGCCGCAGCCGCCGCGGCATCCTCCGCGCGCGCGCGCGCGAGACGCTCGCGACGCTTCAGGTCGCTCTCGCCGTAATACCCGCCGTGCGCGCTCTCCGAAGAGCTCGCTCCGTTTCGATCACGGAAGTCGTTCGCGTACGTCTCGAACCCGCTCCACGACGACGAAGCGGGCGTCTCGCTTATTTTGGCTCGGCGCTCCAAACGCAACGCCGAGTCGTACGTCGCGCGCTTCGTTTCGTCGGAGAGCGTCTCGTGCGCCTCGGAGACGCGCGCGAAGCGCCCGGGCTCGGCGCCGGGGTTGGCGTCGGGGTGACACGCCCTCGCGGCGTCGCGGTACGCGCGCTTGATCTCCTCTGCGCTCGCATCCTCGGGGACGTCCAGAAGCGCGTACAGCGTCATGGCCGAGAAACCGGCTGAGCCGAGTGGGGCGTGCCGACTCGACGATCCGGGGCGCGGGCGAGCGCGCGAGCGCGGCGGGGGCGAGAGCGCGTCGAGCGGAGGTCGCGCGCCGCGACGCGAGGCTCTTGACCCTCCGGCGTCGCGGGCCACTCGTCACCGACCCGGCATGGGTCCTGATGAGACCCAGGGGCGGGGGGGGTCGCGCGTGGAAGTGTAAGACGTCGGGGTTCTTGCTTCTTGGTCGAAACTCCGCACAGCGCACACGAAATTTTGCCCGTGTCGGCTGGACCTATGTGGTAGACACGCACACCGATTCTGAAAACGTTCGCCTTCGTCGACGTCGTCCGGGCATTGACTGACGCGCATCGACACGCGCGCCGCGCGTCGACACGCCCGCGCGTCACCCCTTACGCCGCGAAGGCACCTCGAGACCCGCGTGTCCCAGGAAGCGCTCGGCCGGAACCATGGGGCGCAATCCCAAGAAGAAATCCAAGGGCGGCGGCGGCGGCGGCGCCTCGAAGAACGACTCGGACGACGAGTGGGAGGAGGGCATCACCACCATCACGGGCGAGTCCGAGGACGAAGAGATGATGGAGGACGGAGATGATGACCCGAACAGGTAAGCGACGAGGCGTCCACCTCGAACCGCGCGCGCACGCGCGGCCGAACCTTCGTCCCCGTCGCGCGGCTCGTCGATTCGGCACGACGAGACGCCGCGGGTTTTTTTTTCCTTCGGCGACGGCGGTTCGTCCCGCGTCCCGCTCCTTCGTCTCGAGAGGCGCTCCGCGTTTTCCTTCCCGGACGTCCCCGCCGCACCGCAGACGCGCGTTGATGATTCCATAAATAATCTGTCAATCCCCTGATCCACGGACGTGAAGAGACACTCTTATGGTGCCCTTCCACTGAGCGGTCTGCGCGCGCGCGGCGACGATCCGTCGTCGGTTTTTTTTTTTTTTAAGACTTTTCGTTTTAGGAGAGTGCCGTCCCCGCGTCGTCTCTCGCGGCGTCTCCGCCACTCCCCACCCCCACCTCCTTTCGTTACCGCTCATTTCGTTTCGTTACCCTTCATTTC
>Ga0181561_10005636_pt1 | contig 10665 bp, 5 predicted proteins | sample 011ome_19_FD_133760 | JGI IMG/M metagenome (GOLD analysis project Ga0181561, IMG submission 133760) | Coastal salt marsh microbial communities from the Groves Creek Marsh, Skidaway Island, Georgia - 011510BT metaG (megahit assembly) | ecosystem: Environmental > Aquatic > Marine > Intertidal zone...
CATACGTCGTTGACGTCACAGGCCGCGACATCGACCAGATCAGAGTTCGCGGCGATGTTCGCACGCGCCGTGTCGAGTGCGGGTCGACTCAGGTCCACCATCGTCACCGATTCCGCTCCACCCGCTGCGGCAGCAAGAGCAAACCCGCCGGTGGCGGAGAACACATCGAGCACGCGACGACCTGATGCCATCGAACGCACGAGGGCCCGGTTGTCGCGCTGATCCAAAAAATGGCCGGTCTTGTGGCCGCGCACCACGTCGGCACGTAAGTGCAGTCCTCGCTCCACGAATCGCACCGGCGCATCGGGGGCCGTCCCCACAACCGTGCTGCCATCGGCCACGCCGGCTGCGCGCGCGGCATCTGCCACGGTGCGCGCCGCGCGAACCACCACGCGTCGCACCGCGAACGGGGCGGTGGCCATAACCGCATCGATAACCGATGGTAAGTGGGCTAACCAGGCGGCGCTATAGAGCTTCATCACCACGCTGTCCGCGTATCGGTCGATGATCAGCGCTGGCAGGCCATCGTTTTCGCCATGCACCCACCGCCATGCATCGGTATCTGATGTCGTCACCAACGACGAACGACGAGCCAGGGCCTCGTTGAGTCGCTGACGCCACAGATCCTCGCCGACATCGCATGAACCCCCGGCGTGCAGTATGCGCACGCGGATCGGCGATGACGGATCCCACAGGCCAACACCGGCGACACGACGCCGATCATCAAACACCACCGCCACGGCGCCGGCCGACAAGTCGTCCGGGCTTGCCGATGCGATCGACCCATCGAACAGCCACGGGTCATGGCGACGGACCGCCGCGAGGCCAGCGGTGGTGGGACGCACCGCCACCCGTCGATCGGGGATGGTCGGCAGATCGCGGAATGTGGGGGTGTCAACCACCGAAGCCGATGCGGCGCTCGCCCTCGGCCGAGCCGACCTCGACGTAGGCAATCTTCGCCGACGGCACCGACACGGTCCGTCCCTTGCGATCGGTCAGCGACAGCACATCGACCGCACCCGACAGGGCGGCGTCGACGCGGGCGAGCACATCGTCACGCCCATCGTCGTCGATGTCCATGTTGAGCTCACGGGGGGCTTGGGTCACTCCAATACGCACGTCCACGACCCGCAGGGTATCGGCCATGCAGGCTGCGGGCGCATCGTCGTCGTCGCTGAACACATCAACTCGATGGCACGTGCGCGCTGTCGGGGTCAGTTGGAGACCGCGGCACCCGCCATCGCCGGCAGCACCGCTCTGCGAGGGCGACCCTCCGCAATGGCCGAGCAGATGGCAGCGGCAATGGCGAACACCAGCAACGCCACCGCAAACGGGGTGACCGATGTGTCGATTTGGGAGGCCACAAGCCCCCCGAGTACTGCCCCGCCCGCCATACGGCATGCACCCGATAGAGCCGATGCCGTGCCGGCGATATGCGGCACCGGTTGCAGTGCCTCGGCGCTCATATTCGGCATCAAGAACATGAACATCATCAGCATCAGCCCGATGCCGGGCATGAAGAACCAGAACGAGGGCGTGTCCACCACGGACACCACCACGGTGAGCACTGCCGAACCGGCGATCAGAATGCCCAGCACGGCCCAGATCACCCGGCGCACACCGAACCTGCCCACGGCACGACCGTTCAATGCTGCCGCCACCGCGAAGCCGAGCGCGGTGAGGCCGAAGATGAACGGGAACTGTTCGCGACGGTCGTAGATCTCGCTCACGATCAATTCCGATGATGCGAGATACATGGTGAAACAGGCCTGCAAGAACACTGACGCAATCGAATACCAGATGGTTGGACGCGTGCGGGCGAACTCGACATAAGCGCTGGTGATGTCGCGGCGATCGAGTCGGCGCCGGTTCTCAGGTGGCAGCGACTCGGGCAGACGCAACGACCAGGCTGACATCATCAGTGCCCACACCGCACATGCCCAGAACACGGTGCGCCACGGCGCGATGGCGATGATCGCCGCGCCCAAGGTGGGAGCAACTACTGGAACCATGATGAACACGGCCATGATCTGCGACATCGCCTTGGCCATCTGGACGCCCTCGAAGTAGTCGCGCACCACCGCGGTGGCCACCACTCGCGCCCCTGCGGCACCGATGCCCCACACGAACCGGGCGACCAGCAACCATCCGAGCGAGGGTGCCAGCGCCGACCCAACCGCGCCGATCACGTAGATGATCACACTCGCATAGAGCACCGATTTGCGCCCGAACCGGTCGGTGATCGGCCCGAAGAACAACTGGGCAACAGCAAGACCGATGAAGAACACCGTGATGACGTTGGCGACCTCGTTCGATGTCGGGTCCAACCCGAACGCATCGCGCATCTCATCGAAGCCGGTGAGCATCAAGTCGATGGCCATGGCCATCAACGCCATGATCGCCGACAGGATCGCCAGCATCTCGTTGCGACCAGGCGTCCATCGGTGGGCCGCCGCGGGTGGGTTCACCGAACTCGAGGTGTCGTCAAGTTGTCCGGCAGGTGAACTAGGGGGCACTGTGCGACCATATCCCTGAGGTAGAACCCCATCGGAGTCACAAAGGGCCATGTGACAGGGGTCACCACGCACCCGGCAGTGGGCTTCCGGACGCCGATTTCGTTACGCAGCGGCCACGTGCTGGTCATCCACGCACTCCGGTGTGCCAGCGGGCCTTTCGCGCACCACAATGACACCGTGAGCAACGACGCACAGGCACCCAGCACCGACCTCACCGCCGCCAAGGTGGCATGGGAACTCGACACCTTGTTGTCGGGCGCTGATGCCACCTCCCCTGGCGAGCTACTCGAGCGCGCCGAGACCATCGCTACTGAACTGCAGGATGTGCGCGGACGGGTGGCCACGCTGAATGCCAACGAACTGGCTGCGGTGATGGGACGCCTCGCCGAGTTGTCCGATGCCGTGTCGCGTGCGGGTCATTACACCTCGCTGAAATTCGCCGAGAACACCGCCGATGCCGACATCGCCGCAGCAATGCAAGCCGTGAACGAACGAGCGAATGCTCTGAACACCTCATTGCTGTTCATCGATCTCGAATGGGCGACCGCCGACGATGACCACGCGACCGCGGTGCTGGCCGACCCGGCTCTCGATTTCTGCCGGCATCATCTCGAGACACTTCGTCGCAGCCGACCCCACCTGCTGTCCGAGGATGCCGAGACCGTGCTGAGCGAAACCTCGATGTCGGGTGCCGCGGCGTGGGTGCGCCTGTTTGAGGAGCAGACCTCAGCAATCGAGGTCGATCTGCCCGATCATCTCGGTGGCCGCGTCGGACTGATGTCGGCGCTCGCCCACCTGCAACAGCCCGACACTGACGCACGCGCGACGACAGCCTCGGCGGTGACCACGGCGCTTGCACCTGGCCTGCGTACCCGGGCATACATCTACAACACCTTGCTGCTCAACAAAGCCACCGACGACCGCATGCGCTCGTATCCGAGCTGGATCTCATCGCGCAATATGGACAATGAGGCCACCGACGAGAGCGTGCAGGCCCTCATCGATGCGGTGGTGTCGCGCTATGACATCCCGCAGCGCTGGTACGCGTTGAAGGCACAGATTCTGGGAGTGGATCGCCTGCGTGACTTCGATCGCATGGCATCTGTGGCCGACAGCGGCGCCTCCGAGATCGGCTGGGCGGACGGCACTCGCATCGTGCGCGACGCCTACGCGAGTTTCTCTCCCGAGTTAGCCGACATCGTTGGACGTTTCATCGACGAGAACTGGATCGACGCGCCCGTGCGGCCCGGTAAACGCGGCGGCGCCTTTTGTGCCTACGCCACTCCCAGCCATCACCCATATGTGCTGTTGAACTGGACATCGACCACGCGCGATGTCGCCACCCTCGCTCACGAATTGGGCCACGGCGTGCACGGCTACTTGGCGCGTGAGCAGAGCATCTTCCATCAGTCGACACCGTTGACGCTCGCCGAGACCGCGTCGGTATTCGGCGAGACCGTCACCAACAACCGGTTGCTGTCAATGTTGGACGACCCTGGGGAGCGCTTCGCTCTGTTGGCCGCAACCTTGGAGGATTCGATCGCCACCGTGTTCCGCCAGGTCGCGATGAACCGCTTCGAGCATGCCTGTCACACCGAACGACGCGAGGTGGGCGAGATCAGCGTTGAGCGTTTCGGCGATCTGTGGGCCGAGAGCCAGTCGGCGATGCTGGGTGATGCCGTTGAGGTCACCGAGGGGTACCGCACCTGGTGGAGCTACATCCCACACTTCATTGCCACACCTGGGTACGTGTATGCCTACGCGTACGGCCAGCTGCTGGCCCTCAGCGTGTACGCCCGCTACACCGAACGTGGAGAGGCGTTCGTGCCGTCGTATCTCGACATGTTGCGCGCCGGTGGTTCGATGAGCCCTGAGGAGCTGACCGCACTGGTGGACTGCGACTTGACCGACCCGGGTTTCTGGTCCGCAGGGCTCGACATCGTCGACGCTCAACTCACCGCCGCAACCGACGCGGCACGTGCTGCTGGCCGCCTCTGAGACCTATCCCCGCGACTCGCGATCGCGGCATGCCCCCACCAGATGTCGCCGCCGTACGGCATCACCGGTGAAACAGATATGCCCGTGCCGGACAACCGACACGGGCACACCCACAACCACCCACACGGCGGCCAACCTCACAAACAGCTAACGCGCCAGGTCACACCACTACACGCCGACGGATCACCAACACCGCCAACGCACCAGCAGCCACCACCAGCACCGCCCACGGCACCGACGACGAACCCGACCCAGTCACCGGCAACGTCACTTCACCAGTCACCACAACACCAGCCGACGTCACCAAACCATCAGCAGCCAACACCACGGTGTGCGCACCAGCCGCCAACGTCGACGGCAACGCCGCCTGGCCCTGGAACGACCCATCAGCACCCACAGTGAACGTGCCCATCAACGTCGGCGACGACATCACCACCAACTCACCCGACGCACCCGGTGTCAACCCATACGCCAAAGCCGACACCTCACCATCAGGCCCCAACTCCAACACGCCACCACGCAGATCAGCCGGATCAGCCGGACCATCAGCACCACCCAACAACAGGGCCTGCTCATCCGTCACCAACAACACCACATCCTCAACAGGAACCGGCAAATCAGACGTCCCATCCGCAGGATCAGTCACCAACCCAGACAGATTCGCACCCGTCTCAGTCTCCACCACCCGCACCGGCACATCCGACCCCTCAGGAGCACGCGACGACAACGCCTCAACCAACGCCACCGCCTCCGAACGAATCTGAGCCACCTGCTCCGGCGTCCTCGACGCAGCAGGCACAGAACCCACCTCATCAGACACCCGCACCAACTCACCAATCACCGGATTCCCATCACCATCAACCAACGACACCTCACCCGGATTACGCACAAACGTCGACGCATTCGACTCCGTCACCAGCTCCGACACCGCACCATCACCAGGCGCAACAACACCGCCCGGCACAGACGACGACGTCGACCCATCAGACGCACTCTCATCCGCATCCGACGCAGTGTCATCCGAGGCTGAACCTCCGGGCTCCACACCACAGTCCACATCACTGCCAGTAAACGTGTACAGCAACGGTTCACCGTCATACGTTGAAATAGCACCGGACATCCAAGACTCATATTCCGCTGCGTACACAAACAGTCGGTACGACGCCCCGACTTCAAACGGTTCGGCCACGTAGGTACTCGGGTCCGCAGGGCCATCACTGGAGTACGGCGAAAGGGTGAGGGCATCAAACGAAACTGCGAGGTCTCCACCATCCCATTCCGAGTACTGCAATGGCCCCATGCCATCTTCGAAAGAGGACAGAAGACTCGTTCCAACCATCGTCTGGTAGGTCTCCGGAAGCAACGTGCCCTCTTCGGGCTCGCTATCCGGAAAGTCGAAGTCGACGGGATTCACATTCACCGACACATAATTCGCCGGCGAACCATTGACTGCCACGCAGACGACCAAGCCTCCGTCGGCTTCACCAACTGTCAACACCGGAGCTGGATCCATTGCCTCCGGCGGCGTGTACTCGTAACCCGGACCCGGACCCGGACCAGAACCGTCCCCGGAATCAGACCCTGATCCTGGGGACGAAGTTGTCGTGCCGCAAGCGGTTGATGAGCCACCGGAGCCCAATTTCGTGATTCTCGAAACCCAAATGTTCTCGCCGTCACCCGTGGATTCCGACATGTTGGAAAGGACGTACACGCTTCCAGAGTCAGCTCTGACAGCACTTTGAAGGCTGCCCCGCTCGCAGGCCGAAAGATCGTGCGATCCACCCGTTCCGAAGCTCGCATCTAGGGATCCATCGGAGCCAAACCGCACGACCCGAGCAAGTACGGAATAATCGTCGGTCTTCCCAATTAACGAAAAAGAGCCGTCACCGTTAACGACGAGTTCTGGCTGCAAATACGAATCAAAGAGTTCGAGCGCGTCGGTGTAGCCATCTGAAGAAAACGATGACAGTAAATTGCCGTCAGCATCAACCCGAGCCACTCGAGTGGCATACGGGTCGTTCTGACCGGTCATCCAAGCAACAAGCGAGCCATCGCTCAGAATCTTGGCTCGGACCAATTCCAGCAACGGAACCCCGGTGTCCACGATCCCATCCGGGGTTCCATCCGCTCCATCAGTGATGGAGCCATTGGTGTACGTGGTTGGAATGCCGTAGTTATCGGGCCCCCACGTCCTAGAAAGCGGCACCGTCTCATCAGCCGAGAAGTCAATCTTGATCATCAGGAGCCGAGCCTCGTCACTTACCGACTTTGTTAACGCGACTGTGGCACCGGACTCGTCGGCGTCAACGCTCAACGCAGCAGGATTACCGCGAAAACCAAAGCCCATATCGAAAAGCGGCACGTCAGCGTCGGAGTAATAATCGAAATCCACCACACCATCGCTGAAGAAGGACGTGTCCTGCTCCCCGGCAGCGGTGACTCGATAGAGATCCACCCCGTTGATACCACCCAAGGCATAAATGTTTCCTGAAGTCGCATCAATAAAGCCGATGTTCGGCGCCATATTCGATCGAGCGCTTCCGGCGGTGAGCACTGCGTACCCATCGCCGCCGAAAGCCGTGTCCAACGCTCCAGCCTCGGTGAAGCGAACCACGGCACCAGTATCGGCCTCCTGCGGCAGTCCATTCGCGCCCATAATGACCACCGGGCGGTCCTGACCGTCGACCATCAGCGTCATAAGTTGGAGGTACGACCAGCCACTCAATCCCGTTATGTCGGTCGATCCGTTGCTACCGAACGAGGTGTCAATAGTGCCATCTACTGCCAGGCGACTGACTCGGATCAAATCGGGACCGCTGGCGTCCGGGTCGTCGTCGATGCCCGCGGCCAGCAAAATTCGACCTTCTGAGTCAACGGCCATCTTCGAGTAGCCGACTCCATCCACATACGCAACACCATCACTTGCAAACGACGAATCAACTGTGCCGTCAATTTCAGCGGCAGAAACAAGAACTCCTCCTGCCAGCGACGCGGCCGCAACGACGATCCACACTGCGGCTCGGGCCGGAGTTTCGGGGGCCCTAAATCGCGCGCTGTCTTTTTTAAACATCCACATAAATTATGATCTTATCAAACGTGCAATTGTCGGACCACCGGTTGTTTTAGTTACGTGATGATGGGCGCGTGCGCACGGGCAGCGTGTACAGCACCGCTGTGGCAATCGCGCCCATCACCAGCGCGAACGTGATGCCCGCTGTGAACCCGGCGCCGTCGATGATTGCCCCCGCAATCGGCGGTCCGAACAGGCCACCAATACCGGCCCCGGTGTACGTCGCCCCCAAAATCGTCGCCAAACCATTCGTGCCGAACAGAATCGACAGTGCTGCGGGAGATAGCGCAATGAATCCGCCATACCCCACACCAAGCACCACGGCGAACAGCACCAGCACCCAATATCGGTCACCCGCCACCAGCCACAGCGTGAACGATGCCGCCATGACGAAGAATGAGAACTGCATCAGTCGCACCGGACCAACCAGCGCCCCCAGCGCACCAAGACCAAGCCGGCCGACAATCGACGCCGCCCCGATGAAGCCCACAATCGCTGCCGCCGCACCCGATGAGATACCGCGATCAGTCGCGTAGGTCTTCACGAACACGAACGGTGTGAACAGCGCCATCGTCGCGATCAACGACGCTGCGTAGATGGTGAGAAAGCGTCGATCGTGCACCAAGGCCCGAAGGTCGAACGTGCCGCCATCGCCCACCATCGGCGGACGCACTGCCCCAATTGACGCCAGCAGCATCGCCACGGTGCCACCCACCGCAAAGATCACATAGGTGGTGCGCCAGCCATACGCATCGATCAGCCCCGCCGCAAGTGGCGCACACACCAGCGTGCCTGCGCCGATACCCGCCACTGCCAGGCCAAGCGCGACCGTGCGACGCCGCGTGAACCAGCCCCCCACACAGGCCACCATCGGCACATACCCACACGCTGTCGCCGTGCCCACCCCCACGCCATACGTCACGAACCCCAACCAGATGTTCGGTACCGCGGCCGTGAGCAACAGGCCCACTCCCAAGCTGAACGCACCGACCAACATCACCGGCCGCGGTCCATGACGGTCGGCGAGGCGCCCCGTGACCACTCCGCCAAGGAAGTAAAAGCACGTCGTCAACGAGAACATCAGCGCCGTCACGCCCTTACCGGTGCCGAACTCGGCGGCCATCGAATCAAAGAACGCGCCGAACGAATAGACGATGCCGAAGACGGTGAACGTCGACACGAACGCGGCGGCGACGATTCCCCACCGTGCACCCGGCGACAGGTCACCTGGTTCCTCAACCACGACAGTTGGCGTGTCCCCCACGCCGTCATCAGACCAGAAACATCATCGACACTGCTGTGTCGGAGCGGGTGATCGCGAGCGACACGATCATCAAGGCAAGTGCCGTACCCACGCACTCCGGGGCCAACTGCAGCGCTCGCACACGGGTCCATCACACGTAAATCCGGTGGACGCGTTGTGATTCTGTTGTGTAAACACGACGACGGTGGAACACACCCGAAAACAAATTGTCCGGATGTGTAACACCTGGGCTACTCCGAACGATGACATCACCGTGACGCCAGATCGCTTGTCCACTCTCCGTCCCCGCTCTCACCGCGCAGGGGCATTTGCGGCCGTGGTCGCGCTCATCGTGCTCGGTGCGGCCGCCCCCGCCAGCGCTGCCGACGATCCGTCGGTCACCGGCGATTTACCCGCTGTGACAACAGCGGATGGCACCCCACCGATCGTGCCTCCCTTCGATGGCACCGGCACCGCCCAACGCGTGCTCATCACCCTGCACGACGGCCTCGATACCGACATTGCCAACGACATCACCCTCCGATTGGTCGATGCGGGAGCACAGATCAACAGCACGCTCAACGCCGTCGGTGTGATCGAGGCAGTCCTCAGCGAGAAGCAGATCTCCGTGCTCGCCGACCAACCCGCCGTCGCGTCAATCGAAATCGACCGTCGTGTGCGCCTCAACGACGATGTGGCCGCAGGTGACACCACCGATGCCGCAGCCCTGGCGCGCGCCCGTGACCTCAGCGAACTGCCCGATGGGCCGGCCGGCACCCCCATTCCGTACCGCTACCTCATCGGTTACGCCGACGATGCAGCCGCTCACGAACGCGATGCGGTGGTGTCCACACTCGGCGCCAACATCCTCGCCACCTACGACCTCGCCTTCGACGGCCACCTCACGGTTCTCACCGACGATCAACTCGCCGAAGTGAAGACCATGCCCGGTGTCGCCTGGGTGGACAACGATGCCATCGTCACCTTGAACGACACCCAGTTGGACCCACCGTGGGGTGTGGACCGCAGCGATCATGTCAGTCTGCCACGGGGCGGCGCGGACACCGACCGATCCACAGGCAGCGGCGTCACCGCCTACATCATCGACACCGGCATCACCCCCCACACCGACTACAGCGGCCGTCTCGCAACCGGCCGTAACTTCATGCCCAACGAATCGAGCTCGGCTACCGACGACTGCAACGGCCATGGCACACACGTGGCCGGCACCGTCGGTGGCACCACCTACGGCCTTGCCAAAGACGTCAGGTTGGTGCCAGTGCGCGTGTTCTCCTGCTCCGGCAGCACCTCAACATCCACGATCGTCTCCGCGATCAACTGGGTGATCGGTGACCACACCACCGGGCCCGCGGTGGCCAACATGAGCCTCGGCGGCGGCACGTCATCATCGCTTGACGCCGCCACCGCATCGCTCGTTGACGACGGTGTGATCACTGTCGTGGCCGCCGGCAACTCCAACAACAATGCGTGTTACTCCTCACCCGCTCGCGAACCCTCGGCCATCACCATCGGCGCGACCACCAGCAGCGACGCCCGCGCCTCATTCTCGAACTATGGGTCATGTCTCGACCTGTTCGCCCCCGGCCAGAGCATCACCTCCACATGGATCTCGTCGGCATCGCCATCGAACGCGACCAACACGATTTCCGGTACCTCGATGGCCGCCCCGCATGTTGCAGGCGCTGCCGCCGTGCTGTGGGGTGAAGACACCACCGCCAGCGCCACCACCGTGACCTCCACCCTGCTCGCATCACGCACGGTCGGCAAGGTGACCAACGCGGGCGCGAGCAGCCCGAACCACCTCCTGTTCCTTTCGC
>Ga0181561_10005639_pt1 | contig 10654 bp, 6 predicted proteins | sample 011ome_19_FD_133760 | JGI IMG/M metagenome (GOLD analysis project Ga0181561, IMG submission 133760) | Coastal salt marsh microbial communities from the Groves Creek Marsh, Skidaway Island, Georgia - 011510BT metaG (megahit assembly) | ecosystem: Environmental > Aquatic > Marine > Intertidal zone...
ATAGCGTTGTTTAGTTAAATGGGGGTATAGCTCAGCTGGGAGAGCGCTTGCATGGCATGCAAGAGGTCAGCGGTTCGATCCCGCTTACCTCCACCAATTCTCGATATTAACTTATCAAAAATTGTATCAAATCCATAAACCTACCTTAAACACTTCCTTTATCTATAAAGAATTTGGTTTTGTATAGATACAATCAGCTATATCATTCACCATGTCTTCCATAATAGATATGCGGGAAAACTGTCGGCAAAATTCTTTGCGATTAAAAAAAATTGGATACAACAACAAGACATCAATAGCTTCAAGCAATGCGTCTACATCACAAGGTGTAAAGGTTTTAATGCCATTGATGTTTTTATGCATAAAATCTGCTGTAAATCCGGAAGAGCCAGCAAGTATGCGTTTTCCAGTTGCAGCATATTCAAATAATTTTGAGGGAATTACATGTTTCAAGCTTTGCATTTCATTTAAGTGTAAAAACAATATGTCAGCTTTTTCGTAATAGGGAAGCAATTTTTCACGGGGCACAACCGGTAACAATTCAACATTAGTAACCTCCAACTGACGAAGCTTATCAATCAAGTTTTTCTTACAGGCTCCGTCGCCAATAAGAACAAATCTAACTTTACCCTCTAACTTCTTAGCCGCCTGAGGCACTATTCTGTGCAACGCTTGCGCATATCCAAAATTACCAGCATAGAGAATTATAGGAACCTGGGCTTGTGTATTTTGTAAAGAAACGTTTTGACAAAACATTTCATCAACTCCATTAGTAAAAAAATGGTAATCTCGAAAGCCCCAATTTTTCTTTGCATACGGTAAAAAACCTCTTGAAATCAAATTAATGCGAGTGGCTTTATTTATGATATGGCGCTCGATTATACGCACAAATGGCAAAATCAAACGTAGCGGCTTGTATGCAAAAATCTGCATGAGGTTTTCCAAAAACAAATCACGTATATCTAAATACAAAGGGGCTCTACAACGTTGGGCAATTCTCGCTGCCAAAGCTGCCGTCATCAAACGGGATGAACTGACTATAACCAGGTCATATTTTTTCCCACGAACAAGGCGAAAAACACCAACAGCATAAGCTGCAAATGCAAATACCTGCTTCAATATTCCTGAGTTATTGTATTTTATGGGCAATCGTTTAATCCGACCAGAATTACATGTTTCACTCTCAGGTGCATCATCTACGCAAGAGCCAAAACGGTGTGGCATGGTTGTGAGAACATCAAGCTCAAGCTCTTTACCAATGCGTTTTTCCAAGGCTTCTACCAAAGCCTTGGCACGCAAAGCACCAGGACCGAAGTCCGGTGCGTAATAAAAAGTTAGAAAGAGTACTTTCATAACAAATTAATCCTTAAGGGTATGTGCAAGTGGCACAACAAACCGGCTCCAGTTACGGTGATGAATCGCATAGTGTCGTGCACGCTGCCCCATAGCATGCAATGCAGGTATATCTTCCAACGCGTCAGCAATAACCCGAGACAAATCATAAGCATCGCCCGCTTGAAAAAAAAATGCCGGCGCCGCCTCTCCCAGCTCGTCCCGAAAAACCGGCAAATTAGGAACTACCACCGCCTTGCCCAAAGCCAAAGCCTCCACCAATTTCAACGGTGGCACGATTTTACATACCGCATAGGGCTTACGTGGTATGCACACCAAAGCGCAACGACGAAGAGTATCTTTAGCCTCCTCAGGTGATCGACGCCCGAAAAATTGCACCGCATGCGCTAAACCCAGGGAATGCATTTGAACTTCCAATTCAGCACGGGACTCACCATCACCCACAATAAGTAGCTGCACGGCTTTGCCATGCTGATGTAGGAGCGCCAGCGCATCAAGCAAGGTATCTAGTCCTTCATAGTCGATTAATGAACCTGCATAACCAATCGTCATTGGCTCAACGTCCGCTGCAGTAGCAGGTAGGATTGCATCCGGATTAATACAATTCGGTAAAAGACTTATCTTGTGGGCATCCAGACCCCACTGCTGTTGAACAAAGGCACCAAGCGCATCGGAAATTACATAAACACGATCCGCATGTCGCGCCACCAAAACTTCCAGTGCCAAACCAAGTCGATAGCCGGCTGAGTGTTCAAAACCCGGTTGCCGAGATGCACGCGTCAGTTCCCACAGGCCCCGCATTTCGTAATGAAACGGCACACCCAAGCGTCGCGCAGCAAAGAGTGCGGGCAAGGCGTTAGCATAGTTTGAAGCAGTATGCACGACTGCAGCTCGTCGCTCTCGCGCAACATCTGCAATAACTGAAGACCCTTGAAATGCATAAGCAAAAATCGATCGATAGCGGGTTGGCTTGCGTGCATGCTGGTAGGTAATTCTAGCCAGATCAGTCGTTTGGCTAACAGCTTCAACCAATCCATCGGGGCGATCCCAGGGGTAACCGGGGCGTGTCTGTACAAATACCGATAAACCTGCATCTTGCATTGACTTGAGAAGCGACTGGGTACGTACCGTGTAGCCACTGACGTGATAAGGCAAGGATGACGCTGCAACATACAACAGGCTATTTGCCATTGGCTTATATGCTGGTTCTCGTTTTAGCAAAAAGAAACGCAACCACAGGTTTAATGCCCATGGCGTGAAGACACTTTCCACCGCAGAGACAAGTTGAAACAAACGACTAAAACGCATTTAGAATTCGCCCCACCAGCACCAAAGCCTCCTGAAACTGTTGCCGTTGACAAGCATTTTCCAGCGTATAGGCAAGCGCGGCAAGGCTTGCAGATTGCACACTTACTTCTTGCAATGCAGGACGTTGTTCTGCCGCTACCGAAAATGCAGCCTGCAATTCGATGGAAAGATCTTTTCCGTCGGCATTTTCAAGTTTCACTGGCCACGCAGCACCAACAGGCTCCAAAGACCAGTGTCCCCAATTGAACAGTATGGATTGCTGGGTTGCTGTATCGATCCATGTTGCATGTATACCCAGTTCAGGATTCACAAAGGCCAAAGGCAGCTCTTGGAGTCGCACTTGCAATTCAGGCAGGCAGGCAAGAAAAGTATCCAGTTGCGCTTCTTGCTCGGGATTAATCGTAGCAACAGCACATCGACGCAATAGGTTGACATTCAAGCGTTGTGAAACCAAAGGATGCGAACGCACATAGCGATTCACCAGCGCCTTGGGTGGTTCAACAGTCAACAAGCGTTGTCTAATTTCATGCTGGGCAGAAACAAATTGTTTGCGTGTTGCAACAGCACCTATGGGGAGCTGATAGAGCAATGCTGTAAATTGCCCTACTTCCGTCACTGCCAACCAATCTGCTGCTGGCAGACCAGCGGGCTTGGCTTCCCATAACGTAATCTCATGTGTTGCCAACCCATTGCGGTGAGTTTCATATACTTTTACCAAATAGGTCCTATCTTGCTTGTCAGTTACACAAAGTGCAGAAACGCCAGGCGTTCCGGAATGCTGCCAGACAATTTCATCTGCATTTGTCCAATCCGGGACCCAATCATGCAACATGGCATCGAGCCAATCTTTTCTAAACTCGGGCATCAACAAAGGCCAAATTGTTTTCTCATCACTCTGCAAGGTTGGCAAGAACACCTTGCCGTGAAAAAATAAAGCATCCAGTTTCCCCTTTTTTTGGTAGAGCCCATGCAATCCAAGAACCAAGGCCGAAGCCTGACTGAACACCTGTCGGCCGACCAATATGGAAATGATAGCGATGATGAAGCCCGGCGGCGACAGAAACAGATAATCAACTACCAGGTATGCAAAAATCACAAAAAAGCCCAAATTACCCACCAATCTCAATGCGACCGATAGGCTTTGGTCGAAATATTCCCGAAATTTGATACTAATTCGATAGGAAACTATGAACCCAACAAAAACGACAAACATATAACCTAAAATCAGGGCGGCCATAGAAGCATAGAACCAGCCCAATGCAGCAAGGACGAGAGAGATAAAAACACCAGCCGCTAAAACAGTCGAATAACGCTGATAAGCGCTGCCTGCAAACTCTTGCTGATTTTCAAACAATACCATTTTCTGGCTTTTTGCCAGGAGTTTGGTAGCGCCAAGATCAATTGATTTGTCGATTAGCTTATGAGCCAGCAAACTGAGTAGAAAGAAGCCAACAGTCGCGGCGCTTAACCAAGCGATTAACAGATTACGATCAATTTGAGAAAAAGCGGGAGGGAAATATCGGGGCATCCCTTCAGAGCCTAGAAGGATAATGATCTTCAGAGGCATAAAAAAAGACAGCAACGAGGTAATTTGTGCAATCAAAGCCAAAAGCACAATAACCAGTGTCAGAATCGGCAACACACGCAAGAACTTTGCGCTTAGCGACACAATCCAACGCAAGTGGCCATTAAGCACCATCAGAAAGATCCTGGATTAGAAAACAAACGAAATTCTTGATCGATTATATTATCAATAGCAGATTGCTTGCGGACCCTCTCTGCTGCAGCTCCAGATAGCTTAAGGAATCTGTCTGGTTCTCTATATAACATAACGATCGCCTTAGCTAGCGCGCCATAATCCTCACAGGGCGCCAAAATACCGCATGCCTCATCCACAAACTCAGGTATCGCAGCGACTGCATTGGTAATAGGCACTAACCCCGAAGCCATCGCTTCATCTCGTGATACTCCCTGGGAATCCATCCGCGATGGACAAAGGAAGACACCATGCTCTTTATATATCTGCGCAATTTCGGACTGCGGCACAAATCGACGCTCTATGATCACGTTAGAAAATTTCCGCAACGGCGCCAGGGTGGCATCAAAGAGCCGGCCATCACCGATCATCCGAAACTCCAATTCATTGAAAAACGGCTCTTCAGACAGCTTAAGAATCGCCGCCACACTCAAATCATTGGCATATGTTCTCGAGGCATAAGGTCGAATCGACAAAATCTTCTTGCGCTGCTCCGGTGGTTTCGGCTGATAACTGAATAACTCCGTATCAATTGGATTATGAATAATAGTGTAGGTATCCTCTAGCAATCGAAAGCCCAAGTTTTCCTCTGTCTCCTTAGCAAAATAGCTCGAAACAAATACCAATTTTAAATACGGCGGCACCGGCCGCAGCAAGTCGCGCCAGAAAGCCATGCGAATATCACTCTTGTTACGTGCTGCTTGGCGCTCTTGCTCTGTCTTGTAATTGAAGTCTCTTCTATGCCACGGCTGAATTTCCGCACCATGCAACCATACTGTCATTTTCATGGTGTCAATGAACTCTTGCAGTACATCCCACATATCGGGGTCTAAAAAGTGCACCAGCACATGGCGGTAACGGCCACTAGCCAGCATACGGCGCAAGGTTTGTTGCGAGCCGTTGATGACATCTATGTTTTGAAATTCGTGCCAGCTTAGCGGCTGATCTTTACGCCAGAAGAACACGTCCACGGCGGTGTTGTTCTGGCGGTAAGCTTTTACCCTGCTGTGAACAAAGCCATTACGGTACAAATCGTCGTAGCTGGGGTAGTTGTTGGTGAGTAAGAGTACATCGGCCTGGCCAAGTATGTTGACTGCTTTCAGGTCTAAATGGCCCAGCACCAGTCGGTGTATTTTACTGCTACCGCCGCCATATACGCGCAAACCAAGGCGTACATAGTGCGTATCTTCTTCGGGTGTCATGCTGACATTACGGTTAGGTGAAAGTATTTTGTGCCCTAACCGTTTTTTGTTTTGATCGAGGTACAACACTACTAGGCGTAGGTTCAGGCCAGGGTCGATCTGGAAATGCAACGGAATGCTGTTGCCGGGCCGTTCGAGTTGCTGCTGCAGGTTCGCCAACGGAATATCTTGCGAAGCGTATAGGTATTCATGCTTGCCATCAGGCAGGGACGAGGTTATTTCTAGCAGTGGGCTATTTATCTGAGCATGTATCGATTTATTCGAGCTTAACTTTATGGTGCGTTGTTGGTCGGTAGAATCGGCCAGGCTATGGTGGTTTAACCACTGGTAAGCTTCGCCTACCAAAGCATGTGCTAGTTGTTCGCCGCTTAACCAGGACGCTTGCGGCAGTTCGTTTTCGATTGGCTGTATGGATTCAGCCAGCTGTATAAGATTCTGCAGACTATGGCCGGGGTTAAAACCAGATTGCAAATCCAGGTCGTTTACGGCTGCCAAGATTTTATCAGTTACGTTTAGGCCTGTGTTTTCGATGTAGTTGTAAGCATCTATGGCTAATCCATCGACAGCATCGTATTGCCAGCTAGCCAGTTTGTTGCACCAGTCACGGGCGTTGATATTATTAGCCACAGACGGTTGTATAGCGGAACGACGAGCCTGCAACGGTGTACCAGGCTGATACGCCAAATCGGCTTGTTGGAGTTCGACGTGGTCTTCCCTTTGGCAAAAAAACGCAGCTTTGCCAATGACCTGTGCGTTGCTATAACGGGTGGCTAAGGCGATATCCAGAAGGTAGTTGGGGCCGTAGTAGTCGCTGGCCAACATACCCACTACCCAGCGGTGTTCGCCGGACAGTTGCTGCAATGTTTTGTCTTTTACTTGCTTAACCGTTATGGTATGACCCGCAAGACCCTTCTGCCGTAAAACCTGCTCAGCTTTTTTAGCAGAAGGTTGTCGGCCACACACCAACACTAGCTTTACATCCATTGACATACAGCCCTGCTGCTGTCGTGCAACCTGTTCGACCAGGTTATTTACTTCAATCTGGTTGTTCGCCACTGCCACTATTGTGAACGCAGGCAACTGTATTATGCGTGGTAATCCAGTGATCTTTTCCAGAATGTAGTTCATGCGATCAGCATAAGTGTGCTCACTCATGGCTTTACGCAAACCTGCTAGACGAAGCCGGTCGATGCTGTTGTTGGCTTCCAGCTCTTGCAGACGGCGAAGCACTTCGGCGCCGCTATCGCTGGTAATAACCAAATCGCCAAACAGCAAACGCAACCCGCGGGAGAAATTGCTAATGGTTAAGGTGTTAGAACCCAACAGTTCGTATACACGGCGGGCAAACATGGTTTGCGATTGCTTAATTGAGTTCAGGTTAATGGCGTAACGATATCCTTTATAGGCTTTGTCGATTTCTCTGTAGGGTAAGGTACCCACAATGTGAGGCTGGTATTCGGCCGGAAACTGGAAGTTCGGATCGTTTTTGCCGTAGTTTCGGTCGTAAATATCCATCGGCTTATAGGTCAGTTCTTGAACAAAGCTCTCCAAATCCCGGGTACGTTCGGGGTAACGCACATAGTAGGCGCCGGCAAAACAAAAGGCATCTTTACGTACGTATTTTTCAATGGGGTTATTCACCTGTGGCTGACAGGCAAATGGCAAAAAATACACATGGTCGTGCCCTAGCGCCGCTTTGTATAGGTGTATGCAGTCCATGTCGGTGGTGAAGACAAAGTCGAACAGCTTGGCGGTGGTTAAAAAGGTTTCAAAATGCACCGGGTCTTCTTTGTTCCAAAATAACGTTGGAATATTATGCTTACGACACCAAGCGACTATTCCCTGCAATTCCTGACTACAGTGCCCTACTTTACTGCCCCACAACTCATCTTTGCCCCGCCAGGCCGATTCAATAAAGAGCAATTCGGGCTGGCAAACCTCCAACTCTTGTTGCCAATTATCCGGTGTAAGCTGGTGCAACTCACATTCGGGCGCAAAGGAACCATAGGTAAAGTCATCCATAATGCCGGCCATACGAACCTGTTGGTTGGTTTTATCCGCTAACTTCGCTACCTGAAGTTGTGAATGGTGCTGTTTATGGTCCGCGAGACTGGTGATTACCGTTAGCTTGGTATCAGTGTTGGTTGAATCTTCCATTTGTATCCGTGCTGCTGGCGCAGACAATGCGGTATTCGCTGAGTTTTGCTTTAGCAAGCGCCACAGGCGTACTGGCAATTTTAAGGCGTCTTTCCAAGAGTTTATGGGCTTAACTTTTTTCATAAGTTTAAGTTTTAACTATGTACCCCACAGATATCTACAATGATGGTGCTCGTAGGTATATTAACGAAATTAAATTGCTTATGGCCAACCAACAAAACAGCTATATTAGAATGCTCCAGAGCAACTTCAAGGCTTACTAAATTTGCCGACACCAACTCGTCCGGCAATCTGTCAATATTAGGCTCTACTATTAACACCTTGCCAGGATGGCGCTGCATAAGTTGCCGAGCTATCGTAAATGATGGGCTCTCACGCAGATCGTCGATATCGGGTTTAAAGGCCAAGCCAAAACAGGCAATGGTTACATCGGCGGCTGTTTTGCTCGGGTTAGCAACCAAGAATTCTTCAAGGGTTTTATTCAATTTATTCACTACCCATTGTGGCTTGATGTTGTTCACTTCCCGTGCCAAACGTATTAGCCTAGATTCTTCTGGTGTTTCGCTAACGATAAACCAGGGGTCCACCGAAATGCAATGACCGCCCACGCCAGGCCCTGGTTGCAGAATATCAACACGTGGATGGCGGTTGGCTAAAGCAATCAACTCCCATACGTTGATATCGAGCTTATCGCAGATCATTGACAATTCGTTGGCAAAAGCTATGTTCACATCGCGAAAACTGTTTTCCACGAGCTTGCACATTTCAGAGGTCTGGACATTTGTGATGATGCACTCGCCTTCTAAAAATATATTGTAGAGTTCAGCTGCTTGTTGTGAACATTTTGGCGTTATACCACCGATCACCCGATTATTTTCCACCAGTTCTCGCACTGCGTGTCCCGTCAGAATCCGTTCAGGGGAATGAACGATACGAATATCAGACTCTTCGCCATAGGTTTGAGGAAAAGTGAGATCCGGGCGTGCTTCGGCTAGCCAGGCGGCCATTTGTTCGGTGGTACCCACCGGTGAGGTAGATTCCATTATCACCAAGTTACCCTTTGCCAATACTGGGGCAATAGCCTCACTAGCTGCTTGTATATAGGTCAGATCCGGCAGGTGGTCGTTGCCATTTTCTACCTTGAATGGGGTCGGCACGGCAATTAGAAACGCATCGGCGGACTCAGGGGTTGTGGTCGCCCGTAAAAATCCTGAACTTACTGCTGCATGAACAACGATATCCAATTCCGGTTCTACGATGTGGATTTCACCACGGTTAATGGTGTCTACCACGTGTCGATTGACATCAACGCCGATCACGTTCACTTTACGAGAAGCAAAAACAGCGGCTGTGGGTAATCCGATATAGCCAAGACCTAAAACGCAGACCTTTTGAAAATGCATGTAGTTCCCTCCTTGTTCCAAATTAAAGTAAACCCAAACGTTGGATGATACGTTCGCAAGCTTTGCCATCGCCATAGGGGTTGTGGATTAGCCGCATCGCTTTGTAGATCTTGTTGTCATTGAGCAAACTGTCAACTGCTTGAGTAATTTTTTTTACATCCGTACCCACTAGCTTGACTGTGCCGGCTTCAATTGCTTCTGGTCTTTCAGTCGTGTCACGCATCACCAGGACCGGTTTTCCTAATGATGGCGCTTCCTCTTGAATTCCGCCGGAATCCGTCAAAATGAGATACGCTTTGTTCATTAAATAAATAAACGCTTGGTAATCCAACGGTTCAGTGAGATGAATGTTTTTTACACCTTTTAATAATCGATCAACTGTTTTGCGTACATTGGGATTGAGGTGAACTGGATAAACGATCTGTACATTACTATGCTTGCTTACAATCTCCAAGAGTGCTTGGCAAATTCTTTCAAAGCCATCGCCAAAGTTTTCACGGCGATGTCCGGTGACCAAGATACACTTTTTGGTTGCCTCGAGAAAAGGAAACCGCAAGCGAAAATGTTGTTGTAATGCTGGATTTTTCAGGCTTTCGCTTGCATAGAACAAGGCATCTATAGCTGTATTACCAGTAACCTCAATGGCATCTTTCGATACGCCTTCCATGAGCAAATTTTTTGCGGCTTTTTGCGTCGGTGAGAAGTGCAGTGTGGCAAGGGAAGCTGTCAGCTTACGGTTGGCTTCTTCTGGCCAGGGTGCATAAAGGTTCCCAGTGCGCAACCCCGCCTCAACATGGCCAACGGGAATCTGTTGATAATACGCGGCAAGTGCGGCTGCAAAAGTGGTTGCTGTATCGCCATGCACCAGCAGAATGTCAGGTTTCGTCTGGGACAAAATTGGACACATACCATTTAAAATCACAACCGTTAGATCGGTAAGACTCTGTGCGGATTTCATGACATTCAGGTCGTAATCAGGTTTGATTGCGAAGAACTCCAGCACTTCGTCAAGCATTTTTCTGTGTTGTGCTGTTACACAAAGTTTAGCTTCAAACCTAACATTCGCCTGCAATTTCTTTACTAAAGGAGCCATCTTGATCGCCTCAGGACGTGTTCCAATTGCAATTAAAACTTTAATTTTCTCTAACAATTTGATGTTTATTTTACTGTTTTAACTATGCTAACACTCTACCAGAACAAGTCGGTATTTTATCGGAATATCTGATGTAAGAGTTTAAGTACTAAAAGTTAATGAAAAACAGAAAAATGAAGGGTCTTGGGGGTACATTAAGGGGTACATTTAAAACACTATGTCTCTGTAACCCACTTATATATGGGGCTTATGATTTAGTTCGGTGGTGCTTACCTCCACCAATTCGCAATATTAACTTATCAAAAATTGTATCAAATCCGTAAACCTACCTTCAAAACACCTACAAATACTGTCGTAAATTATCATTTGAGTCTTTCATGAT
>Ga0181561_10005642_pt1 | contig 10651 bp, 8 predicted proteins | sample 011ome_19_FD_133760 | JGI IMG/M metagenome (GOLD analysis project Ga0181561, IMG submission 133760) | Coastal salt marsh microbial communities from the Groves Creek Marsh, Skidaway Island, Georgia - 011510BT metaG (megahit assembly) | ecosystem: Environmental > Aquatic > Marine > Intertidal zone...
CTATCGGAACTGTTGGAAATTCCGGAGGAGTTTATTGGCATTAAAGCCACCACACATGAAGGGATTGGATCTTTAGGCAGAGAGGAAGGAATCGCAACCCATGCCGTTTGCCTACTCCACAAATATAACTGACACCCGGGCAGAATGCCGGGTGGAAGAAGGTTAAGCAGTGGTCAATTGATCAGCAAAGAAGCGATCAATTTCAATCTGAGCATTTTCAGGGCTGTCGGAGGCATGAACCACATTTCTCATACGGTCAGTGCCCAAGTCACCACGAATCGTGCCCTTGGGTGCAGCCGTTGAATCAGTGGGACCCAATAAATCACGAACCCCCTGTACCACATTTTCTCCCTCCAGAATTAATGCGAGAACAGGACGGGAACTCATAAACGAGGCAATCTCAGGAAAGAAAGGGAGATCCGCAACATGGGCGTAGTGCTCGCGCAACAACCCGTCGTCCAACTGTATCATCCGCGTGGCCACAATCTGGTAATTCTTTTCTTCAAAGCGTGAGATAACTTTGCCGGCAATTTTATTTTCTAAACAGTCCGGCTTGAGGAGTATAAGTGTTCTTTCCATTTGAGATAAAAGGTGTGGTATTATGGGTATTTCAGTGGTTAAGGCGAGCCTTAACCACTACGGGAAGATAAAGATGAAAATTTTCGGCTGTTCAGGATCCTGAATCCTTTTCCTCCTCAGGAGTGGACACACTCACCTTTTTTTTCGCTTTTTTTTCCTGCTCAAAACGTAGCCCAATTTCTTCATCCTCATGCACGAGTACCTTAATGGGAACTGTCTTCCGCAGATCACCAGCAAGCAGGGCCTCAGCTAAATTATCTTCCAAATATCTTTCCACTGCACGACGCAGCGGGCGGGCACCCAGCTTATTATCATACCCGTGCTCGATTAAAAACTCCTTGGCCTCCTGGGTTACATCGAGTTTCAATTTTCTTTCCTTCAAGCGGGAAGAAACTTTCTCGAGTTCCAGTTCAACAATTGCTTTCATATGCTCTTTCAGCAACTGGCGGAAGATTACAATCTCGGTCAATCGGTTAAGGAATTCAGGTTTAAAAACCTTCTTCGCCTCATCCATAATTTTGTCCTTAATCTTTTCGAAATCCTGCTCAGAGTCTCCAACTGCAAAACCCAGAGAGGTATTACGCTGCAAAATTTCAGCGCCAACATTTGAGGTCATGATCAAGATAGTATTTCTGAAGTCCACCTTTCTTCCCAGACTGTCAGTCAACCTGCCATCCTCCAGAATTTGAAGAAGAATTTGAGCAACATCCGGATGTGCTTTTTCAATCTCATCAAAAAGGATAACTGAATATGGCTTACGGCGGATAGCCTCTGTCAATTGGCCCCCTTCATCATGCCCAACATATCCAGGAGGGGATCCAATCATGCGGGAAACTGCATGTTTTTCCATGTACTCAGACATATCCACCTGAATCAAGGATTCCTGATCCCCAAAAATTCTTTCTGAGAGCATTTTGGCTAAGTGCGTCTTTCCCACACCCGTTGGCCCAAGAAACATAAAAGATCCAATAGGGCGTTTGGGATCCTTAAGATCGGCACGGGATCTTCTCAGTGCCTTGGCTACCACCTGAGTGGCAAAATCCTGACCAACCACCTGCTCACGTAATTCTTCCTCAAGTTTGAGCAGTTTTTTACTTTCTTTGGATTCCATACGATTGAGCGGAATACCCGTCCAGTCCGCCACTACCTGCAGCATATCATCCTCATTAACATCGGCACGGTTTTGTTCCCTGTTTTTCTTCCAGGTTTCGAGTACACGCTCGCGCTTGGCACGCAATTTTTTCTCTTTATCCCGTGCTTCTGCGGCTTCTTCAAAATTTTGGTCAGAAATGGCACTTTCCTTCACCGCACAAATTTCCTTGATCTCATCAGATAGATCCTCAATTTCCTGCGGTCTTTTCATGGATTCCATGCGTGAACGGGCACCTGCCTCATCTATCGCATCAATCGCTTTGTCAGGGAGGAATTTCCCGGTCACATATCGGTCTGTTAATTTCGCAGCCGCCTCAAGGGCTTTATCGGTGTAATTGACATTGTGATGATCCTCGTACTTGGACTGGATGCCCTTCAATATTTGGATGGTATCATCAATGGATGGCGCTTCCACCTTAACCGATTGAAACCTACGGTCGAGGGCAGAATCTTTTTCAATATACTTGCGGTATTCCGCCAGGGTGGTGGCACCAATACATTGCAATTCTCCCCGGCTCAGAGCGGGTTTAAAAATATTGGAAGCATCCATAGCACCTTCTGCGGCACCAGCCCCTACGATGGTATGCAACTCATCAATAAAGATGATGATATTTTTGGCCTTTCTGAGTTCATCCATCACCGCCTTAATTCGTTCCTCAAACTGTCCACGGTATTTTGTGCCAGCCACCATCAAAGCGAGGTCAAGAGTGACCACTTTTTTATCGATTAAATTTTCAGGCACCACGCCCCCGGCAATCTGCTGGGCTAATCCTTCCACAATCGCAGTCTTCCCCACTCCTGCTTCTCCGATCAAGACTGGGTTATTTTTTGTCCTTCGGCAAAGCACCTGGGTAACCCTGCGTATCTCAGAGGCTCGGCCCACAACGGGGTCAAGTTCTCCTTTCTTGGCCAATTCCGTAAGGTCTCGGCCAAAGGCTTTCAGGGCGGGAGTTTTTACATCTTTGCCCTTTTCTTCGGGCTCATCTGCATCTCCTCCAACAACCGAGGATTCTTTTTCTTCACTGGAGGCAAAATTGGGATCGAGCTCGGAAAGAATTTCATTTCGGCAGCGGTCCACATCCACATCCAGGGATTTTAAAACACGGGCTGCCACCCCTTCACCTTCACGGAGTAGACCAAGCAAAATATGTTCAGTCCCAACATAGCTATGGTTGAGGGATTTCGCTTCCTTCCCGGCAAGAGCCAAAACCTTTTTCACCCGGGGGGTGTAAGGTATATTACCGGAAGGCTTGGCTTCAGGGCCCAGTCCTACCTGCTCATCAACTGCCTGTCTTACGGTATCCAGGTCCAAACCCATTTTTTGTAATACATTGACTGCGACACCCTGTCCAAGATTGATTAATCCGAGGAGAAGATGCTCCGTGCCTATGTAATTGTGATGAAAGCGATCAGCTTCCTTTCTTGCCAGAGCAAGTACCTGTTGGGCTCTGGGAGTGAAGTTGCTCATTGGTTCAGACATAGCTTTAGAATACTGGGAGTTAAAAGTTAGTCAACTTGGGCATCCAAATTGAGTTGAGGCATGCGTTGAAATTCTTTGCGTAAGGTATCTGCCCGCAAGCGGTCACGCTCACCGGGCTCAATGGGTTGTCCCGCAGAAAGTTGCACATGTCCAGGTTGCACCTCTATAAACATGCGGTCTGCAAGGGCACGAAATTTTTCTGGTAAATGGCCAAAATCAGCCGCCAATCGAATGAGGGAGAGAAGGTCCATCGCTTCTGAGCTTTGGATCAGGTAGCAGGTTTTAAGAGATCCAATCGCCCGGCTGATTTTATCTATCAAACGCGTGCCATCATCTTCCATCAATTTCTCTCGGGCCATCCGTTCCTGATAAACAATATTTTGCAGGGTACTCTCCAATCTTTCCAAAATATCAGATTCAGATTCACCCAGGGTTTGTTGGTTGGAAATTTGAAAAATACTACCGCTTGCATCCGAGCCCTCTCCAAAGAGACCCCGAACTGCAATCCCCAGATGATTTACCGCATTAATTACCTTGTCCATATTTTTGGACATCACCAATCCAGGCAGATGCATCATCACCGAAGCACGCATTCCAGTGCCTAAGTTGGTTGGACAGGCGGTCAGAAATCCGAGCTCTTGATCAAATGCATAATCCAAATTAGATTCGATTCCGCTATCGAGTAAGTCAGCGAGTTTCCAAACCTTTTTAAAGTCCAATCCATTGGTGAGCACCTGAATGCGTAAATGATCCTCTTCATTTACCATAACACTGCATGCACGGTCATTGGATAACACCACTCCGCCCGATTCATCGGCTTGGGAAAGTTCCACACTGATCAAATGTTTTTCCACCAGGATCTGACGGTCCAATTCGCTCAACTCGTCCAGCTCCACAGAAGTGCAAGCATCCAAAGATTTCACTTTTCCAAGCGCCTCCAAACATTTTGAAAGTACCGCTTTTTTTTGCCCAGACTGGGCACGGCCAGGAAATGGAAAATTGCTGAGATTTCGGGCAAGCCTCACACGGGTACTCAGGGTAATCGGACCAGGCTTAGGTAATTTACCCTTTGTTTTGGAAAAGAAAAGATCGTGAAACATGATACAATCAGGCAGATGCTGAACTTTGGGTCATCAGTTTTTTCAACCGGTCACGGAGTTCAGCCGCCTTTTCATAATTCTCTTCCTCCACCGCTTGTTTTAACTGGCTGCGCAAAAGTTCTTCATTCTCCTGCTCACCCTTCTTAATCACTGTGCGGGATGGGACTTTTCCTAGATGTTTAATGCCCGCATGCATGCCATCCAACAAGGGCTCAAGCACAGGGCGGAAGACATGATAACACGCCTCGCACCCCAATCGCCCACCTTTTTTAAAATCCTGATGCGTGGTTCCACAACTCTCACAGGTCATGGAGGCCGAACCAGCACCCACCTTGGATTGATCTTCGCTCAGAAGACTCCCAATGGATAAATTATCTGGGTTGGTAACCCCTTTTTCCTGGGCACAAGCCTCACATAAATCCATCTTATGCATTTGACCATTAATGATTTGTGTCAAATGAACAGTAGCTTGACTCTCACAGTGATGACATTTCATGAAATTATAAAACGAACATTTATTTATACAATATACCTTGCGCGCACGAAAAATACAACGCAGATGACGCGCCAAGTACGCAATAAAGCGTTGAATGCAATATCCTTACTCAACCCGCCCCATCCAAATTCGTACCATCCGTTTTCACACTTTCCCGAAAGAGACTGATTAATTTCCGGGTCAATTCCCCGGGCTTCCCATCTCCAATGGGCCGGTGGTCCACCTCCACACATGGAATGACTTCCGCAGCTGTGCCAGTAAGAAAACATTCATCGGCAATCCACAAATCATACCGGGTGAGTGCCTGTTCCTTCACGGGGATTCCAATCTTTTCAGCAATGTCCATAACCGCCGCCCGGGTAATTCCCCGCAAAGATCCAGCATCTAGGGGTGGTGTGTAAAGTATACCCTTACGGATGATAAATACATTATCGCCAGTACACTCAGCTATTTCTCCCTTATCGTTCAGCATTAAGGCCTCAAGAAAGCCCACCCTCTTCGCCTCAATCTTGGCCAAAATATTGTTTAAATAATTCAGACTTTTTACAGCCGGGGGCAGAGCCGAGGCATTGATCCGGCGGGTGGGTACGGAAATAATTTTCAGCCCGTTTTCATAAAGTTCCTCCGGGTAAAGTTGGATATTATCGGCAATAATAATCACACTTTGCGGGCCACAACCATCAGGAGTCAGACCAAGATGCCCAGGCCCCCGGGTTACAATTAAACGAATATATCCGTTTGCTAAATTGTTTTGCCGACAGGTTTCACACACCGCCTGGGCAAACTCAGCCCGATCCATCGGCATATCCAAAAGAATGGCTTTGGCAGATTGTTCCAGGCGCTCCAGGTGCTCATCAAGCTTGTACACGCAACCATCATAGATACGGATTCCTTCGAACACTCCATCCCCATAAAGGAGACCATGATCGAACACAGAAATCTTTGCATCCTCTTTGGCAACATACTCTCCATTCAAATAAATTTTCATCGTCTAAAAATATTATTTGTAGAAAAGATTCCGGCTTGGCGAGCGCCAAGCGAAAATCTTATTCACCGGTTGGCAATCAGGTTGTCTACAACCGTGGGATCAGCCAGGGTGGAGGTGTCTCCAATTTGATCTGCCTCATTGGTGGCAATCTTACGCAAAATACGCCGCATAATCTTACCCGATCGGGTCTTGGGCAGGGCCGGTGCCCAATGAATCACATCCGGGGTGGCAATCGGCCCAATGACTGAGCGTACCTGCTGCTTGAGCTCTCCACGCAATTCCTCGGTATATTCCTGGCCGGCATTTAGGGTAACATAGGCATAGATGCCCTCCCCCTTCACCTCATGGGGAAATCCAACCACCGCAGCTTCCGCCACCGAGGCATGGGCAACCAGGGCACTTTCCACCTCTGCGGTGCCCATCCGGTGGCCAGACACATTGATCACATCATCCACCCGGCCGGTTATCCAGTAATATCCATCCTCGTCCCGGCGGCATCCATCCCCAGTAAAATAATAGCCCTTATACTGGTCGAAATAGGTATCCTCAAAGCGCTTATGGTCTCCATAAACTGTGCGCATCTGCCCGGGCCAGGGTTCCTCGATCGCCAACACACCGCTTACCCCATTTCCTTCGATCCGCTCGCCGGATTGGGCATCGAGCAGAACGGGTTTTACCCCAAAGAAGGGAAAAGTGGCCGAGCCCGGCTTAAGTAGGGTGGCTCCAGGGAGAGGGGTAATCAAAATTCCTCCGGTTTCTGTCTGCCACCAGGTATCGACAATTGGGCAGCGTTCCTTGCCTGCATTTCGGTGGTACCAGCGCCAGGCTTCCGGATTGATCGGTTCTCCCACACTGCCGAGAATGCGCAGGCTGGGCATATCGTACTTGGCGGGCCATTCCTCCCCTGCGGCTGCAATCGCCCGGATGGCCGTGGGGGCGGTGTAAAACTGGTTCACTTTCCATTTTTCAATGACCTGCCAGTAGCGGTCGGGGTTGGGATAAGTGGGAATACTTTCAAACATGGTGGTGGTCGCCCCATTGGCCAGGGGTCCGTACACAATGTAGGAATGCCCCGTAATCCACCCAATATCCGCAGCACAAAAATAAATGTCCTCCTCCTGGTAATCGAAAATATATTTGTGGGTGGTCGCGGTGTAGACCATATATCCACCAGTGGTGTGCAGCACTCCCTTGGGTTGCCCGGTCGATCCGGATGTGTAAAGAATGAAGAGCGGATCCTCGGCATCCATTTCCTCACACGGGCATTCGGCGGACGCACGGCTGACCGCCTCGTCCCACCATAAATCTCTGCCCTCCTGCATCTCACAGGCAATGCCGGATTCCTCGCTCACCCGCCGAACCACAATACAGGTCTGCACAGGTTCGCCCATTCGCTCGCCCGCACTCGCCATCGCCTGGTCGGCATTGGGCTTCATGGGGATGGCCTTGGCCCCACGAAAGGTACCATTTGCCGTGATCAGGGTCTTGCAGTTGGAATCGACGATGCGGTCGGCCAGGGCCTCGGCGGAAAACCCGCCAAACACAACCGAGTGCACCGCCCCGATCCGGGCACAGGCAAGCATAGCCACGGCCGCTTCCGGCACCATGGGCATGTAGATCGATACCCGATCTCCTTTATTTACCCCACGGGCTTTTAATACATTGGCAAATTTGCACACCTGCTCGTGCAACTGGCGGTAAGAAATTGTGGCATCCTCTCCCGGCTCATTCCCTTCCCAAATGATGGCGGTTTTATCAGGTCTTTCTTCCAGATGGCGGTCCACACAGTTGTAGCATGCATTGGTGGTTGCCCCACTAAACCACTCCACCGCCACCGGGCCCTCTCTTCGATCGTAATTATAGGTGCGTACCTTTTCCCACTTTTTAAACCAGTGAAATTCCTCCGCTATTTCCGCCCAAAACCCTTCCGGATTGGCAAGGCTTCGGTCGTACATTGCCTCGTACTCCTGGTGAGATTTTAAATAAGCCCTATCAGATACGGCTTTGGGTGGATGAACAAGTTCACTGGCAGAAGAATCAGTCATGGCGTGATGGATTGGGCTGGTTAAAACAATTTGTTAGGAAAAGTGTTAAATTTTTGAAGTTAGGAAATTGCCCATTGCTTGTCGATGCGCTTTTGATGGACTTCCTAGACATGCTTACCCGCGACCTCCAGTTTAAGCTACCGCCCGGTCTGATCGCCCAGTCACCCAGTGACCGGCGGGATGGTTCCCGCCTGTTGGTGTACCACCGGGCAAAGGGCACGGTTTCCCACCATCACTTTCACGAACTTCCCAGGCTGCTCCCCCCAAAGCTCGCTATTTTGCGTAACGATGTGTCGGTGCTTAAGGCCCGCCTGCCCGGCCACCGCCCCACCGGTGGAGCGGTGGAGTGCCTCTTGCTTCGTCCTGCCGATCCACCGGCAACCACCTGGCGTTGCCTGCTCAAGCCCGGTGGGAAGACTGCCCGGGCGGGCACCTTTGGCATGAGTGGGGAATACCAGGCAAAGGTTCTGGAATCTTTGCCCTCGGGCGAGTACCTCGTACGCTTTGATTTACCCAAAGATAAGGATGCACCATCCCTGGCTCAGCGGATCGGCTCGCTCCCCCTCCCCCCCTATGTCCGGCGCCCCGCCGACACGGCAGATGAGGAACGCTACCAGACGGTCTATGCCCGGGCAGATAAGCGAAGTGCGGTGGCCGCCCCCACCGCGGGCCTGCACTTTACCCCCGAAATTCTTGATCAAATATGTGCCGATGGCCACCAGGTGCACGACCTCACCCTCTCGGTTGGGCTGGGCACCTTCCGCCCAATCGAAACCGAGCATGTGGACGACCACCCCATGCATGCCGAGGAGTATTTTCTTTCTCCTCAAACCAAGGCTATCCTGCAGGACTCGGCAGTCACACGACTGGCCATTGGCACCACCTGTGTACGAGCGATTGAGCATTTCCTGGGCAGCAACGACCCCCATCCCTCCGAGCCCACCCGGGCCGATGCCCGTTTATTTATTCGGCCACCTTACACCTTTCTTGGGGTCGATCATTTACTGACCAATTTTCACCTTCCCGGCTCCACCCTTCTCTGCCTGGTCTCTGCCTTCCTTTCGCCCGGATCGCCGGACGGGCTCGATCAGCTAAAAAAGCTGTACAAAGAAGCGATCGATAAACAATACCGCTTCTTTTCCTACGGGGATGCCATGCTAATTTTGTAACACCTCCCTCTTTTCGCATTGCTCAATTTTTCTCTTTCTTCGACCTTAAGACACATGAAAATATTTTCTTTCATTCCATTCCTTCTTCACGTTCTCCTCCTCGCTAAGCAACCCAATGTGGTCTTCATTTTAGTGGATGATCTTGGGGCTCGCGATCTCACCAACGAAGGATCCTCCTTTTATGAAACTCCAAATATCGACCGCATTGCCAAGGAGGGGATGAAGTTTACCCGGGGCTATGCCACCTGTCAGGTATGCAGCCCATCCCGTGCAAGTATCCTGACCGGCAAATATCCCAACAATCATGGGATCACTCAGTATATTGGGGGACCATCGGGCGAAGCCCACCGGAGCAAGGGACGGCACGACAGCCACCTTCCACCCGAATACGAAAGAAATTTGCGGGCTTCAGAAATCACCCTCGCGGAGGCGATGCGGGATGCCGGGTATAAAACCTTCTTTGCCGGCAAGTGGCATCTGGGCAGCAAGGGTTCCTGGCCCACCGATCATGGATTTGATATCAATAAGGGCGGGTTTGATGCTGGCGGGCCCAGGGGGGGCTTTTTCTCTCCCTACAAAAACCCCAACTTAGTAGATGGAAAACCGGGAGAATCCCTAACCATCCGGCTCGGGCAGGAAACTGCAGACTTTATTGAATCACAGAAAGGTTCCCAGCAACCCTTCCTTGCCTACCTCTCTTTTTACACTGTGCACGCCCCCATCCAGACCACCGAAACCCTCTACAAAAAGTACCGGGCCAAGGCGAAAAAGATGGGGTTGGATAAGGCCGGGGAGCGCTACCTCTTTGACCGCCGGCTCAATGTCCGCCAGGTGCAGGACAACCCCATCTATGCCGGAATGATGGAACAGCTCGATCAATCCGTGGGCCTGGTGCTCGCCAAGCTGGACGAGCTGGGCATTGCAGATAATACCATCGTCTGCTTCACCTCCGATAACGGGGGCGTATCCTCGGGCGATGCCTATGCCACCTCCAACCTCCCCTTGCGCGGAGGCAAGGGGCGCCAGTGGGAAGGCGGCATCCGTGAGCCTTATTACATCAAAGCACCTGGAGTGGCCAAGGCAGGCTCCACCACCGATGTGCTCGCCAGTGGAATCGACTGGTACCCCACCCTGCTCGACCTCTGCGGGATCGCTGTTCCCAAGAAACAAAAAGTCGATGGCATCAGCCTAGTCCCCACACTCCGTCAAAAACCCTCACCAGCACGCCCACTGTTTTGGCACTATCCACACTATGGCAACCAGGGGGGGGAGCCCTGCTCCATCATCATGGAAGGAGACTGGAAGCTCATTCATTACCTGGAAACTGGGCATGATGAACTCTATGATTTGGGCAAGGATATTGGGGAACAAAACGACCTGCTTATCAAGCACCCAAAACTTGCCAAAGAGATGCGTGCCCGGCTCGATCATTGGCTCAAGAAAACCAAGGCCAAGTTCCCAGTTCCCGATCAGCAGTTCGACTCTGCCAAGCGGGATGCCCGCTGGCAGCATATGAAAACCGGCACGAAAGCAGGCCTGGAAAACCGGGCAGCCAACTATTTCAAAATAAACCACATTCCCAGCAAGAACTGGTGGGGAAGCTCAAAAAAGTAAGAGTTAAGAGTGAATGGAGAATGGAGAA
>Ga0181561_10005644_pt1 | contig 10649 bp, 7 predicted proteins | sample 011ome_19_FD_133760 | JGI IMG/M metagenome (GOLD analysis project Ga0181561, IMG submission 133760) | Coastal salt marsh microbial communities from the Groves Creek Marsh, Skidaway Island, Georgia - 011510BT metaG (megahit assembly) | ecosystem: Environmental > Aquatic > Marine > Intertidal zone...
AGGAGGGAGGCGCCGGGCCGCCGGTGATCCGAGCGGAGGAGGAGGAGGAGGAGGAAGAAGAAGAAGAAGAAGAACCGCCGCCGCCGCCGCCGCGAAAAAAACCCGCGGCGGCGGCGAAAGCGAAACCGACCCCGCCGCCGACCGACGCGCGATCGCGAGATCTCGAGGACACGAAACCGCGCAAGGTATCCGCGAAGTGCTGGCTCGCGGAGTCGTTCCCCGTGACGATCGCGGACGTCCTCCCCATCCTCGACGTCGTCTCCGTCGTGAACAAGCCGCTCATAAAAGCCCGCGAGATGGCCACGGTCTTCGCCGCGGAGAAGGAGCAACTCTTCCCCGTGAAGATGCTCGCGCCGGTGATGATGTCAGTGTACGCCGTGATCAAGTTCAAAGCGTTCACGACGTTGCGACCCGATCACGAGTGCGAGGAAGAGGAGCTCGACGCGATCGAGTCGCAGCGACCGCCGGACGCGTGCCACGTCAGACGGTTTGAAATACCCGCCGGGTACGCGCGGAAGTCAGGTGATACAAAAGTGTTTCACCCATCGCTCGGTTTCAACGTTTGATCGCTCCCCCTTTCAACTGACCGATGAAATTTATTCGTATGGAATGGCCCTCAGCGCGGGAGGCGGAGAGGGAGATGGAGGAGGAGCACCGGCGGAGGATGTTCGAGGCGCGGCGGCGGCGGAACGAGGAGGCGCGACGGAAGCGCGAGCTCGAGAGGGAGAAGCTCGCGAAGAGAGAGGCGAAGAGAGAGGCGAAGCTGTCGAAGAAGACGGGGGGGAATCCGAAATCGACGCCGACGACGACGACGACGACGCCGACGACGACGCGGATAGACCCGACGCATCCCCAGTGGGGCGCCGACGACGCGCGCGCGTGAACCGAACGAATGAACGAACGAACGAGTAGTGAGAGAGGACGAATGGACGAGCGACGAAGACGATTCTATTCACTCGCGCGGCGTCCCTGTCCCCCCCGCGTCGACGCCCCCGTATGATACGTCCTTCGGCGGCACCAAAATCGCCTCCCCCGCGTCCTTCGCGAAGTACTTCTCCAGAAGCATCGCCGCCGCGACGTCGTCCAGGTGCTCGCGCCGCCGCGAGCTCGGTCGTCGTTTACCACCCTTACCCCTCCTCCCGGACGCGAGCGCCGCCGCCTCCGCGTCTCTCGAGGTGAGCGTCTCGTCGTACAGGTAGACGGCGAGGCCGTGCGACGCGGCGACGTCGGCGACGTCCTCCGCGAATCGCGCGCATATTCTGTCCATGCGGAGCGGGGGCCTTGACTTCGACGAGGAGGCGCGCTGCGATCGCGATCCGCCGCGGAGGACGGTTTTCGCGGCGGCGGCGTGTTTCGGCGGCGGCGGCGGCGGCGGCGGCGCGTCGTCGTCGTCGTCGTCTTCGTCGTCATCCTCATCCACCTCCTCCTCCTGCGCCGCAGCCGCCGCAATCGACCGGACGACCTCGTCGATCCTCTCGCGCTTCCCGACCGCCCCGCCTCGGAACATCCCGTCCGGAACCGCGCGCAGATCCCCCCCCGCGGCGATCAGCGCCCACGCGCGCGCCGCGCGTTCGCGCTCATCGCCGCCCGCTTTCATCCCGAGCGATGTTAACCCGTCCCTCAGCTCGTCCATCCCGAGCGCCTCCGCGACGGCCTCCGCGTCCTCGAACGGCGTCGTCGTCGAATCCGTCGCGCGCCACGCGCTCGGCAGCTCAACGACCGCGGGCGCCGCCGCGTGAGTCGAGTTTTTCTTCGAGCACGAGCGCGCTCGCCCCGTCGCGGTCCGTCGCCGCGCCTCGCTCGCCGCGGGCTGCGTCGGCAACCCGACGATTATCTCCGTCGCGCGCTCCCTCCGCGCGGCGTCCACGACCGCGCGCACGAGCTCGTGCGGCGGGACGGACGGGATCACCGCGAGCGGGATCGGCGACGCGCCGGTGGAGGACACCGCGAGCCCGGTCCTTCGTCGGCCGTAGTCCACGCCCAGCGCGACGCGATGGGAGGAGGAGGACGACGACGACGACGCGCGAAGCTCGTCGTGCAGCAGGTCCCAATCGCTTCGCTTCCCCGCGCGAACGCGCGTCGCGTCCGCGACGACGACGACGCGACGCCACCGCCACCGCGTCGGCGTGTTGTCTTCTTCTGAGCAGGGGCGCTGGCGGCGGCGTCGCGGCGAAGGCGTCGCGCCCCGCGCGGCGGCGGCGCCGACCGCGGCGGTCGCCATTCCGAATGAATGACGGCACGAGCGTCGCGCGATGCCGATTTTTAGCCCGGTCGGTCGCGAAAAGCGCGTCGAGGGAGTACGCGCGACGCGTACAGTACGCGTCCTCTGACTAAAAGCCCACTGGCGTGAAATTCAAAGACGAGAAAGTACCGGCGGATTTCCGAGAGCCAATAGAAAAGTTTCGTGCTCGGCGACGAGCGAGCGAGTCGCGTCTCCTAGCTAGGAGTTGAAGATTGCCGCCGCGACGACGCGCGCGCTCATAACTGCACCCTCCACCGTCTGCGAGACACGCGTTGGAAAAATGGCCGCCATTTCCCAGGCGCAATGCGTCGTCAACGTGACCGCGGCCGCGCCGGCCGCGCGCTCCCGCGTCGCGCTCCGCGCGTCCTTCTCCGGTAAATCCGTCGCCGCGAAGCCGGCCTACTTCGCCGCGAAGAGGCAGTCCGTCCTCGTTCGCGCGGAGGAGAAGACCGCGGAGAAGGCGGTCGAGAAGAAGGAGGAGGCGCCGTGGAGCCCCCCGAAGCTCAACCCGAACACCCCGTCCCCGATCTTCGGCGGTTCCACGGGCGGTCTGCTCCGCAAGGCTCAGGTGCGCGCGCGTTTCCGTCGCGACCTCCCATCGCGGCTTCCTTCGCGCTGGAATATCGCTCGGCTCCATCATCGGTCTATCTCCGGCCATTCGCCCCGCGCGAAGACGCGCGTTTCCGCGGGGTTCCCGCGCGCATCGCGCCTCGTTTTCGCATCGCGCGATGACCGCGCGCGATGTGCGACCGAAATGCGATCGCGCGCGAGGCGCGATCGCTCGCGCGATGCCCTCAGCGCGCGTCTTCGGGCGACGGGGGCGATCACGCGAAATCATCTTTTCCGTGTATCCGCGAGACGAACGACCCGCGCACGCTCGCGAACGCTCCCAGAACCGAAAACTCACCCCCCGCCGCCCCCCCGACCCGCCTCCGTCGCTCGCGTCCTCAGGTCGAGGAGTTCTACGTGCTCACGTGGGAGGCGCCCAAGGAGATGATCTTCGAGATGCCGGTGCGCGTCCGCGCGTCGCGTCGTCGCGTTTTTTTTAGAGCTCGCCGCCGTCGCGTCGCGCGGGGGCGACGCCGTCGACGTCGGTCCGCTCGCGTCGTCGTCCGATCGATTCTCGATCGGACCCGGCGCCGCTCGCGCGTCCGAATAATCGCGCGATCCGCTAGGGTTCCGACGACGCGCCGTCGATCGCTCGCGGGGGACTCCGCGAGCGAGATGACGACGCCGCGTCGTCGGAACCCGCGGTGCCCGCGGAACCCGCGCGCGATCGCCGCGCCGTTCGAAGCGCGTCGACCCTCCCCGCTGACGTTTTGATTTCCCTTTTTTTCCCTCCTCCTCCTTCCGCAGACCGGCGGCGCGGCGATCATGCGCAAGGGCCCGAACCTCCTTAAGCTCGCCCGCAAGGAGCAGTGCCTCGCGCTTCTCAACTCCATGAGGGCCAAGAACAAGATCAACGGGTGCGTGTACCGCGTCTTCCCGTCCGGGGAGGTGCAGTACCTGCACCCGAAGGATGGCGTCTACCCCGAAAAGGTCAACAAAGGACGCGTCGGGGCCAACAACAACATGCGCTCCATCGGCAAGAACGCGAACCCGGCGTCGATTAAGTTTGGCGGTAAGCTCGGGTCCGACGGTCTCGCCTCCGACGGCGCCGGCTTCTCTCGCGTGTTCGACCAGTAAGGTTGGTTTGCGAGAGAGCGGGCGGGTCGCGCGACGACGTCGTTTTGTTTTTTCTTCTCGATGCGAACGCGCGACGACGACGCGCGCGCTCGGGGCGAGTCGGGACGACGATGTAGACGGACGGACGGACGGTCGCGCGGCGGTAGGAGACGACTGACTGACTGCCGCGGGAGAACGGCGGACAGGTGGGGGAACTGAAGCGTCGCGAGGGAGGAGCGGCGTGGAGTAAGTTACAGGAACTTTGCGAATAAAGACCCTAGCACAACGAACCCTGTCGTCGCGCTCGCGCGCTGCCCGCACCGATTCCGCGCCTCGGTCGGCGATCGCCTTTCGACGACCTTTTTCACCCTGCCGTTTTCACCCGCCGCGCCGCTCGCGCCGTGGGTCAAAAATCAGATCTTCACCGGGTGCCAAAATCTCAAAATCTCGCCTCCGCCAATGAGCGCGCGCGAATGGAAAAATCGCTCATCCCTCGGCCGCGATCCGTAAACCCACGTCACCGGGTTTACCCCCGCTCCGTTCGCCTCGATCCGCGCGACGCCGCGCGTCACCATACTCGCGCACGCAGAGCACGCATCACGCCGTGTTCGTCGTCCCCCCCTCGAAGACCTCGCCGTCGTTCGATCGAACGCGCACAGCCACCATGGCGTCCCAGACGATCTCCATGTCCGCGACCGCGCGCGTCGCCGCGCGCGCGTCCCTGAGATCCTCGCGCGACACGTCGCGGATCGCGCGCCTGCCCAAGTCCGCCGCGCGCCGCGCCGCGTCCTCCGCTCGCCTCGCCGTCCGCGCCGCGGGCGCGGCGGTGGACCAGGAGACCGGCATCAAGAAGATGCGCGAGGGGATCAAGGAGGCCGCGGACGAGAACCTCCTCACGCCGCGCTTCTACACCACGGACTTTGACGAGATGGAACAGCTCTTCTCGACGGAGATCAACCCCAACCTCGACGAGGCGGAGCTCGTGGCGATCCTCCAGGAGTTCCGCGAGGACTTCAACCAGAAGCACTTCGTGCGCAACGACTCGTTCAAGAAGGCGGCCGACGGCATCACGGGCGAATCGCGGCGGATCTTCATCGAGTTCCTCGAGCGATCGTGCACGGCGGAGTTCAGCGGCTTCCTCCTCTACAAAGAGCTCGGGAGACGCCTCAAGAAGACGGCGCCTGTCTGCGCGGAGATCTTCACGCTCATGTCGCGCGACGAGGCGAGGCACGCGGGGTTCCTGAACAAGGCGATGAGCGACTTCAACCTCGCGCTCGACCTCGGCTTCCTCACGAAGAACCGTCAGTACACCTTCTTCAAGCCCAAGTTTATCATCTACGCGACGTACCTCAGCGAAAAGATCGGGTACTGGAGATACATCTCCATCTACCGCCACCTCCAGGAGAACCCGAACGACCAGCTGTACCCGCTGTTCCAGTACTTCGAGAACTGGTGCCAGGACGAGAACCGCCACGGCGATTTCTTCACCGCGTGCCTCAAGGCGAGGCCGGAGTTCATCAACGACTGGGAGGCGAAGCTCTGGGCGCGATTCTTCTGCCTCTCCGTGTACGTCACCATGTACCTCAACGATCACAGCCGCACGGAGTTCTACGAGTCCATCGGCCTCGACACGACGCAGTTTAACATGCACGTGATCCACCAGACGAACAAGACGACCGCGCAGATCTTCCCGCAGGTGATCGACACGTACAACCCGAAGTTCAAGGAGTACCTCGACAACCTCAGAGACATCAACGCGAAGCTTTCCAAGGCGCAATCGCCGATGGAGAAGGCGCCGCTGATCGCCGGGTTCGCCGCGAACCTTCTCGGCGTCGCGTTGATGAAGCCGGTCGACTCCGGGAGCATCGATTTCGTCGAGGACGTCAACTCCCCGGCGTTCATGTACTAAGCGACGACGAGACGAACGAACGATGAGAGGTTGAGAGGTTGTTTGTGATGAAGAGGGCGGAGGATTAACGGAGGAGGAAGAAGCTTCGCGAGGGAGCGACGGACGACGCGAGGGACGGACGGATGGACGTTGATGACTGATCTGATCTGATCTGATCTGATCTGATGATTGATTTTTTGGGGGGCGACGGTCCAGCGCGAGCGACCGTCGCCCGGGTGGCGATTGTGATGACGTGACTCGACGACGACGCTCGAGAGGCGCCCGCGAGGGCGCGGACCCGGGGATGGAGTCGCGGCGTCTCGAGAAGGACGACGACGACGACGGACGGCGGCGGCGGCGGCGGAGATCTTCCGCCGCGGTCGTCGACAGGACGTCGTCGTTCTCTTCTTCTAGCGGCGAAGCGAGGCGAGGCCTCGCGATGGCGCGATTGTGTTCAATTTTAATACCAAGTGACTGCACGCGAAAAGAGCACTCTGCGAACGCGCGGTCGCGAGACTGATGATTGCGCTGTGGAAAACAGGTGAAAACGCGTCATCAGTGGACGAAGCGCGTCGCGAGAAAAATCTGAGAAAAATCCGCGCACAAAACTGGTCAAAACTTCCTTTCTACCGTTGTACATACAGTATGACGGCGGGGCTCGCTGCGTCTGTAACACAACGAGAGACGCGAACGGCGATCGCGATGCAGGTCGCGGAGGCGGAGACGCGCGGGGGCGAGCCGTCCGCGCGACGCCCGAGGAAGGGCCACGCGCCGCGGGCGACGACGAAGACGGCGCCGAGCGCGACCGACGTCGAGATCGACGTCCTCGCGCCGGCGACCGACGAAAAGGAGGTGTCCGACACGCCCTCGCGGGGGCCCGCGGACGGCGTCGCGGGCCCCCCGCGCGGGTACCGCGATCTCGCCGACGTCGACGACCCCGCGAAGAACGAGAACGCGGACGCGCGCGAGGACGATCGCGAGGACGACGCCGCCGCCGACGACGACGACGACGCGCGCGAGACGACGGAAACGATGGGACAAACGGTCACCACCGCGGTCCCCGCCGCCGCCGCGCGCCCGCCCGTGAACGTCGAGGACGACGACGCGGAGGACGACGACGACGCGACCGCGCGATCCGAAGAAGACGTCGAGCGGAACGCCGTCGCGGCGAGCCCGACGTACGCGGCGCGGGGACCGTCGGGGGCGACGGCGACGGGGACCGCGACCATGACCAGAGAGGAGCTCGTCGGCGGGTTGGGCGGAGGAGACGACGGGGGAAAGCCGAACACGCCGGGCTCCGTGCATAAACCGGTGGGGCGCCCGATGAACGTGGTGTCGTCACCGAGCGCGACGGTCAACGCGGACGGGAGCCTGAGGTCGGAGAGGTTGGCGGCGGCGCGCACGCTGCTCGCGGCGCCGGCGCCGCCGGGGGGGGTCGGGGTCGCGGCGACGGCGGATCGATCGACGGAGGACGCTGCCGCCGCGGATGCCGAGGCGAGATGGCGCGCGCTGACCGCCGCCGCGGAGGCGCCGCCGCTGTATCACATCACGCCCGCCGCCGACGAGTTGGCGAACGCGGGAGGAGGAGGAGGAGGAGGAGGAGGACTGAAGTACGGCGAGATGGGGTCCCGGTCGAAGGCGAGCGCGCAAGGGTGGGTGCACCGCGTGCGCGTGAAGAAAAAATGCGTCGTCGACGGCTGCGCGCGGTTCCGCGTTGCACCCGAAGGGGTGGGCTCGCGGCGCAACGGGAAGATCCGCCTGCCGTTGACGTGCCCCATGCATCTGGACGCGACGACGGTGCTCATCGGCGGGATCCCGTCGCGAGAGTGCCAGGCGTGCCGCGCGTTCCACCCGCTCTCGGAGTTTGGCAAGGACAACAAGACGTGCGAGCGGCGCCTGAAGCGGAAGAAGGTGCGGTACCACATGTCAGCGACGGGGTCGGATTTCACCGACGCGGAAGCGGAAGCCGCGGCGTTGGCGCTCGTGGAGAAAGCGGGCGACCGACGCGTCCCCGTCTTTAGCGCCGCCTCACTGAAACGCGGCGGCGGCGGCGGCGGCGGCGGCTTCAGACTCCTCGGCGGGCACCCCAAGAAGAAGCGCACGGGCGTCACGCCCGGCCCGGTTCGCGAGAAGATTCGCAGTGAGGCCAAGCAGATCGCGGCGGGGCTCCCCGGGTCGTTCCCCGCGCCGCCCAGGTCGACCGCCGACGACGACGACGCCGACGCCGGTTTGCTCGAACGCTACTCGAGCTTGCGCGGCTCGATGCCGCGAGACGCGTCGTTGCACGAAGCCGCCGCGCGCGGCGCCGCGCGCGGGTTCCACGACGCGGTCACCAACGCCGTCACCAACGCCGTCACCAGCGCCATCGACGCCGGGTACGCGCACCAGCCGGCGCTCGCGGAGTTGGGGCGGCGGCAGCAGCCGCCGCCCTCGGCGCCGCCGCCGCCGCGGGCGTCGTCCCCAAACCCGGGGCAGAGCCCGGCGCAGCAGGCGGCGGCGACGCTCGCGGCGCAGTGCCTCATGGCCGCGTCGACGCTTCTGTCGCAGGTGGCGTCGTCGCCGGCGGCGGCGCCGGCGACGCAGAGCTCCCCGGCGGGCGCGCTCATCGCGGCGCTCCATCAGCAGCGACAGTCGGCGGCGGGCGCCGGCGCCGGCGCCGGCGCCGGCGCGAACCTCGCGGCGTTGCTCGCCGCGGGAGGTCTGCCCGGGGCTGGCGGGGCTGGCGGGGACGGCGGCGGCGTCGGCGGACTCTCCGCGGATGCGCTCGAGGCGATACGCGCGGCGCAGGCGCGCGCCGACGCGGCGAACGAGGCGGCGGATCGCGCCAACGGGGACGTGCAGAAGCAGCTGAGCGACGCTCAGGTGCGTTCTACACAAAAGTTTTTCACCCATCGCCCGGTTTCAACATTTGATCGCTTCCCCTTTCAACTGACCGGAGAACTGTTTTTGTATGGAATGGCCCTCAGGCGGCGGCGGGGTGCAGGGTGATGTGACGCGACGCGACGCGCGCGGTGGATAGGGTGAGCGTCGAGCGTCTGAGACAGACGGGAATTTTTTGGTGTTAGGGATGAAGGGATGCGGGACGACCGGAGTCGTGCGAGGGGGAGAGAATGGCGTGGCGGCGGGACGAGAAGCGGTCTCGTCAGAAACGTTTGTTGAAGTGAAAAAACTCGTCATAAGTTAAGTTAGTGTGTGCAAAAAAAGTGCGTCGGTCAGTTGAAAGGGGACGCGATCAAATGTTGAAACCGAACGGTGGGTGAAAAACGTTTTGTCGGCCGATAGAACGCACCTCCGTCGCGGCCCGGTAGCCCGGTCGCGCTCGCGCCGCGCCGAAAGACCTCTCGCTCTCCGCTCCGCTCGCGAACCAACAATTCATCGTCGCGGTCGTCGGTCGTTCCGCGCCATCGACGTCCGCGCGAGCGAGGGACAGCGCGGCCGCGTACCCTTCCTGGGAAGGATGTTCGGCGGCAATCGAACCCCGTTTGGCACGCCCAGCAAGGTGCGCGCGCGCTCGCGATCGCGCCCCCGCCGTCGATTGCGCCGCGTCGTTCGTCGCGCGCCGCCCGACGCGACGCCCGTCGTCGTTTACCTCGTTTATCGATTAAATAATCACCGTCGTCCCGCGTTCGTCTCGCCGCCTTACGGCTGAGCCGTCCGTCCCTCCTCGTCGTCCCTCGCAGTCGGATGTGGACAAGCTGCAGCGGAAGCTCGATCACAAGACGAACGAGCTGGACATGCTCCAGGTCGCGAACGAGGCGCTGCAAGCGCAGGCGAAGGCGCGTCGTCGTCCCCGGTCGTCGTCCGCGATTTCTTCGGCAACATCGCAGCGCCGAAAGAATCCAATCCGCGCGCGTCGGTCGTCGCGTTGGTCCCCATACGACCGCGTTCGCGTTGTGAACTTCATTCCTTAAGGACTTTCGGGTCCCTCGTCGCGCCGCCCCGCCGCGTCGCCACTCGACTGACGCGCGGTATCCCTCCCCCCACGCCATCATCATCGAATCATCGACATCGTCATCTTCTTCTCCAGGCCGCGGTCGAGCGCGAGGAAGCGATGCGAGAGATCGCGGACCAGCACGAGCGCGCGCTCGTGACGGCGCGCGATCGCATCGGGGATTTGGAAGCGAAGCTCGAGAGGGGCGGCGGCGGCGGCGGCGACGACGCGTCGGCGGCTTCCGACGCGTCGACCGACGCGAAAGTCCCGGAACTCCAGAAGAAGCTCAGAGTCGCCGCGGCGACGGTGAAGAAGCTGCGCGCGCGCGAGACGGAGCTCGAGGAGGCGCTGAAGGCGGCGACCGGCGGCGAAGGCGGCGACGACGCGGCGAAGGCGGCGGAGGCGGAGGCGGCGGAGGCGCGGACGCGTCTCGACGAGAAAGCCGCGGAGGTGGAGTCCTTATCCGACGCCCTCGAGGCCGAGCGCGAGTCCTCGCGATCGCTGAAGCTCGCGCTCGAGGAGCAGACCGCCGCGACGAAGAAAGCGGCGACGGCGGCGACGACGGCGGCGACGAAAGAACTCGACGCGGAACGCGCGACGTCGTCCGAACTGCGCGCGAAGACCCAAGAGATGGCGCAAATCATCGAGCAGCTCAACGACGCGCTCGCGGAGTCGCACGCCGCGGAGGAAGACGCGCGCGCCGCGGAGGAGGTGCGAGACGCGATGGCGGAGCAGAACGAGTCGGCGTTGCGCGCCGACGTCGCGAACCTGACGTCTGAGGCGCGTCCTCGGAGCATCACACTGGTCCCCATACCACCGCGTTCGCGTGGTGAACGCCGATCCTTAAGGACTTTACTTCCCGGCGCATCCATCTCTCCGCCCAGGGTCCCTCGCTGGTTTCAATCCCGACACACCGCGACGCC
>Ga0181561_10005646_pt1 | contig 10647 bp, 7 predicted proteins | sample 011ome_19_FD_133760 | JGI IMG/M metagenome (GOLD analysis project Ga0181561, IMG submission 133760) | Coastal salt marsh microbial communities from the Groves Creek Marsh, Skidaway Island, Georgia - 011510BT metaG (megahit assembly) | ecosystem: Environmental > Aquatic > Marine > Intertidal zone...
AAAAAGATTTTCCGTAAAACGAGTCGTTGCTCGTCGCGGAGCGCCTTCTTCTTCCCCGTGGGAACGGAACCGTTCTCGCCGCGGCGCGTTCGAGGTCGCGCACTCGAGGTCGCGCACTCGAGGCCGCGCGTGACACGCCCATGGATTCCACCGAGCTCGCGTTGAGCCCCACCTCCGTGCGGTACACGTACACGCCCGTCTACCTCTTGCCTCGTCCTCCGCCCCCCCTGCTCGGCTTCCGCGAGGCGTTGCCCGTGTACGTGTCCTTCCTTCCGTCGAGGCCGGCGCGCGCCGCGGGGTCTCCCACGAACCTTCGCGCGGACGGACGCGCGCCGGTCGCGCGCGTCGTGCCTCCTCCCTCGTTCTTCGCGCCCTCGCCCGAGCCGAGCGACGCCGCCGCGGCGAACGCGCTGTGGGGCCTGGCCGACGCGGCGTTCCACTCGGCCGGCGAGGCCGCGAAGAAGACCACGCCCAAGACCAAGGCGACGACCGCGCCGCGGTCCGGGCGCAAGCGCTCGCGTGGGGGACTGATCACGCCGCCGAAGCTGACGGCTCGGGACGAGCCACGGGCTCGCGAAGACGCGCCCGCGCGCGTGCCGGCGCTTCCGCAGCCGCCGCCGTCGAAGCGCTCCGGCGGGTCTCGCGCGCGACCGGTTCCGGCTAAACCGTTGGAAGAGATGGAGTACCGAGAGTTGAAGTACGACGTCTTCCCCGCGGTGTTCGGCCGGTCGACGACTTCGAACAACAAAGGGTGGATCTACAAGAGGATCAAGGAGCACTTCGACGCGCACGGGGACCCGCGCGTCCAGCAGCCACGCGCGGGCGCCCGCGCGGGTCATCCCCTGAAGGACGCCACCAACAACGATACGTTCCTGTCGGCGGCGTGACGGTCGCGCGCGTCTCCTTCGTGTACTTTCGCGAGAAAAAATCGAAATCGAGGCGGAGAGACGACGAGACCAGACCGGACAGACGCTGAGACGAGACGCTGAGACGAGACGCTGAGACGCGACGACGACAACTGAGCGAGCTGCGCGTGTGTGACGTTGTGTTCACGTTGACGGAGAAGAAATCCACTCTACACGCCTATGTGACTCGCTTCCGCGACGCGCGTCGCGCGAAACGGGAACGCTCGCGCGAAAAAAAAAACGCCGAAAGTCCCGTCGTCTCGCGCGGCGCGTCGTCGGCGCGTCGCGTCGCGAAGCGTCCATCGTCTTAGCAGCACTGGCTCTTGGCGGCGACCGGCCTCCCCTCCCCCGGGCGCACCGTCGCCCCCTTCGGCCCCTGGTTCAGCGTGGGCTGGCTGGCCATGCGCGTCTTGATCTCCGCCGCCATGGTCATGAACGCCTGCTCGACGTTGGTGGCGTTCTTGGCGGAGGTCTCCAGGAACGGCACGCCGATCTCATCCGCGAACGCCTTCGCCGTCTGGTAGTCCACCTTCTTCTTCTCCGTCAAGTCGGACTTGTTCCCGACCAAAAGCTTGTTCACGTTCTCGTTGGCGTACCGATCAATCTCGTTGAGCCACGTCTTGACGTTCGCGAACGAGTCCTCGTCCGTCACGTCGTACACCACGATGATGCCGTGCGCGCCGCGGTAGTAAGAAGACGTGATCGTGCGGAAACGCTCCTGCCCGGCGGTGTCCCAAATCTGAAGCTTCACCGTCTTGCCCTCCAGCTCGACCGTGCGGATTTTCTGGTCGTCCAGACAAGGCGGTGAGGCGCGCGGGAAGGGGTCACGCGCGGTCAGCAGAAGAGCAGAAGAAGCGCGCTTTCGGAAGCGCGAGGATCTTCGCGGCGAAAGAAAAAGAAAAACTCGCGCGGAGGCGAACGAGTCGCGATGACCGGGTTGGAATCTTCCGCGCTCGCGAGTTCGCACGGCCGCGCCTCTGGGGCGCGTGCTGCAGATCTGGACCCTCGACGCGTCGCCCGCCGTGGGCACGGGCGCGAGGCTCGCGTGGCGCCGCGGATGCGCGGTTCGTCGCGGCGACGCCGCCGTTCCGTCGGCGTCGCGACTTGCACGCGCGCACCGGGTCCGGTCGTGAAGAGAGGAGAGGGGAGACGCGAGGGCACGCACGAAGTCCACGCCGATGGTCGAGATGTAGCTGTCCGTGTACGAGTCATCCTGTGGCACGGAGGGGTGAGGGTCAGCGCACGCCCGGCGCGGTCTCGTCTCGCATCACGCGGAGTGTGAGGGCTAAATGTCAAGGATACGCACCGCGAAGCGCAGCAAAAGGCACGATTTGCCGACGCCGGAGTCGCCGATCAACTGTTTAGGGGAGGGGGAGACGAATGTGAGTAAGCGAACGTCGAGCCGAGATTTCCTCGAGATGCGGGCCCGAGTCGAGTCGCGGCGCGCGCGGGACCGAGCGGTGACGGGGCGACAGGCGCGAAGGGGGCGTACCAGGAGCTTAAAGAGGTAGTCACTGCGGACGGAAGAGGTTGGGGGGTGCGGGCGCGGGGGAAGGAGGTCGTCAGCGTCGAGGAAAAAAGATGCGTCGCGACAACCCTCGAACGTTGGGAGCGCGCGCGAATTTCGCCAGCACCCCTCTCGCGGGTGGGTCGCAGCCGGCGACGGAGAGCGCAGCCGGGCGGCGCGGGGGAGATCACGCACTACTCGGGGTTCATCGTCGCGGCGGGTCAACCGTGCGGCGGCGCGACAACGAATGCGCGGCTCGAGCGGTGTGCGACCTTCGTGTTTCCAGGACGTTCGTGACTGCACCAGGCCGCGTCGTTCCTCGTTCGCAGCGCGCGCACGCGCCACGAGCGTTCGCGGGGAGCGTCCGAAAACGCGCCAGGTGGCTGAACTGCTCCTCTGCGTTCGGTCAAAAAAAATTTTCGTTCGTCGTCCGCGAAGAAGCGGGTGCCTTTATTAGTAGTACGGTAGCTAGCTACACACCCGGCGGACCCCCGAACGCGCGTGTCGTGACACGTCTTACTCCCTCGACCGTGCGCATCGATCGACGCGGGGATTTCCCGACGCTTCCTCTCCTCGCGTAACAGCCACCTCTGCCTCGCCGTCCGGCACGTACTCGGGCGCGGCGTCCCGCTCCGCCGCCGGGTCGGCGAATTCCAGCCACCGCCAGTACAGGTAGTCCACGGCCGCCACCGCGCAGAAGAGCCACCCCGCGAACACACCGCACGTGCGCAGCCTCGCCATGCGCCCGTTCATGGTGTCCCGCGTGGCGTGCGCCCGCGCGTACACCGTCTCCAGCCGCGCCGCGACGTCGTCCCAGCTGTACATCTCCCGCACGCGCGCGTGGATAGCCGCCGGGGAGAACGCGGATTCGGACCGCCGCGCTCCGTTCGCTTCGAGCTCGCTTCGTTCGCTTTTTTCTTGGCGAACAGGCCCCGGGAGCGCCGCGATGGCCTCGCTGAGCGCGGCGACGAGCGCCTCCGGCTCCGGCTCGGCGAGGAACAGCAGGTCGGGGGGGAGCACCTCGGGCACGCCGCCCACTTTCGTGGCCACCACCAGGCACCCGCAGCACGCCGCCTCGAGTATGGCGATGCAGAAGCTCTCGGTGAGCGAGCAGTTGAGGAACACGTGCGCGCGGCGCAGCACGTCCACGACGCGCTCGTGCGGCACGTTCCCGAGGAGCGTGACCCGCGCCGTGAGCCCGTGCTCGCGGGTCATCCGCTCCAGGTGCGGGCGCATGGGCCCGTCCCCGGCGACGAGGAAGTCCACCTCCGGGAACGCCGCGCACGCCGCGGGAATCACGCCCGCGAGCAAGTGCACGCCTTTACGGTACGCCAGGCGCGCCGTGACGGCCACCACCACCCTGCCGTTCTCTGAGCGCCTCGAACTGTCGGGCGTGAACCTCGCGGCGTCCACCGCGTTGGGCACCACCGAGACGCGGCGCGGCGGCGCGCCGCTGCGGAGCACGGTGTTTTCCTTCGCCGTGTGCGACACGCACACGACGTGGTTGCAGTCGCTGAGCGTGAGCACCAGGAGCTTGTTCATGTGGATCGCGCTCGTGTCGCTGAACCCGAAGAGAGAGTGGTCCGTGAACACGCACTTGTACCCCATGGTGCGCGCGTGGAAGACCGCCTCGTGGCCCATCACCGAAAACGCCTGGTGCGCGTGCACGACGGTGATCTTTTCCCGGAGCAGAATCGCGCGCGTCAGCTTGAAGTTGCCGAACACGTCGGGCGCCGTCGACCCGTTGTACACCGGCACGCGGAACGCGTAGTACACCTTCAGCCCGTTCGTCATGTACCGCACGCCGCACCGGTCGCCGTACGCGTGCGTCAGCACGGTCACGCGGTGCCCGCGTTTCAGCAGCCGTTGCGCCAGCGAGTACATGTGCAGCTCCACGCCGCCGAGGTTGGGGAGGAAGAAGTCCGAAACCATCAGGATGGATTCGCGTCCGGACGTCGTTCGCGCCTCGCGAGGCTCGCCTTCCCTCCCGGTCCCGTCCGCGCCTCTCCACCAGCCGAGCCCGCGAGCGGGGCCGGGCAGGCACCGCAGGGACTCGGCGAACGCCTCGGCATCCGAACGAAGCGCCGTTTCGCTTTCGCGCGAAGTGACCGTCTCTTCGCGCGCCGCGAACATCGCGGCGTGCGCGCATCGGTACGCCGCGCGCGCGACGGGCAAACCGGGGCGGATTTTCGAAAACACCAACACGACGCGGCGTCCTTCGCGTCTCCTCGCGCCGTCTCCTTCTCCTTTCAAAACGTCCCCTCCTTCTCCTTTAAAAACGTCCTCGTCATGCGCATGCGGTCTCCTCGAGCCGTCACCGGTGGTCTCCCGTGGTATCCGGTGGTTCCCCGCGGACGCCTCCGCGGTCTCCTCCGGACGCGCGGAAGCCGGGAAGACGCGGAAGCACAGGTACGAGCGCACGTCCTTGGCGCGGACGGCTTCGAGCACCGCCGCCGAGCGGAGCCGGTCGACGTCAATGAACCGAACGCCACGCTGTCTCGGCCCACCGAAACGCAGCACGGTCTCGTGCGACAGGCGCACACCCACGTGGCGCATGAGCTGCGCGGATTCGGAGACCACGGCGCCGGCCAGAGCGCGCACCGCCAAGCAGGCGGCGAGCGACGCCGCCGCCGCAAACGCGAGCGGCGGCGAAAAAGAACCGCTCCCCGAGTTTTTCGGCCGCGCGGCGGTTCCGCCCGACGAGGTCCCGTCGGCGAAGGCGGCGAGTCCGTGCGCGACGGCGAAGCACGCCGCGAGCGCGCACCACGCCGGGAACGCCGAACGCGCTATGGCGTCGCTCCTCCTGCGTCGCACGGTGTACTCCGTGGTCTCGTCGTCGACGCGACGCTCCTCCAGCGAGACGCCGCGATGGGTGAGCAGGACCCGGAAGGCGTTGTTACCACCGCGCTCGGGGGATCCGACGGAGACGTCCGCCTTCGCGGGCGCCGCATCGTGAGGCGCCGGGTCGTGAGGCGCCGATCCGCGCCGAGTTCGCCGCGACGACATGCTTCCTGTCTCGCCCGCGCTGCCCCAGCAGACGCGCCGACGCCACCACGGTGCGCCACAGACTGCCTGCCCCAGGGCGAGTCCGTTCTTTCGAGGCCCTCGAAAAAAAAATTCCCCGCAAACGCGCGAAACGCCGGCTCCAGAACGCCACCTTCGTAGATCTTCTCGCGCGTTCTCGTCGTCCGAGGACGCATCATGGGCTCGGAACCCGACGCCGCGCTCGCGGCTGAGGCGATGGAGGCTTTCGTCGATGACGATTTCGAGAAATCTTTCGAGCTGTACACGCGCGTCGTCGAGAAGGCGCCGGACAACGCGTCGTCGTGGATACACCGATCGGCGACGCTCCTGAAACTCTCGCGGCCGACCGAGGCGTTGGCGGACGCGGAGAAGGCGGTCACGTTGGCGCCCAAGAACCCGAAGGCGCACCTCAGGAGAGGCATGGCGTTGTTCGAGCTCGGCAGGAAACCAGAGGCTCGGGCGTGCTTCGTCGCGGGGAGGGAACACGACCCCATGTCCCGGCAGCTGTTGCAGTGGCTCGGGAAGTGCGAAGCGTCGGAAGCGTCTCCCGAGACGGCGGGGACGAATTCGAGCGACGCGAGTTCGGGCGACGCGGACCCGACGTCGACGGAACCGGTTGGGTTATCGGCGGCTGTTACGGAAGGTGATGCACCGGTGGTCGCGTACAAGCACCAGTGGTACCAGTCGCAGACGCACGTCACGATCGAGGTTCTGGCGCGCGACGTACGAGCGTCGGAGGCGGAGTTCGCGGCGACGGAAGATTCGGCGACGGTGACGATTCGCCGAGAGCCGCGGAACGGAAACGCCGCAGAAACGCCGCCGTACGCGCTGCGCCTGCGTCTGTTCGGCGGAATCCACCCCGCGGACTCGAAGCTCACCGTCGGCGTCGCCAAAGTCGAGCTCCGGCTGCGAAAGAGCGAGGCGATCCAGTGGAGCGACCTGACCGCCGAGGCGCGCGAAAAAACGAAAGCGACGCAGCCGCTCAACTTCTCCGACGCGTCGATGTCGCGGCCCGCGTACCCGAGCTCGAAGGCGGCGCAGACGAAGCGCCCCACGGACTGGGACAAGCTGGAGGCTGAGCTGGACGCGGAGGAGGAGGAGCCGCCCTCCGGCGACGCCGCGCTGAACAAGCTGTTCCAGGACATCTACGGCAAGGCGGACGAGGAGACGCGGCGCGCGATGAACAAGAGCTTCCAGGAGAGCGGCGGGACGGTGCTCTCGACTAACTGGGCGGAGATCGGCGCCAAGACGACGGAGGCGCAGCCGCCCGAGGGGATGGAATCCAAGAAGTACGAGATGTGACACGGAACGTTCGTGTTGTGTGATACGACGACGTCACGACGCGAGATCCGATCATCCGATGACACTCTCGTCTCTCTCGGCCGCGGCGAAAAAAAGGCGTCACGCGGAACGCGTTCAAAAAAGAAACGTCGTCTCGCGTCTCATCGTCGGCTCATCGCCGTCGGGCGGCACTGCGAGTAGTACTCATCCACGACGACGCACGCGTCGCCTTCGGAGGCGCAGCACTTCCCGCCCGAGAACTCGGCGCCGCCGCACTGGCCGTACGTCCCCGCGCACGTCTCGCACGAGGCGTACCACCTGTTTTTCCGGACGCACTTCGCGTCCCGCCCGCAGCACGTCGCCGTCCGGAACGCGTTTCGGTTTTCGTCGTCGTCGTCGCCGGCGAAGCCGCCGCACTGCTCGCGCGGCTTCACGCACCGGCCCTTCCGCTCGTCGGTCCAGAAGAAGTCTCCGGAGGTTTCCGCGCGCCTTAGCTTCCCCGAAACCGGGTCGCGCGGCCAGGCGTCCATCCCCCGGCGTTTCAGCTCGTCGAACGGCACGCACTCGTGGTACCCGTCGCTCAAAACCGCGCACTCGGCGCCGGCGCGGCAGCACTCTTCAAACGACGAACCGGGAGTCGCGCTCCATCCGCGCTCGCCGCCGCACTGCGCGCCGAACGGCGCGCAGCCGGTGGGGTCGCACGCCGCGTACCACTCATCCACGCGCACGCACGGCGCCGCGCCCTGGCAGCACTCGGGGCCCGCGTACCCGGCCGTCCCGCCGCACTGCCCCCACGCCGGCGCGCACGCGAGCGCCGCGCCGCCGCCGCCGCCGCGCTTTCGCGCGACGTCGGCGCGCCACTCCGCCAGAACCGCCGCCGGGACGGCTGTTTTCGGTTTTCGGCTGTCCTCGCGCGCCGCCGTCCCGGGACGCGCCGGGACGCACTGTCGAAACGAGCACGCGTCTGGTTTCCCGGACGCACACGGCGCCGTGGTCGGCACGTCTTCGCACGCGCTGCCGCGTCGGCAGCACGTCGCGCCCTGGAAAGGCACGTCCACGAGAATCTCGGCGTCGAGATTTTCGTCGTTTCTAAAATCGGCGGACGTTTCTAAAATCGCGCGGCGGCGGCGACTCCACTCGGCGTCGAGCGCGAGTCGGACGGCGACGGTGCCGCCGCACTGGTCGAACGCCTTGCCGCAGCGCTCGGTGTTCTTTTCGGTGACCGATGCGCACGGCGTCCCACCTTCGTGCCGCCGAACGCGAAGACGCCGCACGGGTCCTTCTCGCAAAACGCGAACCAGTCCCGAACCTGGCCCTCCTGGTTGTCCAGGTGCCACCGCCAGTCCACGGCGATTTCGGGCGCGGCGCCGCACAGGCGGGGATTGTCCTCGGCGTTGAACGACAGCAAACGCGACAGCCGCGCCAGTTCGTTCGGAACGGGCCCCTCCAGGTCGTTGTCGTCCAGCCACAGCACGCGCAGGTCGGACAACACCGCGAGCTCGCCGGGAATCTCCCCGGCGAGGCGGTTGTCCTCCAGCTTCACCTGGAGCAGCTCCGGCATCAAACGCCACGGCGCGCGCGGAATCGCGCCCTCCAGCCGGTTGTGCGACAGGTCCAGCTCCTGCAGTTCAGGGAAGCACTCGCCGAGCCACTCCGGCATCGAACCGACCAGACGGCCGCCGTCCAGGTCGAGCTCGCGCAGGTGCGAGAACGGACACAAGCCGCGCAGCAGGCTCTCGAACGTGCCTTCGATGTTCAAGTCGCTGAGGTGCACGTTCGTCACCGCGAAATACGTCGTCGCCGCGGCGTCGCCTGTTTTCGTCGCGGCGACGGCGTTTTCGGGACGCGACGCCTCGGCGGCGCGCTCCCGCTCCGGGAGGACGCGGCACGCGACGTAGTGCCACGCGCCCCAAGAGTCGGGCGCGCCTGCGGTGGGGCCGCACGGGTCGCACCGCGCCTCGTCGTCGCACCGCCAGGTGTCGAGCAGGTAGCCGAGCCCGCGAGAGGAGAGCTCGTCGCGGAGCGCGAGCAGCTTCCGCGTCTCCGACGGGAACGTCAGCGCGCGCGCGGGGGGGAGGAGGGCGAGCGCGACGGCGACGAGGGCTGGCGCGAGCGCGAATAGCCGCGCGTGCGGAGAACGGCGAGCGCGCATGGTGTTCTGACGGCGTCGTCGTTCGCGACCGCGTCGAAGACGCGGGACCCACGCGGAGCGTCGAAGTTCTGTTTCGACGCCTCCCAGGCCCCGTCCCAAGACCACGCCCACCCTCGGGTTCGGCGCGGATGATATTTCGGGCGGACGTGTGGCGGTGGGCAGTTCGCTCCGCCCAGGAGAAACGGCGCGGTTTTAGGAGTCTTCGCATTTTCATTCGCAAAAAATAGCTCCGCGCTCTGTCCTCTCTAAACAGGCTCGTCCCTTCTACGATGGATGCTGGGCGTCACGGGGCGTCTCCGCGACCCCGCCAGAGTCGTCGACGGTGAGGTGTTCGATGAAACCCCTCGCATCATCAGAAGCAGATGGTGTCGAGCATGGTCCCCAGCGTCTGCACGACGTTGTCGCTCATGAGCTTGCGCACGTTCTCGGAGAGGTGCTTCTTGGCATCCTGCCGGCCCACGTTCTTCACCATCAGCTCCTTCGCCGTGAGCGTGTCCTCCTCGATGACCGCCTTCTCGTACCTGTCCGCCAGGCGCTTCAGCTCCAGTACCACCTTCTCGTTTTCCTTGTCGTGCGCGTCGAAGTCCGTGACCCGCAGCCCCTGGGACCACTTGCTCTTGTTCAGGTTCAAGAGCATCTTCTCCTCGAGCTCGTTCTTGCGGTAGGAGATGTTGATGGAGTAGTAGTGGCGGTTCAGGCCGTGGATCAGCGCCTGGATCGAGGGCTTGTTCAGGTGGCCCAAGTTACTGGTGGTCTGCCTCGGCTCCTGGCCGAGCATGATGGTCTGCGGGTTGATCAAGCGGAACGCGTCGATCACCACCTTGCCCTTCACGCTCTGCACGGGGTCGATCACGACGGACACCAGGCGCGGGTTGAGCTGCTCAAACGACTGCTGCGTGTTGATGTCCACGCCCGAGAGCCAGCACCCGAACCCGGGGTGGCTGTGGTACCACCCCACCACCATCTCCTCCCTGCCCGTCTGTTTCAGCATGTCCAGCATCTTGGTCTGGAACACGGGGTCCACCGCCTCCACCGACACGCCCGTGCCGCTCTGCGGCATCGCGAACACGTCCACTACCTTCACCGTGTACTCGTCCACGAACGAACCAAGCATCAAGCCCATCACCTCCATCGGGACGCCCGCGCGGCCTGGTGGTGGTCAGGGTCGGAAAGGCGTGCGCGTTGTTTCACGAAGGCGTGAGAGGGAGGCGGTCAGCGCGAGGTCGTCGGCGAGTCGTTGTCAGTGGAAAAAAACACCCGAAGCGAAAATCGCCGCGACCGAAAGCGAAGCACCCGAACGGTTCAAAAACCCCTTCGGGCGCTCGACGCGACCGATCGGGGCGCCTCCCGAGCGCGAGACCGTGGCGGGCGTTCGCCGAAACACCGGCGCGGGGGTTTGGCGATTTCGCGGGGGGGTCGTCGTCGACGCGCGATCCGCGGTGGAGTCGCGCGCGGGGTCGTCGGCGGTCGCGCCACGTACCGTGCTTGAGCATCTTCAGCAACGCGAGGGACGAGATCTGGACGTTCTCCGCGGTGTCCACCTGCGGGGTATCCCCGGAGGACGCCTGGGGAGCGCCCCCCATCATACCCCCGCGACCCATCATGCCGGGGATGTTCATCGTACCCTCTTCACCTGCACGTGGCCGTGCACCGCGAAGTGGAGCTGTGCGCGCAAAACCAGATCTGTGACGAGCGTTGCGAGATCGATAGGAACTCGGTTTGTTGGTGACCGGTTTCGACCGTTTGCAGCTCGTTTACAAAACTTCTCCAAATCAGCT
>Ga0181561_10005647_pt1 | contig 10643 bp, 7 predicted proteins | sample 011ome_19_FD_133760 | JGI IMG/M metagenome (GOLD analysis project Ga0181561, IMG submission 133760) | Coastal salt marsh microbial communities from the Groves Creek Marsh, Skidaway Island, Georgia - 011510BT metaG (megahit assembly) | ecosystem: Environmental > Aquatic > Marine > Intertidal zone...
GCAAAGCCGCCGTCATAGGTGATGCCGAAGACCGGCTCTTCACCGAGGCGGAAACACTCGTTGCTGACGTTCTCGCCCTGCGCCTCGATTGTCAGGCGTGCGCCGGTATAGCGGTCGATCTTGATGAACTGGCACTCGTCGGGGATCTTGAACGGTCCGCCACCGAATTCCTTGACCGCCTCGGTCATGAACTCGTTGAAGACCGGGCCGCAAACGCCGCCGCCCGATGCCGCACGGCCAAGCCCCTTGGGCACATCGAAGCCAATGTAGCAACCAGCCACGATATTGGACGTAAATCCCACGAACCAGACATCCTTGGCATCGTTCGTGGTGCCGGTTTTACCCGCAGTCGGCACCGGCAGGTTCACCGTGCGGCTCGCCGTGCCGCGTTGGACCACGCCCTGCATCATCGAGGTGAGCTGATAGGCCGTCACCGCGTTCATAATCCGCTCGCGGTTGGTCATGATCATCGGCCCTTGATCCGGCGAGATCAGGCTCACCTGCCCGCAGTCGACACAGGTGCGCTGATCATGGCGATAGACGGTGCGGCCATAGCGATCCTGCACGCGGTCAACGAGCGTGGGCTCGACCCGCTCGCCACCGTTGGCGAACATGGCGTAGGCCGCCACAACGCGGAACAGCGTAGTCTCTTCCGAGCCGAGCGCATTGGCAAGGAAGGGGTTCATGTCGTCATAGACGCCAAAACGTTCGGCGTAGTCGGCCACGGTTTCCATGCCGATCTCCTGCGCGAGACGCACGGTCATCAGGTTGCGCGACTGTTCGATCCCAGTCCGCAGAGGCGCCGGGCCATAATAGGTATTAGAGGCATTCTCAGGGCGCCAGAGGCCCTGCGGCGTGTCAACCTCGATCGGCGCGTCAACAACAATGGTGGCCGGCGAATAGCCGCTATCGAGCGCGGCGGCATAGACAAAAGGTTTGAAGGACGAGCCCGGCTGACGACGGGCCTGCGTCGCGCGGTTGAAAACCGAGTTCTGGTAGCTGAACCCGCCCTGCATGGCGATCACACGGCCGGTGTTGACGTCCATCGCCATGAAGCCGCCCTGAATCTCGGGGATCTGCCGCAGGCTCCAATTGGCGAAGCTGCCGTCCTCATTGAGCGCACGGCGCACATGGACCACATCGCCCGCTTTGAAATTGTCGAAGAAGTTGCCCTTCATCCAGGCGATGTCCTTGCGGGGGACTTCTTGCGGCTCGGTCTCGCTAGCCTCGACGCCTTCAATGCCGACCACGAGCCTCTGCTCTTCGACCTTGAGAACGACGGCGGGATACCACTGCCCGTCGAGTGTCACATCGCGGGGTATGTTTACCACCGCAAGCGCCTCGCGCCAGCTTGTTTCGTCGGCGAGGGCCTCGGCGGGGACGGTTTCACCTGTGCCGCGCCAGATCTGATCCTCGCGGTCATAGTTTTCAAGCGCCCGCTGCAACGCATGGGCGGCGTTGATCTGAAGGCTCGGGTCAATGGTCGCGCGGATCGACAACCCGCCCGAGAAGAATTCCTCTTCGCCAAAGTTGCGGCTCAACTGGCGGCGGATCTCGTCGGTGAAATAGTCGCGCGGCGGCAAGGCCGCTCGGAAGCTCTCATAATCGCCCGCCTGCACGGTCAGAAGCGGCTGCGCCTGCTCGGACGCAAGTTGGTCCTCGGGCAGCCAGCCGTCCTCCGAAAGGCGCCTCAGCACATAGTTGCGCCGCGATATGGCGTCTTCCTGCTGGCGCACAGGGTGCAGGTTGCCGGGGCGTTGCGCCAGAGCGGCCAGATAGGCGGCCTCGGCGGGGCGTAGCTCGGTTAGGGGTTTGTTGTAGTAGGTCTGGGCAGCCGCGGCGACACCGTAGGAGTTTTGCCCAAGGAAAATCTCGTTGAGGTAGAGCTCGAGGATCTTGTCCTTGCTCATCGCCTTCTCGATCCGCACCGCAAGGATCAACTCGCGGATCTTGCGCTCGGCGGTACGCGAGCCGTCGAGAAGGAAGTTCTTCATCACCTGCTGAGTGATCGTCGAGGCGCCGCGCACATCTTGCCCGCGCGAGACGACCGCCTCGACAAAAGCCGCCGCCATGCCGCGGATGTCATAGCCGGGGTGGGTATAGAAATTCTGGTCTTCCGCCGAGACAAAGGCGTGTTTCACGATCTCGGGGATTTCCTCGATCGGTGTGAAAAGCCGGCGCTCGACGGCGAACTCGTCAATGATTTGCCCCTCGCCCGAATAGATCCGGCTGATCGTCTTAGGGGCGTATTGCGCGAGTGTTTCATAGCTTGGCAGATCGTGGCCATAGATCGTAGACACCGCGCCCAGTGAGAGCGCGCCCATGGCCATGCCCAGCGTGAGCGTCGAGAAGATGCCGCCGAAGAAGGACAGGACAAAGCGAAGCACGTCAGATAGGCCCTCGGGTCAAAGTCCTCCGCTTATATGATCAGCGGAAGGGATGGTCAAAAGCCGATCGCGCCTGATGGGCGCGAAAATGCCAATACTTTGATCGCCTCCTACCGGCGCAAAAGTTGCGCACGCGCCGCTTCGTCCACGGCCCACCTCTGAAGCGCCAGAACAAGGCCGCGAATGATCGTCGCCCTTCCCGGCTGAACAGAAAGTGCGGCGCGATCGTCGGGGTTCGATAGGAAGCCGACTTCGACCAAAACCGAGGCGAAATCGGCGGCGTTCAAAACCGCGAGCTCGGCGCTGCGACGCGGCCGCGAATTCAGCTCGGCACCCACTTCGCCGAGGGCCGCCACGATCCCGTCGGCGAGTCGCTCCGATTTGGGCGCGGTTTCCTGCCTCGCAAGGTCCATCAGGACCGTTGCGACGGTGTCGTCCTGCCCTTTGAGATCGAGGCCAGCGACCAGATCGCCCCTATCGTGACGTTCCGCCATACGCGCCGAGGCAGCATCTAGCGAGTCCGCATCCAGCGTATAGACCGACGCGCCGTGGGTCTCGTCCTCGTCGAGCGCATCGGCATGAAGCGACAGCATCACGTCGGCACCGGCGAGCCGGGCCTGCGTCATCCGTTCTTCCAGCGCGACGAAAGTGTCACCGTCACGGGTCAAAACCGCGCGCATGCCTTCGATGCGGTTGATCGCCTCGGCAAGTTCGCGTGCCAGGACCAGCATCAACTCGGCCTCGACAATGCCGTCGCGCTCCGCTCCCGGATCGACGCCTCCATGACCGGGGTCAATAGCCACTGTGAGGATCCCGTCATCGACTGCTGGCAGGGCGCTTTGGGTGACATCGGTGGCGATCAAAAGATCCCAGCCGGGATCAGGCGGCGCGCCGGAAGCGTTCGTAAAATCGAGCGCGCTGGCCGGTGCAAGGCGAACGGTCAAGCGGGCGGTTCCGTCCGACTCGGAAACTATCATCCCCGCCGTCTCGATGACCATCGGCTGGGCAAGGTCAATCACTATCCGCGACCAGCCGGGCCGGAGCCCGCCAAAGCGCAGGGCCGAAACGCGGCTGTCGGGCCCCTTCCAGATTGCGTCGCGGGTCAGCCCGGTCCAGTCAACCTCGCGGAAATCGATAACCAGCCGCCACGGTGCATCGAGCGTGAAGACGCGGAACGGAACCGGCTGAGATAGCTGGAGGTCGACCTCGGCGCCCTGCTTCCACGGCGATACGGCGCTTTTCTCGGGATTGACCCGCGCCAGTGCCGAGAAATCCTGAGCCTGAAGCGGTAATGCCACTGCTAGCAATGCCAGACAGAGCGCGAGCCCACATCTTTTCACAATCCCGGCACCGGCCCGATCGCGCCTTGAGTTTCTCATTCTGCGCCCTCTAGTCTTGCCCTCGTGTTTGCCGCCCCAAAGGTGGCCACGTCAATCCTTTCTGCCGCAGGCCCAAGGCCTTGGCATCACTGGCTGGATGTGCACAGTGCACCGAAACGACCTTGGAGAGACCATGCTCAAGCACCTTGCCCCGATCGCCCTCACTCTGCTTCTTGCCGGCCCTGCCGCTGCCTTCGATCTTGGCGCGATAACAGATGCCGAGCGCGAGGCTTTTCGGGCCGAGGTTCGGGCCTATCTTCTCGACAACCCCGAGGTGCTAATGGAGGCAATTGCCGTCCTTGAACAGCGGCAGGCGGAACTTGCCGCCACGAATGACAAGACAATGGTTCGGGTCAACGCCAAGGCGCTTTTCGAAGACGAAAATTCTTGGGTTGGCGGCAATCCCGACGGCGACATTACCCTCGTCGAGTTCATGGACTATCGGTGCACCTATTGCCGCCGCGCCTATGACGAGGTGAACCAGCTTCTCGAAACCGACGGCAATATCCGCTTTATCGTCAAAGAATTCCCGATCCTTGGCGAGCAATCGACGCTGGCCTCGCAATATGCTGTGGCCGTTCTTCGTATCCACGGCGATGATGCCTACGAGGCGATCCATGATGCGCTGATGACCCTGCGCAGCGATGTGACGGTCGACGTTCTGGCGCAGCTCTCGGCCTCGTTCGATCTCGATTTTGCAGCCATCGCGGAGATGATGCAAAGCCAAGAGGTCGCCGACATCCTGACGCAAAACGCGATGCTGGCGCAGCGGCTCCAAATCACCGGAACGCCGACCTTCATTCTCGAAGAGGAAATGCTGCGCGGCTATGTCCCGCTGGAACAAATGCTTCAGTTCGTCGATGCAGTGCGCGAAGGCAGCTAGGCAGCCCCTGCTGCATCGATCTCTGCGGCTTTCTTCTCGACCTCTTCGACGATGTGGTCGATCATCTTGTCGTTCGAGAGCTTGTGGCTCTGTTTGCCCGCCAGATAGACCATGCCCGAGCCAGCCCCGCCGCCGGTAAAACCGACATCGGTCATCAGCGCCTCGCCCGGCCCGTTCACCACACAGCCGATGATCGACAGGCTCATCGGCGTCTTGATGTGCTCGAGCCGTTTTTCGAGGATTTCGACTGTCTTGATCACGTCAAACCCCTGCCGTGCGCAGGAGGGACAAGAGATGATGTTGACACCCCGATGCCGCAGGCCGAGGCTTTTGAGGATCTCGTAGCCCACCTTCACCTCTTCCACAGGATCGGCCGAAAGGCTCACGCGGATCGTATCGCCAATGCCCGACCACAGAAGATTGCCAAGGCCGATGGCCGATTTGATCGTGCCCGACATAAGGCCGCCCGCCTCGGTAATCCCAAGGTGGATCGGCGCGTCCGTCGCCTCGGCAAGCTGCTGATAGGCGGCGGCGGCGAGGAACACGTCCGAGGCTTTGCAGCTGATCTTGAACTCGTGAAAATCGTTGTCTTGCAGGATTTTGATATGATCGAGCCCGCTTTCCACCATCGCATCGGGGCACGGCTCGCCGTACTTTTCCAAAAGATGTTTCTCAAGCGAGCCGGCGTTGACACCAATGCGGATCGAACAGCCGTGATCCTTGGCCGCCTTGATGACTTCCTTCACACGCTTTGCATCGCCGATGTTGCCCGGGTTGATCCGCAGGCAGGCAGCGCCCGCCTCGGCCGCTTCAATCGCGCGTTTGTAGTGGAAATGGATATCGGCGACGATCGGTACCGGACTTTCGCGCACGATTTCTTTAAGAGCCTTGGTCGAGGCCTCGTCCGGTGTCGAGACGCGAACAATGTCGGCCCCCGCCTCTGCCGCCCGCAGAACCTGTTCCAGCGTCGCCTTCACATCATGGGTGAGGGTGTTGGTCATGGTCTGCACGGTGATTGGCGCGTCACCCCCCACCGGCACGTTCCCGACCATGATCTGGCGGGATTTGCGGCGCTCGATATTGCGCCAAGGACGGATGGGATTATGGCTCATCGGGATGATCCTGAACGGCTTGACCTTGGCGCGTTACCTATGACGCGCATGGCCGCATGGCAACGGGAGATGGGCCTATTGGCCGGTCTGAGCCTCAGCTACGGCCACCATGGCAGCCAGATCGCTGTCGGCATCGAGATTGGCAACCGCATACTCGGCTGTCACATGGTCAGCGGAGAGGGTTACGCCCGAAGTAACCGTGCCTGCCTGCCCGACCGGACCATAGTGGGTGCCGTTCAGTGCGAAATAGACGGCGCCTGATTCACCCACGCGGATCTGAGCCGGCGCTTCGGTCTGCGGCGGCGCATAGCTGTCGCCCGCGTTCATGATCCCTTCGAAGATGATAGTGCCATCGACCGATGTCACGCGGACCCAGCTCGGGCGAACGGCAACCACTTCCAGCCCCGACGACAGCGCTTCGGTCACCTGAATCGCACCCGGCTCTGCTGCGGCCTCAGCCACAGCGGCGGCGACCGCATCTGTTGCGTCTTCCGCGACCAGCGCGCCGATCGAATTGGGATCAAGGGTCGAGATCGGGCCGTCGCGGGCGATCATTACCGGTGTATCAAGGGCTTGCGGGCGATAGAGCCGATCAAGGGCTTCGACAGACGGGGCGGCAAAGAGAGCGGCATCGTCGACGGCCGCGAGAGACGACGCGTTGCCGGACAGCGGATCAAGATTGCTGACGACGAATGGCGTTTGCTCGACCGGTGCGAGGCGCACTTTCTGAACCTCTTGAAGGACGGTCCAACCACCGTATCCAAGGCCGCCGATCAGCGCGACAAGGACAAAAATCGAGCCAATGGCGCTCGGCTCCACCTGCGCCCAAACGGATTCGCCCGCTGGGACGAAAGGCGTTGCCGGTTTGGCAAACATCTCATCCGGGTCGCGCCTCGAACTGATCTCGCGGGCGGCGCGTTTGGGCGAGGCCTCTTTGGACATCCCATGGGCCGTCTGGAACCCGCTCTCGCGGCAGAAAGTCTCAAAGGCCCAATCAGGGTCCATGGCGAGATAGCGCGCATAAGAACGCACATAGCCGGCGATGAACCCGGGCGTATCAAAAGCTGTTGGATCACAGTTCTCGATCGCGGCGATATAGGCCGCCTTGATCTTTAGCTCGCGCTGCACATCGAGAAGGGATTTTCCCAGCGTCGCCCGTTCACCGCGCATCAGATCGCCAAGGCGCAGCTCGAAAGCGTCAAAGCCTTTGGCTTCAACCTCTTTCGCGGCTTTTCCCCGCCTAAGAGTCTTCGCGATCATCCGGCTGTCCCGCTGCCCGAAATGCCCCATGTGCCGGAATCGATTCGTAATTATCCGGCTGTGTTAACTGCGCGTAACATACACGAATTAGTGATGCACTCGGAGAAAACTTCAGCCGGCAAGTTCGGCGCGATTCAGCGCACAGTGGGCCCAGAGCCGGTCCATCGCCTTGACAAGCTTGTCAATCTCATCGGGCCCGTGCACCGGCGATGGGGTGAAGCGCAGCCGCTCTGTTCCGCGCGGAACGGTCGGGAAATTGATCGGCTGGACGTAGATGCCGTACTCCGTCAGGAGCATATCAGACAAAAGCTTGGTGTGCTTGGGGTCGCCAACGATCACCGGCACGATATGGCTGCCATGATCGATTATCGGCAAGCCGAGCCCCTTGAGCCGCAGCTTGAGAACCTTGGCCGCTTCTTGATGCTTGTCGCGCAGCGCCTGGTCGCCCTTGAGGTGACGCACCGAAGCGGCGGCACCCGCAGCCACGACCGGCGGAAGCGATGTCGTAAAGATGAAGCCCGGCGCATAAGATCGCACGGCATCACACATTTTCGCGCTGGCCGCGATATAACCGCCATGCACACCAAATGCCTTGCCGAGGGTTCCGTTGATGATGTCGATCCGGTCCAGAAGCCCGTCTCGCTCGGCCACACCGCCGCCGCGGGGGCCGTACATACCAACGGCATGAACCTCGTCGAGATAGGTCAGCGCACCGAATTCCTCGGCCACGTCACAGATCTCGGCGATGGGGCCGAAATCGCCGTCCATCGAATAGACCGACTCAAAGGCGACAAGCTTGGGTGCAGCCGGATCATCGGCGGCCAGCAGCTCGCGCAGATGCTCGACGTCATTGTGCCGGAAGATGCGCTTGGCCCCGCCGTTGCGGCGCACCCCTTCGATCATCGAGGCGTGGTTGAGCGCATCGGAATAGATAATAAGACCCGGGAACAGCTTGGGCAGGGTCGAAAGGGTCGCGTCGTTGGCGATATAGGCGCTGGTGAAGAAAAGCGCCGCCTCTTTCTGATGCAGATCGGCCAGTTCGGCCTCAAGAGCCTTGTGATAGACGGTCGTGCCCGAAATGTTGCGCGTGCCGCCCGAACCTGCGCCGGTCGCATCAAGCGCCTCATGCATCGCGGCCAGAACGGCCGGATGTTGGCCCATGCCCAGATAATCGTTGCCACACCAGACGGTGATCGGTTGCTCGCTGCCATCGGGCTTGCGCCAAATGGCGTGCGGGAAATGACCACGCTCGCGCTCGATATCAATGAAGGTCCGATAGCGGCCTTCCTGATGCAGCCGGTCAAGGGCTGCGTCGAGCTGGTCTTCGTAGGTCATGTGGTCCCTTCAAGCGGCGAGTGGTCGGTACCGACCTTGACGGTCATATAACCACAGGGGACATGGGGCAATACGCTACAAATTGACGCCCCGTTTCACATTTTTGCATAGGCCGCTTCTGGACACCGCTTTGCAGAGAGCTAGTGTCTGGCGCAAAGGAAAGGAATTCCCATGACACTCGATCCTGTTCTCGCCCGTATCGACGCCGACCTTCCAGTGGCGATCGATCGCCTTTTCGGCCTTCTGCGGATCCCTTCGATCTCGACCGACCCCGCCTTCAAGGCCGATTGCGACCGCGCCGCCGACTGGCTCGTGGAGGATCTGCGCTCGATGGGCGTCGATGCCTCCAAGCGCCCCACCACCGGCCACCCGATGGTCGTCGGCCATGTCGACGGCGAAGGCCCGCACCTCCTCTTTTACGGTCACTACGACGTGCAGCCGGTCGACCCGCTCGACCTCTGGGACACCCCGCCCTTCGAGCCCCGCATCGAAGAGACGCAAAACGGCAAGGTCATGCGCGGCCGCGGCACTTCGGACGACAAGGGGCAGCTGATGACCTTTGTCGAGGCCTGCCGGGCGTGGAAAGCGGTGCACGGCAAGCTGCCATGCAAGATCACCTTCTTCCTCGAAGGCGAAGAGGAAAGCGGCTCGCCCTCGCTGATCCCCTTTATGGAGCAAAACGCCGCCGAGTTGAAAAGCGATATCGCCCTCATCTGCGATACCTCGATGGTCTCGCCCGGCGTGCCCTCGATCGCAAGCCAGCTGCGCGGGATGCTGAAGGACGAGTTCACCCTCACCGGCCCGCGGATTGATCTGCACTCGGGCCATTACGGCGGCCCTGCCCTCAACCCACTGGCCGAGCTCGCCCGCATCGTCGCCGCCCTGCATGACGATCAGGGCCGCGTGACCGTGCCCGGCTTTTATGAAGGCGTCTACGAGATCAGCAACAATCTACGCGCCCAGTGGGAGGCCTGCGGCTTTGATGAAGAGACCTATCTCAATTCCGTGGGCTTTACCCAGTCGCACGGCGAGGCAGGCTATTCGACGCTCGAGCTTCAATGGGCCCGCCCGACGCTTGAAATCAACGGCCTCTGGGGCGGCTATCAAGGCGCGGGATCAAAGACCGTGATCCCCTCGAAGGCGCATTGCAAGTTCACCTGCCGCCTTGTGGGCGATCAGGACCCAGACGTCCTGCGCGACCGGATCCGCGCCCATGTGCAGTCGCTCCTGCGAACGGACTGCAAGATCAAATGGGACACCGACCTCGAAGGCTCGCCCGCGCCGGTGATGAACACCGAACGGCCCGAATTCGAACGAGCCCGCAAGGCGCTCTCGGACGAATGGAACCGCGAGGCCGTTCTCGTCGGCATGGGCGGCTCGATCCCGATTGCCGGTTTCTTCAAATCGGTTCTCGGGATGGACGCGATGCTCATCGGCTACGCCAACGACGACGACGCCATTCATAGCCCGAACGAGAAGTATGACGTCGAGAGCTTTCACAAGGGCATCCGCAGCTGGGCGCGGATCCTTGCGGCGCTTTCGGCCTGAAGCAAACAAGGGGGGCGCTGCCCCCCTCCTACCCCCCGGGATATTTTCGGGCCTCCGAGAAAATGAAAACGGGCGGCCCAACAAGCCGCCCGTTCGCACGAGGGAAAGCCTCTCTCGTCGGCCACGGTCATCGGCGTCCCCGCCTGTACCGTGTCCCAATCTGGATCGAGCATAGTTAATTTTGTCTGAACGCTTCTCTCCGAGGCCAACAAATATCCTCGGGGGAGCCGGACCGGAACGGGCCGGCGGGGGGCAGACAGCCCCCTACTTCAAAACAAACTCTCGCAGAGCTTTGAGCAGAAGAAGCACCCAAGGGGCCGCGTGCAGCACCAGATCAAAGATGTCGATCGGCTTGGCCAACTCGCCCGCCACCAGCATTTTCAGCTTTTCCCAAATATGCGGCTCGGGAAAGAACGGCGCGAGGCCGATTGTCAGCGCGGCGATGATCGCCAGGTTCCACGGGATTTGATCGAGAAAGTCCATTGGCAGCCCCCAAATTCGGTTCTGCAAACCCTAGCCGTTATCGCAGGGACAATCCATTACAAAATTGCAATGTATTGAGAAAGTGGCGCGGTTGACGGGGCTCGAACCCGCGACCCCCGGCGTGACAGGCCGGTACTCTAACCGACTGAGCTACAACCGCGCATCTGCCGCCCGGTGAAGCCACCGAACGTGTGGGGCTTCTATGCGGCTGCACCGACCCCGTCAAGCGGTCAACGACGCAAAAATCGCAAATTAA
>Ga0181561_10005649_pt1 | contig 10643 bp, 9 predicted proteins | sample 011ome_19_FD_133760 | JGI IMG/M metagenome (GOLD analysis project Ga0181561, IMG submission 133760) | Coastal salt marsh microbial communities from the Groves Creek Marsh, Skidaway Island, Georgia - 011510BT metaG (megahit assembly) | ecosystem: Environmental > Aquatic > Marine > Intertidal zone...
CCAAGAATTTGTCGAGTCGCACAGTAAGAGACAACGGTATTGGGCACGCTCTATGGTGGGTTGGCGAGGCGTTGGTGCCGCTCTTCCCAACCCAAATCACCACGCACTTGCAGCGCTAGAGCGTCTCGGAAAAATTGACTCTTTGATTACGCAAAATGTGGACCGTCTTCATCAAAGAGCAGGCTCTCGAAACGTGATCGATCTCCATGGGAGACTCGATAGAGCGGCCTGCCTCCACTGCGGCGCCTTTGAAGATAGAGACTCTCTACAAAAGCGCTTGCTTACCGCAAATCCATTCGTAAATGAGTACAGCCACATAGCCCGTCCCGATGGCGACGCAGACGTGCCGGAAGACTACATTCTACAAACAGTGACTCCTGAGTGCCTCTCCTGTGGAGGCACGCTGATGCCGGATGTGGTGTTCTTTGGTGGCACGGTACCAAAGCCTCGGGTAGAGCAATGTTATGAGGCAATCGACAGATCGGCTGGATTACTTGTAGTTGGTAGCTCTTTACAAGTGTTTTCAGGGTTTCGCTTTTGCCGGCATGCGCAAAAACGCGGTATCCCAATAATCATTGTCAACGAAGGGAAAACCCGAGCTGACGACATAGCAACCCTTAAAATCGAATCGCAAGGTCTTAAGAGGCTTGTGGCTGCTGTGGATGAACTTATCCCGTCAACGGAGAAAAAAACGGCGTGAGCACAACAATTGTTCTTTTCAGACAGGACCTCAGACTTCACGATCACCCAGCGCTGACTGCTGCTGCGCAACGTGGCACTGTCATTCCCGTGTATGTACTCGATGACGATGCTTGTGGAGATTGGCCCATGGGCGGTGCGAGTCGCTGGTGGCTAAAACAAAGCTTGCTCAAGCTTAAAAGCAGGATCGCCCGATCAGGAGGCCAGCTCATACTCCGGCGAGGAAATACGCTGGACGCGCTCGAGGATCTTCAAAGGCAATCTGGCGCTGAGGCAATTTATTTCTCGCGGCAATATCAGCCGTGGTCAGCACATTGTGAAAAGGCGATTAAGGATACCTTTGACTCAAAGGGCGTCGAGGTAAGACGGTATCCCGGCACACTGCTGCATGAACCTGGCTCAGTTCTAACTGGTTCAGGTACGGGCTTTAAAGTATTTACTCCCTTCTGGCGAGCAGCCCTAAAACTTCCCGTTGCAACGCCTCTGCCATCTCCCTTGGTAGACTGGGCAGCTTCAGTAGATTGCGATGAAGATCTAAATTCTTGGCTACTAGACCCTAAGGAAGATGCTCACGTACCTGACTGGGCAGCAGGCTGGGAGGATATCTGGCAGCCCGGTGAAGACGGTGCCCACAACGCACTGGAGGCGTTCCTAGAAGCGCCTGTTGCTCATTATTCAGAGGGTAGAGATCTTCCTGCACAACGCTATACCTCTCGCTTATCGCCACACCTAAAGTTCGGAGAGATCTCCCCTAGACAGGTTTGGGCTTCGGCGCAGCAGCGGAAGCTCTCGGCACCCGAATGGACCGGCCCCATTGATAAGTTCCTCGCAGAGATCGGTTGGCGAGAGTTTTGTTATCAGCTGATCGATCTCTTTGATGCCATGCCCGATCGACCCTTTAAAGATCAGTTTGCAAATTTCCCCTGGGATAACAGCAAGCAACACCTGAAGGCGTGGCAGCGAGGAATGACTGGCTACCCTATTGTCGACGCAGGTATGCGTGAACTATGGCAAACAGGCTTCATGCACAACCGCGTTCGTATGATCGTCGCTTCATTTCTGACAAAGCATCTACTCGTTCACTGGTTGGAGGGCGAGCGTTGGTTCTGGGACTGCCTACTGGACGCAGACATCGCCTCAAATGCCTGCAGCTGGCAATGGGTCGCGGGTTCCGGTGCAGATGCCGCGCCTTACTTCCGCATCTTCAACCCAATTGCGCAGGGGCAAAAGTTCGACTCCGAGGGTGCGTATGTAAAACGTTGGTGTCCGGAACTGGCTGAGCTGCCAAAGAAGTTCGTTCACGCACCCTGGGAGGCACCGGCAATGACGCTTTCCAGCGCGGGCATTGAACTCGGGAAAACCTACCCGGAGCCTATCGTGGATCACAAAACGGCCCGTCAGGGTGCGCTTAATGCCTATGAGGTCATCAAAAAGGCCAGTTAAGCTTCGTCAATGATGGCGACGGCGCGCGTCCAGCCAGCAGAGCCACCGCGCACCTTGTGTGGGAAACAACTGACCGTGAAACCATGATCAGGCAGTGCTTCAAGATTGTGCATCTTCTCAAGGTGGCAGTAACCAATGTCACGCCCGGCTTTATGTCCTTCCCAAATAATGCTTGCGTCCTTCTCAGCGGCATATCGCTCTGCTGTGTAGGTAAATGGCGCATCCCAACTCCATGCGTCGGTGCCCGTAACACGGACACCGCGTTCAAGAAGATACATGGTTGCCTCGTAGCCCATGCCTGCACCTGCGTTGACGTAATCCTCGCTTCCGTAGCGCTTACCAGCAGAAGTGTTTACAAGAACAATTGTTAAGGGCTCTAAAGCCACACCAATTCTCGCGAGCTCCAACTCAACATCATGAGCAGTAACAACATACCCGTCCGGCTTGTCTCTGAAGTCGAGCTTTACGCCAGGTTGAAAGCACCATTCAAGCGGCACCTCGTCGATGGTAATAGCGCGCTCTGCACCGCCGGCTTTGTTATTCATTGTACTGTGGTAATGGTACGGTGCATCGAGGTGCGTACCATTATGGGTACACAGCTGAACCATCTCGATAGCCCAGCCCTCGCTGTCCGGAAGCTCAGACTTATCAAGCCCCTCGAAGAAATCAGCCATCTGCTCAGCACCCGCATCGTGTCGGATGTAGTCAATCTTCGGGCGCATGGGTGGCGGATCACTCACCACATCATTTTCCAGATAAATAGACAAATCTATGAATCGGCGCACACCTGGCCTCCTCTGTCAGCTTACTAGTTGCAGTCATGTCCGACTTTACCCCCAACTGGGCGGTGACATCTAATACATCCAGACCTTGGCAAGCGTGGGCATCGGTACTAATGTCCGCCCTACATTACTGTTTTGTGAACCATTTATGAACTTATACAGATCGAAACTTTTGCTTGCGACCATGGCTTGCGTGAGTTCGTGGGCCAACGCTGGAGAACCGTTTCCTTCAACTTACGAGGCGCCTGCGCACAATCCAACGCTAATCACCAACGCTACAGTGCTAACCGGAGACGGCCAGCGTCTTGACAGCGCCAGTGTCTATTTTGCTAACGGGAAAATTGTTGAGGTAAGCAACAGTATTCCAGAAGTGGCACCAAATACACGAGTGATCGATGCACGAGGACGATGGGTCACGCCTGGCGTGATCGACGTGCACTCACACCTGGGGGTTTATCCCTCCCCCGATGTTGACGCGCACTCGGATGGCAACGAGGCGACGGCACCGGTTACCGCCGAAGTGTGGGCGGAACACAGCATTTGGCCGCAAGACCCGGGCTTTGGCCGTGCACTTGCTGGTGGTGTAACGACACTGCAGATCCTCCCTGGATCAGCCAACCTATTTGGTGGGCGCGCCGTTACGCTAAAGAATGTCGCTTCAGTGTCCTATCAAGGTATGAAGTTTCCAGGTGCACCCTACGGGCTCAAGATGGCCTGTGGTGAGAACCCAAAGCGAGTCTACGGAAGGAAAGGCAGCGGACCGTCCACACGTATGGGTAATATCGCAGGCTACCGAACAGCGTGGATCAAGGCACAAGACTATCGTGACGAGCACGCAAAATACGCAGGGCTAACGGCTGAGGAACAAAAGGACGCAACAAAGCCAAAACGTGATCTCGAACTCGAAACTCTCGCAGGGGTGCTCGATGGAGAAATCATCATTCACATGCACTGTTACCGAGCGGACGAGATGCTGACCATCTTAGATCTCGCTAAGGAGTTCGATTACAAGGTAGGTACATTCCACCACGGCGTCGAGGCTTATAAGATCGCCGATGAGCTCGCAGAAAACGGCGTATGTGGTGCGCTGTGGGCCGACTGGTGGGGATTCAAGATGGAAGCCTATGATGGAATTCAAGAGAACATCGCACTGGTTGATCGTCCCGATGGCAGTTGTGCCGTTGTGCACTCTGATTCGGATGAAGGCATCCAGCGACTCAATCAAGAAGCGGCCAAAGCCATGAGCCGTGGCGTCAAGGCAGGGTTAGATATACCGCCCGAGCGCGCTATTACCTGGATTACATCCAACGCCGCAAAGTCACTTGGAATTGAAGAAAAAACGGGAACACTTAAGCCAGGAAAAATGGCCGACGTTGTGCTTTGGAGCGGCAACCCTTTTAGCGTGTACACAAAAGCCGACCATGTCTTCATCGACGGTGTACATCGCTACGACCGAATGAAGCCTGAACTACAGCCGGTTTCTGATTTCGAGCTTGGACAACTACTGGGGGCACAAGAATGAGACGCTTATTGATTGGGCTGCTGGTGGCCCCTACTGCCTTCGCAGACAGTGTACTTATCACGAATGCCAAGTTGATGAGTATGGGGTCGATGGGGACGCAAGATAACGTCAGTGTACTGATCGAGGCTGGCCTTATTGCGGATATAGGTGTGGATATTCCCGCGATCGCAGATACAGTGATCGATGCGGACGGTGCGATTGTGACGCCCGCGCTATTTGCGGGCGCTACCGCTACAGGGCTGGTTGAAGTTAACGCGGTGAGAGAATCAGCAGATAGCTCGTTGAACGAAACCAAGAACAACACGGTTCAGGTTGAGTTCGATGTCCGCGACGCTTACTCCCCACTATCGTCGCTGGTCGGCGTGACGCGCGTCGAGGGTTTTGGCTATTCGTTGCTCACAGCCAGTGGTGGTGAGTACTCCGTGGCAGGTAGAGGCTCGCTTGTCGACTTCGACGGCGGGTTCGAAAGCTTTGACGGGGCTGATGTTTTGTTCGTCGACGTGGGTGGTTATGCCGCAGACAAGGTCGGAGGCTCACGGGCTGCTCATTGGATGTTACTCGAAGGCATCATGGCTGACTTGAAGCGCCGCAACTCCGATCGTGAGTACCTAAGCCAGTCAGGCGCCGAGCACCTAAAGGATCTTACCAAGAAGGGCGTATTCGTATTCAGTGCAAGCCGAGCAGCGGATATCAGGCGGGTCATCTCATTTTCAGAAGAGTACCGTGTCAATACAGTCATCGCTGGAGGTCGTGAAGCCTGGCTTTTAGCTGATGAATTAGCGACGGCAGGCATTCCGGTGATGGTTAACGGCCTCGACAACCTGCCATCAAGTTTTGATGCACTTGGTTCCCGATTAGACAATGCGGCTCTGTTACATGAAGCGGGTGTGCAAGTCCTATTCACCAGTGGCGGGACGCACAACGCACGAAAGGTCCGTCAAGGTGCCGGGACAGCCGTTGCTCACGGCATGCCCTACGACGCTGCGCTTGAGGCGATGACAACGGCACCTAGTCGCGTGTTTGGCGGTCGACCCAGAGCGCTTGAGGTCGGAAACCGTGCAGATCTGGTTATCTGGAGCGGTGATCCGCTTGACATTACGGGTTATGCCACCCGAATCATCCTCAATGGTGAGGTGACATCTATGGAAACGCGGCAGAGCAAACTACTCGAGCGATATCTACCCAAAGAGGCAGGTCTCGGTCGAGCCTACATTAACCGCTGATCTACTTACTCGACGATTCGTTTATCCGCGACAACGTCGCGGTCGTCGAGTGACCGTCCAGAAAATCTAAAATGATAACCTCGCCCCCTTTGGCGAGGACGTGTTCGTGACCCGCAATCTCCGAGACGGCATAGTCCCCCCCTTTGACCAAGACATCGGGTGACACTGCCTCTATCAAACGCGCGGGTGTATCCTCCGTAAAAGGCACGACGTAGGATACAGACCTTAGGCCAGCTAACACCTCCATGCGGGCACTCAAAGCGTTCACAGGCCGCTCTGGGCCTTTTAAGCGGGCCACCGAGGCATCATCGTTGACCGCGACGATCAACACATCACCGAGTGCTGCAGCTGATGCTAAATAGCTAACGTGGCCGGGGTGAAGAAGGTCAAAACAGCCATTCGTCATAACCACACGCTGACCATTCTTTTTGAGTTGCGAAACTACTTCTAATAAGCCCTTCTCTTCGACAACACCAAAATCGGGAGGAAGCTTTACTGCAGATTCCGCACCGGCAGCGTTGACAAGCTCCTCCCGAGAAATCGAAGCTGTACCGACCTTTCCAACCACCAAGCCAGCTGCAATATTCGCAAGCCGCGTCGCATGCTCTAGAGAAGTCTGACTGGCAATACCTGCGGCAACGGCTGAAATTACCGTGTCGCCCGCCCCCGTCACGTCAAATACCTCTTTAGCCAGTGCTGGCAGATGCAAAGGGTCCCCCTCGCGCGGTTGCAGTGTCATCCCGCGCTCGCTTCTAGTTACCAGGACAGCGTCGAACCCAAAGTCCTGACACATGGTCCTCGCTGCGTCACTAATTCTCTCGTCCACCTGATTGCAGGGGCCTGCAACTGCTTCAAACTCCGACAAATTGGGCGTAATCATAGTGGCTCCGCGATATCGGGAAAAATCGTCACCTTTCGGGTCAACTAGACATGGAATATTTTGCTCGCGACAAACTTCGATCAAGGCCTCGATACAACGAAGTGTCCCTTTGGCGTAGTCACTCAGTAGCACGACATCGTGCTCAGCAATGAGGTTACTGACATATCGAAGAAACATCTCATCGGCGTAATCATCAAGAGGTTGCTCGAAGTCCATACGAATAAGTTGTTGGTTTCGGCTCAGTACTCGGAGCTTTACGATTGTTTTGGCCTCACACGGCAAAACTGACCATCTGACACCACGCTCCTCGACCGCCTTTCGCAGGACTTTTGCATGCTCGTCATCACCAGCAAGACCTGAGAGGGTAGTTTCGACACCGAGCGCAGCGAGATTCACCGCAACATTACCTGCTCCGCCCGGCCGGTCATCCACCTCGCCCACATTCACAACAGGCACAGGTGCCTCTGGGCTCATCCGAGTAGCACTTCCATGCCAGAACCGGTCTAGCATGACGTCGCCGACTACTAGCACCTTAGCGTTCTGGAAATCTGGGATATTGGCCATGGAAAAATTCTCTACTGCTGTCAGGACTGCCGTTGCGAAGGTCGCGGAGGTCTGTACTCTCGAGGATAGTTTATTCGATATTGCACGCAACAGGCGTGCGACCCAAAACGCGCTCTAAAGCCGCTAACGCTTCAGAGGGTAATATCCCGGTCATGCACGTGTATGCTCCGCCACAGGTGGGACGCCGCTTACACGGAGCGCAATCAAGGTCGTGGTAAATCACGTCAACATTATCTCGACCTGTCTCCGTGTAAGGGCAGGTAGAACCAAACAGGGCAACCGTGGGCACACCCGCAGCGATGCCCATATGCGTAAGCCCCGTATCAACGCCAATCACCGCCGTTGCATTACTCACAAGGCTTGCGCTAACGCCAAGTGGGTGACTGCCTACCCAATTCTCAACGTTCAAGCCTTCGAGCATCACGGCCGCCTCGCTGCGATCAGCGGGGCCGCCAAGACAGCCTATTGTGTAACCTTGAGCAGAGAGCGCCATAATGAGAGAGCGCCAGTGGTCTGGTGTCCAATGCTTCTGGGGCCGCGTGGTGAAAGGTGCAATCGCGATATAGCTATGTGACTCAGCAATGGACGCAGCCCTTGCATGATCCTCATCCGTAACGCCCAGCACCATGTCAAACTGACTGATATCCCATCCGAGCTCCTGCGCTAATCCCAAATACTCTGAGCTGATCCTTGACGTTATTTGCTTGGGATAACGTTTGGATAGGAAGAGCCCATTAGGTTCCTTCGACTTAAAACCAACACGCTCACGACAACCCGTTAGCCACGCGAGGAAGGCGCTTTTTAGCAGCCCCTGAGCATCGACCACCAAATCGTAGTCTCTCGATTGGAGCTCGCGGCGAAAGCGTCCAACTGCCTTGAAGAGAGCGATTAAACGTTTTTCCTCCCACAAGGCTCGCCACTCCTGCCTAGGCCAAAGAATAACCCGCCCAACCGACGGCATGCCGACAATGAGAGGACGAACCACTCCCTCTGCAAGCCAATCGATTTCGGCATCGGGGTATCGACGCTTACAGGCTTGGACTAGCGGGGATGCAAACACGACATCTCCAATCGCGCTTAAACGGATGATCAAAATTCGCTTTGGAGAAGTTACTGACATTCGTTAATCAGTGGGCATCGATAGCCGGAATGGGCGTTGGATAAGGGCAGTCCCTATCAAGGGCAATGAGCAAGGTAAAGGTGAGAAAAATTAAGTTGCCACCGATGTAACTGTAAATCCCGACCGCGGTAGCAACGGGGAATACTGCAAGAATAGCCACCAATGCCGCCACCGCTACTGGCATGCGTTCATCCCTGAGGTAGCCCCACAACAAATAGAGGAGAACTCCGTAGCCCACCAAGCCAACAAGGCCAGTCTCCGAGATGACCTCGAGTAAGGTGAGGTGCGGGTGCCAGGTTTCGGAGACCCCTGTGCCCTGGAAGGCATCTTGCGCAGCAGCGAACGTACCAAAAGCTCTCATGCCAACACCCGTGAACCAGTTCTCTCTGAATGCGACCCACGCATTTTCCCAAAGCTGGGGCTGGTAAAGGATCGATTGATATCGCGCAGGTGCATCGGCAATCGTACTGACTTGCCCAGTCACGATAGACAAGTACGAACCCACAAGTAGGCCAACAATCCCAGAGATCACGAAACCAGTGATTTGTCGTTTCGCGCCAACTTCAGGGTGCCTCAGCGCAAGCGTCGCCCAGACAGCGAGCCCAATAAGTGCGAGAACCGCAGAGGATTGGTGACTGCTCATGACAACTGCCGCGTATACAGGTATCGAAAGAATACCTATACCGACACCACCAGCCCGCCGAAGGGCTTCAAGAAAAAATGGCGAGAGAATTGCAATTGTGGCGCCATAGCCGAGCTGTAAGGACCCCGTTACTACGGCACCCGACTCACCCAGTTCAATCAGCGGATCGCCCAAAAGGCTGACCCCGGTTAAGAGCTGGATGAAGCCATCGATAGCCCACGCGACAAGCAATATGCCTAGCCATGACATGATCTGTTTGGCATCACCCTCTTCCAATTTTGCACTGAGCACGACCCAGGCCGCCAAACCATAGGCCGCAAACCTAAACGCTGCGGACCATCCTCGGTCAGGGTTTATCGAGAAAATGAGGCTGATAAATCCCGGGATAGCAATGCAAGCAAATAGTAAGGCCGCTCGCTTCATGCCTTCGGTGGAGAACACAGACTTACGATCAGTCAACAGCGTGCCGATCGTCACAACGACCATGAGCCAAATCAACTGACGCGTTGCAACACTCACAGCAAGTGAAAAAAAGAGGAAGACCCACATAAGTGGAGCTGGAATCAGGGTTTGCTGCGACATTTTTTTGAGTTTTCGGCGGCTGGGCTTCCCATGAATACACGGCTCAGGTTAACGAAATGCACAGCGCAACTCCAGCCAACACAAGTTAATAAGCCAAAAATCAACAATTTGACTTGCGCCGCTGTTCGCCAGCGTGTTTCATCGCGACATGCTGTTATCACACCAGAAAAAGTTCCTGTTCATCCACATTGCCAAGACCGGCGGTACGAGCGTTCGCTCAGCGCTACAGAAATATCGTTGGAGAGACCCCTACTACGCGCCGATATGGTTCGCTAGCAAACTGAGCCGTATGGCTAACCATGAACTAGCGATAAAGCTGCCGAGACACGCAAAAGCAATTGCCGCCAAGGAAATGCTTCCACACGAGTTTTACGACTCACTGTTTAAGTTTGCCTTCGTGCGCAATCCTTGGGACTTGCAGGTGAGCTCGTATCACCATATCCGACGTGAACGACCTAACCTCATGAAGCCCAATGAAAGCTTCGCCGAGTTTCTACATCGAAAGTTGGACCCTGAACGCGAGTGGCAGTACCACATCGACACCTCAATTACGCCGCAATCGAATTATTTAGTGGATCTTAACGGGGAGCTAATCGTCGACTTCATTGGGCATTATGAAACACTACAGCAAGACTTCGATCACTGCTGTAAGGTCATTGGAATTCCTAGAATCGAGTTGCCTCACAAACGAAAAGCGGGTGATCGACTTGCTTATCGAGAGTACTACACGCCGGAAACCCAGGCGCTCGTTGAAAAGGCGTTTGCTCGTGACATCGAGCTATTGGGTTACCATTTTTAATGGTGCCAAAAGCACTCATAACACCCAGCCACGATAGGGTCTTTCTCGGTCACCTGAAAAGGCCCAGTTTCAGTCCCATTTCGAGGCAGCAACTGGGATCGCAGAGACCTTACCGGGCAGCTAGCGTCTCGGTAAACCTCAGCTCCTAAGTCGAGTGTCCGGTGGCTTCTAGCGCTGCTTCAAGTAGGCTACTGACCCTCATACTAGCCTTGTAAGGCGCCTCTTCTGTCAGGTGATAGCGATGAGGGACGCCGGCGCGTTCCGCGGCAAGCATATCCGAGGCCTTATCGCCAACCATGATCGATCGAGCCAAGTCCAGACCATGCTCCTCAGCGGCTTTTAACAACATCCCCGGCTCAGGTTTTCGCAATTCTGAAGCTTGTCGA
>Ga0181561_10005651_pt1 | contig 10642 bp, 24 predicted proteins | sample 011ome_19_FD_133760 | JGI IMG/M metagenome (GOLD analysis project Ga0181561, IMG submission 133760) | Coastal salt marsh microbial communities from the Groves Creek Marsh, Skidaway Island, Georgia - 011510BT metaG (megahit assembly) | ecosystem: Environmental > Aquatic > Marine > Intertidal...
AGACCAGCACGGCCATTGTGATGATTGTGATTTCGTAGTTTCCTTTACGGAAGGTGCTGGAATGGAAGATGCGGCAGAAAGGATTGCTGAGTCTCTTTCCGTTTGTGATTTTCAAAGAATGGAAATGGGGAATTTAATTCAATTGTTTTGTTGCCACTCTTAAAGTTTTAATGCAATATATAAACATGCATCACAAAAAGATTACCAATTTCGGATATGGTGGGATTAAGTGTTCTTGCTGCACTCCATTTAATACTGTAAAGAAAAATCAAAAGCTATCGAATAAACGGCTGCGCCAAGCTTTAGACGCAGAAATGGAAGAAGAAGCCGCTCGCACTATTCAATGGTATAATTATTGGGACACATATTATAGTCCAGAAGAAGACGAAAACCGGATGCAATCACTTTGGGAAGAAGAAAATGTCAGATACTATCACAATTACATGGAAGGACGAGACGCGATGGAAGATTCATCGGTCTATTCTAAAAACACTTACGAATGGTAAACTTCCCATTCCTGAACACTGGTTTTCTAGTAGAGAATTAGATGTTCTTCTTTCTTTGGCTAGAATGGAAAAAGAAGGAATAGCTATTGATTCTGAAATAAAAGCAAACTACAGATAATCATGGACTCTCATTTAGTAATAACATTATATGAAAATCACCTAAGATTTCTGCATTCAGATGGCAGATCAGGGACTAGCCCTACGCGAGACGGGGGAAGTAGGGATAGAGAAATTCAATATATCAAAACGTTTTTTTCAGCCCAAACTTGCGAAATTTTACTAGGTTAAAATCGTAGTCGCAACTCGTTGATGCTCAAGTGGTTACGACGGAGCCGCCCCCGCGCCGTCGTAAGTGCTTGATGCTCAAGGACTTACGCTATACGCGATTGTGCCATATAAAATACTATTTTCTTTAAGAAAAAGCGTTGCAATATAAGAATTAATGTGGTATATTATTGCATGAACACAAAGGATATTCTGAAAGACAGAGTTCGCAAATCTATTGAAGAAATTGGGCTATGCAAAAACGATCAGGAACTGATTGAGGCGAAAGCTAAATTTGAAGAAATTTTTGAACGCTTCTGCTCTTTTCACAAAACTGCAATTTTAGACGGTGCGAGATGGGTTAGGATTGAAGATTTCAGAAATGGTTTTTATACATGCTTCGACCAACACGGGGGAGAATATAGAGCAAAAAAATCGCAGTTAGACTGGAATTAATTAAAAAACGCTTGACTTGGGTTGAAGTGTAGCGTATATTACTTTTGTCGAATACCGACAAATTAACAAAAACATCAAAAGCATAAAATACAAAAGATGGAAAAGCTAAAAACAGAAGATAAGAGCGCGTTGATTCGCAACATCGTAAACGATAAAGAAACAGTCGCAAGTTTCGACTATGTTGACGGAAAAGGGCGCGAAAGCCACCGTCTAGTCAGGGTGGATTCTCCGATTGCAGACGAAAAGGGTAATTGGACTTTTTACAATTACTCCGATAATCAAGGACAAAAGGGCGGAATCCGCTCTTTCAAAGGAAGTCGAATCTCTAACTTTATGATTATTGACTAGGTTTTTGTCAGCATCCCGCGTCGACGTAAGCGGGTTAGGTTAGGAGCCAATAACGTCGTCGCGCCGTGGGGGGCGCAGAGCCAGTGGTGCTGGTGTAATACCCTTTTTCATTGGCTAGGGCGCGGGGAAACTCGCGCCCTATGTCGTGCCTATATGTTAGTGCGTGTAACTCGTTCAGCGTCAACGAGTTACGAAGGTCGCCCCGCCCCGCCGCCGTAACTGGTTGAACCTCAACGAGTTAAGTGATACGCAATCGCGCTATAAATTAAAGTAAAACATAACTTGTATATTGTTTTTTATATGGTAAATTACTGCATGACTTATTCGATTGGGGATTCTATTGAGTGGATGGGTGAGCTTTGCATCATCGACAACCTTGATTCCGACAAGGGTTTTTATTGGGTTACTGACCAGTATGGGAACGGCTACGAAGCTCCCATTGCGGAGGTTGATGGTCAGGATGGTAACTGTGGGCCGTGCGAACCTGACGAGTGGGCCGATGGCGATGCCCTCGCCAGTGCCGGATGGGGAACGGACGAAGACTACGGTGGAGGATGCGAATATCTTTAATATGGAAAAGACACTAGAAGAATATAATAGAATCCAAGCGATCCGTAAATGGAACGCTGGATTTAGGACGCCTCCTGTTCCCACCACGAAGTGGAACGAAAAGGATTGGGAAAAGTGGAGGGAATCACAAAAACCTCTTCCCCCATTTGAAGAATGGTTACGAGGAGTAATTTGGGGCGGCTCTGGAAGCCTTTCTGAGAAAGAGCGGTAACTTCCTAAGTGTCAACGAGTTACGAGGACGGCCCCGCCCCGCCGCCGTAACTCGTTGAGGTTCAACGACTTACAGAGCAAAAGAGATAACGCAATCACGCCATATAAAATAAGAAAAAGCAGTTGAAGAAAGGAAATAATATGGTAAACTATGTCTATGCTTACGAAAAAAGAAATCAAAAACCTGATTGAATCTGACTATCTCTTCCTCGATTTCGCGGTTGAAGTTGTTCACAATAGGCTTTCAACTTTTGAAGAAGAGCCTGTAGAGTTAGCGCGTAAATTCTGCGCCCCCATTTATAAGGAAAGGGGAAAAATTCCTGCCATTCGCGCTCTCCGCGTTGAGGCGAAAAAGCAAGGTTGGGTTAATGTCATCTGCGAAGATGTCGGCCAAGATGTTAAATATGACCGATTGGATGGCATATATCTAGGCCTTGTTGCCGCGAAGGAATTTGTAGAAAAGCATTTTGAGCTTGCTAGAAAATAACGTCACAAGCTCTTGACAATATATAAAAAGTGCATTATAATTACTTCCGATGAAATTACTTAACAACGGCAACTCAAAAACAAAGAAAGGCGAGAAGCTAGGGTATATCACCTATGGTATGCACCTGTCTCCCGCAGACAAGTCAGGCTATAACGTATGCCCAAACGCATCTAAGGGATGCAAAGCGGCGTGTTTAGATACCGCTGGTCGTGGTATCATGCGAAACGTGCAAGAAGCGAGAGTAAATAAAACTCTTTTCTTTTTCAAAGATCGGCAAGGCTTTTTAGATCAACTCTGGAAAGAAACAGCTTCTTCGATAAAAAGCGCGATTCGCAAATCAATGATTCCCTGCTTTCGTTTGAATCTGACAAGCGACTTGCCTTTTCACAAAATCAAAAACAACGGCCAAACAATCATGGAAGCATTTCCAGACTTTCAATTCTATGATTATACGCCGGACCCTGTAAGAATGTCGGAATTTCTCGCTGGTGAATTGCCTAGCAACTATCATCTTACATTCTCCCGCAAAGAGGATAACGAGCCACTTTGTGATTCTATAATCGCAAGCGGTGGAAATTTAGCGGTTGTTTTCCGCGACTCACTGCCAAAAATCTGGAAAGGCAAAAAGGTAGTAGACGGAGACGACACCGACCTTCGCTTTCTCGATCCTAAGAATGTAATTGTTGGCTTGGTTGAAAAAGGGCTTGCAAAGAAGGACGAAACGGGTTTTGTTATCAGCGCGTAATGGATTATACACTCGGATTGATTATAGTTGGATGTTCGCTGTTTTTCTTATCTCAAATGCAAGGCGGTAAATAATGAAAGAAAACAAAAAGGTTAACTACGCGGCGTGGAATGTAATCTATGCAGACAAGTGCATAGAAACGGAAGCGTCCTTTTTTGGTGTTACTGTTAGTGATGTAGAAAACAAGATAGCCAACTGGATGAAGGAGGACGACAGAAAAGCTGGTATGCTTAAAGAGTGGGACGGCCTAACAGAATCACAAAGGCGAATTAAAATCGAGGAGACGCTAGGCAGAAGTCTATTCTAGAATTAAAGCCTCGTAAGTCGTTGAGGGTCAACGACTTACGGCGGCGCGGCCCCCGCACCTTCGTAACTCCTTGATTCTTAAAGAGTTACAACCCACAATTAAAATAAAAAAGACTTGCGCTAAAAAGAAAAATAGAGTATATTCTCTCTATGCAAACTAGCCTTGAAATCACTATTCATCCTCGCCGTTTGGCCTTTCGTCATTCAGACGGAAGAACTGGTCAAGACGGAACGCCTTCCGCTATGGACCGTGCGCGAGTTCTCGCTTACTACTTTGAAACCTTTTCGGCTGATCGCGTTTACGTTCGCGTTGAAACTCCTGTTTTTTCTGATTAAAAAACTAAATAGAAACTACTTGCAAAGCACCTTTAACGTGATATAATTAAAACATGCCAAAACTTAAACCAATTACTGCAACTAAGTCAGTCACTTATGACCCTGACTTCCTCGACGAGTTTCATCACGACCCCGAAAGCGTAACACAAGCGCAGTTTGAGGATTACGTGAACGAATGCGCCCTTGAAGATTTAGGCAAAGGTTTTCACCTAATAAAAAGCGGAAGCGAAGAAGTAGTCTCAGATGCAAAAATTTATATGGTTTGGGTAAGTCCGACATTGGATGAGAGAGCGGAGATTCACCCTGACTGGTATCAGGATAACGGAACGCCTATGGATTCAGAAGGGCAAGACATGGAATACCTAGAAACAAGAATTATCCTTTGACTTTGACGCATCTTGATGTATGTTCAGAAAAGCACTCGTAGCTCAACTGGATAGAGCAATTCACTTCTAATGAATAGGTTACAGGTTCGAATCCTGTCGGGTGTATTCTATGCTGTTGTGGCGGAATTGGTAGACGCAACGGACTTAAAATCCGTTGATCTTTGATCGTGCGGGTTCGACTCCCGCCAGCAGTATTAATTTTTAGGGCGGGAAGCTCAATGGTCGAGCGGGAGACTCATAATCTCTAGGAAGTGGGTTCGATTCCCACCCTGCCCATTTCAAGCATCATGGAAGACTTTAAGCTAACAAATAAAGAAATAGTAATAAAAGACCACAACGGATTGCCTCTGATTATACCCGCTGAAATTAAAGTATTCAAAAACTCTCAGGGATTATATACTGAAACAATTTTTGGGACTATCCCGTTTAGAAAAGAAGATTTAACCAACAATAAAGATAATGACATATAAAGAATTACTAGAAACACTTCAAAAGCTTCCCGAAGAGCGACTTCTCGACACAGTGACCGTGTATGAGCCTTACGAAGATGAATACCTAGCTGTGATTGATACTTGCGATGCAATCAGCGATGTCTTAGACGAAGGACATCTTGTGCTGAACTTAAAAGGATAACTCCATTAAATAAAATGACCAATACAGAAACGGCAAGAGGAAGAGAACTGGTTGATCGCTATGGGCCTGAAAATGTCTACAACACAAAGCAATTTCAAGAACTTTTTGAAGTAGAAAGCTTTTCGATGGGCATTGTAGTAGTAGAAAGAAAAAGCGATGGTAAACGAGGTTTTCTTGACTTCGACCACATGCCTCGCTTTTATTACAACTTTGTAGAGGCTTAAATGCCGTCGTAACCCGTTGACCAGCAACGAGTTACGAGCGCGGCCCCGCCCCGTCGTCGTAACTCGTTAAGGTTCAAGCACTTAGACTATACGCAATCGCGTTATAAAAAAAAGAATATAATTTCTTGAATAAAGATAAGAAGTGGATTATATTACACCTCATGGAAAAAGGAGATACAGTTAAGATCACGCTTTTAAATTCTTCAATGTCGATTTACGTCGTTGAAATCAGAGAAATTTCAGAATCGGGAATATCAGGCAAGTTTAAGGTGATCTGGCTTGGAGAAGAAGATAAGGAGTGGGGTAAGGATGACGGTCTTTTCTTTTGGAGTCAAATCACCAAACTAGAAGTTGTTAATAAAGTAATTTAATTCAGAACAGTCATTGACTTTTAATTAAAATAGAGTAAACTACCACAATGCAAAACATCGAAAACCACAAAGGCCGATTCTGCGGAATCCAAACAAAGACACAAAAGCGAGTTCATTGCGCCAAGGTTCTTCGCGTCACTCCAAATTTCATCAAGATCACTGATCGAAACGACGGAAAAGATTATGTCTACAAAAAGACCTCTGTAATCAACGTGCAATTTTAACCTTTCCTAGCTAGGAACAGACAAGCCTCTGTGGTTGGCTACATTAAAACCACAGTTTCGACTTGCCGGAAAAAGAGCAAGCCCTGCGTTGGGTAAGACGCTGAAATCCTCCACTCGTTTTAAACGCTTCGACGATACAGACCGGAGGGGTAAAAGGCCCAAGAAGTTAACTTTTAATTACACAGCAATGATCAAAGACATGGACATGGGTGATATGATGGATATGATTGATGACAAGAAACCATGCCGCGTTTACTTTAATCTGCACAAGCGGCTTTTTTCTGTCACCCAAAAGAACGAAAGAAATAATTGGGTTGTAGTCGCTCACGTTCGTGAAATAGAATTAAAAAAAGTTAAATTTAAAGTTTCAGAAGCTGGAAGGCAGAGAGTCTTGAGGGAGAAAAGAAAGAACGTCCACGCTTTCCTTGAGGGATTTTGTTTCAATGGTTTGGCTAACGGTTTTCGCCCAAGGAGAATTACTTACAATCCTTACAAAAGTGATTCTTTTACGTGTCCTTATATGGGCATTGAAAGAGTGGAGTCTTCGAAATATGCTAGGCTATATATTGATTGTGAAACCAATAAGCCAGTGATTACCGCTCCAGCCGCAAACATTAACTAGGTAACTCTCTGCAAATCAACGAGTTACGAAGGTCGCCCCGCCCCGCCGTCGTAACTCGTTCAGGCTCAACGAGTTACGCAAGGCGTAGTTCAAGAATCATGCCAACTCATTATACGCAATTGCGGTATTAATTGGATTAAAATACATTTGCGTTTTAATATTTTATAGATTAAAATTTATTCATGCAAGACAAGCACTACCAAAACAACATGGAAGAAATGGACGACGTAGAACTGGCTGAAGAATTTAGCCTAGATTCTCATTGCCTTTCTTCAAGCTCAATGGATGGGAACATCCTTTTTCGCGAACGTATCAAAGACGTTTACGAGGAAATCAATCTTTGTCGCGGGACTTTTACAATCGGAGTCCAATGCGAAGATGAAGAAATCGAAAATAATGCACATTTTTTTATTGACTAACGCAAAATCTGTTGTATACTACCCTGTAACCTAAATCAAATAAACCAATACCAAAAAATACTATGTCACTTGTTCTAGGAAAAAATCACGTAACTCGCGAGCAGATTGCCCTTTGTGCAACTCCTGAAATCAATGGTCGCCACGTTCCAATCCCTCACATCATGCTGATCGAGGAAACGGAAAAGGCGTTGCTCGCTGCTGGCTTTACAATCGAAGAAGAGGATCACGTTCTTGCTCGCCCTTGTAAAGAGAATCCGAATATGTTCCTTCGCTACTTTGGAGGGTTCGCGATTACTCGCACTGACCTTGCTGGCGAAGAGCGTCGAATCGTTCTCGGACTTCGCAATGCAAACGACAAAGGCTTCGCGGCGTCTGTCTGTATCGGGAATCAAATGATGGTTTGCGAAAATCTTTGCTTCTCTTCGGAAGAAAAGCTTGCTCGCCGTCACACAACGAATATCAAGCGCGATCTTCCAAATACGATTGCATCTGCAATTTCACGCATCGTAACTCGTTGGTCCGAAATGACTGACCGCATCGAGCTTTACAAGTCAACAGAATTGACAGAAGCAGAAGCTTCAAAGCTTGCCGTTCACCTTGTCGATTGCGGATCGCTTCCAAAGCAGAAGCTTTACGACGTTGTTGACTTGTGGCGCAATCCAGCCCAAGCCGCAAAAGGCATCGTCGAGCAGGACGACTTTCTTTCCACAACAGTGGATGAGGAAACTGGAATGTTTGTTGACTCTCTTGACGAGGCCGCCTACGCGGAAGCCCTCGTTGTAAAAGAGGGACAGCTTGAGGAAGAGTTCGGCAAAGCAGAAAATCTGTGGGGTCTTTACAACGCCGTCACAGAGTCTCTCAAGGGTTCTGACATTTCCAAGCTTCCTCAGAGGACGATGAATCTGCAAAGTCTCTTCGATGCTACAGTTGACTTTTCGCCTGTCGTGGGTGAACTTCTTGAAGAGCAAGAAGAGGGGGCAGAGGAGACGTTCCAAGAGACGTTTCAAGAGGACGCCCCTTTTGTGAGCGAACCAACGGAGACTCAAGACTTCATCGACTAAACATTGTGGTGTTGTTAGTCAAAAGGCCGCGAGTTAATTCTCGCGGCCTTTTTTGTGCCTATCTGTTAGGGTTCGTAACTCGTTGACTATCAAGGAGTTACGACGGCGCGGCCCCCCCGCCGTCGTAACTCGTTTACATTCAATGACTTACACAAGTTATTGAATACGCAATCGCGCTATGAATTTTAATTAAAAGGGGTTTGAATGCCTGTATCTTTTATGGTATATTCTACAAATGACTGTTCTCAATTATAATGCAGAATACTACAATGGAAACCACTTCATCGGAACGGCTATGGCAACTTCGTGGAGTAAAAAACCTCTAGAAAAAATAAAGAAAGAGATTGCAGATAAAAACCTTTTTGACTATAAAGAAGCTGATAGGGTTTTCCTTTACGCAGACGACAATTTAGTTTATTCTACTTATGTTTAACGAAATGAACAAAAAAGAAAGAAGGAAGCATATGATTGCCTCTCTCGACGTTCTAAAAAGAATCAGGGAGTATGGTGGTCCTCATGGCTTGGCCGCTGGTTACGCAAAACACGCTCACGAAGGAAGATTTCGGAAACTCTGGACCAACCGCCACAACGAAGAATTTAATTTTAATTAATATTAATTATGAAGAGAGTAATGAAAATCCTAATGGAGCGAGATGGTGAGTCTCGCGAGGATGCAATTGAACTGGTAAAAAACTTTAAGAAAGAGTTGAAACAGCTTATTGAAGACAAAGGTAGTCTAGACGATGCCGAAGAGCTTGTTGAGTTGCACTTTGGTCTTGAGCCTGATTATCTCGAAGAATTTCTTCTTTTTTAAGAACAAGCCACTAATGACATGAAAATTTTATCTGCAAAAACACAGCAAGAACTTGGAATTCCAAATAATGCCTACCTTATAGGCGAAGACGCAAATAGGAACATTGCAATTTATCAAGCCTCTCAGGGGTCCACAACGTGGATTTGGGTTGTTCAGCGTTCAGCAACAGGCGACATTTATGATGTTGACACGTTTGAATATGTTTCATCGCAGGAATACAACCTCGCGCTGGTAGCTGTGGCCAACAATTAAGCCAGATTGCGTAACTGCTTGTAACTCAACGAGTTACGGCAACGCGCCCCCCGCGCCTTCGTAACTCCCTAAGTATCAACGACTTACAAACATAACACAATAATGACTTGAAATTGTCAGTATGTTGGATAAACATGAACATACTGGCATAAATAGGTTATTTGTTATTTGGCTAATTCACATTTATTATTTGATCTACTATGCTATATTAGTTATTTGGCGATACGCAAAAAAACGGGCGCAGGAGATGAGTCCCGCGCCCGTTAGCTAATGCTTACCTTATTTCCACCAATAAAGCTAAATCTTTAAAGATGTAAAAAACAAAGCAATACCTACTAAGATCATACAAATTGTATTATCCATTAAGAAGGAACTTGCCTACGATCCCAACTACGATCATAGCTGCATTGGTAACAATGATTGGCTTGTCTTTCATTCTAATACCTGCACTTAACCAGATTAGACCTCCAGCGATCTGAATATACCATGCTGCCGCAATGCCAGCACTGAATAGCCCGAATCCTAGAATAAGCAAAGCGGTAGCCGCCCACTTCCAAACACCTGTAGTAGACGCTAATTTCAATGCATCTTTCAAAATATCTAGAGTGATTGTGTATTTCAATAATTTATTGTATTTCATAGTTTTGGTATTATAATTATATTACGATTTTCAAATAAAATCAAGACGTTCTTCCTGAATATTGAGTCCAGATGATCAAATCGCGATCTGCGGGACTAAGTTTCGGATAAAGTGCTTTGGAAATCTGCAAAAACCTTTCAGACAAACTATCATACAATTCAGGGTCTTGTGGTGTTGTTTTTGGGGTTCCTCCCACTGCATGATCTCTAAGAAATCTTAAAATATGAGTATCTAAAACTACTCCACTATAATTAGGGCGACTATGTAAAAGAAAGAAATTTGCTGTTTTAGGACCAACTCCAAAAATAGATTTCAAATCGTGGAATGAACATTCTCTTAGGTCTAAAGAAAGAGATTGATAAATAGCCTTACTTATTCTATCATACTGCCCCGTCTTATTCGCGACTAGGGCATTTCGAATGCCAATTTCACCCAATTCTTTGAAATATTCAAAGGGGTTTTCGCTTCGACCTAGTAGGTTCCCCACTACTCGCGCCGCGTAATCTGAATTCTTCCCTGCGACTACAATGCAGAAAATCCAAAAGGCTTGCAATTCTGCATCTGTGCGGTCGTAACGAGTGACTTGTGTTGGTTCAATTGTGATTGACATATTATTTTGATTTGGTTAAGCTTGATTCGAATTCAAAAGAGAAGACGGGGCATTGTTTATTTGCTTTGTATTTCCATGAACCTTCTTTCGAAATACCATACCACTCTTCGATGTATGCCCACTTATACTCCCTACAGTTATATTCGTCAAGATTGTTG
>Ga0181561_10005655_pt1 | contig 10638 bp, 8 predicted proteins | sample 011ome_19_FD_133760 | JGI IMG/M metagenome (GOLD analysis project Ga0181561, IMG submission 133760) | Coastal salt marsh microbial communities from the Groves Creek Marsh, Skidaway Island, Georgia - 011510BT metaG (megahit assembly) | ecosystem: Environmental > Aquatic > Marine > Intertidal zone...
CCCACTCACGTTTGATCTGAACCGGTTGGCGCAGTTGGGTTCGCCGTTTGCTTTTGAGGTGGGAGCGGGCGCGTTTATCGGTGTATTGGAGCGCGAGGCGCCGGTCAGCGAGATACGCTGGATCGAGGCGCCCGTGTGCTTTGTATTCCATTACCTCAATGCCTGGAACGAGGGCAGCGTGATCACCTTTGACGCCATCGATTTTCCTGTAGCACCCAATTTCCCCGACGTGGCCGGCCAGTTGCCCGGCTTTGATGATGCGCAAGGCAAGCTCACACGCTGGCGGCTGGATGTGCGAACCTCACAAATCGACCGCGAGGTATTGCTCGATGTGCCTGCCGAGTTCCCCCGCGTGGATGATCGGTTCGCGATGGCGCATCATAGACACGGGTTTCTCGCCACCGCCTCGTCACGCCAGCGCGGCGACGGCGGCGCATTTCACGAGATCAGTCACTTTGATTTTGAAACAGGTCGCGAGCAAAGATGGGACGCCGGTGCGGGTAACGGGGTCTCCGAGCCGGTCTTTGTCTCAGGTGGTGACGCCGAGGGGGAGGGATGGTTGCTCGCCACTGTTTACGATGCCGAGCGCCAGGCGTCTTCGCTGGTGGTGCTCGACGCAGCGGCAGTCGCAGAAGGTCCTATCGCCACGGCGCGACTGGATCATCGTATTCCTTATGGCTTTCATGGCAGTTGGCGGCCCGCGGCTTAGCCTTTGGGTATCCTGCATTCACCCGCCGGACTGAGTACTGCCGACTGAGTCGACGTCAGGGCGCCAGCCATCTAATTTAGGCAACAAATCTGCGCGAAAATGGCGCTATATGTGCCTAAAATTCGCTAAATCAGCCGTTTTCGCGATCTATTCCCAGAAAATCCTGCAAGGGGACCCATTCACCTCTCGGCGTACGATGCTCGACACCGTAAAAAAAGCGTTGCAAAAAAATAAAAATGGAATAAGGTTATTCCAATAAGAATTATGGACTGATTATTGCCAGTGAACTCAGCGGTACTCACAAAAACACAGGGGGTTCCCATGCAGGAACAACAAGCCATTATTTCATGGAAGGTCGCGGGGGTCGCGCTGGGATTACTGCTTATCCTTGCGACTTATTTGGTGCAACCACTGGGTGTGTCAACACAGTTTGTGGTCGCCGATGCGATTGTCACTCACACGCTGGCCCCCGAGGCCGCTGAGACCAATGCCTATCTCGCCAAGTACGGAGAAAAATCTGGTTGGGGTATTGGTTATGGCGGCATGCTGGTAATCGGGATGTTTGCCGGCGGCTTTCTTTGTGCGCGACTTCTGCGCGCGCGACAGCCGGACGCAGATAAAGGTTCCATGCCGGCAATGTGGCAGGCTACCTTTGGTGATTCTCGCAGTAAGCGCTACCTCGCGGCTTTTGGTGGCGGTGTGTTGCTGTTGTTCGGCGCTCGCCTGGCGGGGGGGTGCACCAGTGGCCACATGATTAGCGGTATATCGCAAATGGCGGTGAGTTCATTTGTTTTTGGTGTGTGCACTTTTGGCGCTGCGATTCTGGCGGCACATATTCTCTACCGTGGGAGGGCATAACTCATGGGCACTTTAACCATTGGATTTCTGATTGGTTGCGCCTTTGGTGCGATCCTGTATATGGGTGGCGCCACGAGCTATCGCCGGATCTTGGGGACGCTGTTGCTGAAGGATATGTGGATCATCAAGTTGATGTGCACCGCGATCGGTGTTGGAACACTGGGGCTTTACCTCCTTGATCTCAACGGCCTTGCACATCTGAGTATCAAGCCGGCCTATCTGGGTGGCGTGGCAGTGGGTGGCATAATTTTCGGTATCGGTTGGGCGGTATCAGGATACTGCCCAGGCACATGCGTGGTGGGTGCCTCCGAGGGCAAATGGGATGCGATAGCAACTGTGATTGGGGGCCTTGTGGGCGCGGCGATTTTTGCCATGGCCTACCCTGTGTTGGAGACGATGTTGCTGGCCCCGCTTGATTTCGGCAAGATCACGCTACATGACGTCACGGGCCTGAACAGCGTCTACTTGGCGATTCCTCTCAGCGCGATGCTTTTGTCTTTGGCCTTCTTCATACTGAAGGATCGCTACGAGTAAAGCGCACGGTAGCGTTAGGTGAAGGTCAGCGCGCAGCGCTGGCTCTTATCGCTACTTGGCGGCGCGGAGGGTGTTGGCCCGTTTATCCTCGCCGTCGTGGCTCCACCCCGGGGCCAAAAAAAGATACCGCAGGGCGTTGTGCCAACCTGAGCTGCGGCGGATGTCCCTTGCGAGCCTGACGTACTCTCCAAAAGACACCTTCACCGGATTGAAGCTGTCGATATTGCGCGTCAGTCCATAGCGCACCGGCTCCTCGGGCACCTCGGCGCTGAAAGTGCCAAACAGTCGATCCCAAATGATCAGAACGCCCGCGTGATTGCGGTCGAGATATCGTACGTTTGACGCATGGTGGACACGATGGTGAGAAGGCGTGTTGAATAGCCATTCAAACCAAGCGGGCATTTTGTCCACGGTCTCGGTGTGCAGCCAAAATTGGTAGATCAAACTCAGGCTCATCATGGTCACAATCATGACCGGATCGAATCCGAGTAGAGCCAGTGGGCACCAGAATAGATATTTGATGACACGTTCACCGACGCCTTGTCGCAGCGCCGTACCGTAGTTGTAGTACTGGGAATTATGATGCGACACATGACCTGCCCACATGATCCGTACTTCGTGATTGGCGCGATGAAAGCTGTAATAGGTGAGGTCATCAAGGAAAAACAGCAGTATCCACCAGTGCGGTGCCCGAGTGACCACGTCTTGGAAGGGTGAGACCTGCCAGCACACAAACATCAACATGACCCCAAGCAGCTTGGGTATCAGGTCTACCACCACTGTAATGAGCATGACACCCATCGAGGCAAAAAAGTCTTCACGGTGGTATAGCGGCAGGGATTTTTGCCAGGCCACCGTCCATTCAATGGCCAGTGCGACAAAGAAGAGCGGCAGGGCATAGATGACCCAATCCTCCTGCAGAAGCACTAGTGTCTGATCGTAGGCGTTATTCATTGCACAAATCGTTCTGTCCCGTTGCTACTGTTTTTATCACGCCGCAGTTGTGTCAGTTGCGCCATGACCGACACCGCGATTTCCATGGTGGTTTTGGAGCCAATCGAAAGCCCCACCGGGGCGTGCAGTCTCGCCAGCGCATTTTCTCCAACGCCCAATTTGATCAGCCGAGCTATGCGTTTTTCGGTGGTGCGCACCGACCCGAGTGCGCCAACGTACCATGCGGCTGATTCAAGCGCTTCCATCAGCGCCATGTCGTCGACTCTGGGATCATGACTCAATGTGATTACCGCGCAGAGCTCATCACTGCCGTGTTCCCTGACCACATCGTCGGGCAAACCGAGAATTTTCTCGATATCGGGTCCTTGCCACTGATCCAATGCCCATTCCCGGGAATCAGTCAGGATTACCTCATAGTCCATCGCCAGTGCCAAAGTGCTGAGGTTGGCCGCCAATTGCCCAGCACCCACTAGCAACAGCCGCTGTCGTGGCCCAAAACAGTGGAAAAGGCACGCCTCTCTCTTTTCGAGGGTGGTGAATCGGTCGGTGACGCTTAGCAGTGATTCTCCGCTGATGCAATCGACACGGCGCCGCACTGTGCGTCGCTCAACCATCGCCTGCAGCGCGCCTGCAACCCAGTCGGTATCTTTGGTGTCGAGCTGCTGGATAGCAAGTTCCAAACGCCCGCCACAGGGGAGCCCCCATTTCTCATTGTCTTCGGCGCTGACCCCGTACTCAGTGAAGTGCACTGCAGGCCCGTTGAATGCGCCCGCCAGCAGCCGCTTGATTAAATCTTCTTCGACACACCCCCCCGAGACGCTGCCGATTTGCGATCCGTCGGCGCGGAAGACAACCAATGAGCCGACCGGTCGAGGGGAGGACCCGATCGTCCCTGTGACTATGATAAGCCACGGCTGCTCACCCTCGGTGAGCGCCTCCAGCAGGCTACTCAAAATGGTGTGATCTGAAGAAAGCATTCGTGGTCTCGGTGGAAAAACTGACTGCCGCGCTCGCTAAATGCGTAGTGCATTAGGTTAGCCAAAATCACAGTGTAGAGGACTGATTCGGCTTCCGGGAGTGCCCGGGTCCCGGAGAGGCGAATGCGTCCGAAAATGTTATGGCATAACAGTTGCCGATATCGCATCATATGCGGCCCTTTGGTTAACCCAACTCTTCAGGTGGTGAAACATGCCCAATCCTGTCTACATTTATGATGCCGTGCGCACGCCGCGCAGCAAAGGTAAATCCTCTGGCACGTTGCACGAGGTCAAACCTATTGACCTGGCGGCGGGTTTGCTCGTTGAGCTGCAAAAGCGCCACGATCTCGATACCAGCTATGTCGACGATGTCGTAATGGGCTGTGTCTCGCCAGTGGGTGAGCAGGGCTCTGATGTCGCCAAAATGATTGTGCAAAATGCTGAGTGGGATGAGTCTGTACCCGGTGTGCAGCTCGATCGCTTTTGTGCCTCGGGACTCGAGGCGGTCAACATTGCTGCTCAGAAGATTGCGTCGGGATGGGAAGATCTCGTGGTGGCTGGGGGGGTCGAATCGATGTCTCGCGTACCCATGGGATCGAACGGGGGGGCCATGGCGAGTGACCCGGGCTTTGCCGTCAAGACCAGTTTCGTTCCGCAGGGCATTGGCGCAGACACCATCGCGACGCTGGCGGGATGGTCACGAGAAGATGTCGACCGCTATGCGGTGACGTCACAGCAGCGTGCGGCCAACGCCCGCGATAACGGCTGGTTCGATCGCTCTGTGGTGCCGGTCAAAGACAGCACCGGCGTCACCATTTTGGAACGTGACGATTTCATCAAGCCCGATACCACAGTAGAGGGGCTGGCGGGTTTGAAGCCCTCGTTTGAAATGCCCGGTGGCCTGGGTTTTGATGACGTCATCCTCGCCAAATACAACACCCTTGATCGCATTGATCACGTGCATACCCCGGGTAACTCCTCGGGTATTGTCGACGGTGCCAGTGCGGTCATGATCGGCAGTGAAAAAGCAGGCAAGGATCTGGGGCTTAAGCCGCGGGGTCGCATATTGGCGACTGCGGTACTGGCGACTGATCCGATCATTATGCTGACGGGTCCCGGCCCAGCAGCGAAGAAGTGTCTGACCAAGGCGGGCCTGACGCCGGCAGATATCGATCTGTGGGAGATCAACGAGGCCTTCGCTTCGGTGGTGCTTCGTTACATGCAGGATCTCGACCTCGATCTCGAAATTACTAACGTCAACGGCGGGGCGATCGCAATGGGGCACCCGCTGGGCGCCACGGGCGGTTGCCTAGTGAGCACCGTGCTCGATGAGCTCGAGCGGCGCGATGCCAAGCGCGCCATGCTCTCGCTGTGTGTCGGTGGCGGGATGGGTATTTCGACAATTATTGAGCGTGCTTGAGCGTCAGGGATAAGGAAGCAAAGCGAGATGAGTGGATTTAACTACGACAAAGACGCCAATGGTGTGGTGACAGTCACGATGGATATGGAGGGCCCGGTCAATTCCATGTCCTCCGCTTTTTTGCCGCTATTGCGTGAGACCGTCGCCAAACTTGAGTCCGAGTCCGATCTGACCGGTGTGGTACTCGCTTCGGCCAAGAAAACGTTCTTCGCCGGCGGCGATTTGAACTCTCTGTGTCAGGTAACGCCTGACAGTGCCGAGATGTTCTTTAACGAGGCGCAGGCGATCAAAGCTGAGTTCCGACGCCTCGAGAAGCTGGGCAAGCCCGTGGTCGCTGCGATCAATGGCGCGGCACTCGGCGGTGGTTTGGAGTTGGCGCTTGCGTGTCACTACCGCATTGCCTGGGACAATAAGGCCGTGCAGCTCGGTTTCCCGGAGGTGACTTTGGGGCTCTTGCCCGGGGGCGGCGGAGTGGTTAAAGCCATTTATCTCATGGGGCTTATGGCCTCGAACGAATACCTGATTGAGGGCAAGCGCGTCGTGCCGGCCAAGGCCAAAGAAGCGGGCCTGATCAATGAGACTGTCGATAGCCTTGATGATTTGATCCCGCGGGCCAAGGCGTGGATTGCCGAAAATCAGGACAACGAGGCAGCGTGCACCCAGCCCTGGGATACCAAGGGCTATAAGATCCCTGGTGGCAACGCCAATCATCCTGCGGTTGCACAGATGCTGCCCGTTGCGTCGGCGATGATCGCGCAAAAGACTCGTGGCTTGCTGCCCGCGCCGGTCAAGATTCTCGATGTGGCGGTATCGGCCATGCGCGTCGATTTCGACACGGCCATGCGCATCGAGAGCCGTGGTCTTACTGAGCTCGCGCTGACGCCTGTCGCCAAAAACATGATCAACACTTTCTTTTTCAACCTCAATCAAATCAACGGGGGGGCATCGCGACCTAAGGACATCCCGCCGCAGAAGACCGAGAAGCTGGGCGTGCTTGGCGCGGGCATGATGGGGCAAGGCATTGCCTATGTCTCCGCCATGGCAGGCATTGAGGTCGTGCTCAAGGATATTTCTCTCGAAGCAGCAGAGAAGGGCAAGGCCTATAGTGAAAATCTGCTCAATAAACGGGTAGAGCGGGGCCGCATGTCTGCTGAGCAGGCGCAGCAGATCCTTGCCTTGATCAAACCCACTGCGGAGAACGACGATCTTGACGATTGTGATCTCATCATTGAGGCGGTGTTTGAGAATATGGCGCTCAAGCATGACATCACCAAAGAATTGGAAACGCATCTCGCGGAGGGCGGTGTGTGGGGTTCCAATACCTCGACGCTACCGATTACGCAGCTGGCTGAGGCCAGTGCCAATGCCGACAACTTCATCGGTATCCACTTCTTCTCACCCGTCGACAAAATGCCATTGGTCGAGATCATCATGGGTGAGAAAACCAGTGATCTGGCGTTGGCCAAGGCCTTTGATTACACCAAGCAAATTCGCAAGACGCCGATAGTGGTCAATGACTCACTGGGCTTCTTTACTTCGCGCACCTTTGGTACCTATCTCGACGAGGGGGTGCACCTGCTGACCGAGGGCGTGCATCCAATTCAGATCGATAATCTCGGCAAGGCAATTGGTATGCCCGTGGGTCCTTTGGCGGTTTACGACGAGGTCAGTCTGGAGTTGTCTCGCAAAGCCTGGGCTACCTGGAAAGACATGGGTGTCTTGGATAACTGGGGAGATGGCTCTGTTACCCGCGGCGTGATTGACACCATGGTCGGTGAGCACGGTCGCGGCGGGCGCCACCACGGCGGTGGCTTCTATGAGTATGCCGAGAACGGTAGCAAGAAAATCTGGCCAGGGCTCATGGATCTGTATTACAAGTCCGACGTGCAGGTTGCCGAGGATGACATTAAGGACCGGCTGTTATTTCGTCAGGTGATTGAGGCGCTGAAATGTCTTGAAACCAACGTGCTTCGAACAGTCGCCGACGGCAATATTGGCTCGATTATGGGAATTGGCGCGCCGGCTTGGACCGGTGGTCTGATCCAGTTTGTGAATACCTATGGGCTTGAGCGGTTCAGCGCGCGGTGCGCTGAGCTGGCGAGTCAGTACGGTGAGCGGTTTAGTGCGCCCTCGATTGTTGCTGAAAAAATCGCTGCGGGAGAGCACTTTAACTGAGCCTAATGTGACTGGGGTCCAGTGCGGGTGATCGCGCTGGGTCCGGAAAAACCGCCGGTATCAATTGAGGGTGCCGGCAGACTGTCAGTCGCATCACATCAGATAGCGCTATAGCATGACCTCAATCAATCGAGGCCCTTTGTTTGACATCGCTTCCGCGACTGCAACGTCAAGGGCAGCGACCGTTGTCACCCGCGTCGCTGACATGCCCATGCCTCGTGCTATGTCTGTCCAGTTGATTTCCGGGTTGGTTAAATCCAAGAGCGACAGTGCGGTCGGACCCGGTTCTGCAACACCCACGCGACTCAGCTCGATATTGAGAATGGCGTAAGAGCCGTTGTTGAGCAGCATCACCGTAATATCGAGTGCTTCGCGCACCATGGTCCACAATGCTTGGACGGTATACATACCCGAACCATCGGCTTCCAGCGCCACCACTTTTTGATCCGGGCACGCGATCGCCGCGCCAATCGCAAGAGGTAAGCCCTGACCGATCGCGCCGCCCGTGAGCGTCAGCCAGTCGTGCGGTGCGGCAGTCGCCGTCAGTAAAAAAGCGCCGAGCCCATTGGTTGCTCCCTCGTCACAGACGATCGCGTTAGCAGGCAGACGATTGGCAATGACTTTCCCCAGTTCCCCGGCGTCAATTGCGCCGTCCACTAGCGGGTATTGGGCTCCCTCGGCGACCACTGCAGGCTGGCCCGGTGCCTCCAGCGCGTCTGCGAGGCGCGTCAGGGCGTCGACCACATCGACTTCCGGGTTGGCGAGTTCGGTCATCTCAGCCGTATCGGGTGTGAGCACACTGGGTTTATCGGGGTAGGCGAAAAAAGATACCGGCGCTTTCGCGCCCGCCAGCACTAGCGTGTCCAGTCCAGCGAGTTGCTCCGCTGCGGCCTCACCAAAATAGGCTAGCCGCTCGGTGGGTACGCGTCCGACACCCCGCGCCTGTCGCGCAAAAAAAGTCTCGCTAATCAGGCGACAGCCAGTGGCCGCGGCGATGCGCCCAGCGTGTTCGAGGCCCTCTTCGCGCAGGGCTCTGCCACCCAGAAACAGGCAGCTGGTATTAGAACGCTGAAGCGCGTCGGCGGCTGCACGAATGGCGCTATCCTCAACGCGAGTGGTGGCACTTTCGCGAAGGTGGTTGTGCTGTGGGTCGGCCGTCGTCCACGCATGATCAGCCGGCACGACAAATGTGCTGATGCTACCGGGGAAGTCGAGGCTCGCCGCAAGCGCGTCGAGGCCGGTTTGGGCAAGTGTTGTCGCGCTCTCGGATACCAAATAGGTCCGTGACACCGGGGACGCAAACCCCTGAATATCGCTGGTGAGCGGTGCGTCGTGCTTCAGGTGTTCGGTCGCATGATCACCGATCATGTTGAGCACGGGAGAGCGCGCCCGCTGCGCATTGTGGAGGTTGGCGATGCCATTGGCGAAGCCCGGACCCAGATGGAGCAGTGTGAGTGCCGGCTTATCTGCCATGCGCCCGTAACCATCGGCTGCGCCGGTCACCACGCCCTCAAATAAACATAACACCGCGCGGATTCCGGGCTGTTTATCGAGCGCGGCTACCAACTGCATCTCGGAGGTGCCGGGATTGGCGAAACAGGCATCGACGCCGTGATCAGCCAATGCGTTGATTAAAGACTCTGCGCCGTTCATGACTGGATCCTGAAATCTGAAAACATCAGCATGATACCGCTTCCGCTGTTTGTTACGAGACAGTATCGATTGCCATCGGCTCGGTCGCTCGAGAGCGACTAAATTGGCTCTGGAGCCGGATCAGGTCATTCTGGCAGCAGGCTCGTGTAGCGGCCGACTCCACTGGTTGAGCGAAGCGTGGGCCGCCTCGCCAGACACGGCGGGAGTGGTGCCCCGCAGCGCAGCGTAGCCTCCTGAAATGTTGGTGGTGCTCTTCAGGGCGTGGAGACGGTGTACTTACTACTACCTGTGGTGCGGTTCTCGGCGCGAAACCCCGGCGACCTCATCCTCTCCATGGAAAAAGCCTCCGCTTGATCCAGATAGTGGGGTGACTTGGGGTTGGTCATTTGGCTGCCGTACTGATGTATACCGAGGACCTTCTGCTCGCCGTCGGCACGCCACTCGATGAGGTAGTACAAGCCATCACCTGCCACCACTGACAGGTAGGGGTCGTCTTCATCCAGTCGCTCCGCATACATTGCCCGCAGCGTATCGGGCCCTCCAGCGGCAGGCCACAATCGGTCTCCGCGTCCATGCTGTTGCACTGTCCCCCATTCGGGATCCAGCCGATCTGAGACAGACTGCACCGAATCCATGCACTCCCGAAGTGCGTCGCGGGGTTCTGGTAGCGGCTCGCCAGTGCGCTCCGCTTGCCACTCCGTCAGTAAAATGCAGACACCCAAGGCCGCACTTCGATTGGCTTTGTCCGTATGCAGATCCCAGTTGGCAATCAAGGCCAGCGCGGTAACCTCATCTTCCGACTGAGGTTCAAGTTCGGCGATGGTGCGCAGATACGCATAGCCCCGGTAGTGGGGAGAATAGGCATTGTCATGTTTGATGGCGCTGAAATCGTCGAGACTGATAGCGGTATCGGCTTCGAGTAGCTCCAAGCCCCTGACGGCACGATTGGTCATTCGCGTGGGCCAGCCGCTCTCTTTGGGGTATTCAGCAATGGGTGGATTGCTTCCCGGGGAGCTAACCTGAAACGGGGACTGATTGGCGCTGTGAACGTACCCCGAGGGCGGGTTGGTTACGCTGGGTAGTTCTTCCATCGAGAGATAGTCGTGCCATATTAAATCGCTCCGATCGCCCGGAAGGTACTGATCCCAGCGCCACCCCGGCGCGCGTCGCGGCATCATGGCGTTGTGAATGAAATGGATGGTGCCCTCGGCGTTGGCGTAGACAAAGTTGAAGCTGGCAATGTGCTGAAGGGCAATCGCCGCGCGCCACTCCTCGAAGCTGCGTGCGGCACTCATGGCAAGCCACTGCTCGACTTGGCGAATCTCATCTATCCCGGCATACCGCACCGCATAGGTGCC
>Ga0181561_10005656_pt1 | contig 10637 bp, 10 predicted proteins | sample 011ome_19_FD_133760 | JGI IMG/M metagenome (GOLD analysis project Ga0181561, IMG submission 133760) | Coastal salt marsh microbial communities from the Groves Creek Marsh, Skidaway Island, Georgia - 011510BT metaG (megahit assembly) | ecosystem: Environmental > Aquatic > Marine > Intertidal...
AGCAGCCCAGGCTTCGGGACGCACCGTGCAAGGAGCGTACAAGGCACTTACCCGAATAAGAAAGGTACTTTTCGACTGCGTGAGCCTTGAACTCACTATCCAGAAGGCCTAAGGCGATGAAACTAACCGATCAGGAAACTCTCGAACTGCACGAATTGCTTGATGGATTGGTGGAAAATAATTTATCTGCGGAGAAAAGAAAGAAGCTGGAGGAGTGGCTGACCCATTCCGATGAAGCAAGGAGGCAGTATGTCGCCTACCTGGACATGTCAGCAAGCTTGGCCCATTATGCGGAGGAGCGTGTTTCCGATGACACACCGGAGGTTGTGAAAGAAAGCCTCGGAACAAAGCTTGTGCAATTTGTCTCCCCCTGGCTGCCTCTGGCTGCCTTAGTTCTCTTTGGTATCTATATCTACTTCGGTTACCAAGCCCACGATCCGCTGGTGCCGGAAAAGGAAATTGTTGGGGCGGAAATCTCGCCGGTTGTCCCAGGCTATGGATTGAGAAATGTTGAAACGGTTGCGGTGCTTACCCGCGGGGTTGGCCTTAGCTGGGATAGGTCCGCGAATTTTCGTCCCTCGGTGGGGGCGTCCCTGCCCGCATCTTCTTTAAAAATTGCTCAGGGCATTGCTCAGGTGGAACTAGTGGATGGTGCCACTCTCATCCTCGAAGGCCCGGTTGAATATGAGCTGATTCATGGGAATGCCGGTTCATTGAAAAGGGGGAAGCTCCGTGCCCATGTTCCCAAGGTAGCGGTTGGTTTTACGGTGGGCCTGCCCAGGGGGGATGTGATTGATTTGGGTACAGACTTTGGGATCGAGGTGCATGAGGATCAGTCTGCCGAGCTCTATGTGTACCGCGGTAAAGTCCGGTATCAGGGAGTGGACCTTACAGGTAACCATGTTTCTGAGGATCTAGTTTCTAATCAGGCTATTTACCTGAGTTCAGATGGCGTGTCTTCTCCGCTGGATATGCCCACTGGCAGCTACCTTGGTACCCAGGATCTGGCAAGCCGTTCGCTGGAACAGTCGCAGCGCCGCCGTTCGGAATGGATGAAATTTAGCCGTCAATTGTTTTCCAAGCCAAGCACATTGCTCTATTACGGGTTTGATAATCATGCCAAGTGGGACCGTGTGCTCAAGGACGAGACCAACCGCGATGATGGTGCCGGCAATGGGGCGGTTATAGGATGCAATTGGGCACAGGGAAGATGGCCCGGTAAAGGAGCACTGCAGTTTTCGAAAGCAAATGACCGGGTTTGCTTAAATCTTCCCGGGGAACTTTCCTCGGTCACGCTGGCCGCATGGGTGAAACTGGATGAGCTGACCTCGCCAGTTTATCCCCTGATCTTTTCCCGCCCTTCCCAGAGGGGAGCCCTGGGGTGGTCGGTCAACCAGGCAGGGAAATTGGTCCTTCAAGTTCGGGTTGATGGCAAGCGGGTAGTCAATTACCTCTCCGCCGTCGCCCTGCCCAAGGAGAAGTTGGGCAGATGGGTGCATCTTGCCACCTCCTATAATTCGAGCGAAAAGTGGGTCTGTCACTATGTCAACGGCAGGTCTTTTAGCCGCGAGAAAATGGAAGTTTCCCAGCCCCTTTCCTTTAGGAAGGGATTACTTGGCTATTCCCAGGAATTTCCTCCCTACCAAAAAGGCACTGCCCTGAACGGGTGCATAGATGAATTTGCTATTTTTGACTCGGCGTGGGATGAGGATAGAGTGCGTGAGCTATACGAGATGGGCACCCCTTATGAGAATGCCAATCTCTTGTTGCCTGCTTATCCCTAAGTGCGGATAGATGACTTTCTCCTTCCCCAAAGTGCCTGCATCCCATGACCTAGATGGGCCGGATGAATCAATTCTCGCAGGGCCTGCATCTCCTCATGGAGTCCATCCTTTTTTTGCTCAAATATTTTTTTGATTCTTTGATTCGCGAAATTCAGCAGGAAGGACTCCTGCGTCTGGATCCTTGCCTGGTCAAATCCTCCGGAATTCAAGGTTTCGACCAGTACATCCCAGCAGAGATGACAGGTGATATCCTGCTCCCCCGGACGGGCCAATAAATCGGTGGCCATTTGGTGCCGCCAATACCCACGGGCCGTTCCTTCGGGGCGATCATTGAGCAAGGTGGCCTGAGGCAGTCCATAATCAAAAGTTAGGAAAAGGCCATTCCAGGGCAAATGCACAAGGGATTGAAGGGAGCGGATGGATCCGCTTGGCCAATCGATGATATATCCATCTTGCGAATGGTCCGGAAAAATGGCAGGCAGGTCCTGAGCTGCGGGCAGGACAGTCTCGGTGAGGAAATCCCCTTCTATTCTGACACCCAGCTCAGTCCAGCACTTGTTCTTGGCTGAATATTGGAACCTGCGGAAAGGCTGAGCGTCGAGCCACTCATTACAAAAGACAATGGATTGGGGGGGGATCTGAATCGGGGAATTTAAGCGGATGATCTGGACCTCGGCAAAGGGGTGGTCAACCTCGCTCAGAGTGGAGGTCTGGGGTTCGGCAGCAATTTCCACAAAGGTGAAACTGGAAAGATTATCCCTTCCGAGAATTTGCTCACAGCTTGAAAGAATCAATTCTCCCCAAAGCCTGCCCATCTTGCCCGAAGTGTAAAAATCACTACCCGGTTGCCTGCCCACCCGCACACGGTCGCTTTGATAATATCCGGTTTCGGGGTCGTAAAGTGCCCAGTCAATGTAGTCATTAAAGGCGAGGGCTGGTTGATCGCCAAGCCTCCTTGTGAAGGAATGCATTGTTTGCTTAGAGGGCTTTGGCATTGGCAATTTCATCAGTAGTGGCTAGGATGTATTGAGTGAAACTCAAGCGGGTACTTCAAGGCGAATCTTGTGCGTGGGTGAGGTTGTCTGCCTTTGCCCTGCTTGGTTGGTTGATCGCTTCTGTCGGGATGAGTCTTTACTTTGACCCTGCTTCCCGGTCCTTACTGAATCCGGGTTACTGGGTCGCCCTTGTCAAAGTTGGAGAGTCGCTGAGGCTGGCGGAATCTCATTATTACGATACCAATCGTTCCGGTTTCAAGAATCTCTCGCAATTGGCTATTTCAGGAATGGCTCATTCATTGGACCGACATTCCGCCTACTATGATGCCTCCCAATACCATCATTTTCAACAGGGTATGAATATGATGTACGCGGGAATTGGGGTTAAGATTCGGAAGTCGGAACAGGGCGTACTGATCACGCGGGTGTTTCCGGATAGTCCGGCAGCGGTGGGCGGTTTATCTGCCGGAGATCAAATTATTGAAGCGGATAAAACCTCTCTTTCTGGACTCAGGGTTAGGGAAGTCGGTGAGATTATCCGTGGAACCCCCCAATCCACAGTCGATCTGAAAGTTCTGGCCATGGATCAGACCATACGTTCTTGCCAGGTAACCAGAGAAAACATTGAAATGTCGAGTGTGGAGGACTGGTGGGTAGATGAAAATCGCACGGGTTACTTGCATCTTTCTCAGTTTACGCACCGAACTCAGGCCGAGGTGGAGGCAGCCCTCCAATCCATTCAGGCCCATGCCGCAAGCTCACTTATTCTTGATTTGAGGGATAACGGAGGAGGTCTGCTTGACGCTGCAGTTGATGTGGCGGGATATTTTCTGCCCGCAGGACAGACCGTAGTTTCATTGCGTGGGCGCACTTTGGATGAGCACCGAGAGTATAAGACGGTTTCAGCCATCCCCCCGCTGGAAATCCCCATGATTGTCCTTATCAATAAGGGCAGTGCCAGTGGTGCGGAATTGTTGGCCGGTGCACTTTCCAGGTTGGGCCGGGCGGAGTTGGTGGGGGAGACCTCTTTCGGTAAGGGGTCGGTGCAAACCGTATTCCCTCTGTCCAATGATACCGGCTTGCGATTGACCACGGCAAAGTATTACCTGCCCGACAACTCCACCATAGATGAAAAAGGGCTGGAGCCCGATCATGCGGTGCCATGCTCTGCCGAAGTTGCGATCAAGCTGTCCGAGCAAAAAGATCTGCTGCGTGTGCTAGATGTAAACCAGACCGAGGCACTTCTTGGGTTTCCCCTGGTCGAGGACCCGAAACTTACTTGGGCAATGGAACGCGTGCATGCCTCCGGTTATATGAAGCAGAAGAAATGATTTTAGGAATAGAGAGCTCTTGCGATGAGTCCGCCCTTGCCTTGCTCGACCCGGCAAAGGGGGTGGTCGGCGAATGGGTGCATAGCCAGATTGCCTGCCATGCAGACTATGGCGGAGTGGTTCCAGACTTGGCCGTCCGCCAGCATCTGGAAAACTTTTTTCCCTTGCTTGATCTGGTGAAATCGAAACACGCACTGCCCGGTGAAGTGAAACATATTGCAGTTACCTGTGGGCCGGGCCTAATCGGATGTCTCGGTGTAGGCCTTTCGCTGGCCAAGACCTTGGGCAACCTCTGGGGAGTGTCGGTCTGCGGAGTCAATCATTTGCGGGGGCATGCTTTTTCTCCCTTCATGAAATTCGGGGGGGATGACGCCGTTTGGGATGAGCATTTACCCCATCTTGGGCTCTTGGTTTCTGGAGGAAACACCCTCCTGTTCGAAATCGCCCAGGACCGCAAAATTTCAGTCCTTGGAAAGACCATGGATGATGCTGCGGGTGAGGCCTTGGACAAGGGAGCCAAACTCCTGGGGCTGCCTTATCCTGGAGGCGTACAAATGGAAAAGTTTGCCGAAGATGGTAATGCTCATTCCTTTCACTTTCCTCAATACAAGAGTTCCAGAGAGGAGCTGGCCTTCAGTTTTTCCGGTCTAAAGACGAGCCTGCTCTACACCCTGAAAAAAATGTCGGAGGCGGAAGTGAAGGAGCAACTTTCCGACATCTGTGCATCATACCAGGCAGCAGCTATGTCTCAACTGGTCGCCCAGACCAAACTCGTGCTGCACCATGGAAACTATCGAAGTCTTGGGCTATCTGGTGGCGTTGCCAATAACCAGACGCTCAGAAATCTCTTCGATGAACTGGCCCAAAACTACAGAATTCCCCTGCTCGCCGCGGAAAAAAAACACACCGGTGATAATGCTGCGATGATTGCCTACGCGGCATTGGTTGATTCTGAAAACACTTGGCTTGACCAAGACGGACGGTTAAATGTGAACCCTGGACTGAGGATGGATGATGTTCTCCAGTAAATCGCACCATTCACCTTCTTGCTTCCTTTCAATAAATATGTACTCTATCCCTTTTCCCATAAAATGATATCCGATCCAAACCAACCCAAAAAATTGGCCGCCAACGAGGGGCTGAAAGAGCGCAGTAACTTCCTCAGAGGAACCATTATTGAGTCGCTGGCGGACACTTCCACCGGTGCGATCACTGCGGATGATGCCCAATTAACCAAGTTTCATGGCACCTACATGCAGGATGACCGTGACCAACGTGCCGCCCTCATTAAAGAAAAGAAAGAAAAGGCCTTTTCGTTTATGATACGTGTGCGGGTTCCCGGTGGCGTTTGTACGCCCGAGCAATGGTTGGGTATCGACCATCTGGCCGATAAGTTTGGCGAAAGTTCGCTCAAGTTGACCACCAGGCAGGCCTTTCAATTGTACGGCGTGCTCAAGTGTAACTTGAAGCAGACCATGAAAGAGATCAATGATACATTGCTTGATACGCTTGCCGCGTGTGGGGATGTGAACCGCAATGTGATGAGCCCGGCCAATCCGTTTGAGTCTGAATTGCATGGTCAGGCTCTGGAAGTAGCCCAGCAAATTCATGATCATTTAACCCCTCGTACCTCTGCCTACGCAGAAATCTGGCTCGATGGAGAAAAGGCGGGCACCGTGGGCGAAGAGGAAGTGGAACCAATCTACGGGAAGACTTACCTTCCGAGGAAATTTAAAATCGCAGTTGCCCTGCCACCCAGAAATGATGTCGATGTATTTTCCAACTGCCTTGGCTTTGTGGGCATTCCCGAGGGTAACCGTGTGGTTGGTTATAATGTCCTTGTGGGCGGCGGATTGGGAATGACCCACGGGAAGGTTGCCACTTTTCCGAGGTTGGCCGATGTGATCGGATTTTGCTCCCCTGAGCAGGTCGTTCAGGTGGCCGAGGAAGTGGTCAAGATTCAGCGTGATTTTGGGGATCGTAGTGACCGCAGGCATGCCCGCCTAAAGTATACTGTGGACGACCGTGGGGCCGACTGGTTTTTAGAGGAACTGAACCGGCGGCTTGGCTGGGAGCTTGAACCATCCAGGGAGTTTTCCTTCGATTCGACCACCGACCGCTACGGATGGACGGAGGATGCGGATGGGAAATGGGCCTACGGCTTATTTGTGGAAGGAGGACGGCTCCGCAAAAAAGGGGGCAGCGATCCGCGTGCCGCCATTCAGGAAATTGCTCGTACAGTCTCCTGCCAGTTCCGCCTGACCGCCAACCAGAACCTGGTTATTGCCCGAGTGGAAAGTGCGGATAAAGAAAAAGTGGAGTCCATTCTGCGTGCCCATGGGGTAAAGCTGTCAGATCAAGTCTCTGCCCTCCGCCTCAACTCTATCGCCTGTACCGCACTGCCAACCTGCAGTCTGGCTCTCGCCGAGAGTGAGCGCTACCTGCCTACCTTAATTGATGAGTTGGACAAGGTCATTGCCGGTCTGGGTATAGCGGATGCTTCCATCGCCATTCGTTCGACCGGTTGCCCCAATGGCTGTGGTCGTCCTTACCTCGGTGAAATCGGGTTAGTCGGCAAGGCTCCCGGGAAGTATAATCTCTATCTGGGAGCGGGGCTGGACGGGATGCGCTTAAACAAACTTTACCGCCAGGCCATTACTCATGACGAGATACTCGAGGCCCTGTCTCCTATCCTCAAGGACTTTGCAGAAAACCGATCCGATGGGGAGCGTTTTGGGGATTTCTGTATCCGCAAGGAATATGTCAAGGCCACGGTGAAGGGATCCGACTTTCACGACTGACCGGATTTCCTTTGCCTGCGGGAAAGACGACAGCCCTAGACAAAACTCACCCGGATGAAGCGCCGCTTTTCCAAGTCATTAGGGCGGCGAACCCATTCCAATCCCGATGCCTCAATCTCCACGCTCGACGAAGATGATTCATTCGAGCTTTTGGAAAAACTGGATCACGATCCCTTTCTCCTCATCCTCGATCAGGTGCAGGATCCCCGTAACCTGGGAGCATGCCTGCGCACCGCGGATGGGGCGGGTGTCGATATGGTGGTGCTTCCCAGTGACCGTTCGGCAGGAATTACCGAAGTGGTCCGCCATGTCGCTGCGGGGGCAGCCGAAAATCTTCCCCTTGTCCGGGTAAGGAATTTATCGAGGTACCTGAACCGACTTTCCGAACGCGGCATTCGACTAGCGGGGACAAGTGACCAGGCAAAAAAGTCGATTTACGAAGTTTCCCTCACCGGTGCATTTGCCTTGGTAATGGGAGCCGAGGGCACGGGTATCCGCCGGTTGACTGCGGAACAGTGCGATGAATTGGTAATGATTCCGATGGGTGGTGGGGTGGACTGCCTCAATGTATCCGTAGCCACCGGGGTCTGCTTATTTGAAGCCCGCCGCCAGCGCATCTCCCTGTAAAGGGAATGATCGTTTAGGTGGTGGCAGAGCGGGTAGTTTGCTTCCTTGCCGGATGGGGCCGGATGGAGATCACCCAGCGGAAGAAAAGAGAGAAAAACAGGGTGCTGAGCAGGGAATTTCTTAGAAAAAGATAGGCCGGGGCATAGCCGGGTTCGCCCAAGGTCAGGGCCTGCAATAGACCCGAAGCATTTTTGATGTATGCCGGGTTGGCTGCCCAGGAAAAGGTGCAGGTGATAAGATAAAAGAGAAGGGCGCTAGCGAGGGCACTTCCCGCGAGCGAGCTAAACTTGTGCGTGGGCCCCATCCATTTTCCGAGACCAAATACCAAAAGATAACTCAGAATGGTGACCAGCATAAAAGGCTCGAGCCAGTTCATGCCGTAAGAGGCATTAAGAAAGAGGTCGGACACAAAAATCGCACAAAGGGGTGCTGCCCAGGCCCAGGATCCCCGGAGGTAAGCACCGGCAATAAGGAAGATTGCCAGAGTGGGGGAAAAATTGAAAAGCCCGGAATGGTCCAGTGGGAGGTAGCGGGAAACTCCGACCACCACCAAAAGAGTAAACACAAAAAGCGGGGATTTGAGAATCAGGTGATGGGGTTCAGTTGAATTTGTATTGGAATCGCTCATAAAACATCTGCCATCCTAGTAGAGGCACAGAAAAGATTCAACCTTTGCTTGCTCGTGCCAGTTTTGCCTGGGGTAGGCGCTCAACGAGGCGGTCCACCAGGACCGCCTGTTCGGGCCGGAGCTTGATTTTGGCTTCGGGAATGGGCAATAGCAGGGCACGGTCAATCTCAGGAAATGTCCATTGCTTTCCTGATCCCTTTGGGTATTCCATGGAAATCTCATTGCATCGAGGTACCTTTCCGTCCTCCCAATCGCCGGCAAAGGCCCAGGCAAACACTTTTTTGCCATTTTTTTGGACAATCGATCCGAGGTCGATGTACGGGCCGTTCGATTTCTCGCCTGTTTCCTCCTCAAATTCGCGGAGGGCAGCGTGAAAAATATCCTCTCCCGGGTCGGGTTCGCCTTTGGGGATGGACCACCACCCATCATCCTTGTTCGCAAAGAACGGGCCGCCCGGATGTGCGACCAGTACCATCAGTTCATCTGAATGGTTGCCTTCTTTGTAAAGCAGTAAGCCGCCACTGGTTTTTTGCATCTTGATTCCTTAGTTTTTCCGATAATGTAACTGGATCAGGTCTTGTTTAATTCCATCAACCATACGAGCCTTTTTTTTACGGCTTGCGATACTGAAACCTATTGATTGATAGCACCTGAGGGCCTTCTGGTTGTTCTCCAGGGTGTTAAGAATTACTTCCGTGTATCCCCTTTTTTGCAGGCACCAATCCAATAAATTTAGGCAAAAAGCCTTACCCAGGCCAAGCCCACGTGAGTCGGGGCGGACAATAATGCGGCAAAATGAACATCGACTTGCTGACATCCGCACCACCTCACCATAGCAAAGCAGTTTTTTCTGAGGGTCCAGTTGGGCCATGGCACTCAAGTCGATCCTATCCAGGTGCCTGAGGAAATGGGCTTTGGTAAAGCCCTTCTGGAAGGTGTTTCCAGACCAAAGGACCAAATTCCTAGGAGAGGATACCCAGGATAGGATTTCGGGAATCCATGGCTTTTGAAAAGGGAGCAGGGGGGGATTCATCGGGGTGTATAACTAAAATTGGAGAGAATGCTTAAAAGGAATGGCTTGAAAAAAAATTCAATCCAACCATCAATACATAACATCGCATTCAACATAGACTATTATTTGCAAGGATCATCGATGAACAAAAATAAAAAATTATGGCTCGGGGCATTTATTTTACTAGCCACAGGTTTTTTGGCCGGTTCTTTTTTGGAAAAATCAGAAGCCAAGCTTGGTATCATCAAGGCGGGTGTGGATGATAAGGGAAACATGGTTTGTATTAACAAGGACCAAGTTTATTTGTTCAAAAAGATAAACCCTGAGAACAAAATCATTTTTCATTACCACGATGCCCTGAGCAAGGAGGCAATTGTAACCAAATCATTTCCGGATTCCGAAACCCTGGAAATATACTGGGACCAACTCCTGCGTAGTTGGTAGCCGGTCCACATCTTAAATCTCATTCCAGGCTTTGCGGTATTGCCCGTCAGGGTCGTACATTTCTGCCTGTTTTTTTGTGTTAAATTTTCTTTCGGGTCGCGGGTCATTGCCAAACCCAGAAAGATAGAGCCAGTTCCCATAGTTGCTGCAGGGATCATAGTCGATCAGGTTTTCCTCAAACCATTCCGCCCCTTTCCTCCAGTCAAGCCTCAGGTCGTGAATTAGGTAAGATGCCACATTTTGCCGACCGCGGTTACTCATCCAACCCGTCCTTCTTAGTTCGTTCATATTTGCATTGATAAAAGAGTCTCCTGTTTTTCCATTCTTCCAGTTTTCGAATGCCTCAGGATGGGTAGGGCACTCGGCCGGTTTTTCAGCGTCTTTCTTGATTCCGTGCTTTTGGAATAGTTTGGGGCCCCACTTGCGGGCGATAAATGAAAAGAAATCCCTCCACAATAACTCAAAAAACAACCAATAGGTACTGCTGTTGGCCTCGTATTTTTCCTCGTATTTCTTAAGCTCGTGGTAGATCGAGCGTGCGGAGATACAACCATGGGCAAGCCAGGGGGAAAAACGGGAGGAGAAGTCACTACCAAACAGCTGGTTTCTAGTCTCTTTATAAGTCGAAACCGCCCTTTTTTCCCAGATCCATGACTGCAATCTTTCCCATGCTGCAGTTTCTCCACCCGTAAAGCAGAAACTCGGTCGGGGATCGGTAGTTGCAGCAGAAAGATTCAATTCATCGAGGGTGGGCAGTTGGGCTTTATTTTCAGCCCAAAAATTTCCCGAATTTGCGAGAGGGTAGGGAGGCCGGACATGAAGAGAGTTTTCCACCTTCTTTCTAAACTTGGTGAATACTGCTGGTAACTCATCCACTGAAAAAGGGAGGTCATCTGGGTGAAGTAGGGTGGCACCGTCCACCACTTCCAATTCGATAAGTTTGCTGATTTGTTTTTCTACAGTGGTTTCCTCGTGGGCATGGCCTGCCTCTACGAAACAGCAATCAGCTTGATAT
>Ga0181561_10005658_pt1 | contig 10631 bp, 6 predicted proteins | sample 011ome_19_FD_133760 | JGI IMG/M metagenome (GOLD analysis project Ga0181561, IMG submission 133760) | Coastal salt marsh microbial communities from the Groves Creek Marsh, Skidaway Island, Georgia - 011510BT metaG (megahit assembly) | ecosystem: Environmental > Aquatic > Marine > Intertidal zone...
GAGCTGAACGTTTTCAGTCTCGATCAGGATGAGGACAGGGTAAAGCTCAGATTTGAAGTTATTGATACCGGTATCGGTATGACTAAGCAGGAACAGGAAAGTATTTTTCAGAACTTTACTCAGGCCGACCAGTCCATCAGCAGGAAATTTGGCGGCACGGGTTTGGGTACTGCAATTTCCAGTAAACTGGTTGAAATGATGGGTGGCACAATTGGTGTCGTCAGTGCGCCAGGTCGTGGCAGCAAATTCTGGTTTGAACTTGAATACGGTTTCCATGAGATTGAACAGGAAAGCATTGAAGAAGACCCCATTGTTTCAAGTGCAGCCTCTATCCTGTTAATTGGCCTGGGGGGCAAGCGACGCGAGTCAATGTCACATTACCTTGAAGAGTGGGGATTCGATTGGGAATATGCGGACGATATGGACGCCGCCTATAAAAAGCTTCAGCAGGCCATTGATCTGTCCAGTCCTTATGATGTTGCTCTTGTGGATCACCAGAGTCTTGGTTCAGAGGAAACCATGGATGAAAAAGCCCTGGAAGTGGCCAGTGATCCCAGGACAAAAAAATCCAACCTTATTTTGATCAGTCCGCAGGACCTGGAACAAAGCCGCAGGGTGGCCTTGTTGTCTGCCGGGTATTTCTGCATTCTCAATTCGCCGGTAGAGAAGCGTTTTCTGTTTAATGCCCTCCATGCCACCAGTACTGCACAATCAAAAGAAACCAATGTTACGCGATTGTGGAATTTCAAATCCGATCCCAATACACAGGCCAAGCTCAGAATACTTGTGGGTGAAGATAATGAAACAAACCAGAAAGTGGTGCGAACCATTCTTGAATATGCCGGTTATGATGCGGAGATATTTGAAAGCGGCAATGACATTCTGAATGCTGTCGAGGAAAAGGCCTATGACCTGATTATCCTTGATATGCATATGCCGGAAATTGATGGCATTGAAACGGCGAAGGCACTTCGATACCTGCAGGTGAAAGATCAGAGAATTCCCATCATTATGCTTACAGCGGATGCCACGGTCAGTGCTATTGAAGCGAGTAAGGAGGCCGGTGTGGATGTGTTTATGACCAAGCCGATTGAATCTGAAAAGTTACTTGCGGCTATTGAAAAGCTTACGGTTAAAGAAGAAGTCGACACCAACCAGGCAGAGTTGTTTGATGAAGACGGGCAGATTCTGGATCACGACCTGCTGGACAGATTATCCAAGTTAAGTAGTAATCCAGAATTCATGCGTGAACTCGTTGGTGGCTTTATCTCTGATACCAAGAAACTGATTACCAGGATCAAGCTGGCCATTGAGGAAGATAAGTATAACGAGGTGCAGGAGCATGCCCATGCCATCAAGGGCAGTGCGCATAACATAGGTGCAATAGCTATCGCTGCCTGTGCGACAAGTATCGTGGAGGAAAGCAAGAAAGGGGTTTTCGATGAAATGCCACAGTTATTTGGTGAGCTGGTGCAGCTTTGCGGCAGAACGATTTCAGCCTTGAATCAGTACCTGGAAGAGCACGAATCCGCTTCTTTGTAGCAATGATTATCCTAGGCGATATTCTTGTTGCTGATATCTTCTTCAGTAACAGCCGTTGCATCAAGTGCGGCCTGGATTTTACGGTCCTGGGCTTTCACCAGTCTTGTCATCATGCGCAAATCTTTTTCCGTTAATTGCATGGCTGCTTTCACCCAGATCCGACAGACATCAAGCAGTTCGTCATAATCAACAGGTTCAGCACGCGCTATTACTTTCTGCATGGCCAGTCTGCCTTTACGATGTTTTTCACATTCGGCAATCTTGTCGTATAACGCTTGCTTGCCTTCACCGTCTTCTGCCAGCACATCGATTATGCCCATATCGAACATTTCTTCTGCGGTATAGATGCGGCCATTGAGCAGTAATTCTTCTGCCTGCGCAGGATTCAGACGTCGCTTCAACAAGTGATAGCCACCCATTCCTGGAAACAGGTTGAAGAGAATTTCAGGGAATCCCATCTGTGCGCTTCTTTCTGCAATCACAATGCTGCTGCTTAGTGCGACTTCGCAGCCACCACCGAGTGCATCGCCTCTTACCAGGGAAATGGTGGTTATCGGCAGGCTGAAGTTGGTCATGATTGGATAGATGCCATCAATGCATGACTTGGCATATCGGTACATCCCTTCTTCATCGTTGTTCTGGATGAATTGGAGAAACTTCGCGAGGTCGCCACCGAAATTGAAGATGCCTGGCGTGAGCGAATCCATGACGTGATACTTGATTGGGACCAGTCCACCCTTGTAGGGCAGTTTGCCCTTGTAGAACGACAGCATGGTCTGCAGGTGTTCGACTTCAGCAATAAGGTTTGTATTGAAGCAGGGCCGGGGATAGGGCTTCAGGTATTTCCACACGATGCCTTTTTCAGGCTCGATCTCGATACTGATCTGTTTAAAACTATCGAGGGAGACGGTTTTGCTGTAAGTCGTAACGTTGCTCATTCACCTGTCCTGAAAAATGGATTATTGATATCAAAATACAATCAATACGGCACCAATTTTTCCTTTAAATTCCAATAGGTACGTGCCAGGTTCTAAGAATCTACTTTAGGGTCAGCCAGTATCTGGAATTAGGAAAAAAAATGCAAGAAGGTTTTGTGCCAGTGTTTGAATACTAGGGTAACTCACGAGGTAGTGGGGCTATATCTTGTGGTTTGAGGACTATTGAGACACTAGTCAGTAATGTGTTCGGGCCTTTACTGTAAGTGCTTTGATTCTTTCACCGTTTCACCAAGTGCATTATCAGCAATAAGGGGTGTTTCAAAATACCGAACTGTAGGAACGGTTTTGTAGGTATCCCAGAGTCGCTTTCGCCACTCATCTCCATGGGCCTTTTCAGCAGCCTCCCGGTTATGCCATGTATAAAGAGCGCCCGCCTGGTTGGCTTCAGGATCGTACATAAAGGTTTTCCGAATCAGGTCAGGATTTTTACGCCAGGCCGGCGCGATGTCTTCCATATCTTTCACTGCCTGTTCCCGACTGATGTCTTCAGGCAGATCGAACAAGATATATTCACTAATCATGAGATTGTCCTGTTAAAAAATGGGTTTGATCGTGGTGTTTAATCCTAATGGTCAGTTTACCACTGCTTTTTTGATCTCCTGATGAGACCCTGCTTGATTAAATACCGTTGCCCTCTAGAATGGCGGCTTTTCTGATTATTACCATATCCAGTAACACAGCCAATGATTACTTTACAGGACATTTCCCTGCGTCGCGGGCAGCAGCAATTACTTGATGGGGCTACCCTGACGGTATATGCCGAACAGAAAGTCGGGATTATTGGTCGCAATGGCACGGGTAAAACCAGTCTGTTTAAATTGTTGATGGGCGAGTTGCACGCGGATGCCGGTGAACTGGACATCCCGAAAGATTTGCGCAAGGCGCAGATGCTGCAGGAAACGCTTGGTTCTTCTCGCAGTGCGGTGGATTACGTCATCGATGGTGATGCCCGTTTTCGTGAAGTGGAGTCGGCACTCGCGGAAGCCGAACAGGCTGATGATCATGACAGGGTCGCAATGCTTCACGGAGAACTGGATTTACTTGGCGGCTGGTCCATTCGAAACCGCGCCGAGCAATTACTGTCCGGCCTGGGTTTTGAGGTGTCGGATTTTTCCAGGGAGGTAAAAGAATTTTCAGGTGGGTGGCGTATTCGTCTGAATCTGGCCCAGGCCTTGATGACTCCCTCTGATTTGCTGCTGTTGGACGAACCCACAAACCATCTGGATCTAGAAGCCACGCTGTGGCTGCAGCAATGGTTGTTGCGATACGAAGGCACCTTGATGCTGGTTTCCCATGACAGGTCCTTTATTGACGGTGTGGTGAGCCATATCGTCAGTTTTGAAAATAAACAGCTGGTGGTGACCCGTGGCAATTACAGCGGCTATGAACGCCAGAAAGCAGAACGCCTTGCCCAGCAGCAGGCGCAGTACGAAAAACAGCAGGCGAGGAAAAAGGAAATCGAGAACTTCGTGCGCCGTTTTCGTGCCAAGGCGACCAAGGCCAGGCAGGCCCAGAGCCGGTTAAAAGAACTGGATCGCATGGTGGATATAGCCCCGGCTCATATCGATTCCCCTTTCCATTTCAGTTTTCTGGAACCCAAAAAGTTGCCAGATAGTCTGCTCGCCTGCGAAGCAATAGCTTTTGGTTATGAGAAACCCCTGATTAAAAATTTTTCCATCAATATCCGCGGCGACTCCCGAATTGGTCTGCTTGGTGCGAACGGGCAGGGCAAGTCCACGCTGTTAAAGGTTTTGGCTGGCAAGCTGGCGCTTCTGGATGGTGAAATCAGCCGTTCCGATCATCTCAAGGTAGGCTACTTTGCTCAGCACCAGGTGGATGAGCTCGATGGTACTGCGACTCCCCTGCAATTGATCAGGCGGCTTGATAACAAAGCCGGGGAACAGGAGATTCGTAATTTTCTCGGAGGGTTTGATTTTCGTGGAGATCGTGTCACGGAAAACATTGCGCATTTTTCCGGTGGAGAAAAAACCCGTCTGGCGTTGGCACTTGTGGTCTGGCAGAAACCCAATTTGTTATTGATGGATGAACCTACCAACCATCTCGATTTGGAGATGTGTCATAGCCTGGAAGTGGGTTTGCAGGGATTCAGTGGGGCATTGATTCTGGTGTCCCATGATCGGCACCTGATGAGTAATACCGTGGATCAGTTTCTCTTGGTGAAAAACGGCATACTTGAATTTTTTGAAGGTGATCTGGATGACTATGAAAAAGTACTGCTTTCAAACTCAGAGTCTGGCAGTAAAACGACAGAAGTCAAACCGGAGAAAGTGAATAAAAAAGAAATTCGTCAACAGGCAGCTGACCGACGAAATGAATTGAAACCTTTGCGTGACAGAATTAAGCGGCTTGAACGTGAAATGGAAAAACTGCAGTCAGCCCTGCAATCGATAGAAGAAAAGCTGGCAGATACGACCCTTTACGAAGATGACCGTAAGGATGAGTTGAATGATGTGTTGTTTGACCGGGCCAGGTTTGCTGCCAGTCTTCAGGAAGTGGAAGGGGAGTGGCTGGAGAAGAGCCAGGAACTGGAAGGGTTGGAGTGAATGGAAAACAATACTCTGCCCCTTTAATTATTTATCTTATGGTGGACAGAGTATATTAGAAGCAATACTCTCGAATCAGGCCATCTGGAACAGAACTGCTAATCAGGAATTTTAAACCATGAAACTCGAATCAATAGCCTTGCATGAAGGGTACAAGTCTGAAGAAACAACAAAAGCCGCTGCGGTCCCGATTTATCAAACTACTTCCTATACTTTTGATGATACGCAACACGGTGCAGATTTATTTGATCTGAAAGTACCTGGCAATATTTATACCCGCATAATGAACCCAACGACGGATGTGTTGGAGCAACGTATTGCGGCTATGGAAGGAGGTATTGCTGGATTATGTGTTGCCTCTGGGATGGCGGCTATTACCTATGCAATTCAGTGTATAACCGAGTCGGGCGATAATATCGTCAGCACAAGTCAGTTATATGGAGGTACCTATAATTTGTTTGCTCACTCTCTTCCCAGGCAGGGGGTTGAGGCACGCATGGTTTCGCATGATGATTTTGAAGGCTTCGAGAAGGCCATTGATGAAAATACAAAAGCAGTGTTTTGTGAATCCATAGGTAATCCCGCAGGAAATATTGTTGATATAAAACGTCTGGCAGAAATAGCACACAAAAATGGTGTTCCGCTGATTGTGGACAATACCGTTGCCACGCCTTACTTATGCCGTCCATTCGAATTTGGTGCTGATATTGTCATTCACTCACTTACCAAATATATCGGTGGCCATGGCACCTCTATAGGTGGAGTTATAGTAGATTCTGGCAAGTTTGACTGGGTAGCCAATAAAGAAAGGTTCCCCGTTTTAAATGAACCAGACCCCTCATACCATGGTGTTGTTTACACGGAAGCTTTGGGACCGGCCGCCTATATTGGACGTTGCCGTGTGGTTCCGCTGAGAAATACCGGGGCAGCATTGTCCCCCATGAATGCTTTCCAGATTTTGCAGGGTCTTGAAACGCTTGGCTTGCGGATGGATCGTCATTGTGAAAATGCGCAAAAATTGGCGGAGTATCTCAAGCAGCATGATAAGGTTGAATGGGTAAACTATGCCGGATTGCCTGACAGCCCCTATTACGCTTTATGTGAATCTGTCACTGGTGGAAAGGCTTCAGGAATCCTGAGCTTTGGTATCAAGGGAGGTGTTGAGGCCTGTTCAAGATTTATCGACTCGCTTGAAATGATATTGCGCCTGGTAAATATTGGTGATGCCAAATCGCTGGCCTGTCATCCTGCCTCGACTACTCACAGACAGTTAAATGAGCAGGAGCTCGAGTCTGCTGGTGTAAGTGCTGACCTGGTCAGGATCTCAGTTGGGATAGAGCATATAGACGACATTATTGCCGATGTGGAGCAGGCTCTGGAAAAAGCTTGAGGCTTACGCAAATTTAGGCCAAAAAAACCCCGGCATAGCCGGGGTTTTTTGTGTTTGGTGGAGGCGGCGGGAGTTGTTTTGTTACTGCAAAATATTGATAAATATAATAAATTAAATTTTAAAAATCTTTATATGTTACTAGTAATTAGGGTCAGAGTGGAAATGAATTCTAATTTTGTTATTCCCAATAATTAATAGGTAATTTTACTCTGACCCTAAATATTCGACCCTAAATATTCTAAATATTTAAGAGCCGGTTTACCTGCTGATTTTCAGTACTTTCTGCCCCCGGGCATCCGAGACATAGACTGTCCCATCTGAATCAACGGCAAGACCATGTGGCCTGGCATCCACGATGATCGTGTCAAGCAAATGCCCATCTTTCAGTACATTGATAGCACCAGCATTCACGTCACTGACATAGACGGTGTCGTCCTGGGCAATGATAATGCCGCCGCGGGAAGGTATAGCCCAGGATTCAATATAATTCCCATTGGAGTCAAACACGGAAATTCTCTGGTTTGCGCTATCGTTAACGATGATGCGCCCGGCTGAATCAACTGCTACACCATGAGGCAAGTCCAAAAACCCATCTTCACTGCCCTGTATACCCCCAATGATGCGTATAAATTCGCCAGTGCTGTTGAACTGGATGATCCTGGAATTCTGGTAACCATCGGACACATAAATATCGCCATTATCAGCCACTGCAACATGGTTGGGCTGGTTGAACAGTGAGTGAGACTGGTTGTCACCTGCCTCATCCATGTTGCCGAGTGTCATCAGGAGCTCGCCCTCAGGACTGTATTTGTGTACCACATGACGTGCTGCACCCGTGGACCAGATATTACCGTCCTGATCAAACGACACGCTATGGGCATTGTTGTACATCCCTGCCTCACCCCAGGAGCGGATGAAAGTGCCGTCACGGTTGAACAGGCGAAAATAAGGTGCTGTGCGCACCATCACAAGGATCTGGCCCTTACCGTTGGCAGCAACCCAGGAGGTTGATCCCGCCCACTGACCATCCGGGATGTCTGCCCAATTTTCATCGATAGTGTATTCGTTCTGTCCGTGAACCATAAAAAATGGAAAGGACAATGCAATAGTGATCAAAAAATATTTCATAAGGGATCTGGTATTCATATACTTTTCCTTCAGCTTGGTTTTTTTACCACTGCTATTTTTTCATCGGAAATAGGTGTCAGAGTCATATTTTTTCGAATTCTCAACGTGTATAGACATTGCTTTTGACAGTAGGTGGGCAGTCGCTTTGTGTATAAATAGTCAACCCAGTGTCGTAGTGGCACACATTCCCGTTAAAAGTGACCTGCTGGTTAATGAGGGAGCCTGTTGGTCCAGTGGTATTATAGGTGGATACAGGAGGAGTGGTGCAGGCTGTCAGGAAAATGATTAGTGAAAATAGCCGAGATTTCATGGGGTTATTCTACCGGGATATTTTCTAAATATGATCAAATATTTATATGAATGTCGAGGACGGTGGGAGAAGAACTCTGGGTCTGGACTGAGCATCTCCCGTTTGAGCGTGCAATAAAAAACCCGGCCTTTGGCCGGGTTTTATTTTGCCTGGTGGAGGCGGCGGGAGTTGAACCCGCGTCCGTCAGTCCTCTACACAAGGATCTACATGCTTAGCAACGTCTACTGAGTTAGCCTGTCACTACCCGACGCGCAGGGCGTTAAAGGCGAGTTCACTAAAAGTTTAAACCCTATACGGCGAACGCGTGGTTGGGTCGGTCCTGTTCTATATGACAATTGCAAAACACCGGTTTACAGGCATCCCGATGGCAATCGCTAGCCTAACTTAGTTTTATTAAGCGGCTAGAGCGTAGTTATTGTCGTTGGCAACTATAAAAGTTGCATAGATTGTTTTACGAGAGTCTATACCCTCTCGACATGCACCCTGGGCTTCAGTACCGGCGTCGAATCCAGATCACCCCCAGAAAAAGCTTATATATCTTACGCTTACATGCCCGCTTCTTTTATGCAGCGGGCTGTGCAGTATAGCATACCGCCAGTATCTGATATGGAGGTGATTCAGGGAATTGCAAGAGACCCCTGATTCCCGGTTTAATTGGCTCCTGCTTAATAAAAAAGAAATAAAAGGGGAGCTATTCATCGTGCGTTCTACATTCTTCAATAAGTTCAGCAAGTGTTTCCTTGCCTCTTGCCTGTTGTCTCTGTCAGTCCTAGGGGCTGACGAAAACGCCTGGCGCCCAAGGTTGGCGTCACAGTCTCCGACTGATGCCTGTGCGGCAATGTCCGGCCTGCAAGTTCCTGCTTCCGCCATTGGTCTGGGGACAACTGGTGCCACGATTTCTTCGGCTGAGTTTGTTCGTGCCAATGCGAGAGATAATGCGAATGGCGAATTCTGCAAGGTAATCGGCAATATACACCCGGTCACCTACAGCGCCCCGGATATAGAGTTCGAAGTGAACCTGCCTTCCAACTGGAACGGCAAGTCACTGCAGTTTGGTGGTGGTGGATTTAACGGGCGCCTGATAACCGGGCTGGGTCAATATGCCAAGCAACCTTCCTCTGAAGATACACCGTTGGCGCGAGGGTATGTCACCCTGGGATCTGACTCTGGACACAAGGCTCGCAATCCGGGTTTCGATGGCACTTTCCTGCTCTACGAGGAGGCCTTGCGCAATTACGGACACGAGCAAATCAAGAAAACCCATGATGTGGCCATGCACCTGGTAGAGGCTCGTTATGGCACGGCATCCCAGTACAACTACTTCATAGGCGGTTCACAGGGTGGACATGAAGCCTTTGATGCGGTTCAGCGCTATCCCGATGACTACCATGGTGCCGTGGCAGGTTACCCGGCTCACAACGTAGTGATGCTGCATTTGTCGGCAAATAATTATGCACGTGCCTTGCTGGCTAATGGCGGAGACAGCTGGATCAACCCGGAAGAAGCACGTAATTTTTCTGCAGCAATTTATGCCACCTGCGATGATCTGGATCGTGCCGAAGATGGCATCATCAGTAATGTGGAGGCTTGCCTGGATGCGACACAGGATTTCAGACTGACCACTTCAGACAACCCAATGCGTTGTGATGGGGGTGCGGATACCAGCAACAGCTGTCTCTCCGATGCCCAGATTGAAGCGCTGAACAAGATGGATGTTCCCTATGATCTTGGCTTCAGTGTGTTTGCCGATGATGAAAGCACCTCAATCTTTCCCAAGTGGACGCCCTTTGAAGGCTCAACCTTTTTTGATGGTGGCTTTCCCAACCTGGGTGGTGACGGACCTGAAAGTGCGCTTCAGTATGGCCCGGGTGATGCCACACCCCGTTATGCCATTGCCCAGGACCTGACACTGGACACCATGAATGATTTTGACCCGGCAAAATATGCCGGTCGCATTGGTGTGCTCATGGATCAGATCAGTGCCAACAGCGCCAATATCGACAGATTCCGTAGCAATGGCGGCAAGTTGATTTATTTCCACGGCAACGTGGATGATTTCATTCCTGTGTATTCTTCCATTCAATACTGGGAACGTCTGAACAAGCGTTACGACGAAGACAGTCTTGGTGACTTTGTGAAGTTTTATACCGTCCCCGGAATGGGGCACGTCACGGGCGTTTTCAATGCCAGGATATCAAGCCTGGACTACCTGGAAGCCTGGGTAGAAAGAGGGCAGGCGCCGGGCGAGCTGGTGGCCATCGATGAAAATGAGGCAACCGCGGGCAGGACCCGCCCGGTGTGTCATTACCCTGAATGGCCGCGATACAACGGCCGTGGTGATATCAATGATGCAGAGAGTTTCAGCTGTGTTGAATAGACTGGATCAAGGATAAAAGAGAAAGGGGAAAGGTATAGAGAGGTTAAAACTGCGATGACAGTGAAACGGATTCTTACACTGATCACTCTTCTTTTCTGCGCACAGTTGCAGGCGCTGGAGCCGAGATCGGATCATACCTTTGCCCTGTCAGACGATGAGTCAGCGCCAGTCGTCACCCTGGATGACTTGGCCCTGCTGGTTGGCAGCTGGACCGGCTCCATATTCGGTGAGCAATTCGAAGAAGTCTGGAACCCACCCAGTGCCGGATCCATGATGGGCATGATGAATATCCATGACGGGGATGAAATGAATTTCTATGAAA
>Ga0181561_10005659_pt1 | contig 10631 bp, 8 predicted proteins | sample 011ome_19_FD_133760 | JGI IMG/M metagenome (GOLD analysis project Ga0181561, IMG submission 133760) | Coastal salt marsh microbial communities from the Groves Creek Marsh, Skidaway Island, Georgia - 011510BT metaG (megahit assembly) | ecosystem: Environmental > Aquatic > Marine > Intertidal zone...
ATGATTTTGAAACCGCCGGTAACCTGGCAAGCCTTGCAGCGGCAACCACTGTGAGCAGCTTTGGCCCCAGGCTGCCTGCCGAAGCTCACCAGAAGATCAAGGACCAGATCATCAAGTAAACTGTCATTTGTTGAATGGCAAAAAAAAGCCGGTAGCTGAAACAGCTACCGGCTTTTTTAATGCTTACTGATAACTTACTGGCTTTCTTCCATAGAAGCCTTGTCTTCATCAGTCACATCTTTCATGGTCAGGCTGATCTTGCCGCGATCATCAATCTTGAGCACCTTGACCACAATTTCCTGCTTCTCTTTCAGGTAGTCAGTGACATTTTCCACGCGCTCCTGCGCGATCTGGGAAATGTGCACCAGGCCATCCTTGCCAGGCAGGATGGTGACGAAGGCACCAAAGTCAACGATCTTGGAAACCACGCCCTTGTAGAGCTTGCCGATTTCGGCTTCAGCTGTAATCTCTTCGACCATGGCGACAGCGGCGTCACGTGAAGTGGCATCTTCACCGTAGATACGCACGTTACCGTCGTCATCGATATCGATGGAAGCACCGGTCTCTTCAGTGATGGAACGAATGACAGCGCCACCCTTACCAATTACGTCACGGATCTTGTCCGGATGGATCTTCAGGTTGGCCATGGATGGTGCGTACTCGGAAATTTCACCCGGAGTAGAGATGACCTTGTTCATCTCGCCAAGGATATGCATTCTGGCGTGATGGGCCTGCTCCAGCGCAGTTTCCATGATTTCCTCGGTGATACCCTGGATTTTGATATCCATCTGCAGGGCGGTTACACCTTTGGCGGAACCGGCCACCTTGAAGTCCATGTCACCCAGGTGATCTTCATCACCCAGGATATCGGTCAACACGGCAACACCGTTGTCTTCCTTGATCAGGCCCATGGCAATACCTGCTACAGGGGCTTTCACAGGAACACCGGCATCCATCAGGGCCAGTGATGTACCACAGACAGACGCCATGGAGCTGGAACCGTTGGATTCAGTGATCTCGGACACCACGCGAATGGCATATGGAAATTCATCTTCGCTTGGCAATACAGCTGCCACACCACGACGCGCCAGGCGACCGTGACCGATCTCGCGACGTTTCGGGCCGCTCATGAAACCGGTCTCACCGACACTGTACGGCGGGAAGTTGTAATGCAGCATGAAGGGATCTTTCTTGGTACCGGAAAGATCTTCAATAATCTGGGAATCACGCAGGGCGCCCAGGGTGGCCACGACGATGGCCTGTGTTTCACCACGGGTAAACAGGGCAGAACCATGGGTCTTTTCCAGGATGCCGGTTTCGACACTGATCGGACGCACAGTCTTGGTGTCACGGCCATCAATACGCGGCTGACCCTTGATGATGTTCTGGCGCACGATATTCTTTTCCAGCTTGGAAAAGATACCTGAAACTTCCTTGCTGCTTACAGGCGGATCGACGTCTTCGTTGGCAAACTGCTCAACAGCCTGGTCACGCAATTCACCCAGCTTGTCCTGGCGCTCCATCTTGTCAGAGATCTGGTAGGCAGCCTGGATACCTTCGGCAAAGCCGGCAGTAATGGCATCAGTGAGCACTTCATTGGTCGCAGGTGCCTGCCATTCCCAGGCGGGTTTGCCAGCTGAAGCAGTAAAGTCATTAATCGCCTGGATAACAACCTGCATTTCCTGGTGGGCGAAAAGTACAGCACCCAGCATCAGGTCTTCGTGAAGCTCCTTGGCTTCAGATTCCACCATCAGTACAGCGGCTTCAGTACCAGCCACAACCATATCCAGGTCGGAAGTCTCCAGGACTTCATGACTTGGGTTGAGCAGGTAACCGTCAGTATCGTTATAACCAACACGGGCAGCGCCCAGCGGGCCGGCAAACGGAATACCGGAAATGGCCAGTGCAGCAGAAGCACCAATCATGGCCGGAATATCCGGATCAATATTTTTGTCAGAAGACATGACTGTCAGGACAACCTGTACTTCGTTCATGAAACCTTTCGGGAACAAGGGACGAATCGGTCTGTCGATGAGTCGTGAAGTCAGGGTTTCCTTTTCGGTAGGTCGACCTTCACGTTTGAAGAAACCACCCGGGATTTTACCGCCGGCGTAGGTTTTTTCCTGGTAGTTGACTGTCAGTGGGAAGAAATCTGCATCGGGATTGGCAGATTTGCGTCCGACTACAGTAGCAAGGACTACTGTGTTGCCAACGGTGACAACAACTGAACCGGTGGCCTGGCGGGCTACTTTGCCTGTCTCCAGAATTACCGTGTCATTGCCATATTTGAATTCTTTCCTGATCGGATTAAACATAGAAATTTTCTCTTTTTTCCTTAAGCGTACGAATCCTGGTCAGCCCCATGCTGACCAGGAGGTAAGGTTTTACCTGCGCAGGCCGAGGCGCTTGATCAGCGTCGCGTAGCGATTAACGTCTTTACGTTTCAGGTAATCGAGCAGCTTGCGACGTGTATTCACCATGCGGATAAGACCGCGACGTGAATGGTGGTCGTGATTGTGCTCTTTGAAGTGGTCTTGCAGCTGGTTGATGTTGGTTGTCAGCAAGGCTACCTGGACTTCCGGTGATCCTGTATCACCTTCGGCGAGGGCATACTCGGCAACAATCTCAGCTTTTTGATCGGCTGATAAGGCCATAGTGCTTTCTCCTGTGAATATGCATTAATAAGTAAAACTCCGTTTCAATCAGAGTAACCATGCATATTTATAGTTACCTGATGTGCTTCCTGCAGTCCTGGTCCCGAAAATACTGCCCTCCGGGGTCCAAGGGGTGTGTAACATAGCACACATTAAGGTCGGGATACAGTATTTCAGCCCTCGAAAAACACGCCCAAGGGTGTGAAATTCAAGACATTTTCATCAATCTGACAGGGGCGACCCGACCATCGTCCAGAATTTTGCCGATGCCGAAAAAACCGTTGTCATCGTAGAGCCTGACCTGGCCCTGGTTGGGCAACCCGCTGACAATAACCGGCTGTCCCTGGCGGATGAAATCTGCTGTCGCCACGGGCATGGTCACCTTGTCCAGGAACTCAACCGCCAGGTCTGCCGGTTGCAGGAACTTGTCCAGGGCCTGGAAGCCACCCTCCTCTGCTGCCTGCTCCAGTTCGTCAATAGTGACCGCCTGCCCTTCATGGAAAGGTCCTGACTGCAACCTGCGCAATGCGGTGACGTGTCCGCCTGTGCCCAGGGCATCACCCAGGTCATCGGCGATCATCCTGATATAGGTGCCCTTTGAGCAGTGAACCTCCAGATCGAGCTCATTGCCCCTGAAGTCCAGCAGCTCAAGTTCAAAGATAGTGACCCTGCGCTCCTTGCGCTCAACTTCCTGACCCTTGCGGGCAAGCTTGTACAGGGGCACCCCCTGGTGCTTGAGAGCCGAGTACATGGAGGGAACCTGGGTAATTTCGCCGCGGAAACGCTCCAGGCAGGTTTCCAGTTCCTCACGTGACACCTGCTTGTCACTGGTACTGATAATTTCTGACTGGGAATCTCCGCTGGCCGTTTTCGTGCCTAGCTGTATGGTCGTGCGGTAACGCTTGTCCGCGTCAAGAAGAAACTGGGAGACCTTGGTGGCCTCGCCAAAACAAAGGGGGAGTACGCCGGTTGCCAGGGGATCAAGACTGCCGGTATGCCCGGCCTTGGCGGCATCAAGGAGGCGTTTGACGCGCTGAAGGCTGCGATTGGATGATTCGCCGGCGGGTTTGTCCAGCACAATAATGCCGTGAACTTCCCTGCTGCGTCGCCGTCTTGCCAATGTGATACCTGTTAATGTCTTGCCAATGGAAGGTCAGGATTGATCGTCATCGTCGTCCAGATGATGATCCCGCTCATCGCTGGCCAGGGCTTCATCAATCAGGCTGCTCAGATGCTGGCCACGGACCAGGGTGTCATCATAGATAAACTTCAGGCGGGGAGTTGTGCGCAGGCTGATGGTTTTGGCCAACAGGGTCCTCAGGAAGCCGGAAGCCTTGTTCAGCGCCGCGACACCTTCGGCGGCTTCCTCGCTGCTGCTCTTGCCAAGCAGTGTCACGTAAACGTTGGCATACCCCAGATCCTTGCTCACTCTCACACCGGTGACAGAAGCCATGCCGACACGCGGGTCGCGCACTTCATTCTGGATAAGCAGGGCGATTTCCTTTTTCAGAAGATCGGCAACCTTGTCTACCCTTTTAGAGACTCTGGCCATGGTGGTTGTTCCGGAAACCCTGGGGTCCGGTTATTCGAGGGTCCTGGCGACTTCTTTACGCTCGTAAACTTCGATCTTGTCACCGACACGGACATCCGTGTAATTCTTCACACCGATACCACATTCCATGCCGTTCCTGACTTCCTGGGCCTCATCCTTGAAACGGCGCAGGGATTCCAGCTCGCCTTCGTAGATAACAACATCATCACGCAGAACGCGGATAGGTTTGCTGCGGTAGACAGTGCCTTCAATGACCATGCTGCCGGCAATGGAGCCAAACTTCGGTGACTCGAAAATATCGCGTACTTCAGCAACACCAAGGATTTCTTCCTGCAGCTCAGGTGCGAGCATGCCGCTCATCACCGCTTTGACGTCGTCAATCAGGTCATAGATAACACTGTAGTAACGCAGCTCCAGGCCTTCGTTTTCAACCAGGGTCCTGGCAGCCTTGTCGGCACGCACGTTAAATCCGATGATGGTTGCCCTTGAGGTATTGGCAAGCTGCACATCGGTTTCGGAAATACCGCCGACGCCTGAAGAAATGATGGCCACGGAGACTTCTTCGTTGCCCAGGCCCAGCAAGGCCGAGGAAATGGCTTCCAGTGAACCACGAACATCGGTTTTCAGTACCACGTTGAGGACCTGTTTCTCCTCGCTGCCCATGGTGGCAAACATGCTTTCCATTTTGGCCGCCTGCTGCTTGGCAACCTGGGCTTCACGGAACTTGTTAAGCCTGAATTCGGCCACTTCCCGGGCTTTCTTCTCGTCCTGGACCACCATGAATTCATCACCGGCTTCCGGCGTACCGTTCAGGCCAAGAATCTCGACAGGAATGGATGGTCCGGCGGCTTTCACCTGCTTGCCGTTCTCATCAATCATCGCCCTCACCTTGCCTACTTCGTGGCCGGCAAGAATGACATCTGACATTTTCAGCGTACCGCTTTGCACCAGAACTGTGGCGACAGGACCACGTCCTTTATCCAAGCGGGATTCAATGACAACGCCCTTGGCAGGACAGTTTTCCACGGCTTTCAATTCCAGTAATTCTGCCTGCAACAGCACGGCATCCAGCAATTCCTTGATGCCCATGCCGGTATGTGCAGAAACTTCGATGAACTGGGTATCACCGCCCCACTCTTCAGGCGTCAGGCCTTTAGCGGCCAGTTCATTCTTGACCCGGTCAGTATCCACGCCTTCCTTGTCCATCTTGTTGATGGCAACCACGATGGGAACCCCGGCGGCCTGGGAGTGGGTTACTGCTTCTTCGGTCTGCGGTTTCACACCGTCATCACCGGCAACCACCAGGATGACAATATCAGTTGCCTGGGCACCGCGTGAACGCATGGCGCTGAATGCCGCATGGCCCGGTGTATCCAGGAAGGTAATCTTGCCGTGATCTGTATCAACACTGTACGCACCGATGTGCTGGGTAATGCCGCCGGCCTCACCTTCGGTCACGGAAGATTTACGAATATAGTCCAGCAGGGAGGTCTTGCCGTGGTCAACGTGACCCATGACAGTGACAACCGGTGCCCTGGCAATCTCATCGCCTTCATAATTAACGGATTCGACAAGGCTTTCTTCCAGCGCATCATCGGAAACAGTTTTGGCCTTGTGACCCAGCTCTTCCACCAGCAGCACGGAGGTATCCTGGTCAAGCATATGATTGAGTGTCGCCATGACACCCATTTCCATCAGCTTTTTCACCAGCTCACCACTTTTCAGTGACATGCGCTGTGCCAGGTCTGAAACCGTGATCGCCTCGGGGACTTCAATTTCCCGGGAAATAAACTCGGTCGGCTTTTCGAATTTGTGTTCTTTCTGGCCCTGGCTCAGCTTGCGACGCCTTCTGCGGCGGGAACCATCACCAAATTCATCCTCATCATCCAGGATGAAATCATCGGTGGATCGAATAGGCTGAAATTTCTTGCCCGCTTCCTGTTCACGACGGCGCAGATTCTTTTTCTTGTCCAGGGATTCTTTTTCTTCGCGTGCAGTATCTTTGCGAGCCGTGCCTTTCTTGTGCTCCTTGCGTGCTTCCGGCTTTTCTTCGACCGGAGCGACAACCGGAGAAGGCTCGGCATCACGCTTGAGGCTGACCTTGGACTTGGAGGTATCTTCCTGTTCGGACTTCTTGGCCTCTTCCTGCTCTGCCTTTTCTTTTTCTTCCTGGGCCTTGCGTTCAGCTTCCTTGCGTTCGGCTTCCAGCTGGGCTTCTTCCACGCTGCGTTTTACGTAAGTACGCTTCCTGCGTACTTCAACATTGACCGCCTTGCTGCGCCCCTGGTTGTCAGAAGTCTTGAGAGTTTCGACTGTTTTACGCTTCAGGGTAATACGACGCGGTGTGGCACCACCGGAAGTATCTTCACCGTGCTTGCTTTTCAGTGACAACAGCAGCGTGGCCCGCTCATCATTATTGATGGTGTCGTCCACTTTCTTCTGGGGCAGGCCAGCCTCCTTGACCTGGTCAAGTAAACGATCTTCCGGTACGCCTACCATTTTCGCCAGTTCACTGATTGTTACGTCTGACATTCGCCTCTCCCATATTTACTGCCTGTGTGAAAACCCGGTAATTCCAGAGAAATATCCTGATCAGGATTCCGCCTCTGGCGACTCTTTTTCAGAGTCCTCGGCGCTTTCTGTGTCATCTTCATCGGCAAACCAGGGGGCCCTGGCTGTCATGATGAGCTGACCTGCTCGTTCTTCATCCATGCCGTCAATTTCCATGAGCTCGTCAATGGATTGTTCGGCCAAATCTTCCATGGAAAGCACTTCGATTTTTGACAGCGCCAATGCAAGCTCGTTGTCCATGCCTTCCATATTCAGCAGGTCATCCTTGATGCCTGCCTTGGTAATATCTTCTTCCGACGCAATTGCGCGGGTCAACAGGGCGTCTTTGGCCCTGGCACGCAATTCATTGGCAATTTCTTCATCAAAGTCCTGGATGCTGGATATTTCTTCCAGCGGCACATAGGCAAGCTCTTCCAGAGTAGTGAAACCTTCCTGGACCAGGATTTCTGCAACGTCTTCATCCACATCAAGACTGTCCACGAAATTCTGGATAGTCCCCGCAGACTCCTGTTGAAGCTTGTCGGCGGCACTCTCTTCACTCATCACATTGATGGTCCAGCCAGTCAATTCACTGGAAAGGCGCACATTCTGGCCATTACGGCCAATGGCCTGGGCCAGGTTTTCCTCGGCCACAGCCACATCCATCGTATGCGTGTCTTCATCAACAACAATGGAGGCCACTTCGGCCGGCGCCATGGCGTTAATCACCAGCTGGGCATCGTTGTCATCCCACAGGATGATGTCGATGCGCTCATTGGCCAGCTCGTTGGACACAACCTGGACACGGGAACCGCGCATACCTACACAGGCACCCACCGGGTCTATACGGCCATCATTGGTTTTAACCGCCAGTTTTGCCCGTGAACCGGGATCCCTGGCAGCAGCCTTGATTTCAATAATTTCTTCGGAAATTTCCGGCACTTCAATCTTGAACAGCTCGACCAGCATTTCAGGTGCAGTACGGCTGAGCAACAACTGGGGGCCGCGAAGTTCGGTGCGAACCTCAAGCAACAATGCACGCAGGCGATCATTGATGCGGAAGGTCTCACGTGGAATCAGGTTCTCACGGGGCAACAGGCCTTCTGCATTATTTCCCAGGTCGACAATGACATTATCCCGGGTCACTTTCTTCACAGTACCGGAAACAAGCTGGCCTACCTTGTCTTCATACTCTGCAACAACGATTTCACGTTCGGCTTCGCGAACCTTCTGTACGATGACCTGCTTGGCAGTCTGGGCAGCAATACGCCCGAACTCCACGTTATCAATCTTTTCACGATAGACATCGCCTGGCTGCAGGCTGGTATCTTTTTCATGGGCTTCTTCGATAGTGAACTGGGAACCCAGCAGCGCCAGTTCGTCATCGGGCACAACTGTCCAGACACGGTAGGTTTCGTAGTCGCCTGTATCCTTATCGATGATGACTTCACAATCGATTTCCTCGTCCACGTAACGTTTTTTCGTGGCAGAGGCCAGTGCAGACTCTATGGCGCTGAAGATCACATCCCTGGAGACACCTTTCTCGTTGGAAACAGCATCAGCCACCATCAAAATTTCTTTATTAATCATGTCAAAGCTACCTTTAAAACACCCTTTACAGGAATCACCGTATGCCTCAGACCTGGCTCACCAGGCTGGCTTTTTCTACCAACTCGTAAGGAATGGTGTATTCCTCATCACCGATGATAATTACAACCTCATCATCGACTATTGCTTTTAACTGCCCCGTGAACTTCCTGCGTCCATCAAAATTCTCGGTCAGTCTCAACGTTACATGCCATCCCAGGTACTCATTGAACTGGTCCAGCGAAAACAATGTTCTATCCAGGCCTGGTGAGGACACCTCCAGCGTATATTCACCGCTGATCGGATCCTCGACATCCAGGATGCTGCTGATCTGCCTGCTGGCAAGCGCGCAGTCCTCAATGTCGACACCACCTTCCTTGTCGAGATATACACGCAGCAGTGAATGCCTGCCTTGCGGTATATATTCAATACCCCACAACCTGAATCCCAGGGCATTGATGGCGGGTTCCAGTAAGTTACCCAGTTCTGTAGTCCGCCTGCTCATGGTCTTTTCACGTTCTGGCTAAACAAAAAATGGGCCTATGGCCCACTTCCAACTACTTATTTACACTTACTAAAAAGCCCCATATAGGGGCTTTAAAATCTGGAAACTCGAAGGAAAAATCGGTTTCCTAAAGTTTGATTACGGGAACAGGTAATAAGCCTGTCATTCTACCCGCGGTTTAACAAAGGGAGCTTGAACAAGCTGCAACCTCTTAAAAACCTCAAAGCCTCTATAAAGCTTTTATTAAAGCATCTGGAAAAAATTGAAAATTGGTAGCGGGGGCAGGATTTGCTCCTACGACCTTCCCAATGGTTTATAAAGAGTCGAGCCCGACGAGCCGTTTTCTCTGTAAACCAACAGGCTCAAACTAAACCTGTTCTACTCTTTCTCTTTTCAAAATTGGTAGCGGGGGCAGGATTTGAACCTACGACCTTCGGGTTATGAGCCCGACGAGCTGCCAGACTGCTCCACCCCGCAACTAATCAAAACTTTCATTTTTTCCTTATCTTCCGTAGCCAATGTGCTCCACGGAAAGGCCGGGAATTATAGGAGCCCTACGGGTAATGGTCAAGGTTAACCTTGCCCCGGAACCGCTGGATTGCCCATAAATCGTGCAATTGGGATACTTACTGGCTATTCGAGGAATACTCTGTGCCGTTTTCAGGGATATTGATTGGGGAAAGCTGGTGATTCTGGCCCTGAATTAAGTTTTGGCTTCGATCAGTATCTCAGAAATTTCAAGAGTCTGATTTCACTGTTTTTTCTTATATACGTGATTCAGGAGCTCTGCGAGCTCCCTGAGTTTTGTTTACTTACACTGATCCAGGTTAATGCTGTGAGGATATAACTGTCTGAAAGAGCAACATTAACTCCGGGGTAGGAGCCTGACGGCTCCAGCGTACTGTGTGTAAGCTATTGAGTCAGCTATAAGTCCCTGAACCCAGGGACTTACTCAATGGTATTTGGTGCCGAAGGCCGGACTTGAACCGGCACGACCGTAGGTCACTACCCCCTCAAGATAGCGTGTCTACCAATTCCACCACTTCGGCTTATTCTTCAGTATCTCCTGCGTCAACTCCTGCTCCAACAACAGGCACATCGTCAGCCTGTGCCTGGTCTTCCAGGACAGGGATATCACCTTCCGGTGCTTCATCTGCCACCACCGGAATATCGCTTTGTGCCTGGTTTGCTGCTGCAGCTGCTTCCTGCTGGACAGCAATCTCGTCGAGGTTTTCGATCAGGCCACTGTTATCGATGCTCAGATCCGCCTGCTGGCGAGCCAACACAGCCAGCCCAAGGCTTGTTACAAAAAAGACAACCGCCATGATGCTGGTTGACTTGGTCAGCACGTTGCCGCTGCCGGAGCTTCCGAAAATAGTCTGGGAAGCGCCACTACCGAAAGAGGCACCCATGTCGGCACCTTTACCCTGCTGGATCAACACCAGACCGGTAATCGCGATAGCCGCAATGACGTGTACTAATATAATGATAGATTCCATAAATTCTCTCTTGAGTAACGACTAAACCAAACGACTAAACCAGAAGTTGATTTACTGTTACTTGCAACTCGAACAAATTTTCAAAAAATCTTCTGCCACCAGTGAGGCACCACCCACAAGACCGCCATCTATATCAGGCTGGGCAAACAGTTCTTCAGCATTGCCTGCCTTGACACTGCCGCCGTATAAAATCCTGATCGCCCCGGCAACTTCTTTATTGTTGCTGGCAAGGGTAGTCCTGATCAATGCGTGGACTTCCTGGGCCTGTTCAGGCGTAGCGGTCA
>Ga0181561_10005665_pt1 | contig 10627 bp, 8 predicted proteins | sample 011ome_19_FD_133760 | JGI IMG/M metagenome (GOLD analysis project Ga0181561, IMG submission 133760) | Coastal salt marsh microbial communities from the Groves Creek Marsh, Skidaway Island, Georgia - 011510BT metaG (megahit assembly) | ecosystem: Environmental > Aquatic > Marine > Intertidal zone...
CGAGTGCGCACGCGCACGAGGGGAAAGAACAAGTATGCAATTCAAAAGAGCAGCCTTCTGTACAGCAAAAACCCCCGGTTTGGCACAGGGGGTTTGCATAAGGTGGCCTTCGCGCTCGCTAGACGAAGTCGGGGTCCTCGAGGCGCTTCAACCCCTCGTGGCCGATGCGCCAGGTGCGTCCCACCGCCTCCGGGGGCAAGAAGTACACCGCCAAAACGTCCTCCTCCTTGTTGACCAGGGCTTCCAGCTTGCCCTTGAGGTGGGCCCACTGCTCCCGGGTCAACCGGGCTTCAAACACGGAGTACTGCCGCCTTTCGCCAAAGCCCTTGAGCAGCTTGGCAAGCCGCGCCCGCCGACGGTCGTCAGGGGTATCGTAGGCGATGACCAGGTACAGTTCCCTCATCGCACCGCAAAAGGCTCGTAGCGGGGAAGCTCCCCTAGGAGGTGCTTGACCAGGATCCGGGCTTGGGCTAAGAGGATTTCGCGATAGGCCAGGCGCTTTCCCAGAAGGGGGTGCTGTATCCGCTCGTTTAGTCGCCCTTCCCAAGCCCTTAAGAACTTGGGCCACGCCTCTTTCCGTAGACGGGGGAAACCTTCGCTGTCGTCAAAGTCCTCGAGGGTCACCCGGCGGTTGTTGAGGAGACTTAGAACCACCGAGTCCGCAAGGACGCTCCGGAACTCTTCCATCAGGTCCAACGCTAACGAGGGGCGGCCGTAGCAGACCTCGTGGAGGTAGCCCACATAAGGGTCAAGCCCGGCCACGAGGAGGGCGCTTTCGCACTCCTTGGCGAGGAGGGTGTAGGCCAGGGAGAGGAGGCTGTTGGCCGGGTCCCGGGGCGGGCGGCGGCTCCGCTCCCCAAAGGCGAACTCTTCCGGCAAAAGCTCTGCAAAGGCCCGGAAGTAGAGGTCGGCGGCCCGACCCTCCGCGCCCCTTAGCGCTTCCTCATCTTGGGCGCGCTCGGCCTCTAAGAGGGCTTCCTTGAGCCTTTCCCAGCCCTCGGCCCCGTTGCGCCTTAGGAAGACGAGGCCATTTCGGATCTTCCCCAAAACGAAGCGCTGGGCCAAGGCGAGCTTCCACGTGGGCTCCAGGTAGGCTTTGAACTGGGCTACCCGAGCAGGAGCGTTCTTGGACGGGGTACGGGTGAGGCCCGCGTAGTAAGTCCCGGTGGGGGAGAGGTAGTGAATACCGACACCCTCTTGGGCGCAGTGCTTGAGGAGGGCTGGGGTTACCACCGCGTTGCCCAGGATCACGATCTCCTCCACCGCGATGAGGGGTTTTTGCAGGAGCACCTCCCGCCCAGCCCGGCGGGACACCTTGAGGGTTCCCCCCTCCTTGGAAAGGTAGGCTTCGTTTTCCAGGACGTAGACTACGCCCACCCCGCCACCCCCTTCCGCCACAGCTCGGGCTGGCAGGCGCCCCGTACGCTACACCCCTCGCACTTGGAGGGGGGAACCTCTACCCTTGGGGGGCGAGGGCTTTGGAGAAGGGCCCGCATTCGGACTACAGCCGCCTCCACGGCGCGAAAGAGCTCTGGGGTGAAAACCACTTCCCGGCGGGTGTGGCTTTTGTGGTAGTAAACGAATCCCCTCCGGGCCTTGATCCCTCTGGATTCCCGGAGACAAAGGGCCTGAGCGGCAAGCTGCACGGCATCGGAGAGGTAGGCCTCTTCCTTGGCCCGGCCCAGCTTGTACTCCACGGGGCAGGCCTCCCCCCGCCGCCACTCCAGCCGATCCACCACTCCAAGAAGCCCAAGCCGGTCCGACCACACCCAAAGCCCGCTCTCCTCCCCCGGCTCGGTGTAGGCCCTTTCGTGGAGGTAGTGGCCCTCAATCAGGTGGTGGTTGGCGTGCGCTTCCCCCAGGACGTACTCCAGATAGAAGCGCCGGGGGCAGTAGACCACCGTGTTCACCTTGGAGAGGGGCAGGTATTCCACGGCTCCCCCATGGCCCATGCCCTAGACCTACCTCGGGGGCGTCGCGCCCTTGGGTGACACGTGTCTGTCACCGAGGGAAGTGGCCGAAAGGTTCTCGGTTGAGCCCTGGAGGTGAGCCGTGGGCCTGCGGTGGGCTTTGACCCTTCTTGTCCTGGGACTGGCCGCCTGCAACGGTGGTGGGTACAACGCCAGCGGCACCTGGGAAGGTGTGGCCACGAACCGGAGCTATCCCTTTCCCTCTCTCGGACCCGCCTTCAAAGCTCGGGCTTTTCCCATGGGATAGGGGCTCCTGGCCCAAAAGACGGCGGCGCTTCTGGAGGAAGGGCGGTAAGCCGGGTGGCCTTTGGGGGGAGGAGGGGTTTGTGGTAGAATGGGCCCAATCTATGGAAAGCCGCCTGCCGGACTTCCTTCGCCTTCTTAGGGAAAGCCCCAAAGGGCTTCCCGTGCGGGAGATCGCCGCCCGGCTCGGAGTGAGGCGGCAGAGCGTTTACCGCCTGAGGGACAAGGCGCAAAGCCTCGGGGTCTGGGTGGAAACCCACGGAGAAAACCCGGAGGTCCCCCCTGGGTGGATGCGCCTCGAGGCGCCCTTAGAAGTGACCGTCCGCCTCACCCTCGAGGAGGCCGAGGCCCTAAGGGCTGCCGTGGAGCGGATGGAACCCTTGACCCCCTTGGCCAAAAGGGCCTTGGAACGCTTGGCCCTCCGCACCCTTGCCGCGCCCGGGAAGGACCGGCAGGACCCCGTGGTCTACACCCCCCTGGCGGACGAGTACCCCCCGGGGCTTTTTGAGCGGGCGGTGCGGGCCATCCGGGAGCGGCGAACCTGCCAGGTCACCTACAAGAACGCCAAAGGGGAGGTCAAGACCTACCGCTTTGACCCCTACGCCCTCATTGCCCGCGACCCGCACCTCTACCTGGTGGGGGCCAACCACAACTCCCGGCGGGCGGGGCACGACCCCGTGAAGGACCTTAGGCTGGACCAGATCCTGGACCTTCGGCTTACTCGCGAGCGTTTTAGGAAGCCCCGCTTTGACGTGCGGGCCTACGCGCAACGCCGCTTCCGGGCCTTCGCCGGGGAGGGGGCTCCCGTGCGGGTCCGGGTGCGCTTTAGCCCTGAGAAGGCGGGCTTCATCCGCCGGACCCGCCGCCACCCCACCCAGGTGGTGGAGGACCTCCCCGACGGGAGCGTGGTCTGGCAGGTGGAGGTGCCCCTCTCTGAGGACCTGGTGCACTTCATCGTGGGCTACGGCCCCCACGCCACCGTGCTGGAGCCCGAGGAGCTGAGGCGGCGGGTGGTGGCCTGGGCCAAGGGGGCGGTGGCGGCAAACGAGGGGGTTTTGTCACCGGAAGGGGTGACGGGACTGGATTAACCTGCCCTGAGGTTAGGATGGAGCGGGTGATGGTACAAGCTTCTACCGTGGCTAGGGCCAAGCGGCTCGTGGCCGACGTGCGTTTCGGCGAGGCTCCTAGGGAAGCCCTCTTGGCCTATAAAGAAGCGCTTGACGAGCCGGAGTTTGCGGCCTTCCTGGAACGGATAGATCCCCGGATCGTACGCTACCTGCGCGTGGCGCCTGGGGGTTCGCAGGCCCTCTCTGATCCCAAGGGCAAGGACCTGCTCCTGTACCTCCATCCCTTGCCCGGTGAGCGCCAGATGCGGGCTGCCTACGAGGTGGCGATTGAGGGCTTCCTGGAGCACCTCGAGGCCAAAGGCTACCCCGTGGTGGAGCGAGGTGCAGGCTGGGTGAAGGCGTACGTGAGCCCCAAGGCCCCGTCCTTGGACCTCGAGGGGGCCTGGAAGGCCTACATAGAGGAAGCCTTTAGCCTGGAGGGGCTTTCGGCTAGGCTTCTTCCCCTTCTGAACTCCGTGCGGCTAGCCGGGCGGGGCATCAGCGCCCCCAAGGTGCCCGTGCCCACCCTGGGAGCCCGGGACTTCCTCGCCGCCTGGTACCTCGCCAACCTGCTTTCCGTCAAAGAGCGTCTAGCCTGGCGGGATCAGGAAATACGCCGCCTAGAGGAGGAGGCTTCCCGCCTTCCTGAAGGTTCGGAGAAGTCCAGGAAGCTCCGGGAGCTGGAAAAGCGGCGGCAGGACCAAGAGAAGGAGCTTAAGAAATACGGGGGGGAGCTTCGGAAGAAGTGGGAAGAAATCGTCCGGGAGGAAGAGAAAAGGGCCGAAAAGCGGCGCAAGCTGGAAGAGCGGCTGCAAAGGGCCAAACCCAAGGATAGGCCCCGCTTAGAGAACGAGCTTTTGGCCCTCGAGCCTCCCCTCGCCGAGTGGGCTCTAGAGGGTCTGGAAAAAGCCAAAGACGACCCCGGACGGCTTTGGACGTGGCTGGACCCGGAAAGCCCCGAGGCTCCCGGGGCGATCCAGAGGCTTAAGCCGTATCTGGGGCGCTTCGGCCCTTTGGCCAAAGGGCAGCTCAACACCGCTGTGGGCAACAAGTTTACCAAGATCCTCGAGGAGCTCCTCCGCCTCCTCAGCCTTTCGTCCCCCGATGTGGAGGTGCCGCCTCTGGTTTCCGAAACCCCCTTTGCCTTGGACCTAAGGGATCCGGGGGATAAAGCCGATGTCTGTTACGGGTGCGGGCGCCCCCTGGGCAAGGACAAGCTCAAGGCCAGCAAGCTGGTGTTCGCCAGCCCAAGCCAGCGCCTGCAAAGCGGAAATGGTCAGGAAGAGCCCTGGGTCTGCCCTTCCTGCGCCGCCCTTGCCCTCCTTTCCCCCATCAAACCCGGGGAGGGGAGCGTCTTGGTGCAGGTAGGAAGCTATGGGGCTCCCGAGGCGGCCAAGCACTTCGCCCGCCTCCTGGTTACGGGAACCCTGCACGTGGCAGCCGGGCGCTACCTGCTCCTAAATAGCCCACAGGTAGGGGGGAAGCCCTTGGCCCAAGCTTTGGGCCGCGTGGTCTACGCCCTCCAGGCCTTGGGGCAAGAGGTAAACCCCAAGGTCCTGGAGCGCTTTCCCTTCTACCTGGTGGAGGGCGCGCAAGAAATCCCCCTTCCCCCTAGAGCGCTCTGGCTTTCCCACGTCCTGCAAAGGGCCTTTGCCTCCCGGCCGGATGAGGGCGGCGAGGTCAACCGCCCCTTGGGGGAGGCCTTGCGCTATGCCCTGGGCGACCTTCCCTGGCATGCCCTGTACACCTTGGCGCGGCGCTATGGCCGGGTGGCCGATCGGTTTTCGCTGGAGGATGGCCTGATGCGGTATGCGAGCCTTTTGGAAAAGGAGGTGGGCATGAAGGAAAACACGGACCTTTCCCAACGTTTCCGGGACGTGGCCGGCCTCACCGGGCTTCTCAGCGCCTGGGTGGGGTACGTGGAGGGCCAGGTGGGCCGGAACTCCCAGGAAGCCAAACGGGCGGTGGTGAAGCTTCTGGATAACCTGGAGCGCCCTGGGGACTTCCTGTACGTGGCCGCCTACCACCTGGACAGCACCCAGGCCCGGCTTTACGAGGCGGGCGGGGCTTTCTTCTACCAGGAGGCCAAGCGGCTCCTCCAGGAGGCGGGGGCCAGGGCGCAGGAGGCGGAGGAAGGCTCGGGCCGCTTCCTGACCGTCTCCCAGGACGACCTTCACCGGGTTTACGCGCACCTGGCGGCGCGCTATCCGGGCAAGGCCTGGGAAGGGTTTATCTACGAGGTGCGTCTAAGTCTGGCCTCGAGGTTCCCCCAGTACATCCGGATGGAGAAGGAGGGTTAGGATGGCGAGCGGACTCACCCCCAAAGGCGAGGCCCTGTACCACTGGGACATCTACGCCCTGCTCTACGCCCCCCAGGAGGTCTACTTTGGCCACGAGACCCAGGTGAACGTGAACCTCATTGAGACCGTAAGCCTCCCCGACGGGAGCGAGCGGGTTTACCTTTCCCCCACCAAGCGCCGCGGGGTGGAGCGGCGGGCCCTCCTTTACGCTCCCGTGGAGCGGAATGGGCAGCACCTTTACCTCACCGACCTCCTGAACTGCGGCATCCCCAACACCTGTGGCCGGGAGAACTGCCCCGTCTGCCGGGTCTACGGGGCCTTGGTCACGGAGCGGCGGGGGAATACCGAACGCACCACTTTCATCGGCCGGCTCACCCACGGAGGTGGCGTGTCCATACCCGCTTGGCAGCCCCTGGAAAAGCAGCGGGCCATGCACCCTTCCGACCTTAGGCGGGAGTCGGGCGAAGAGCCCCAGCCCTTCAGGCGGCAGTACGGGGCTCCGGGCCTCCTCTTCCCCGTGTACAACCACGTCCTTGCCGCGAGCGAAAGGGAGTTCCGGGCGGTGGCCTACGCCTTCCTGGCAAGCCTTCCTCGGCTCGGGGCGGGAAACCCCAAAGGGCTGGACCTCTACGAGGACGAGACCTTCGGCCCCTACCTGGTCCTGGACCGCTACAAGGCCCCTTTGGGGCGGCGGGTGGTCCTCCCGCCCACCCTTAAGGACCCCGGGGAGGCCCTGGCGGAGTTCCGGCGCAGGGCGGAGGATGCCCCCGAAGGAGAAGCGCTTTTCCAGCGCCACCGGGGGAGGGCGGCCTTGGAGGCGCTTCGGAGGTTGGCCAAGGCTTTTGTGGAGGAGGACCTTCCGGCTCTGGCTTCCGCTTCCTAACATGCACGCCATCGCCCTCAGGATCCGGCCCACCTCGGCCCTCACCTTCCGGGTGCTTCCCGGCTCCATCCTGGACATCGCCACCTACCCCTTCGTCCCGCCCACCACCCTTTCGGGATGGCTAAGGCGGCTCTTCTGGGCCCAGGAGGGCCTCCTTCCCCCGGATCAGAGGGAGGGGAACACCCCCCGCTTCTACGTCCTCCCCCGGCGATACCTTCCCCTTGGGGCGTACCCCGTGGGGGAGTGGAGGGTCCACCGCACCCATCGGCATGGGCCAAGGGCCTTCACCCACAGCGAGTTTTCCCGCCTGCGCCGGGAAGGCAAGCCCCCCAAGGGAGGGGACCTTCAGCTGCATACTTGGGAGTACCTCCTGGCCGAGGAGTTTTTGGGGGCGGTTTTGGCGGAGAAGGAGGAGGACCTCCGGCGCCTCCAGGGTCTTGTGGGCTACGGGGCCAAGCTGGGCAAGGAGGGCTTCGCCTACCTCGAGGCCGTGGGCGAACCCCTGGAGGTCCGCCTCGAGGAAGGGGATGCGCCCTTCACCCCCGTTCGTGCGGAAGCCTGGGGCGGGGCCATCCAGGGGGCTTACCCCCTCTACCGCTTCCGCTTTGGGGAGGCTGAAGACCCGGACCCCGCAAGCCCCGACCCCAGTCCGGTCATAGGGTACGAGGGGGCCTACTTTGTTCTCCCCCGTGGGCGGGGCCTGGCCAAAGGTTTTTCCTTGGAAGGGCGGTTTTTCGCTTGGGATCTGGTGGAGTTCCTATGGGCGAGGGCATCGGGAGGGTCTTCTTCCTAAAGGACGAGGTGGGCTTCCAGCCCCTTTCCAACCACCAGGGGCTCGTGGTCAAGCTCCTGGAGTCGTGGCGGGAAGGGGATGAGCCCCTGGCGCTTTCTCCAAAGACCAAGGAGCGCCTCCTCCTTGCGGCGCGGTACCACGACGACGGAAAGCGTTTTACCTTCCACATCGTTCCAGACGGGAAGGGCGGGCTCACCTATAGCTTCCGCGGGCACCGCTTCCGGGTGGCCCAGGCCGTCCAAGACCCCTACGCCCAGGCCCTTATCCGGGGTCACCATGATTACTCCACCCGCGAGGTGGTGAACCTGGCCGCGGACTTCCTCGAGGAGGGCTTGGGCCACCGCTTCCCCGAGGACCTTTTCCTCCTCATGATGGCCGACCAGTTGGAAGCGGAGCTTGCGGTGCGGTTGTGGCAGAGGCGGGCAGGGGAGGTCCGGCCCTTCGTGGAGTTTGACCTGTTACCCGACGGCGAAGGCGGATTCCTCTTGGACCCCTGGCCCTTCCGGGTGGACGAAGTCGCCCTGGACTTCCTGGTCTACTTCCACCCCTACCGGGGCGAGGAGGCCAAGGTCGTGGAGGGGTGGGGGCGGGCCTTGGTGGGCGCTTTGGAGGAGGGGAAGGTGCCCGAGGCCTTCCGAGAGGAAAAACGCCGGGTGCGCCTCAGGCCCTGGGCGGCCGGGGCGAGGAAAGCGGACGACCCCGAGGCCTTCTACGACCGGTTTGGCCTGAAGCCCACCCCCTTCCAAAGGGAGGTCTTCAAGGTAGCGGAGGGGGACCCCGCCCACCTCCTCCTCGCCCCCACGGGGACGGGGAAGACCGAGGCCGCAGCCTTCCCCGCCCTGGCCCGGGGGGAGCGGCTCGTCTTCGTCCTGCCCACACGGAGCCTCGTGGACGACCTGGAGGGGCGCTTTCGCTGCTATCTCAAAATCCTGGCCCAGGAGGAAGGGCGGCCTAAGGCCTTGGTGGTGGACACCGGCCACCGCCAGGCGCGCTTTCGCTTTAGCCCAGATGGCCAAGAGGAGGCCACCAAGGAGCGGCACCTCTACCACGCCGATGTCATCCTCACCACCTTGGACAAGCTCCTCTACCGCTACTTCGGCTACGCCGAGGGGGTCAAATCCTACACCTTTCCCCGGCGGATCCACGACCGGAGGACGCTTTTCGTCTTTGACGAGGTGCACCTTTACGAGGCCACCGCCTGGGTCAACTTCCGCCACCTGATCGCCTCCTTGTACAAGGCGGGCGTGCGCTTTCTGGTCATGAGCGCCACCATGCCCGGGACGTACCGGGAGGAGCTGCTCCTCGAGGGCACCCTGGAGCACCCTGCGGCCAAGCGGCCGAGCCGGGTGCTCCGCTACATGCCCCAGGGCAACCCCATGGAAATCATCCAAAGCCACCGGGGCAAGCGGGTTTTGGTGGTTCTGGAGGAGGTCAAGGAGGCGGCGGAGCTTTACAAGAGGCTCAAAGGGGAGGGGGTCTTCCTCTACCATGGCCGCCTGGCGGAGGGCCAAAGGAGAAGGGTCTTTGGGGAGGTCAAGCGCCGGGACAAGGCCCAGGAGCCTTACCTCTTGATCACCACTCCCGCCATAGAGGTGGGGGTGGACCTGGACGCAGAGGTTCTGGTCACGACCCTCTGCCCGCCGGAAAACCTTCTGCAACGCCTGGGAAGGGTGAACCGAAGGGGAGGGGGCCAAGGGGAGGCCTACGTGGTGGGGGAAACCTACCCCGACTACCTCGGAAGCCTGCCGGAGGGCTACTTGGAACTCCTAAAGGCGCTGGATGGGCAAGACCTGGCCCAAGGGGGGGAGGAGCGCCTTCGGCAGGCCATCCGCTACCCCAAGTACCTGGACCCCAGGGCGGAAACCTTCTTTGAGGCCCTGCAGGACTACGTCTACGGGCTGGACCTTACCCAAGAACCCCTCCACCGCAAGGGCTTCGTGGCCACCCGGGGTTGGACGCCCAGCGTGCGCCTCCGCCAAGGAGAGGACGAGGTGGAGGTTCCCATAGACCGGCTTGTCGGCAGGAAGGAGGAGCTCACTCCCGTCCGGGTTGTGGAGCGGCTTTTGACCGATGGAGAAACGGGCAACCGGCGCCGGGAAGAGGTTCCATTGCGCTCTGGGGAGCTTTACGGACGGGAGCTGGTGTTGAACTACCCCTACCCCTACGACCCAGAGCTGGGCTTCGTGGAGTTGCCCAAGGTGTTTCAGCGCCTTCGCCATCCCGACCCCCAACGGGTCCAGCTTCTCTACGCCCCGGAAAAGGACGCGGGCGAGGCGCCGGAAGGCGTTATGGACACCGATCAGGTAACGGGCGGGGGAAGACGGGTTCTCTGGTATCTGGGGGAGTCGGCCTGGGCGGAACCCGCCAAGAGCGGGGAGGTGGCCGAAGAGACCGAGGAAGAGGAAGAAGAGGGGGACTGATGCCTCAGGCCGTGGTCCTCGAGCTCGTGGGGGAAAAACCCCCCCTTTACCCCGCCCGCTATGCCCACGGCCTCTTCTTTGCCCTGCTTTCCCGGGTAAGCCCGGAGCTGGCCCAGAAGCTCCACGAGGCTCCGCGCAAGCCCTTCACCCTGGCGCCGCTTCCCAGGGCTGGCCCCGAAGGGGCCACCTTGAAGGGGACCCTGAGGCTCCGCCTTACCACCCTGGACGATGGCCTTTTTGCGCCCTTTCTGCGGGCCCTCCTGGAGGCCGCCCCGGATGGGCTTCCCCTGGGGGATAGTTCCTACCGGCTGGCGCGGGTCCTGGCTACCCGCGAGGGGCACCCCCTGGCCGGGGCCACCTCCTGGGAGGAACTCAAGGAGGCCCCCAAGCGGGAAAAGGCCACCTTTCGCTTCCTTACCCCCACGGTCTTCGCCACTTCTAAGCCGGGTGGGCGCACCCGCTACACTCCCTTGCCCGACCCCCGCCTCATCGCAGGCTCCCTCCTGGACAAGTGGCAGGCTCACAGCCCCTTTCCTTACAACCCAAAGGAAGAGGCCGCCTTGCGGGAGCTTTTTGAGCTGGACCTCGAGGTGGCAGGCTTCCGCAACCTGCGCTTCCACCGGGTACAGGCAGGAAAGGGCTTTTTCCCCGGTTTCACGGGTGAGGCGACCCTGAGGCTTTGGAGCCAGAGCCTCGAGGCCCAGGAGGCCCTGGGGCGCCTCCACGCCCTAGCCTTCTTCAGCGGCGTGGGGGCTAAGACCCCCTACGGCATGGGCCTGGCAGTCCCCCTCTAGCGAGCGCGAAGGCCACCTTATGCAAACCCCCTGTGCCAAACCGGGGGTTTTTGCTGTACAGAAGGCTGCTCTTTTGAATTGCATACTTGTTCTTTCCCCTCGTGCGCGTGCGCACTCG
>Ga0181561_10005666_pt1 | contig 10626 bp, 9 predicted proteins | sample 011ome_19_FD_133760 | JGI IMG/M metagenome (GOLD analysis project Ga0181561, IMG submission 133760) | Coastal salt marsh microbial communities from the Groves Creek Marsh, Skidaway Island, Georgia - 011510BT metaG (megahit assembly) | ecosystem: Environmental > Aquatic > Marine > Intertidal zone...
CCCAAACCGTCCGTATGGTTCGAGTGGACGCCGGGGGCGCACGCGAGGTACGGCCGCGTGTCGTTCCGCGTCGCCGTGCGGATGTTACTCCTGTGCGAGAAGCGCAGCCGGTCGCAGCCGCCGGACTTGACGCGACGGAAGGTGCGATGCCTTGGCGACAGCGACGACGGCAGCAGCAGCGAGTACTCGTCCTCGGAGAGCGAGAGCGAGTACGAGGATGAAAACGGCAACATGGTGAAGAAGGAGAAGGAACCGGGGACGGTGGACGAGGACAAGATGCCGCCGATATGGGACCAAGTCACGGAGAGAGTGCTGGGAGAGTTCGAAAAGATGACGCTGAAGATCGAGCCGATGACGGACGACCAGTGCTGGGAAGACGCGACCGCGCAGAAGGAGGAGAACGAGAGAGTCGCGGACGCGCTCGGGCGGGGGAAACGCGCCAAGCCGGACCCGACGGAGTCGCCGCCGGAGTCGCCGCCGCCGCCGGGCGGCGGGCAGCAGCGATCGAGGAAGTCGAAGCGGATCATCGCGAAAGTCAACCGCGGGGGGCAGATGCAGTCGTACAAGCACCTGAGCAGCGGGAGGCATCTGTACATGGGGACGAAGGAGGAGCGCGCGGAGAAGAGCGCGAAGAAGGGCCGCGGGAGGAAGAGTCTGATCGGCGGGATGACCGGCTCCGTCGCGGCGATGAGCACGCTCAAACCGGACGCGCCGTTGATCGAGGGCGCGAAGGTGACGCTCGTGAGGGATCCGAAGGAGATGTCGCTGATCCAGAGGCCGGGGTTGCATCAGCTCCCGGAGAATTGCATGGAGCGGATAATCTTTTTCCTCGCGCAGGCGGAGGGCAAAGAGGAGCTGCACGCGCAACGCGAGGCGCTCATGAAGTCGCTCGGGAAGTCGAAGTGACGCGACGCGACGGACGACGCGCCGCGCGTCGCGTCGCTTCACGACGGACGGACGACGCGAAGACGATAGCTAATCAGCCTAACCAACCCATACGACAATAGCCCTATCCTACTACTACTACGACTACCGTCGTTGTAATCAACGTCACCACGACGAGAAGACGACGAGCGTCGCGCCGCTCGCCCGAACCGCGCGCCGCCCTCGCCTCCGTTCCCACTCTCGACCATCCATCGCATCGCGCGCCGCTCGTCACAGCAGCCACAGCCACCCGCAGAACGCGCCGGTCGTGAGCCCGGACAACAAGAACAGCACCATCACCGTCCCGCACGCCTCCCGCCGCGACGCCTCCGCCGCCTCGGGCGCGGCCATCATCGCGACGGCGCCGACCCAGCCGTTCGTCCACCCCAACGCCATCACGAGCAAAACGCACGGGAGTTCGTTCGCGCTGAGCGCTTCGAACCCGCGCCGCGCGCTGACGCATACGAACGCGGGCACGAAGAGAACGCGCGTCAGCGCGAGCGTCAGGAGCGCGCGCGCGTCCCCGCCCGCGCGCGCGGCGAGAGCCGGCGCCAGCGCCGGCGCGGCTTTGCCGACGACGTCGAAGAGGTTGAAACACGCGATGAGGACGAGTGGGTACCACGACCCGAGTTTCGCGCTGCTGACGTCCTCGGCGAGCACGCCGGGGAAGATGCTCAGGGTGACCGCGTAGACGGCGTACACGGAGACAGCCTGCGGCCACGCGCGTCGAAGCACGTCGCGCGCTTCCCGGACGCCGACGCCGCGCGAGGAGCGTTTCCCGCCTGATCCGCCGCCGCCGACGCCGGACGACGACGACGGACCTCCCGGCGCGAGAGCTCGCCGCGTCTCGTCCGCCTCCTCGTCCGCCTCCTCCACGGTGACGTAGTCCCCGCCGCCGTCCTTTTCGCGTGTGTAGTACGCGTACATCTCCGTCCGCTCGAGGACGCCGTGCAGAGCGACGCACGCCAGCACCCACGCGGCGGCGACGCCGAAATACGCCCCCGCCGCAGTGCGCACGTTCGCTTCCCCGAACGCGGCCCGCGTCGTCAACCGCAGCGTCGCGATGACGAGGCCGCTGACGGAGGTCCCCGCCATGAGCGCCTGCGTGTGCGACGGCGGCATCGGCGCGACGACGCCGAACAGGGAGCCCTGCGCGAACGCGTCCGCGGCGCCGGTGAGCGCGACGGCGACGCACACGACCGCGAACGACGCGAACGCGGGCGCGAGGAGGCAGAGGAGGAAGACGACGAACCCGCCTCGAACTCTCGCGCGCTGCGACAGGCGGTGCCCGTGCTTCAGCACGACGAGGAGCGCGCAGACGTTCGGGAAGAAGTACAGCACCGGGAAGACGCGGTCGACGTGCCGTCCGGGGTACGTCATCTCGAAGTAATCTACCGCGGTGATCCACGCGTTCCACGGGAAGAGGATGCCCGCGCCGAGGGCGACGCAGGACCAGTACGCGACGTTCTTGTGGTCTTCGGGGGCGTCTTCGCGGCGCGAAGGGAGCGTCGGGTCGTACGCGTCGTACTCCATCCCGCCGCGCGGCGCCGAGGCGGGCGCGGAGGGGAGTGATGAAAACAACAACGCCACTGCCGGTCGCGTGCGTCGCGTCTGGTCGTCGCGTCAACGCGTCGGGCGATGAAACTCAGTTGAGCGCTTGCAGCCATCGCGGTGCCGCCGAGAGGGCGCGCTCAGATCGCGACCGCGCGACGCACGCCGCCCACTCACGCAACATGCCGTACCGTAACGTCAGCATGGCCTCGCACGCCGTGACCCAGGCGAAGCTCATGTGGCCGTTCATCGCCGGCTTCGGCGTCGTCGGCGCCGCGGTCACCTACGCGACGTTAGGGGTGACGAAGGAGGACATCAAGAAGTCCTCGTTCGCGAACCCGGGCGGGCAGCACCACTGAGCGTCCGATGGCGTCGCGCGCGGCGCGCGATCGAGCGGCGGGGTCGGCTCTGGGACGGACCGCGCGCGGCGGAGGCGAGCGCGGAGGGTGGGGCGAGGGCTCGCGGGCGAGGACGCGCGCGCGGATCCATCCCAGAGCGATTTTAGGGTTGGACACGGACGGGCTCTCTGGACGGACGGGCGACGGGGACGAACGGAGGAGGCAGCGATCGTCGCGGCCGCGGGCGCGCGACGTGTACTCTAAAGAAACATCGGCGGCGTGAAGCGCCGCCTTAGCACGTAGCGCCTTTGTGATGAACACGTCGTGAAGGTTTTCTGGAGACTCGCGCGTCCGTCGAGCGCGCCCTCGCCTCGCCATCGATCGTCGCGGTCCTCTTCGATCGATCCCCCGACTTCCCAAGCGACGCGGCGCGGGCGGGTGCTCGAATAAAATAGACCAGGCGCCAACGACAACTTCACAATCACCGTCGCGGACGACCATGCTTCGCAAGACCGCCTCCACGCTCTGGACCCGGTTCGTGCCGGCGGCCAGGCAGGCCTACCCGGCCGCGGCGTCCTCCATGAAAAGGGTGCGTCATCGCTCGCGCGCGATTGCGCGCGTTTCCGCGCGCGCGATGCGTCTCCGGTTTTTTTTTCTCATCGCGTCGCTGACCCTTTCCCGGCTCTCCATCCGTCCATCCGCAGCCCCGCTGGTTCTCCGCGACCACCGAGGACGGCGGCGAGGACGGCGGCGAGGACGTCGAGGAGTACGAAGACGATGAAGAGGAATGGGAATACGACGAGCACGCGGTACGTCGAACGCCGCGTCACCGTCATCGCGCGCGCCTCCGTCGCCCCTCCACCCGTCGTCGTCGTCGTCGCTCACGCGCTGTTCGTCTCTTTTTCCCCGCAGCCCCCGCTCAACCTGTTCGGCCTCCCCGCGCGGTACGCCTCCGCGGTGTACACCGCCGCGAGCAAGGAAGGCGTCTTGGAGAGAGTCCAGTCCGAGATCAAGACGGTGCGCGCCCTCGGAACTCCTCCGACGCCGCGTCGCGGCGCCAACTCCGGAGCGAGCGATCGACCTCGACGCGAGAGAAGCAAGCAAAACCTCGTCCGTCTCGATTTCGTCGTCTGGTCTGTCTCCCTTCTCCCCGCCCGCCTCCCTCCGCGCGTCTCTGACCCTCTCTTCTTGCCCCCCCCCTCTCTCCGTCCACGCGCAGCTCGTCGACGCGGCGAACATGGACGAGAAGTTTAGAAACTTCCTCTACGACCCGACGATGCCCAAGGCGAAGAAGATCGCCGGCATCACCGAGTTTTGCGACGGCGCCGGGTTCGACAAGATCACCAAGTCGTTCCTGTGCGTCACCGCGGAGAACGGGCGCCTGAAAGAGACATCGAAGATCCTCGGGTGCCTGGAAGAGTACTCTCTGAAAGCCGCGGGGCAGGTGAAGGCGACGGTCACGTCGGCGTTTCCGCTGAACGAAGATCAGTTGACCAGGCTGACGGGGTTGATCAAGAAGAAACTGGACGACCCGGAGGACGAGCTGACGGTGGAGACCAAGGTGGATTCGAAGCTCGTCGGCGGGTTCACGGTGGCGATGGGGGAGGATTTCTACGATCTCTCGCTCATGACGCGGCTGCGGCACATGGAGAACGAGCTCGCGAAGCCGCTTCGCTGATTCTGATTGATTCGACCGGCGCGCGCGCGCGACGGACAGACGCGGTCTGATGGAGGTCGATGTATAGTTTCGGACGACGCGAGAGCCCGCGGGGCGACAGTCGGACGAGACGGGAGGGAGAGAAGAGAACCCGCGAGGCGACGAGCGAGCGAGCGAGCGGGGTCTCGCGTGCTGTATAACGTAAAGATAGTGCCCACAGTAGGAGGCATTTCGATGGGAAACGAGCGCGGCGGGCGGCCGCGGGTAAACGATCGACGCTTCTCTCGCGTTTACGTTTACGTTTACGAACGACGACGGCGCGATGTCGTCGCACATGATAGACTACTGTATCTACGCGGGTCGCGCGCCGGCCCGCCTCTGCCTCCGAGCCCTCCCCACCTCCCAACTCACAGACACGCGCACCCGCTCCGCGCGCTGTCGACCAACCGATTCAGCCGCACCCTCCCGCCGCCGCCCGGGTCGTGCTCCGTCAGCAGCGACGGCGTGTCCAGCACTCGACTCACGAGCTCGTCGAACGCCTCCTTGACGTTGCGTCGGCTCTTCGCGCTCGTCTCGAGGAATAAGCACCCGTTGTCCTCCGCGAACGCCTCGCCCTCCTTCCTGCTCACCTCCCTCGCCTTCTCCTTGTCGATCTTGTTCCCGATGACGATCTTCACGCAGTCCTCCACGGTGGCGTACAGATCCACCTCCTTCGCCCAGATCTCGCTGACGTTCTCGAAGCTCTCTCGCTTCGTGATGTCGTACACGAACACGATCCCTTGCGCGCCGCGGTAGTACGAGCTCGTCAGCGTCCTGAACCGCTCCTGACCCGCGGTGTCCCACACCGTGAGTTTCAGTCGCTTCCCTCGCGCGTTCAGGTACTTCAGCTTGAAGTCCACGCCGATCGTAGGCGACTGGTCCTCGAAGACGTCGTCGGTGAATCGAACGAGGAGGCTGCTCTTTCCGACGCCGCTGTCGCCGACGAGGAGGAGCTTGATGACGTGGTCGTGCGGCTCGGGAGCCTCGCGCTCGACTCTGCCGTGCATGCCGCCGGCGGCGGACATCGCGGTACCCCGACCGCGTCCGCGCCGCTCCGCTGTGACCCGCGGAGGAGAAGTCAACTTCCATCTGACAGGATCAGTACTGGACTGGTAGACTGGTAGACTGGTAGACTGGACGACGCGACGTCATCGCGCGGAAGGGGCGTCACTCGCGATGGCGCCCGCGCGCCTGAGCGGGCTGGCGAAGCAGGTCCTGTCGCTGCACCGCTCGCTTCTCCGCGCCGCGCGATCGAAGGACGCGACCGCGCGAGCGGCCATCTCGCGGCAGATTAGGGACGACTTCGAGCGTCACGCGCGTCTGGACCCGTTGAAGGATGTTCTGCTCGTGGAGCACCTCATCCGCGCGGGTAACAAGAAGCTCGCGATGCTGCGCGACCCGAACGTCGTGGGCGCGCGATGAAGAGACCGAGGAAGGGACCGCGGGTGGAGGAGGGAAAGCGCGTTCGTAGCGCGCGTAGGCCTAGAGTTCGCATCGGGGTATAGACCCCGGGTGTAATAGACGCCGCGGCGACGGCACCGACGACCACCGATCGCGCGCTCGACGCGCCCGACACCGCGCCTGCCAGCTCAGTCGGCGCGGATCTCGCGTTATCTCGCGATATCATCTGATCGCGATCGTTCCGTCGCGGACGCGCGCACAGTCGCTCGCACGAGTCACGCGTCCGCGTTAACGTCATCATGCAGTCCATCACGTCCACGACCACGCTCTCCGCGCGCGTCCAGGCGCGTCTCGATCCGCGCGCGTCTCGCGTCGCCCGCGTCGCGCGACGCGGTCGTCTCCCGAAAACCGTTCCCTCCCGCCTCCGCCGACGACAGATCGCTCTCGTCTCCTCCCCGCGTCTCCGTTCGCAGGCGCCGACGCGCCCGAAGTCCGCGCGCTCCACCTCCGTCGTCCCGAACGCGACGCGCGACTCGAAGAAAGCCGCGGCGGAGGAGGAGGAGTCCTCGTTCTGGAAGAAGGTGTTCCTGAAGGACGGCCAGGAGGAGGTCTCGAGCGCCGATTACCAAAAGTTCCAGAAGGAGCTCAACGAGAAGAAGGCGGCGGCGAAGGCGCGCAACGCGGACAAGGGCAAGTTCGACGGCTGCGTCGTCATGTGATCGCGTCGTGTGGTGTGGTGTCGTGTCGTTTCGTTTTGATGACATGAACCGTCGCCGATGTTGAGACTCTCAACGTCGACGCGGCCGGCGTCGTTCTAACACGCCCGCGAACGTAAACGTACACCGTCGTCGATGTCGATTGATGAGACTCTCGACGTCGACGCGCGAGCGCCACCGATACGCCCACGGCGCGCGCGTCAGTCACCGCCTTCCCGCGAGAAACCGCCCGACGCCCCTCCACGCGTTCCCCACGGCTCTGAATCCCTCGACGCCCTTCTCTCGATCTCTCTCCTCGCGGCGTCGCCGCCGATCGCGCGCGCTCGACGACCGCCGCGACGGCGTCGCGGACGCGGCGTCGCCGTACTCGCGCTCGTACTCGCGCTCGTACTCGTACTCGACCCGCCCTCCGCCGCGTCGCGCGTTCGCCCTGTCCTCGCGCTCGCGCCGCGCGTCGCGATCCGCGAACCGACCCCCGTCCCCGCCCGGGGACCTCCGCGCGACCGGAGACGCGGTCGGCCGCGGCGACGACCTCGGCGACGGCTTCGCCGCCGCCGCCGACGCCGACGCGCGCGCGCGACGCGGCGTCGACGCGGCGGAGACGCTCTGCGGGCGCTCGACCCACGCGCGCGCGCGCTCGACCGCCTCCGCCGCGCGAGCCGCCGCGCGCGTCGAGGCGAGAATTTCCGCGCGCCGCGCCGCCGCCGCCGCGGACGCCGGGCTCCTCGGGCTCCCGGCCGCCGATCGCTCCTCCGTCGCGGGGACGCGCGCGCGGAGCGCGGGTCGTTCCCTCCGCGCCGGGCTCGTCGGCGTCGCTGCGCCCTCCCTCGCCGCGACCTCGAGCTCGAGGAGGTCGACGAGCCGCTCGCCAACCTCGGCGCTCATCGACGGCGGCGGCGACGGCGACGGCGACGATCGACGCGCGTCCTCGAACGCCCCGACCGTCTCCGCGGCGCGTCGAATCCGCGCGGCGTCGCTCGCGGAGACGAAACTCCGCGGCGTCGACGTCGGCGTCGACCACGCGCTGACGCTGGCGCTGGCGCCGCCGCGCCGCTGTTCTTTATCGAGGAGCGTCAGAAGCCTTTGTTCCACCTCCGGAGACATCGTCCGCGACCGCGTCGGCGACCGCGTCTTCGACGGCGGCGTCCACTTCCCTTCCCTCTCGAGCGCGCGCGCGAAAAAGTCCGTCGGCGCGCGCGCGTGCTCGTCGAATATCCGCCGCCGGCGTCGGATCGCCTCGATCGTCCCGGTCAGCGTGATGCTCAGCGCGTGCGTGTCGAGCCTGTGATGCGTGACGTCGGAGTGCGGCAGACCGAACTCGTCGATGTCGATCTCGTCGACGTCGCTCGCGACGGACCCGAGGGAGGCGTCGTCGTCGTCGTCGTCGCTGCTGCTGCTGACGCTGTCGACTGAGTCCGAGTCCGAGTCCGAGTCCGAGTCGTCGTCTATCGGGCGGCACGGGATCTCTCCGCTCGCGTCGAGGTCGAACGCCGCCTCCGCCATCGCGCGGACCTCGTTCGCGGCTCTCAGCGCCGCGTCCCGCGCCCTCGCCTCGTCTTCCGACCGCCTCTCCGCCGCCGCCGCGGCGTCCCTCGCGCGCTCTTTCTCCATCGCGTCTTCGTGCGCGCGGCGTTCTCTCTCCGCCTTCTCCGCCGCTTCCGCGCGCGCGACCCGCTCCGCCCTCGCCGCGGCCTCCGCGGCCTCGCGCGCCGCCGTCTCCGCGGCGGCGGCGGCGTCCGCGGCGAGCTTCGCCTCGATCGCGCGCTTCGCCGCCGCCTCCTTTTCTCTCTCGTCCTCCTCCGCGGCGGCGGAGGCGGCGGCGGCGGCGGCGGCGCTCTCCGCGTCCCGCGCCCGTCGCTCCGCCGCCGCGCGCGCGTGCGACTCCGCCGTCGCCGCCACCTCCGCGAATTCGCGCGCGCGCGCGTCCTCCTCCGCCGCGCGGACGCGCTCCTCGCGCGCGCGCGTCTCCGCGTCCCTCGCGAGCGTCAACGCGTCCTCCGCCGCCTCCGCCGCGCGCTCAGCCTCCGCCGCCGCCGCGCGCGCGTCGACGTCCGCGGCCGCGGCGTCCTCCGCCTCGGACGCCGCGACGACCGCGGCCTCCGCGGCGGCCGCGGCGGCGTTCGCGCGCTCCACCTCGCGCGCCATCGCGACGATTCTCGCCTCGGCGGTCTCCGCGAGGCGACGCTTCTCCTCCGCGCGTTGGCGCGCTTTCTCCTCCGCGCGCGCCGCGGCTTCGCGCTCCAAACGCGCGACGTCGTCCGCGGCTTTCGCCTCAGCGGCGAGCGCGGCAGCCTCCGCGGCGACGCGGCGCGCTTCGATTCGCCTGAGCTCCTCCTCCGCGGCGTCTCGCCGCGCTTTCTCCTCCGCTTTCGCGCGCGTGACCGCCTCCTCGTGCGCGCGCATTTCCGCCACCGCTTTCCTCTCCGCGTCCGCGCGCGCCGCCGCCTCCGCGGCGGCTTTCTCCATCGACGCCGCGTGCGCGGCGGCTTCCGCGGCCGCGGCGGCTTCCGCGGCCGCGGCGGCCTCCGCGGCGACGCGGCGGGCCTCGTCCCTGAGCGCCTCTTCCGCGGACGCGTCGCGCTCCGCGGCGGCCGCCTCGCGCGTCGCCTCCTCCAACGCGGTCTCGAACGCCTCCGCGTCGTGCTTCGCCCTCGCGGCGGCCTCCGCTTTCGCGACCGCGTCGTGGTGCGCCTCGACCTCCGCTCGCGCGGCCGCGACGGCTTCCTCGTGCGCGAGCGCTTCCGCGACCGACGCGGCTTCTCTCTCCGCGGCGACGATTTCTTCGAATTGTCTCGCGCGGTTCGATCGTCGCGCGGCGGCGTCCTCGACGACCCTCTTCGTCGCGCTGAGCCACTGCGTCGCGTTTTTGACGTGGTCCGCGGCGATGTGCTCCACCTCCAGCGCCTCCGCGCGCGAATGCGCTTCCTCCTCCTCTTTCGCCCTGCGCGCAGCCTCGAGACGCGCGGTCGCCTCTCCGTCCTCGCTTCTCCTCGCCGCGACGTTCCGGGACGCGCTCACCCACCGCGCGGTGTTCTTGTTCGCCTTGGCGAACGCGAGCGCGAGCGCGGCTTTCATCTTCCTCGCGGCGGCCATCTCCGCGTGCGCTCGCGCTTCCATCTTCTCCGCGTCCGCGGCCGCGGAGGCGGCGCGCGCGCGCGCCTCGGCGGACGCGGTGGAATCGTTCGCGATCGCGCGCGCTTCCATCCTCGCCTCCGCGGCGGCCTCGACCTTGACGACGGACTCGCGTATCGCCGCGTCCGCGGCGGCTTCGACGTCGGTCGCCACCTTCTGCGCGTACGCGGACTCCGCGTCGTCGTCGCCGTCCCCGCTCGTTCGCGCGGAGTCGACGGCGACGTCGCTCGGGCTCGCGAATCGTTCCGACGAGAGCGGTGCCGACGCCGCGAAAACATTCTCGCGACGAGATCCGTCGGAGGGCGCGTCGGGCGACGCGCCGCTCGTGCTCGGGGCGTCGTCGCTCTTCCCGCTCTCGACGACCTCGTCCTTAGGCGCCTTCGCCGCCTTCTCCGGGTCTGGCTTGGAGGCGCAGCACCCCATCGCGTCCGCCGCCGCACGCCGAGCGCGCGCTCCGGAAGGAATGCAGAGAGGGCGGCCTTTTCTGCAGCTTTTCAGATGCGCTCTTCTGCCAGCAAAATTCCGACGGGGCGGGGTGAGGTCTATACGAACGTTTTTCACCCACACCTCGGTTTCAATATTTGATCGCTTTACCTTTCAACTGACCGATGAACATAGACTATTGAACGCACCCGAGGTCTGTTGAGAACACCGACTCGACGACGTGAAGTTTTGTGGAGTTGTCGTGGCTTTTCGTGGCCTCTCACTTCCTCTCGCGCGCCGCCACGCCGCGCCTCGCACGACGATCATGCCACCCGGACGTCCGGGCAAACCGTTCCTCGAGTGGTGCGCGGAGAACGGGGAGCGCGGCGAGAGGCTCGCCAACGAGTTCCGCGAGGAGCTGCCGACGGAGCTGACGAAAGCGTCG
>Ga0181561_10005669_pt1 | contig 10625 bp, 4 predicted proteins | sample 011ome_19_FD_133760 | JGI IMG/M metagenome (GOLD analysis project Ga0181561, IMG submission 133760) | Coastal salt marsh microbial communities from the Groves Creek Marsh, Skidaway Island, Georgia - 011510BT metaG (megahit assembly) | ecosystem: Environmental > Aquatic > Marine > Intertidal zone...
CCCTCGGGGCCCTTTTCGAGACGCCGGCGCGTCTTCTCGTCGTCGCGTTCGTCTCCTTTCGGCGTACCGTTCTCTGACTCCTCTTCTTCCTCGTCCGCGACGAACAGCATCGAGAACGCGCCGCGTTTCCACTTGGGAAGCATGTTTTTGGGCTCGCCCATCTCGTTCCGCTCCTCATCCGCGCCGCGCAAAGTGCCGTCCACGCGCACGCTCCCGCCGCGTTTGGCGATGTCGTAGGTGTCCGACGGCGCGTACGCGCGGAGCACGGGCCCGAACACCGCGCTCCCGAACGCCCAGCGCATCTGCATGGTCATGTCCGGGACGTCGCGCAGAGCCGTGACCAGCTTCGCGGTTTCGCGCTTCGAATTTCTCAATTCGCGTTCCGCGGACTTCGCCACCAAAAAACGTACCAGCTTCGCGTCGCGCGCGTTTATCGCCTCCTGCGTCAGCGTCCACCCGCTCGCCGAGCGCGCGTCCACCGGGAAATCGCACGCGGCGTCGTCCAGGAGCAGAGCCAGCGCGCGCGCGTCGCCGCGGAGCACGGCGACGTGCGCGGCGGTGTTGCCGCACGCGTCCAGTGCGATGAGGGGCGAACGAACGCCATCGGAGCCATCGGAGGTTCGGAGGTCATCGGAGGTTCGGAAATCCGCCGTTGCGTTTTTCTCCTCCGTCCGCGTCGCGGCGAAGATTTCGGCGCGGAGCGCGTCCAAGTCGCCGTAAAACGCCGCCGCGTGCAGCGGGAATTTCCGCGCGTCGGGATCGGCCGCCAGCGCCGCCGCGCCGCGCCGCGACCGAGGGCCGAGCGCGCCGGTGGCGCGGTGCCGCGGGCGCGAGCCGCCGGCGGCGCTCACGGGGCGCGGCGTCTCGGTCTTCTCGGTCTTCTCGGTCGTCTCGGCGCTGGACGGCGTTCGCGGCGCGAATCCGCGCGTACTCGAGAGCGGCGTTTCTTTTTCTTCAGGAAATCCCGCGCCGACGACTCGCGCGCGTCGACGCTCGTCGTCGACGCTCGTCTCCGGACCGCGCGCGCGAGTCGTCGGCGGATCCGCTCGCGTCGTCCGTCTGTCGTCCGTCGCGGCGTCCGCCGGAACCGCGGCGTCCGCCTTCTCGGCGCGCGCCTCGAACTGTCTCCGCAGCGCGGCGACGCGCCCGGGCGAAGTCTCCGCCGCGACCGCGGCGGAATCCGTCGTTTCCTCCGTCGGCGGCGTCGTTTCCCCGCCGCCAGGCGTCGTTGTCGTTTCCTCGCGGATTCCTCGTGGATTCGAGACCCGCGCATCCACCGGCTCATCAGGCTTCTTTTCGCCTTTTGCGACTTTTTCGATCGTCGCGCCGGAAGGGGGGGAAGGTAAAGCCTTTTTCCGTTTCGGGTTGGCCGGGAGCGCGATTCCGGGAACCGCGTCGCGCCACGCGCGCTCCGCGTCTTCGCCGGTATTCGTATGTCGCGCGCGCCACCCCCGGCTATTCCTCGCGAGCGTTCCGTTCGAGCCTTCCGCCGACTCGGTCCATGCGCTCGGGGCGCGCTCGCGGCGCTGGATGCGCACCTCCACCGGCTCGACCCTTTCGCTTGTCGAGCGGCATGCGCCCGAATTCGAATTCGATGGGTCTGAAAAGGGAAACGCGGCGAATTCGTCGCCGACCGAGACGCCGTTCGATCCGCCGCGGCGCGCGCGGCCCGGGGACCGATCCCGCGCGATTTCGCGCTCATGGGCGACCGCGAAATCGCCGCTGAAGGTTCCTGCAGGATGCGCGTTTTCGCAAGCAGACGCGCCGCCGCCCCCGCCCCCGCCCCGGCGGACACTCGCGAGTACATCGCCGAGTCGCGCGTTCGGCGTCGTCCGCGACTCGGTTCCCGCCGCGGCGGCGAAACGCGGCGACGTTTTTTGTGAAATCTTCGCGCCGCTCGCGCTCGGCTCTCGCCCCTTCCGCTCTCGCCGCGACTCGGCGATGAGCACCTCGCGGTCGCTCGGCGCGACGTCCACGGCGGCGAGCGCGGCGGCGTCGAACCGCGCGCGCGCCTCGGACTCGAGCACCTCAGCCTCGAGCCGGCGCAGTCTCCGTTCCCGCGCCTCGCGACGCCGCGCCTCCTCGGCGTCGTCGTCGGACGAGAAGCCGTCGTCGGCGGCGATTCGGGGCGCGACGCGGCGCCGCGCGGCTCTTCGTGCGCGCGCGGCGCCCGTGTCCTCCTCCCACGCGTCGAGGGCTCGAACACGCGCGGGGTCCTCGTCGCTCGAGCTCCCCGAGGACCGGACTTCATCGTCAGACGCGCCCCTCGAGCGGTGACCGCGAGCGGGTTCCGCCGACGCGTCGTTCGAAGAAGGACGAAAGGGCGTCCTTTCGGCGTTCGAGTCCTTCGTCGAGTCATTCGGCGCCAGAAGCATCGCCTCGCGATCCGAGGGGGGCGCCGGCGCGCCTGTGTCCCGCGGTGCGCGGGGAAACTGGTCCGCGGTTAAACAAACGTCGTCGTCGTCGTCCCCGGTGGCCGCGCCTCTGAGCACAGCCTCCGCCGCCGCGCGGGCCATGGCGTCGCGGACGATCTCCGCCGACGGTGAGGCGCCGCGAGCGACATCGGCGACGCTCGCGTCCGCGTAGGTGTCCGCGGCGCGTTCCAGGTCCGCCTCGGCGATGCGGTCCGCGACGGCTGTTTTGACTGACGCGACCGCGAACGCGCCGGGCGGGCCTCGATACGCGTCCTCGCCGAAGTACCCCTCGTCGAGCAGGAAGCCGTCCACGCACTCGTGGAAATCGTCATCCGCGAACGCCTGTGGTTGGTCGGGCGTGCACGCGTCGTCGTCGTCAGGCGCCCGCCCCCCGCGCGCCTCGTCCTCCGAGTCGTCCAGATCGAAGCTCGCGGCGGATTGGAAGTCGCTGTCGCTGTCGTCGTCCCAGGGCTCGCGCTTCGCGGCCATCGTCGCTGAAATGGGCAGGCGCCCTCGCCGGGCGGACGCGCGTCGGAGCGACCGACTCGCGGGTGCGTGCGTGGAAAGAAAAGCCGAGGGGAGACCGACAGGCGCGCGTCCGAGTCCTCGCGTCGTCTACTGTCGTGCCCCGGGTGCTGCCGCGTGCGGGGCTCGTCTATCGCATGGTCGGCGTCGCGTCCTGCGCTCGGGGCCGACCGTGCCGAGCCACGGTGGAGTGCGGGGAAGAGCGCCGAGGCCGCGGCCTAATAAATCGCGTCGGTCCTCATTTGTGACAACGACGGCGACCGGCGAGGCACGAGTTTCACTCTCCGTGTCAGTTTCGCGGGCTCGGCGTGCAGTCTTTCCGATGAGGGCGATCGCGCGTCCCCACACTGCCGCGCACACGCCTCGCTATGCTTCGTCGCGCGGCGCGGTCCCTCGGGACCCTCGGGGTGTCCGCGTCCTCTCGCCCGCCCTCTTGGCTCGGCGCCGCGCCCCCCTCCCGCGCGTTCCGCGCCTCTCCTCGAGACGAGGATGCCGGAAAAGAAAACGACACGTCCAAGAAGAGCACGGGCGCGCACCAGGATGCATCTTCCGATCGCGTCGGCCAGGGCATGCGCGGCGACGGCACGGCGCCTCGGTTCTACACGCACGTCGGGATCGAGCGATTGTCGGACGGGAGCGGCGACTGGGGCGTGACCCTGGACGGGAGGGCTCTGAAGACCCCGCGACGCGTCCCGCTGGCGGTGCCCTCCAAGTCGCTCGCGCTTGCCATCGCCGCGGAGTGGCACTGGCAGAGCGGGCGCTCGGTGCGCCCGTTCACCATGCCGCTGATGGGCCTCGTCGCGACCGCCATCGACCAGATGTCACAGCCCGAGGTGCGCGCGTTCCACGTCCGCAAGCTCCTCGAGTTCTTCCCCTCGGACGCCGTGCTCTGCCGCCACGAGCCCGGCCCGGTGGCGGACCGCCAGGCCGAGGCGCATTCCAAAATCATGAGCTGGGCGCGGCGCGAGCTGGGCGGCGACCTCGAGGTCTCGACGAGCATCTTCGGCGCGGACCCGCCCGAGGCTGTGTTAAAAAACGCGGAGAAGCGTCTGAACGGCATGGACGCGTTCGAGTTGACCGCGACGTTCAACGCCGCGGCGTCGGCGAAGAGCCTGCTCATCGGGATGGCGCTCATACGCGGCGCGATTAATCTCGAGAGCGCGATTCGCGCGGCGCGCGCGGAGGAGGACGCGTCCATCGAGGAGTGGGGGCTGGTCGAGGGGGGGCACGACGTGGACCAGGCGGACATAACTGTGCGCCTCGCCGCGCCCAGGGCCATGATGAGCATGCTCAGAGCGGGGTGATACGAGCGTCGGAGCGTCGGAGCGTTTTTTTTTGGTCACACAACATTCGTTTCGTCACGCGACGCGTCGTCTCGTTCGGACCTCGCGTTTTTTTGTACGCGTTCATTCCGTCCTACGCCGCTTCGCCGCGAGGTTCGCCCGGTGCCGCTTTCCGTTCTCGTGCGTGATCCTCGCTTTGTCACCATACCCGTATGTGCATTCGCACAGGTCGCACCTCCCGTTCGCGGTGAACATACCGTCCGGGGTGGGGAGGTTCTTCCTCTTCTTGGGCGCTTGCGCCGCCGGACGAGGAGGCCGGACAGCGGCCGGACGAGGCGCCGGACGAGGCGCCGGACGAGGAAAACGGAACGCCCCGTCGGTTTGCGACCCCTCCTCTTTCGCGGCTCTGTACGCCCTCAGACCCTCCGCGGACACCGCGAATCCATACACCCGCATGCTCTTGCGCTTCAACCCGAGCGCGGCGATCTTCTCCGCGGACAGCATCTTGGGCCGCGCGGAGCAGCCCGGCCAGCTGGACACGTACGCCTCGAGGCCGGAGCCGGCGTCCTTGGTGAGGTGGAACTCGATGCGGTCCCACTCGAACGAGTCGTCGGCGTAGGTGGCATGGACGGGGACGTACTTGGAGTCCAGGCCGAACTTGAACCTGTCCTGGGAGGTGGGGATGTAAGGCACGGCGCCGTCGTCCTCGCCGCGGTTGAAGAGGAGCGCGTGTCCGTCCGAGCGAACGTCGCCCACTATTTTCGCGTAGCGGTCGCGGTACGTCTCGGCGGGATCACCGTTCCTCCCCTTGTTCCACTTATACGTCTCGGTGAACGTCGCGTGCTCGGGAATGAGCTCGAAGATGGTCGGAGGATCGACGACGGTGGTGATGTACTCGTCGAAGATCTCTTTGGCGCGCTTGAGCGCGGTAGCGGCGGAGGCGGACAAGGTCTGCTCGTTATGGGCGAACGAACCCTGGAGGGGTTTCAAGAGACGAGCGGGCGCGCCCCGCTGCGCGCCGAGCTCGAGGCGCCAGTATCCCACAGGGATCGGATCTAAGTCAGCGGACCAGTAGTTCCAGTCGTTCCAGGGGCCGCCGCTTTTTCGCGAACCCCAGCCGGGGGTCCCGCGCCGCCTCGGGCGGCCGTAGTCGCCAGAGGCGGCTAAGACCAACCGACGCTCTTCGTCTTCGTCGTCCCCCTCGCTGTGCGAACCGTAGCTGTCCGAGGAGTACCGCTCGTCGAATTCGCGTAATAAGCCCCGCATGTGGTATCCGCCGCGCTTAGGTATAGCTACGCGCGTAGGTCGTGTGGCGAGTTCGGGCAAGCGCGAGTGGTGGTGGGTTGGTGCGCGTGTGGCGCGTCCGGGCGAGTCGTTGTGGCTCGAGTCCCTCAACTGACGCGAAAAAATCTGGACAACGATTCGTGATTTTCACTCGAGGTTCATGATGAAAACGACGAAAAGGTAGTCGTCGTCGTCCTCGCACACCGCCGGACGCGCGTTGGCGCGCGCGATGTCCGACGTCGCGGCGTCGGCGAAGCCCGGGGACGATGCATTCGTGGAGGGCTTCGACCTGTCGGACGACGCCGTGCTGCTGCGGCTGGTGGAGTCCGTCCGGACCCTCGCCGCGGACCCGGAAACGTACGAGAAGCAATCGCGGTTCCGACCGCTCCGGCGCGCGCTCGAGCCTCTGATGGAGCGTTACGCCACGAGGCAGGGCGAGATCCTCGAGCGCGCGCGTAAGCGACAGCTGCGCAAGGAGGCCCAGTCGCGCGCGTCCAAGCAGGCGCACCAGGACAAGCTCCACCGCGACAACACGCGTCTCCGTTTCGGGCGCATCGAGAACCTCGCGGCGCTGACGGAGGACGGCGGCGGCGGCGGTGCGGTCGCCACCCTCGACGCGGTCGCTGGTCTTCTCGCGGACGGCGTCGACGGCGCCGCCGGGGGTCGGGGTTTGGCGTACCTCACGCAGGTGCCCGACGGCGCGGTCAAGGACGAGGCGGGGAGGTCGGCGCCGACGCGTGGTCTCCTCGGGACGACCACGACCGAGGATGGCGAGGCGACGAGCGTGTCCGTGAAAAAAAACGAACGCGGAAGAAACGGCGGCGGCGGCGGCGCCGTTTCCGCCGCGGCGACGAGCGCGGAGAACGACACCGACGCGGCGACGTCCAGCTCTGCGAGTGGTGACTTCGTCGCGAACGACCACGGCCGCGCGACCAATACCCTGCACACGTCGCGGCAGTGCTACACGTGCAAAGCTCGGTTCTCGAAGCTGCACCACTTCTACGCGCAGTTTTGCGAGTCGTGCGCGGCGGTGAACTGGAAGATGCGCGGTTTGTCCGCGGACTTGACCGGCAAGGTGGCGCTCCTGACCGGCGCCAGGGTCAAGATCGGCTTCGAAATAGGGCTCAAGCTGCTCAGAGCCGGCGCGACGCTGCTGGCCACCACGCGCTTCCCCGCGGACGCGCACAGGCGGTACGCGGCGGAGGCGGACTTCGAGGTTTGGAAAGGAAGGCTTCACGTGCACGCCGTGGACTTGCGCGACGCGCGGGGTCTCGAGCACTTCTGCGCGATGCTCGACGAGACGCTGCCGAGGCTGGACATCATCGTCAACAACGCGTGCCAGACCGTGCGCAGGCCGGTGAGCTACTACGCGCACCTGCTGCCCGCGGAAAGGAAGCTGGACGCGCTCGTGTCGGCGTCGGCGGAGCGTTTGAAAGACGGCGCAAAAGACGGAAAAGACGGAAAAGACGCTTCGCTCGCCGTCCCCCCCGCGCTCGCGGGGCACGCCGAGCGCGTGTCGCGCGAACGCGCGCGTGTCGCGCGTTCGCCCACGCAGCCGCGGGCGTCATCCATCGACGCGTCCATCGCGGCGGACGAGACGTCCGTTGAAACGTCCGTTGAGACCGAAGGGACCGACGGGAAGACGCGTCGCGTCGGTCGGCGGGTATCGGACGTGTCGGACGACGACGACGCGTTTTTCCCCACCCCCGCGCAGCTGTCGCAGCTGAAGCTCGTCGCCGAGGACGACGTCTCGTTACCCGCGCTCGGCGCTTTGGACGTGAACGGGCAGCAGATCGATTTGCGATCGAACAACAGCTGGCGTCTGAAGCTCGAGGAAGTGCCTCTGTCCGAGCTGGCGGAGGTGATGGCCATCAACGCGATCGCGCCGTTCGTGCTCAACGCGCGGCTGACGCCTTTATTAGCGCGGAGCGCGGCGCTCGGCGAAGGAACGAGCGGAACGAACGAGAAACGCGCCGCGTTCATCGTGAACGTGAGCGCGATGGAGGGCAAGTTCTACCGGCACAAGACCCCCAACCACCCACACACCAACATGGCGAAAGCCGCGCTGAACATGATGACGAGAACCAGCGCCGCCGAGCTCGCGGAGTCGAAGCGCGTCTTCATGACCGCCGTGGACACCGGCTGGATCAACGACGAGAACCCGCGGCCAATCGCCGCGCGCATCGCGAAGGCGCACGATTTCCAGACCCCCATCGACGAGGTGGATGCCGCCGCGAGGGTTTTGCACCCGGTGTTCCACGGGTACGGACCAGGCGTCGAGCCGCTGCGAGGCGTGTTTCTGAAGGACTACGTCGCCACCGAGTGGTGATCGGAGGCGGACCCGCCGCGGGAGCGACGTACGGTGCCGTTTTATTAAGTACACATCTTCACGCATCGAACGATCGATGACGCGAAGGTACGTAGTTACGCGAGATACGCGTCGTCAGAAAGTACCAGCTAAATGAGAAGCGAAGCGCGTCGTTCGTATCGTCATAAAACAACGCGCCTTACATATATCAGATACGATACGCCTCGGGGTTCGATTTCAGTCCCTCCCCCCGAACGCGTCTCGGGCGGCGTCGTCCGCCTCGTCGTCGAAGCCCTCCTCCTCGAGGAACTCCCCGAGCGCGTCCTCGTCCTCCTCGTCGACGCTCTCCTCCGCCAGCTCCATCGCCGCCGCGTCCTCGGGCTCCAGACCAAGCATCTGCGGCAGGCCCTGCACGATGAAGTCCGGCACGGGGGGCGCGTCCTCATCCCCCGCGCGCGCCGCCTCGATGGCGTCGTCCACGTCGTCCAGCGTGCTCACGCCGCTGAGCGCCAGGACGGTGACGCCCGCGCCGCCCGCCTTGCCGAACGCCACGTCGGTGTCCAGCCGGTCGCCCACCACCAGCGTGCGGCTCATGTCCACGTGGTTGCCCTTGAGCAGCTCCAGCAGGAACGCGCTCGGCTTCCCCGCGTACATCTCGGGCGACACCCCGGACGCGGTCTCCACCGCCGCCACCACCGCGCCCGCGCCGGGCATCATGCCCGGCCCGAGCGCGTCGGCGGCGTCTGGGTTGGTGGCGACGAACGTCGCGCCCCGCTGGATCGCCAGCGACGCGTACGCCAGCTTGGCGTACGTGAACGCGACATCCTGCCCCACGATCACCGCGCCGACGTCGTCGTCCAGGACGAGCTCCTCCCAGTCCTGCTCCGTGCACGCCACGGCGTTGAACACGCCGGGGTCCACCTCGATCTGCATGTCGTTGAGCTCGTCGACGACGCCGCGGCCGCCAACCACAAACGCCTTCTTGTCGAACTTGCGCGTCTTCAGGTACGCCGCCGCCGCGAACGCCGCGGAGAAGATCTCCTCCTTCTCCACCGTGATGCCGAGCTGCTCGAACTTGTACACGTACTGCGCGCGGCTCTTGTTGCTGTTGTTGGTGACGAACACGAGCCTCTTGCCTTGCTCGCGAAGCAGCGCGATCGACTCGCGAGCGCCGGGCAACAGCGTGTCGCCCTGCCAGATGACCCCGTCGCAGTCCATCACGATGCAGTCCACGTCCGTCGCGATGCGGGAAAGCAGGCCTTCGCCGTCGTCCAGAAGCAGCGCGTCCGCGTTCGCGGGGAGCGCGCGGGCGGGGGACAGGCGACCCGTCGCGGCGCGGCGACGAATACCTAATTCGTGCGCTTTCGCCGCCGACTTGGCGCCGGGCGACGCGCAGCGGTGCGCCCGCCCGAGGCGCGGGGGCGCGGTCGAGGCGACGGCCGCCGCCATCGTCCAAATATGCGTGGAGAAAGGACGCGTGTGCCGGCAGAGCGTGTGCGGCCGACGAGGCGCGCGAGGGGCTGTGAGGGGAGCGAGGGATCAATCGAGGAGCGCCCGCCGAAGCCGCCGCCCGCCGCCGAAACGAACGCCGAAACCGCCACGTGCCTCGCGCCAATGAAGCGAATCGTCGCTTCGCGAAAAAGACACGCACTCAGACTACTTCACACTATTTCTCACCGCGCGCGCCAACCTCCTGATTCCCTCTTCTATGTCCTCTTCGTCCAGGTACGCGAAGCACACGCGAACGCACCGCCCGCACGCGGCGACCGCTTCGGCGTCTGCTTCGCCCGCCACGCACCTCCCCCCCCCCAGCGTCGCGACTTTTTCTTTTTTCGATTCGAGCGCGAACGCGTCGACGTCGCACCGTTCGGGGAGCTCGATCCACGCGAAGTACCCGCCGGAGGGCACGCTTCGCATGCGCCACCCCGTCGCCGCGGTCTCTTTCGAAACCGCCTCCGCCAAAACCGCCGCCGCCGACGCGTACCGCGCCCGCAGCGCCGCCAGCCACGTTTTCTGGTCGCCGGATGCGACGACGGACGTCGCGACGGCGGCGGCGAGCGGCGACACGCAGCCCCCGCTGGAGAGGTACCCGCGGTCTGCGAGCGTGCGAATCACACGTGGGCTCGCCTCGATCCAACCGAGGCGCACGCCCGGTGCCAGTATCTTGCTGAAAGACCCGAGCGACACGACGCGCGAATCGTCCGAATCGTCGTCGTCGGTTCCCGGAAGCGTCTCTCGGTCCTCTTTTCTCGGTCCCGGCGCCGCGTACGGATCGTCGCTCTCGTCAGACGTCGTTCCCGTTCCGTCATCCCGGGAATCCCGGGAAGAGGCTTCTTCCCGCGACAGCGTCTCCTGCATCTCCTGCATCTCCCGCTCCACCTCCCTGAACCGCGGCGGCGGCGCGCGCTCGCCCTTCCCCCAGGAGAGCAGGTGGTACACCTCGTCGGCGACGACGTAGAAGTCGCGCGTCCGCGCCAAACGAATCAACTTTTTCCGTTTCTCGGCGCGCATCGTCGACGACCGCGGGTTTCCGTGCGTCGGCACGACGTACACCAGCCGCGGCCGCAGGCCGTTTTCGAGCCGTCGCTCGAGCGCGTCCACGTCGAACGACGCGTCGTCGGTTTCATCGGTCATATCGGTTTCATCGGTCACATCGGTCATATCGGTTTTATCGGTCATCATATCGGTGTCGCCATTCATCAGCCCCGCGCCGGCGACGCCGACGACGCGGAGCCCGCGATCGGCGAACACGTCGGCGGCGAGGAAGTAGCTCGGGGTCTCGACGACGACGACGTCGCCCGGTTTCGTCAG
>Ga0181561_10005683_pt1 | contig 10604 bp, 6 predicted proteins | sample 011ome_19_FD_133760 | JGI IMG/M metagenome (GOLD analysis project Ga0181561, IMG submission 133760) | Coastal salt marsh microbial communities from the Groves Creek Marsh, Skidaway Island, Georgia - 011510BT metaG (megahit assembly) | ecosystem: Environmental > Aquatic > Marine > Intertidal zone...
AGAGCGGCGAAAAACGGAGCGTTTCTCGCCGCGCAGCTCGCGCTGGCAAACGCGCTGTTCTTCCCGCCCGTCGCGCGCAACAGCCTGGACGCGCGCGTCGTGGCGGACGCGCGCAAAACGTTGGAAACGTTGGGGTTGGGGTTCGTTCCGACGCGTCCGTAGCGACGGCGATTCCCCGAACGCCGGCGGCGTTCGGGGAATCGTATCGTCGTACTACATAATACGGTACGCGTATCGTTCGTTTTCGTTCGTTCAACTATCGTTCGTCGTCTCACCAGCGCTCGGCGGCGTTCGCCACGCGTTCTCCCTGGCCGAGGTACTTCTTCCCGTGCCTCGCCGCGAAGGCGTCGTCCACGCGCAGGTGGTACGCCTCGCTCGTCGGCCTGAACCGCTTGTTTCGCAGGTACGGCCCTTTCGCCCACGGGCGCGACGCGCCGGTCCGCCGGTTCGCAACCCAGGCGGCGTACACCGTGCGGTACCCGAGGCTGAACAGCAGCACGTACGCGAGGACGAGCAGCGAGCACGCCAGGTCGACGGCGTCCGCCTTTTCGTCGTCGAACGCGCACGCTTCGTCGGACGCTTCGTCGACGTCTTCCAGTCGGCGCGCGCAGCCGCGCGGCGGCCGCGCGCGGTGGTAGGCCACCACGTTCCCGATCAGGATGAGCATCAGCACCGCGCTGACGCTCTCGCTCACGTCGTCGAGCACGGTCTTGAACGGCAGGCGCGGGATGTGCCCCGCGGTGGTCCACTGCACGGCGTAGATGGACAGGAAAAGCACCGCGCAGAGCCCGACGCGGTCCGCCAGGTGGCTCGGCTCGATTGCGTACGCGCAGAATCCGAACGCCGCGATGGTGTACATGGGCTTGATGGAGTTCACGACGTAGAACGAGTGCGACCGGCGTATGTGCAGCGAGAGGAGCAGCCCGCACAGCAGGTCGCCTTCCTCCCACCCGTTGTTCCGCAGGAACGGCGGTGGCGCGTGCGTCTCCGTCGCCAGAGACACGCCGCTGAGCTGGTAATCGTTGCTGTGCCGGTCCAGGCCGTCCAGGTCAAACTGCTGATACTCCGAGTGCGGCGCGTAATCCAGGAGTTGCATCTGCGGCCGACGCAGCGACAGAGCGACCTGCTTGTCCGCCCACTCCGGACGCGTCCTCTTGAACATCAAAACGGACACGTCCACGCGGGTGCTGTCGAACGGGAACGACCGGAACCGGTCGATGTCGCCGGAGATGTCGAACCCCTCGGCGCCAAACGACATGGGCACCTCGAACTCGAGCTGGCCGTCCGAGACGCCCTGCTTGTCGAGCCCGCCGGCGTAGAACCTCGGGACCTGCTCGTACTGCTCCGCCGGACCGAGCCCGAATCCCGCGCACGTGATGAACCCCGGGCGCCATATGGCCTCGGGTGGGTGCTCGCCTTTGGCTTTCGTGGGGAACCCGACCAAGCGCGGATCGGTCCAGTACAGCAGGAGGAACCCTCGCAGATGGAGCGTCTCCTTTCCCTTCTCGGCGATCACCTCCCACGACTTCAGGCTCACCACCGCCTCCACCACCGTGGGCGCGTCCGTCCCGTGGAGCGGGCGTTCGTCCCACGGGAACGACGCGTCGTCCCACGGGGCGCTCATCGAGGCGTGCAGGGCGAGACTGAAGACGAAGACGAGTGTGACCGTGATGGAGTCCGCGGCGCTGACACTTGGCAAAAAATTCAGATTCGTGGTGAAAGTTAACAACGCAAAAAGCGAATTGACGCCGCAGTCGTTTCATCACCGTCAGACCTTCACTCCTCTTTCTTGTCCCGCTCCCCCCGCGCTCTGTCCTCCGGAAGGAGCGCCCTGAGCCGCTTCTCGTACCCCTTGGTCATGATCCAGTAGTACCGCCGCGCGCCGTTCCAGACGGAACAGCAGAGAAGCGCGCACACGAACGCGGTGTGCGCGGCGTACGAGCGATAAAAAAGAGGCGAGACGCAAATCAGCGCGACGCACGAAACCGCGTGCGCGAGTAGATACTTCGCCACCGGTGTCTTCTTGTGCGACGCGTTCGGGTTGTACCCCGCGAGTTTTCCCAGCGCGTTCGCCTCGGCGCCGCCAAGTGTGCGGTGGTACACGGTGTCGTGCGTTTTGGATTTTTTGTCTCCGGCGGTCCCGGCGGTCCCGACGTTTCCGCGCCGCCGCCCGTCGAGCATCATCCACGCCGCGAACGCGAGCCACCACGCGAAGTACGTGCACAGCGCGGGCGCGACGAGCGCTTCGTACGCGACGGCGTGCTCTGCGTCGCCCAGGTCCCGCGTGGGCAGGATCCCGGGGAACGCGCGCTCGTGCGCCTCGGGGTGCCACCGCATCGCCCACGTCACGATGGGCGGCGAGATGTGGATGAAGAGCGCCGCCGTTTGCCGCGGCGAGTGCAGCACGAGCGCGTTCGCGAGCGTGGGGACGGCCACGCCCAGCGGCCCGTTCGCGAGCGCGAAGGCGGCGCGGAACGCCGCGGGCGACGACGTGTACGGCGCGACGGCGGGCCGCGCCTCCGGAAACGACCACGCGACGAGCGCGGCGACGGAAGCCGCGGTGTACGCGAAGGATAAAACGTGGCAGAGGTCGAACAGGTACAGACGCTGGTGATCCCTGCGCTTCAGGTGGTAGCTCACGCCGTTCAAGGCGACGGACTTGATGCCCGCGTACGCCCAGTACAGCTGGGGCGCGCGGCCGAGCATGAACGCGCTGACGGCGACGTTCAGGACACCCATGCAGAAGGACAGGGGAGACAGATGATCCTCATTCGTGAGTTTTCGAGACTGCGCTTGGACGATCTCCAGCGCGCGTCGCAAACCGTCCTCCTCGGTCTCGTTGCGGAGGCTCCGCGTGCGCGCTAGCGCGTCGGCGGGCGCGGGCGCGTCCGTGAAAGAGGCCGACATCGCTCGCGCGCGGCCGCGACTGCATCGCCTCGCCAAAAGGAAACGTGTCAGATATACGTAAAGATTGCCTATTTTCGCGAGCTGACGAGATGGCTTCTCTCCGGTCTCCGCGAGCCTCGCCGGGTTCGGGGGTGCGCGGCGCACGTCGGTGGGTGCGATGTTCGCAGTAGGGCACCCGACGGCGCTGGCGAGCCCCGCGGTGCGTGGCGACGCGCCGGTGGTTGCTCTGGAACGCGACGCGCGTGCGGAGACCACAGCCTTGGTGACATCCTCTTCACTGGAGATTTGGCGCGGGAGTCGACGCCTGGGCGGCTTCTGGCGGTCGCCCGCGACGGTCGCCGATGAGGGCGCGTTCCTCGCCGCGAAGTGGCGCGACGGCAGGAACATGCTCGCGGTCGTCGCTGAGGGGGGGCGTGTGTACCTGTACCACCTCGCCTTCCACGACGGCCCGGAGACCGTCGCGGGCGTCGCATCCTCTTCACTGGCGATTTCGCGCCGCGCGACGCTCCGCCTCGCGACCCCGCGCACGCCGGTGCGCCCCCCCGAGCGCGCCGTCGCGCCCCGCGCGTTCGCGCACGTCCTCGGCGCCTCCTCCGCGGGCGGGGTCCCTCCGCTCTCGCCGGTCATCGAGGACGCCGCCGCCGCGAACGACGGCACGTGCGTCTCCGTCGCGGGCGACCGGGACGTGCTCCTCGTGGGCACGTCCACCGGCCACCTCGTACAGTTCGACTGGGACCGCCGCGGCAGCCTCGGCGGCGGTCGCGACGGCGACGCGCGCGCCGGTGCCTCGCCGGAGCGCTCCGGCGGTAAGGGCGCGGGCGTGTTGAGCCGCGGGGACCAGCTGGCGCACGCCGGCGAGGTTTCCGACGCCGACTTTTGCGGCGGCGCCGGCGTGTTGGCGGCCGTCGCGGGGCCCCGCGGGGGGGACGGCGCCGCCGCGGTCCTGCGCTTGGACGACCACGCGCTGGTCCGCGCCACGGCCGCCGCCGCGGGGGTCCCGCCGCGCGTGGCGGAGCGCCTCTCGCCCCCGAGGTGGTGCCCCGGGTCTGAGGGCGCGACGTGCGCCCGGCTGGCGCCGCACGCGGGCGTCGCCGCCGGGCTCGTCGCCGTCGGCACGCGGCGGGGCGAGTGCCTGCTGTATCGCCTCCCGGAGGAGCGGGATCCCGCGCCGCGCGAGTGGGCGCCCGGGGCTCAGCCCGTTTTCCTGCGCGCGCTGCGCCTGCGGGACTGGGGCGTCTCTCCGAGTCGTTTCGGGAGCGTCGCGGACGCGCGCTGGTCCCCCGACGGCGCCGCGATCGCCGCGGGGCACGCGCGCGCCGGCCTCGCCGTGTGGTCCCCCGGGGGCTGCCGGCTGATGTGCACGCTCGATTTAGGCGCGAGTGGCGAAGACGTAGACGGGAAACCACACGCCGCGGCGACGGAAAAGGAGGGCGGCGAGGAACCGCGAACCGCGCTCGGGGTGGAGCGCGTCGCGTGGACTGGCGGCGGCGGGCGAATCTTCGCCGCCGCCCCGGCGCGCGCGAGAGAGAGACGAATCGAAGGCGAATCGAAGGCGGCGCGCGCGCCGAGCGCTTCGCGCGCGCGCGCGCGTGCCTTGCAGTACGCGCTCGCGACGCCCGCGCCCGCGCGCGCGGCGGACCTCGGCGACGGGGAGAGCGCCGCGTCGCGCGCGTTGACGTGCGCGGACGGCTTCTTGGTCCTCGCGGGCGACGCGAACGAAGACGCGAACGAAGACGCGAGCGGAAACGAAAACGACGGAAACGGCGGACCGCCGCGGCGGGCGCGACCCCGCGCACGCCGCGTCGCGCTCCCGGGCGAGTACGTGCGCCCGCACGGCCCGCCCCGCCTGGTGTGCGCGCGCGAGGGCGGCGCGGACGTCCTGGCTGCCGGCGCGCGGGGCTTCGTGCTGGTGGACCTCGAGACCGAGAAGACGCGCGTCTTCGGAGACGTGTCTCAGGAGAAGGCGTTCGTCGCCGTCGCCGCCGCGTGGGTGGGCGACGTCGTGGCTGTGGCGGTCAAGGCGGCGCCGCGGGGAGGCGCGCGCGGGACGCGCGAGCGCCGAGGGAACGCCTCGTGGTTCGACTGGTTCGGCCGGAGCGGAGACGACGACGTCGACGACGACGGCGACGGCGACGGCGACGACGACGCGGCCGAAAACCCGTGGAGCGATTCGGAACGCAGGTCGATCGATCGACCGGGCGACGCGTTCGATCGGGACCGAGACCAGGACCCGCCGACGTACTCGCTCCGCGTCTACCCGAAGTACCACCTGGACGCCTCCTCCGCGCTGCTGGACGCGCCGCTGCCCGCGGCGCCGCTCGCCATGAACGCGCACGGGCCGTTCCTGCTCGTCGCGCTCGCCGCGGGTCCCGCCCCGCCCGGCGCGCGCGGAGGCGGCGCGGGCCCCGAGGCGGTGCTGTACGAGGTGACAGTCACGGGCGCGCCGCGCCTGGGCGGCGGAGCGCGCGCGGCGCTGCGCGAAACGCGCCGCGCCGCGCTCGGGTCCGCCGGAGAGGACGTCGAGAGGACGGTTCTGGACGTCGCGCCGGTTCCGTCGACGTCGACGGAAACGAGCGGACGAGCGGACGACACCCGGGGTGGGCCCGAGCTGGCGCTGGTGTGGCGCGCGGGCGGCGCGCTCGCGCTCGTGGACATGCGCGGTGGCGCGCGCAACGGGCGCGTCACGCGGCTGGCGCGCGAGGGCATCGAGCGGTTCTGGGTGGCGGGCGCGCCGCGCCCGCTGGCGACGCCACGCGACGCGCGCTGGTCCTTCTGGACGTACGGCGCCGAGGGCACGCGCGCGTGGCACGTGCCCTTTTCCGACGCGCTCCCCCCCTGGTTGGCGCCCGCGCACGGCGCAGAGGACCCGGAGCTCGAGCTCGACCGCGAGTCGTACCCCCTGTGCGTGCGCCTTGGCGCGCGCGGGGTGCCTGCGGTGGCGGGGTGCGCGCAGAGGCTGGCGCGATGCTTCTTCGACGCGGAGCTCTCGGCGCCGTTTCGCGCCCGGTTCGCGCCGGCGCCGACGTCGCAGCCGGTGCTTCCCTGCGTGCTGCGCCACCTGCTCCGCCGCGGCGAGTGGGACGCCGCGCTCGCGGCGGCGCGCGCCTCCGCCGGGAAGCCGCGCTTCACGCACGCGCTCGAGTGGCTGCTCTTCTCCGCGCTGGACCGCGCGGCGGGGCCGGGGAACGCGCCGCGCGGAGAGAATGACCCCGTGCTCGGGGAAGAAGCCGATCCGGGCGGATCCGATCCGGGCGGACATCGAGCCGCGCTGGCGGACGCGGCGCGCCTGATCCGCGAGTTCCCCGAGTTCACGGACGTCGTCGCCTCGGTGGCGCGCAAGACGGACACCGTGCAGTGGCCCGCGCTGTTCGCCGTCGCCGGAGACCCCGAGACGTTGCAGGCGCGCGCCGCCGCCGCCGGGCGCCTGCGCGTCGCCGCCTGCTACCTGCTGGTGGTGGAGGCGCTCAAGGGCGCGCGCGCGGGCGCAGCCGCCGCGGGGGCGCTGTACGGCGCGGCGCTCGCCGCGGGGCAGTACGGCCTCGTGGGCGAGCTGACGCGCTTCCTGGTGCGCCCGGCGGCGGAGGCCGCCGCCGCGGACGCGGCGCGGCGCGGCGGCGCGGGCGGGGTGCTGCGTTGGTTCGTCGGCGCGCCGCCGGAACCTACGGCGGCGGAACCGTCTGAAGAAAAACCCGAACCCGCCGCCGGCGACTGGTTTCCGAAAGACGCGCCCGGCACGCCCCGCGGCGCGCGGCGCGTGCCTGGCGCGCGCGGCGGCGCGATCCCGCTGCTCCCCGCGCCGCTGCGCGAGGCGCTCCGCGAGCACGCCGCGGCGCTGGCGTCGTCGCGGGACCTGGGGAACCTCAGCGCTCTTTCCCGCGAGACGGGCTTCGACGTGGGCTGTTTTCTTCTGGATCAGGCCGCGCGCGTCCCGGGCGGCGGCGCGGCGCGTCTCGGCGACTTCCCCGAGGCGCTGGACGTCGCGGCGGACTCGTTGGCGAGGCACAGGGCGAGGCACAGGGCGCGCGGGGATCCCGATCCCGATCCCGCCGCCGCAAGCGCGGCTTGGGCCGGCGTGGGGGCGTTCCTGGAACAGACGAAGCGGGCGGGGCACGCGGGCGCGGAGTGGACGCTGGTGGCGGCGACGCTGCTTCGAAGCGCGGAGGCTCTGGAGGAGGTTTTCGCCGGGCGATCTGAGGTGCGCGCGGCGTGGGACCGCGGCGTGCGCGCGTGCGTCCTGAACGCCGAGGCGAGAGGGGACACACGCCGCGCCGCGTTCCTGGACGCGTTCAGAGAAGACGTCTGTGCGACGGGTCCGTCGCGCGAGGCTTAGGGTTGATGAGAGTCTTCTATACCTATAACCGGTTTTACGTCGACAAAGTCGGCGCGGCGCGCGTTTTAGGAAAGGGAAAGGGAAAGGCGCGGCGCGGGCGTTTCGAAAGGCGTCTCGGTTTTGCCGCGTACCGCCGTACTACTCCTCCCGCGTCACGCGCGGTCGTCACTCTCGAGGGCGTTCGATGTTGGGCGATGTGACAGCCTCGCGTCGCGTCGGGCTCTCCTACTCCACGATGGCCTCGACAATCTCCTTGATCTTCGCCTTCTTCTCGTTCAGAGGCACGCCGAATCGCGCCTCCAGGTCGGCGCGCATCTTCTTCAGCGAGAGCGACTCTTGGTCTCCATCCTTGAGGAGCTCGGCGATGGCCTCCCGCAGGGCGTCGTCCGCGGGCATCTTACTCTGCTTCTCCGCCGCCGCCGCGTCAGGAGCGCTGCCCTCCGCGGCGGTCGCCTTCGCGCGCTTCGCGGGGGGCGCCTCGGCGTCTCCGCGCGGCGCGGCTGCGCGCCCGCTTCGAGCCCCGTCGGCGATTTTGGCCGACGCGGGTTCCTCCACCGCCTTCTCGAGCTTCGCCAGGAGCTTCGCCTGCCTCGCCGCCATCGCCTGCAGCTCGGCTTTGATCGCCTCGGCGTCGGTCGGGAGCGCCTTCGCGCCCTTCCCGCCACCCTTCTTCGCGCGCTCTTTGTCCTTCTTCGCCTGCTCGCGCTCCTTCTTCGCCTTGGCCTTGTCCTTCTTCTCGGCGAGCTTCGTCTTCTTCGCCGCCAGCCGCTCGCGCTTCTCCGCCGCCTTCTCGCGCTTCGCATCCGCCGCCGCCTTCATGTCCTTCTTGCCGCTCGCCTTGGGCGCCGCCATGAACGCCATGATCCGTGCCACCTTGGATTCCTTCTTGCCCTCCTCGCCCACGCCGCGCGGGAGGTCGAACAGGTCGAGCACGGCGTTGAGCGTAGCCGCGAAGGCGCGGTTAAACAGATCCTCGGTTTTCGCGCTGTCGAAGCCCTCGGGGAAACCGGAAAATGCACGGATGTTCTTCTTGATGACCGTCGCCTTGCCGGGCGTGCGGAACATGGACCGATGCACGAGCTTCAGGAGCTCGTCATCGCTCTTGATCTTGGAGAGAGCGAACTCGACTACGGGGCGCGGGGGGTGGGTCAGGCGCGGGGCGCGTGACGGCGAGCCGCGAGGGCGCACTTTTTAAAAAATGTCGGATCGATCGTGCGTGCCTAGGCACTCGAGAAACGTCGGGAAGCGCACCGTTGGGGATGTCTCCGAGTTTTGTCCCCTCGCCCTCCTCGATGACGAACTCCTTTTTCGTTGGAGAGTCGACCGTGTACACAGCGACGGTCTCCTTGCGTTGGCGTTTCCCGGTGGTGGACATGGCGCGTGAGTGCGCGGACGATTGAAGGAAAGCTCGTTGCTTCGCACACAAACGGTTCGGGTCATTTTCAAGAAAACGGCGCGCGCCTCGGTACTTGCCACTCCATGTAGTGTCGAAAAAGTGAATATGTCGGTTCCTATGCGTATTTAGTCAAGGGGCGATCACGCGATCTTTCGTAGATGAACATTCGAAGGCGGAATATTATTTCAGCCCTGTGCCGGCGCGTGCCCGGTGGGCACGTGCGGTGATCGATCTTCCCGTCGTTTGGCGTGGGACGCGTCGCCACCCCCAGATACTCGTCGCGCGGTGGCGACGATCGAGCTCCCGATCCCGCGAGCACGCGCAGGTGCTTCCCGCGGCGCGCCCGTCCCACCACCGTCCGCGTCGAGACCGCCGGTTCTTTCAGCCTCGGTGCGCACAGGGATCGAGTGTTCGACAGGAGAATGGGGCGTAAGCCGAGCGCGCGCAAGATTGCGCGGCGCGTGCTGCTGTTCGTCGTGCCCGCGTTCATCATCGGGTACGCGATGGTGAGCGCTTCTGACGACGGCTACTCGTCGTACGGCCACGGCTCGGCGCGCACGTCGATGCCCAAGCCTCCCCCCCCCCGGTACGAGATGCGGAAGCACGCCACGGAGTACTCCCCCGACGGCGGATCGAAGGATTACGGGAACCTGCACGACCTCGACTGCGGCGAGCAGGGCGCGCTGACGGAGTTCAAGTTCAACTACGACGACCTCGCGAAGATGGTGAACAACGACTACACGTGCATCATCGTGGTGCACGGCGATAACTTCGGCAAGAGGTCGCCCATGGAGACGCCCATCGGCCCGAGCGGATCGCGCTGGAGCTCGCGCAACTCGATGCAGCAGATCTCGAGCCACGACGTGGACTGCGGCCAGCGCTTTATCAGCCAGTTCAAGATGAAGCAGTGGAGCTCGTCCATGACCATCAGGCACCAGTGCACAGGCACGAAGACGCCTATGCCGCAGGACTGCGAGATGTCCAAGTCCGCGCCCGCGGGGCACGGCGACAAGGCGAGCGCCTTCGCCGACATCAAGGTGCGGTGCGGCTCCGACACCGCGCTCACGCAGTTCAAATACAACGGAGACGTCTTCGAGTACACGTGCTGCCCGAAACCGATGCTGATCGTGTGAAGCGACCGACGTCGGAACCGAGGTGCGACAGGCCCCGGTTCGTCGAAACGCCGGGGAAAGCGCGACGACGACGAAAAGAACTCGAGAGACACCCAGGCGTTCCCACGCACGGGAGAGCCGCGTGACGGGTGGGCGTTTCTCGACGTCTTTCTCATTCGCTCGCCGCGATACGATGATTTACTCTTTTAGAAGGAAAAAAGCAGCGTCTGTAGTACGGTATGTAGTGTTCCATTCGTCGCGACGACCGTTTTCACGGCGTATCGTCCCCTCGCCTCGCCCCCAGCCCCGGCTCGCGCAGCTCGCGCGACACCGACCCGCGCACGTGGTGCGACGTGCGTTTCGCCGCCGCCGCGGACGCCGCGTCGGCGGCGCGCGCCTTTTTCTTCTCCGACTGCGCGCGCATCTGCGCGCACACGTCGAAGACGCGCCACTCCGGCACGCGGCTGCGGCGGCAGACGTTCTCCAGGAACGCCAGCGTCACCTTGCCTACGGGGACGTCCAGCGACTTGAGCCGGTCGAAAACCTCCAGCGCGCCGTCCACGTCGCCCTCGTGGCAGCACGTCTCGATGAGCGCCTCGAACGCCGCGGCGCGGTCGTCGGCGAGCGAAGCCTCTGGGTTCGGGCCCGGCCCGACGCCGGCGCCCGCCCCGACGTGCAGCCGCAGCGCGCTTCCGCCGCCCTCGCTCCGGAACAGGGACATGGCGAACCGCAGGTCGCCGCATCGCGCCGCCGCGGCGACCAGCGCGCGCGCCGCCGCGGGGGTCAAGACGGCATCCGGCGAAACGTTTTTTTTGTCTTTCGGAGACGAAAGCGCGCTCGCGCTCGCGCTCGCGCTCGC
>Ga0181561_10005688_pt1 | contig 10600 bp, 9 predicted proteins | sample 011ome_19_FD_133760 | JGI IMG/M metagenome (GOLD analysis project Ga0181561, IMG submission 133760) | Coastal salt marsh microbial communities from the Groves Creek Marsh, Skidaway Island, Georgia - 011510BT metaG (megahit assembly) | ecosystem: Environmental > Aquatic > Marine > Intertidal zone...
GAAACAGAATAAACTTCAACGCCCATTTTTTGCAACTCATCATAATGATCAGCTAAGTCACCAAGTTCGGTAGGGCAAACAAAGGTAAAGTCTGCAGGATAAAAAACAACTGCTGACCATTTTCCTTTAAGGTCTGCTTCTGTAACTTCAATAAATTTACCATTGTGAAAAGCTTGAGCTTTAAAAGGTTGTACAACTGTATTAATTAATTTTGACATCATATTTCCCTATAAAAAATTTAAGAAAAATGATTATAGGAGTATATTAAAGATTTGTATAATTAATTATATATATAGTATTGATAGTTTTTACTTATCATATATTTATAAGTTCAAATTCTCTCTTTAATTCTTGCAAGCGATATTCAACTCTAGATTTATCATAAAATGTGCCTTTCTTTGCTTTAGTGGCCATATCCATTTGAGTTATTGCAGCTTGAATATCATAACGATAGTAAAAAAAGTCCGACAAGCTCTCAAATTGAAGAAGGTCTTCACCATTTTTTGCGTATGCTTCAGATAATAATTTGAATAGCTTTGGATCTTCCCCATAGGGGCTTTGATATTTTTTTATGAGCTCAATGGCGTCTTTTGTTTGATTTCTGTAGATTAAAATATTTGATAAGCCATAAATAAAAGCCCTGTAATTTGGAAAAGTTTCAAGCCCTCGATAATACAATTTCTGGGCTTCATTAAAATTGTTGTTGCTAATAAGTACTCTTGCCTCTAACTCAATTAGCATAGGATGATTTATGTTTTCTTTTAAAATTAGCTGAAACGTTTTTAAAGCCTCATTATTTCTCTTTTCGCTTAAATATGCATATGTAAGACCATATAATTCTGCAATTCTATTAAAATATGTTTTAGTAGCAATTTTTCTTTCAAAGTTACTTGAAAGTGTATTTATATCCCCTACAACTACTTTAAGCTTGGACTTTGTAAGATAAAAATCTAAAGAGTTAGCTCTTTGTATAAAAGAGTAATCTTTTATTCTATTTTGAATATCGCTAATCCTATCTACTGTAATTGGGTGGGTTCTTAGAAAAGAAGGGGCTGTGCCACTAACGAACTCATTAAATTTTTGTAATGTTTTAAAAAAATCTACAAATCCTTTTGGATCATATCCGGATTTATTTAAAATTTCTAATCCAATACTATCAGCTTCTTTTTCGTTTGAGCGAGTATAATCAAGCGCATCCTGAACACCTGCAGCTTGGGAAATGATTATTGCGCTATTAGCTAATTGTGGGCTTGATCTTGCTGCAAGAATTGCAATTGCTAGTCCAATATAACTTTTAAAAGAATTTTTTTGTTGAGATTCAAATAATCTTAGTAAATGTTTTTGAGTAATATGTGCAATTTCATGACTTAAAACACTTGCTAATTCTGATTCACTATTTGCAGCCAACATTAGGCCGGAATGCACTCCAATAATCCCGCCAAGCATTGCAAATGCATTTATTGATGAATCGTTTACGATAAAAAATAAAATATCTGGTTTTTCTTTTGTTCCATGTATGGATAATTTTTTACCAATTTGATTAAGGTAATCGTTTATTTCAGGGTCATCGATTAATTGATTGCTTTGATTTACTCTATTTAAAATTTCAAATTTAATTCTTTTTTCATCTTTTGAACTTAGTAAATTATCTGCAGAAGAGCCTAACTCTGGTAAATCATTAGCAAAAATTGAAAAAGATAAGAAAAAAAATATTAGAATTAGACTTTTCATGTCAAACTTTATTCAAACAAAGAAAAACTTAAATATATGCTGACACATATTGATAAAAAAGGTAATGCTAAAATAGTTAATATTAGTCAAAAAAAAATTACCAATAGACAAGCTGTCGCTTGTGGACGAATATCTGTATCTAAAAAAACATTGCAAACCATCAAAAATAATACTATCAAAAAGGGAGATGTTTTAACTGTTGCAAAAATTGCTGGGATAATGTCTGCAAAGAATACATCTGGCATCATTCCTTTATGTCACCCCATAAATATAGAAGATATTCAAATTGAATTTTTAATTAATGAAAATAAAAATTTCATTTCTGCTAAAGCATTAGTAACTTGTAAAGAAAAAACAGGAGTGGAGATGGAGGCTCTTACCGCGGTGAGTATTTGCCTTCTAACTATTTATGATATGTGCAAAGCAATTGATAAGGAAATGATTATTGAAAATATTCATCTTATAGAAAAAATAGGTGGTAAATCTGATTTTAAAAAATAAGTAATGCCCTCTTTAAAACTAATTACTAATGTTTATTATTTTTAATTGCTCAAGAATTGTCTCAACTTTTATTATTTTTATTTCTCTTTCCTCATTCTGATAAAAAAAACTATTTCTACCCCATGGCCTATACCGTAAAACATCTCCTTGCCCAAAAATAATAAAATTTGAGGTACCAACTGCAGCTGCGACATGGCCAAGCCCTGAGTCATTTCCAATATATAATTTTGAAATTTTTATCATATAAGCTGCTTCAAGTAAATTCACTTTCCCGCATAAATTGATTACATTATCATTAAAATTTTGTATGAATATTTTCGAATATTTTTCATCTTTTTTATCTCCAAGCAAAACAATATAATCAAAATCTGTACTTAATCTCTTAGCCAATTGTGCATAATTTATAGATGGCCAGACTTTAAAATCATGATGTGCACCTAAACCAATGCTTAGAATTTTACTTGATTTTTTATGAAAATAATTTCGAGCAAAAGACCTATTTTCTTCATTAAGCCAAATTTTCATATCAGGAATTTTTTTAACATTCTTATTTAAGGAATAAAAATGTTTCTCAACACTATGCACAGTATTTGATTTACTTTTAAATAGCTTTTTATCAGCTTTTATAAAATAAAGTAATAAATCTGTTCTTAAATCTACTGCTACATCATAATTTTTCTCCCTTAATCTTTTAATTAGGCGTAAGTTTCCTAATAAGCCTTCTTCCTTATTTTTAATAATTAAGCTTTCAACATAAGGGCAGTTTCTAAATACTACCTCTGATTTTTTATCAACAACAACATCAAATTTAGCTAGGGGATATTTTTTATGAAGATACTCCATAGTTGGCGTTGTTAATAAGGCGTCACCAATATTTGATAGCGTTATAAAAAGTATCTTAAATTTGGTCATAAGAAGATAAAAAGATTCATAAAAATTTGAAATTATTTTTTTTGATTAATTTAAGAGATTATAATCACAACAATGAATATATTTAATATAGCAGAAAAAGCTGTCCCCTTTGCACTTCCTTTTTTATTGGTTTTTTCTAGAACAACTGCAGATTTTACTGTAATACTGATTGTAATTTTATTTTTAATGAAATCCTTTCTAAATAATGATTGGCAATGGCTCAAAGAGCCATGGTTAAAACTTATTTATTTTTTTTTCGTTTATTTAATATTCATTAATGCATTTTTTAGTGAAAATGTAGTTGATTCATTAATCTACAGTGTAAGTTTCCTACGATGGCCATTATTTTGTGTAGCAATATACTATTGGATATTTAAATCTCAGATTTCAATTAAAAAAGTATTTTATTCTATTTGCGTTCTACTCTTATTTTTGACTCTTCACTTATGGATACAATTTTTTACTAATCAATCTATCTCAAGATTATCAGTGCCTTTTAGTGACAACGTCATTCCTGGTAGATTTGTTTTATTTTATTCTGTATTAGCTTTAGGCATTCTTTCTTTCTCAAAAGAAGTTTCTTTTGGCTCTAAAAATTTATTAAAAATTTTTACAATTCTTTTTATTGCTTATGGAACAATATTTATCACCGGCGAGAGAATGGTTCTTCTGTTGATTACTTTTTCTATATTTTCAATATTATTTGGCTTGTTCATAGATAGTAAAAAAAACTTTATTCCCATATTAATTTTTTTAACTTCTCTTTTATTATTCATTATTATTTTTTACTACTATTTTCCAGAGGTTTTTTTTCGATCAATTACGTCTTCTCAGAGAAAAGTTTTTAATCTTTTAAATTCTGACTATGGATCAGTATTTTTAACTGCATATCATAAGTGGCTAAATAACCCTTTCGTTGGAGGCGGGTTTCATCAGTATCGATTTATTGATCCACAAATTGCTCCGGGCTTAAAAAATGTCGGTAGCACACTTCATGCACATAACTATCCTTTGGGGCTTCTTGTTGAAACAGGAATTATAGGGTTTTTAATTTTCTATACAACAATAATAAAAATAACACTTATTAGTTTGAAAAATTTAAATAACAAAAGTTTTTATTTAAATATTGTTTTACTAAATTTAATTTTTATCTATTTTTTCCCTATAAGTACCCATTTTAGTCTTTCACATAATTGGATAAATGCATCCGCTTGGCTTTTATTGGCTTTTACCTTTGTATTAAAAAATAATGAAAAAAAATATACATTATAAGAATATTTCAACTTTCTCAGATAAAAATCTTAATTTGAAGTTTGAAAAGTTCAAAAACGTAAATCTTACGACCAATAAAAATATTAAAAAAGTTCTTATTATCAAATGGGGAGGTATGGGTGATGTAATTCAGGCAATCCCCATAATTGAATCACTTACCAATAGCTTCAATTTTGCAGAGTTTCATTTAAATACAAAGCAACCATGGAATAGTTTATTCACAGAAAATAGAAAAATAAAAAAAATATGGTTAATAGATTTTAAAAAAAAATATTTTGGAATATTTGAGATTTATAAATGGTTACAATTTCTTAGAAGGCAAAAGTATGATCTAATTATTGATCTTCAATCAAATGATAGATCGAGGATATTACTTTCATTATTAAGATTTATTTACAGTGCACCAAGATATATAATTGGTAATCATCCGGTATTTCCTTACACCATCTATCCAAATAATTTTATTTCTATTGAGCAGCCTTTTTTGAAAATGAAAAGAACTCTTGCATCCATAGGAGTAAAAATAAATAAGCCATCATTAAATAATTTTTTAACAAGAAAAATAATAGCTAAAACTAATGATAAATTAAAAAAATATGGATTATTAAACAAGGAATTTATCATTTTTATTCCAGGAAGCAGTAAAAAAAATTTGTTAAAAAGATGGGGAGTAATTAATTATGTTCAGCTTTCAAGACTACTGAATCTTAAAGTTGTTTTAATTGGTGGCGCTGAAGATGAATTAGAATGCGAAGAAATTTTTGCATTAAATAAAAATATTACTAATCTTTGTTCTAAATTTTCGCTATTAGAATTAATTGAAGTCTTTACTAAAGCAAAAATTATTATAGCAAATGATACAGGGCCTACCCATCTCGCAGCGCTTACTAATACCCCTATTATTCAAATAGTTGGGCCTACTAATCCTGACAAAGTAAAGCCTTTAGGTAAGGAAATATTAGCTGTCCAATCAAACATAGAATGTAAAAATTGCTATAAGAAGACATGTGGCCATCATTCATGTATGAGCGATGTTACTCCAGAAGATATCTTAAATATTATTCAAAATTATCATGCTTAAAAAAGTATTATGGTGGGGAAGGTTTGATGAAGATTATTCTAGAAATCGAATACTTAAATCAGCTTTTAATGCAATTGGATATGATGTAATACCATTTATACCGTTAATTAGTGGATTTGGTTTTATAGAAGCTTTATTTCGATTAAAAATAATACCAGACCTCATTTTTGTTCCATGTTTTAGACAAAGAGATATTAAAAGTGCATACAAATGGTCAAGAAAAATAAATAAGCCATTAATTATTGATCCTCTAATTAGTCAATGGGACAAACAAATTAATGAGCGAAATAAGCTACCATTTAATTCCTCTAAAGCAAAACTTTTAAAGAATAAGGAAAAGTATTTACTTAACCTAGCCGATTTAATTTTTGCAGATACTCAAATGCATGCAAATTTCTTTCACTTAGAATTTAGCATCCCCAAACCGAAATTATCGGTTGTATATGTTGGGGCTGAAGAGAAAATTTTTAATTATAAAAAAATAAATATTGAAGAAAAAACAAAAGTTTTATTTTATGGGAGTTTTATCAAGCTTCATGGAGCCGAAGTAATTATTAAAGCGGCTAAATTGCTTGAAAATGAAAATATTGAATGGAACTTAATTGGTCAGGGTCCATATTTGGAAAAATGTAAGAAACTTGCTAAAGGTTATGAAAAAATAAAATTTTTTTCAGCAATACCATATAAGAACTTACCAAATCATATTTTTAAATCTGATATTATGCTAGGAATTTTTGGTTCCTCTAGGAAAGCTGAAAATGTTATTCCAAATAAAGTATTTCAATCATTAGCATGTGGAAGGCTAGTTATTACTAGAAAAAGTAATGCATATCCAAAAAAAATTAAATCCAATAATGGTATTATCTTCATTAACCCAAATGACCCAAATGAATTAGCTAAAAAAGTTTTATTTTTATCTCAAAATAAAAAAGAGATCATTAGCTATGGTAATCAAGCAAGAAAAATATTTATGCATTTTTTTTCCCAGAGAAAAATCAATCTTCAACTAAAAAAATCGATTAAAAAAATAATTTAGCTACACTAACTCATTACTCTTAAGTAAATATTTAGCGTATTTTTTTGCATGTTCTCCAAACTAAATAAGGTTGTTTTTTTTACTTGTGGTTTATTTTTTATAAAATTTAGTGTTTTCTTTGTTAAATCTTTTTTATTATTTTTTTTGATCATACCTTCAGGAAAAATAATCTTAAGTTGCTCTCCAACACCCCCATGATTATATCCAATGACTGGCGTTCCAAGCTTTATTGATTCAATAACTGTTCTTCCAAAAGCTTCTGGTAAAGATGATAGCGAAAACGTTATATCTGAAATACTCATAATTTCATAAATATCTGATCTATAGCCAAGAAAAGATATTTGATCCTCTAAATAGTTAGCCTTAATAAATTTTTGTAATTTGGTTAAATATTTTTTTGAATTTGCTTCTCCAACAATAAGACCATGAATATTAATTTTTTTTGATTTTAAAAATTTAATAAGATAAATAAAATCCTCGATACCTTTATGCCTTGAGATTCTAGCTGGTAAAGTTAAGATTATTTTATTTTTAAGATATTGATTTTCTTTGGTCCATTTTGTTTCCCATTTCGACATATGACTCTGATTAAATTTTTTTGTTAAATCCTCTACACCTCTATGATTGACAAACACTTTTGTTTTATTAATTTTATAATTTTTAAAAATAAAATTTTTTAACGCATTGGATACAATAATAACAACGTCACCCTTTGTCATAATAGAGCTATAAAAAGATATAGAATTATAGCCATGAATAGTTGTAACAAATTTTGGCCTATCTCTAAAAAATATAAATTTAAGTGATAGAAAAACTAACCAAGCTGGTAGTCGAGATCGAGCATGAACAACATCTATCTTATGTTCTTTATATATTTTTAATAATTTAAAAATTGTAAATAGTGCAAAAGGAGATTTATGACCTATTGAAAGCTGAAAATGTTTACTCCCACCTTCAATGAGCTTTTTAACTAATCTTCCGCCAGAAGAAATAACATATGAATTATGTCCTTTCTTTACTATATATTCAGCAATTTCTAAAGTGCCTCTCTCCACCCCACCTGATTCAAGAGCTGGAAGAACTTGTAAAATGTTTAATTTTTTATTATTCATTTTATTTTAAAAAATTCTATAAATAATTTTGTACATTCATCTGCTACACTCTGTTTTGAAAGATTCAAGTTAAGTTTTTTATTTTTTGTTTGAAAAAAATTAATTTTCTTTTTTTCAAACAAATGATTGGTTATATCTCTTAATTTATTTGTCTTTTTTTTAAGATTTATGCAAGTAACCTCAGAGCCTACGGCGATTGATTCATAGATCATAGACAACGAATCCTCTGTAACCCAAATGTACTTTGCATATTCCATTTTTTTTGTAATTAAATCTGACTCTTTATCTTTATATCTTACAATTTCAATTGGTTTTTTTAGTTTTCTTTTGAGAATATTTAAAAAATTTTTGGGGGTTCTTCTTGAGTCAAATATTGTTATATCTTTACTTTGATTTTCAAATATTATCTTATTAATATGTTCAACGACCTCACTATTGGACCATTCAAAGTGTTTTGATAAGCCACCAAGTAAAATTAAACCTTTATTTTTATTTTTATTTTTTAGTCCTCTTAAATTGTTTATTGGGCCAAATGTTGCAATAATGTTTTTATATTTTTTTGATAAATCATGTGAAGGAATAAAACATAAATCAAAAAAATTTAATGGCAAAGATGGCTTCATTATGACAACAGTTTCACCACCATAATATTTCTTATCGAGTAATAGATTTAAATGCGTTTTATGCCCAGCCCCAATAAGAAAGTCCGGTTTAGGTAATAATTTTTTTTTATCAAATTTTCTAAAAAAAAAATAAAATAAATTTTTTGTTACTGATAAAGCTTTAATTTTATAAATTTTTATTTCAATTTTTTTTGACAATGACTCTAAAAAGGCTTCTGATTGTTTTTCGTGTCCTTTTTTTCCGTCACAATAAAGCCAAATAATTTTTTTCATTTCTTATCCAAAAACATAATCTATAACTAAAGGAATAGTATTTGGAGCCATCGTTATTCCATACCGATGGTGCCCACTATTTATGATAAGGTTATCAAATGATTCATCAATTTTTATTATTGGTTTATTATTATCGCTTCCAGGCCGAAAGCCATACCAATGTTTCTCAATTTTTAAATTTCTAAGTTTTCCAATCATATCTGTTGCTCTTAAATTTAAAAAATTAACACTATCTTCTAAATTTACCCTTGAAAAACCTACGTTTTCTAATGTGCTCCCAACAATTATAGAAAAGTCTTTTCTTTGCATTGCATAAATTCCATCTTTATAAATAATATGGTCAAGCTTAATATCTGATTTCGGATATTGGATGATATGTCCTCTAACTGGATATATTATCTTTGTTAAACTTTCTATTAACCTAGATGACCAAGCACCCGCTGCAATTACAAATTTATCAGCAAAAATTTTCCCAACATTTTTAATTTCACATGAAATAATTTTATTTTTATTTTTTTCTAAGTTAATTACCTCAGCATTTTCTAATATAGTAATATTTAATTTTTTTAAATATATTTTTAAGGCTTGCATCAATTTTGGAGGGTTTACTTGAAATACTTTTTTAATTAATAAAGATTTATCATTATTAAAAATTTTTTTATCAATCTTAATATTATTTTTTCTCCCCCAATCAAGAATTTGATCTTCATTGTATGGGGCTAAGACTTGAATACCGGAATTAATTAATTCAATATCAATATTAGTCTCATGCAAAAGATCTTTTTCTAAATTTATATAATAATCAGAAGATTGGCTGCAAAGTTTATAAATACATGGATCATAGTTCCATGGCATTAATGGAAATAAAATTCCTCCCGCAGCCCCAGATGCTTCACTGCCAATAAACGTCTTATCAACAATGTAAACCTCAGCACCTTTTTTTGCTAACTCTGCTGCTGTCAAACAACCTATGATTCCTCCACCAATGACAACAACTTTTTGTTTCATTTTGACCCTGCGAATGCATATTTATGAAACTTTGATATATTTGGTTGGGTTCCAAGAATTACGATAATATCCCCAACCCCTAAAACTATATCAGGCCTTGGATCAATATTTTCTAGCATATTTGGTCTTCTGAGATATTGAACTTCAACATCAATATCTCCAATTTGTAACTCAGAAAGTTTGTGGCCTAATATAAAGGAATTATGAGAAATCTCCTCGGAATGCAATTCCAATTGTTGATTTGAATTAATGTCATCATCTATATCGGTAGATCCTTTAAAGTATCCTCTAAACATTTTATATCTCTCTTCCCTAAACTCTCTTATTCGACGAATAATTCTTTTTAGTGGAATCCCTAAAATTAGTAAAGTCTGTGAGGCAAGCATTAAGCTTCCCTCCAAAACTTCGGGTATGACTTCTGAGGCGCCATCATTTTGCAATTGGACAATAGTAGAATCATCTGCTGTTCTAACAATTACAGGTAAATCTGGATAATCATCTCTTATTACATGAAGAACTTTTGAAGAGGCTCTGTCATCTGCATAGGTTATAACAACGGCTTTTGCCTTAGCAATACCAGCAGCTTTTAAGACAACCCTCCTGCTAGCATCGCCATACATCACTAATTCTCCAGCACTGGCGGCGTCGTTGACTCTATTTAAATCCATATCGATTGCTATGAATAAAACTGACTCTTCTTTTAAGAATCTCGCTAAATATTGTCCACTTCTTCCAAAACCACAAAGAATTACATGGTCATTTAATACCTTGCCAGTATCTTCAATATTAGCTACAACCTTTTGACTATTTCTTAAATAATTTTTTGATAAAAATCTAGCAATTTTGCCGTTTAATGGAATTAAAAATGGAGAAACCACCATAGATAATAAACATGTAGATAAGATAATTTGAAACAAGTCACCAGTTAATAAACCTTGGTCATTACCTAGAGATAAAACAACAAAACTAAATTCACCCGCTTGCCCTAAAATAATACCCACTCTCAAGCCAACGCCCCACTCATAACTATAAATTTTTGTAAGCACGCTGA
>Ga0181561_10005690_pt1 | contig 10596 bp, 6 predicted proteins | sample 011ome_19_FD_133760 | JGI IMG/M metagenome (GOLD analysis project Ga0181561, IMG submission 133760) | Coastal salt marsh microbial communities from the Groves Creek Marsh, Skidaway Island, Georgia - 011510BT metaG (megahit assembly) | ecosystem: Environmental > Aquatic > Marine > Intertidal zone...
CGTTCGCCGGGTCCGCGGGCGACCGCGAGCATATCGCCGCGTTATCCTTCACGTCGAGCAGATCGATCGGGACGTCCGAGTGCACGCTCACGCTGAACAACGCCGCGGGCGCCTCCAAACTCAACGCGTAACACGCGTCGTCGGCGTCGAGGACGAATCGATCGAGCACCTTCGCGGGGCCGTCGACGGCGATGAGACCGCCGCTCACGGCGGCGTAATTCTCCTTCGCTTTCTCCACCTCCTTCGCGAGCTTCTCGAGCTCTTTATTCAGCTGCTTCACGCGCTTCTCCGCGCGCATGTTGTCCTGCCTCTCCTCGTGTTCCGTCTTCTCCGCGCCCAACCCGAACCCGTCGATCGTCCGGCTGTCTGACCCCGGCGCGAATCCGAGCACCTTGCCGCTGAACGTGTGCACCAAAATCTCCGGGAACGGGCTCGAGACGCACCCGTGCCGTATCGTCTGCACCGCCTCGCCTAAGCTCTTCTGATACACCAGCGCGGGCTGCCCGTTCGTGTCCAACGCGTAGACTTCCAACCCGCCGTCGTCGCGGCCGACGACGACGTCGCAGTTCCCGTCGCCGGTGCAGTCCATGTCGCCGTACAGCGCGCTGACGCCGCCGACGCCCCTGGCCGCGTCGATGACCCACCCTCTCGTGACCGCGTTCCCGTCGAGAAATAGCTGGCCGACGCTGCCTTGCTCGGTGCCGAAGAGGATCTCGATCTTCCCAGCTTTCGCGTCGGTACCCGGCGCGGGTCCCGCGGCGTTCATCGCGGTCCTCTTCATGTCGGGGTGGAGTTGAAAGGCGTCAGTTGAAGTTGAAAGGCGTCGCGGTCGGGGAATGAAAGCGAGGGACCCTGGGCGGAGAGATGCGACGGGCGAAGTCCTTAAGGATCGGCGTTCACCACGCCGACGCGGTCGTATGGGAGCCAGTGTATAGAACGCACCTTCTTTTCGTTTTCGACGCAGCGGCACAACGTCGTCGGGACGCCGTTCACCGCGGCCTCGTAGTACAGGTCCGATCCTTGCACGACGCGGATGAAGCGGTCCGCGCACGCGAGTATCGGGTTCTTCTCGTCCGGGAGGATGACGGGCGCGATGACGACGTCGAGTATCCTGTCGTTGGACATGAAAAAATGCGAATCCGCGCAGTTTACGTACTGCGCGGCGGCGGCGCGGCGGCGGCGCGGCGGGAACGGTCGGTCAGTGTGATGCCGCGCGGAGTGATTTTTGTGACGTGGGATCTTCCCGTTGGTTTGGTTTGGTCACGTCGTGGGTGGTGATTCACGCGCGGCGGCACGAGAACCGTCGATCCGAGATGTAATACGCGCGCGCGCACCATGTTCGCGACGTACTCGGACGCGGCGTAGATGTTGTAGTTGTCCACGTGCAACGCCTTGATCACGTCTTGCAGGTTCGTCGTGAACTTGAAGAACTCCTTCCCCTTCCTGTTGATCCCCCGGATCGTGTTCCCCGCGCTCGCGAAGAGCTTGTCCACCTGCGGCGCCGCGACGCCGCACGACAGCGACGTGATCGGCGCGCCGTTGCCGCATTCCCGCTCGAACACGACGTTCCGCTCGTCCCGCTTGCATCCGACGACGCGCACGACGCCGTCGACGTCCCCGAGCGCGAGCTTGTTCTGCCGCTTCCCCTTGCCGAGCGGGAGGACGCACATCGTCCCGCGCTCGGCCTGGGCCGTCTGCGTGATGTCGCTGCGCGAGAACGAGAGCGACATCGCGACCGCGCGCCCTCGGCCCCCCGGGGCCCCTCCCCCAGCGCGAGGGAAATCTGACCGTGGGGCGCGACGCGAGACGTTTTTTACGAACAGAAGTCAACAACCTTCAACATCCGCGCCACTGACCGCTGCGCGCGGGTCGTCATGGGCGTCGACGCCGGGCGAAGACGGGCGACATGGAGCCGCCCGGAGGACTCCGTCGCGGAGCTCCGCGCCGCGGCCGCGCGAAGCGGCCGGTCCACGCTCGCGTCGTCGTCGTCGTCCAAGTCGAGGGCGGCGGCGTCGGACATCGCGCATCCCGCGGCTTTCTGCGCGTACACGCGCGGCGCGCACGCGGAGAAGGGCATCTCGCGGCCGGTCGTGACGACGCGGCCGAGGCCGACGAAGGTGGGCGTGAGCGCGATGAACGCGATGGCGAGGGCGCCGCCCGAGCGCGCGGCCGCGCGCCCGGCGAGGAGGACGCGCGTCGGGTGGGAGACGAGCGGCGGGGGGGCCGCGGACGATTCGGACCGCGCGCGTTCCGTTGATGAGAAGAAGAATACGCCGGCGACGACGGCGACGGCGACGGCGACGGCGACGGCGACGGCGCCGAAACCGAAACCGAAGCCGACGGTGATATACGACGACGACGACGAAGAGGAGGAGGAGGAGATCGTCGGCGTCCCCAGAGACGCGGCCGGGGACGCGGCGACGGCGTCGTCCGCGCGTGCGCTCGACGCCGACCCGTACGACTCGGACGGCGACACGGTCATCTCCTACGAGGAAGAGCGCGAGCTGGAGGCGTACGACGACGACGAAGACGACGACGATGACGACGTCATCGAGGAGGTGATAGAGGTGGTAGACGACGATGATGAGGAGGAGGAGGAGGAGGCGATAGAGAAGGTCACGACGGGGATGATGGCGACCGGGTTGACCCCGACGCGGGCGCCGCGATGATAGACGCCGCGGCGAGTGCGAGTCGACTACAAAAAAATAGATTCCGTAGTAGCTAACTACTTCTTCGCGGCGACGCCCTGGTACAGGTACACCGCGCATATGCTAAAGGACACCGCGAGCGCGCCGACGTAGTTGTAAATCCCCCCCGAGCCGTCCGAGTACGTCGCCGCGTCAGGGCCCAACCCGCTCGCCGCCGCGAACGTGAACACCGTCATGAGATCGATCCCGAACACCGCGGCGGCGACGGAGAGATTCAACTTTTTGAACGTCCCGCCCCCAAGCCTCCCCCGACGCGACGCGTCCAGGAGCACGAACTGCACGGGCGCGAGCATGAACACCGCGCCGAGGCCGAACGCGCGCTGCACGAACTGCGACGACGGGTTGTACTCGTTCACGATGGACAACGGCGACAGCGGCGAAAACGCAAACGCGCCGCCGACGACGATCGACGCCCAAAAGCTCAGCTTGTAGTAGTACTCCAGGTACCCGCCCACCTCGGAGACGTTTCCGATGTCCGCCGCGAGCGCCACGTCCTCCTTCACGCGCGCGACGAACCCTTCGAGGCCGCCGCCGTGCGTTCGCACCACGGACGCGGCGACGACGGACGCGGGCGCGAGCGCCGCGACGACGCCGGCGACGGCGGCGGCGGACGGCGACGGCGACCCGTCCGCGGTCGCCGCGATCGCGACGCCGAGGATGTTCGCCGCGCCGTACAGCGCGATCGCGCCCGCGACGCGCTGATACGTCGCGGAGTCGAGCCGCGCGTTCTCCGCGGCGTCGGACAGGACGTAGAGCCCGCACAGCGCGATGAGCGCGAAGCAATCGGAGCCGACGACGTTCGCGAAGTGCTGCACCTGCGCCACCGCGGTGAACGCGGCCGGGTCGCCGTTCTCGAGGTCGAACGCGTCGAGGACGGCGCGCGTGCTCGGGAACGTCGCGAGCGTCGGAACCGCGAGCGTCAGCGCGGCCGCTTTGAGCGCGGCCGCTTCCGCGGGCGTCCCCGCGGGCGGCTTCGCGGGTGCCTTCTTCTTCTTCTTCTTCGCGAGGCTAATAAGATCGCCGAACGTCGCCATCGCGCGCGTCGTCGTCGTCGTCGTCGCCGACGCGCGTCCCCGGACGCCGCGCCTCGCGCGCGAGGCGGCGCGCGCGCGACGACGCGCGCCGAGGAGTCGCGACGGCGGCGGCGCGAGGGACGTCGTGGGCATCGTGGACGCGGCGTGCGGCGCGCGAGTCGCGGTGACGTCGACGGCTTTATCCGTCCACGAATCGTCGTGAGAGCATCTGCGTCTCGGCGATCCCATCGTAAAAAAGTTCATCGGTCCGTTGAAAGGGAGAGCGATCAAATGTTGAAACCGAGGGGTGCGTGAAAATCGTTCAGTCGCGGGCTCGCGGCCGCGCCGCGCGAGGAATAATCTTCGTCGTCGGCACCGACGCGCTCGCCTCGCCCGCGGCATTGCGAGGAGGCGCGCCGCGATGCAGAGGCGCCGTCCTCCCGGCGGCGCCGACGCCGACGGCGTCGTCGTGTTCGGCAGGAAGTCGCGCGCGGAGCGCGCCGGTCGCGTCGACGCGAAGAAGAAGAAGAAGAGGGGACGGCGGCGGACGACGGCGACGGCGACGGCGACGGCGCGCGCGGACGAGATCCTTCGCGCGCGCGGCGTTCGCCCGCGCGTCTCGCGCGACGAGGACGAGCGCGCGTTCTTGGCGCTGCGTTGGGCGGGCGCGAGCGCGACGCGCGCGCGCGCGGCGCTGCGCGCGTTGGGGTTCGAGACGCCGCCGAGGAAGCGGAAGCGACGATCGCGCGGCGACGCGACGACGCGGCGACGCGACGCGGACGCTCCATCGTCCGTCGGCGGCGACGAGCGTGATCATGACGATGATGGTGTCGCGCCGCGCGAGCCGACGTGGGCGACCTCATGCGGAGACTCGCCGACGCGCGCGGACTCGGACTCGGACGTCGTCTTCCTCGAGGAGGTGCCCGCGGCGGCGACGAAGAGACCGAAGAAGACGTCGAAGAACGCCGCCGACGACGTCGACGTCGCGCGCGACGTCGCGACCGCGCTCGGCGGGCTTCTCGCCAAGTCCGAGCGCGGCTTCGGGAACTGCATGTTCTGCGCCGTCGCCTCCGGGCTGACGCGGTGGCTCGAGGAGACGCGCGACGACGCGATTCCTCCCCTCGCGCGCGACCTGGAACTCGCCGACGGCGACGGCGACGGCGAGCGCGAAGTCACGTGGGTGACGACGCGGAGGGCGCTCGTGCGGACGCTGCTGAGGCTCGTGCGAGACGCGCCCGCCGCGGCGACGGCGGGGAACGCGTCGTCTTCGGAGAAGCGAAAAAACGCACAGCTGGCGCGCGAGATCGCCATGCGAACGCTCATGACCGGCGCCGAAGGCCGCGCGTGGCTGCACCAGGGCGCGCTCGCGAATGCCTCGACGACGACGCGATGGCGCGAGCACCTCAGATGCATGGCGTCCGACGCGAAGCCGCACGCCGGGACGCCGCGGTGGACGAGGTACTGGGGCACGGACGTCGAGCTCGTCGCGCTCGCGTCCGGGTTGCGCGTCGGCGTCGCGTGCGTCGAGTGCGCGGGAAGGGGCGACGGCGGCGCGTACCTCGCGTCGCCGTACGCGTTCGGAGGCGGCGGCGACGGAGGGCCGCTGCGGCTCGGGAAGTATACCCCGCGCGGGGAGACGACGGACGCCGGCGTCGTCTGGAGCGCGGCGAGAGGGAAGGCGACGCTGCGCGTGCGATCGGTGAAGGCGTCGTCGAAGGCGGCGAGGGCGGCGGCGCGGCGGACGACGACGCGATTCCTCCCCGCGATCGTGGTCGTGCATCGACCGGGGCACTTCGACAGCTTGCAGCCGCCGCCGGGACGCGTCCTCGTGTTAGAACGCGAGGCCGCGTAGTCTTAATTAGTCTAGCTAGCGTACGAACAGAAGGAGTGAGCGTTCGCTCCCGCGCGGCACCGCGCGTCATCACTCCTGGCGCCTCGCCTTTCTCGCGCGCTTCACGATCGGCTCCCCCTCCGCGGCGCTCCTCCCCGCCTCCGCGTTCTCGAAGTGCGCCGCGGTCTTCTCCCGCGTCGTCTCCACGTCGTCCCCCTCAGCCGCGCGTTCGATGACGAGCTTGCGTCCGTACAAGTGCGTCCCTCGCAGCGCCTCCAACGCGCTCGTCGCCTCTCGTTTCGTGCTCAACTCTACGAACGCGAACCCGCGATGGTTGCCGTCGAACTTTTTAGGGAGGCGGCAGGACTTGAGCGCGCCGAACGGGTTGAAGAGCTTCTGGATGTCGCGCTTCGTCGCCTCGAAAGCGACGTTGCGGACGACAATCTTCGTCGCGCTGAAGCCTTTCGGAACCTTCGCGTCGCCGCCGTCGCCGCCGTCGCCGCCGCTCGCGCCGCCGGCGCTCATCTCGATCTTCAACGCCCGTCCCTCGAGTGTTTTCCCTTGCATCGCGCGACGAACCGACCGCGCGGTCCCGGGGGAGTCGAGCTCGACGAACCCGAACCCGCGGCTCAATGTCGCGCCGCCGGGGCCGCGTTGCGTCGCCACCGTGGCCGCGAGGACCCTGCCGCCGGCGGCGGAGGCGGCGCGCAAGAAGTGCGCCCGGAGCGCCGCGTCCGAGGTTTGGAAAGAGAGGCCCTTGACGAAGAGTTTCGCGACGTCCTCGTCCGCGACGGCGACGTCGCCGTCGCCGTCGCCCTCGCCGCCGCCGCCGCCGCCGTCGTCGGCGGGCGCCGCCGCCCTCGGCGTCTTCGCGGGTCCCCCCGCGGGGCCGCCCTTCGGCGCGTCGTCCCTGAAGATGCCCTCTGGCGCCCACTCGACGTATATCGGCACGTGCTTGTACCGCTTGTACGCGAGCCCCTTAAACGCCTTCCTCGCGTCCGGGGGCTCGAGCCACTCGCACACGGCGATGGTCTTCGTGTCCGGAAGCACGAACCTCGACACGCCGCCAAACCTTTCGCACATCCCGCGCAGCTCCCCTTTGTCGCCCTCGTACGGCAAGTTCTTCAGGAGGATCGCGGTGCCGCTGCGCTTGACGCCCTTGACGCCCTTCCCGACGTTGCTTCCGCCGCTCGCGGCGGCAGCTTCGAGCGCGGAGGCGTCCACGCCCGCGGCGGAGAGCTGTTCCTTCGTGCTCGCGATGACTTGCGCTTCGCCCAACGCCATTCGAACGGCGACGTCGTCCGCGCCAGACTCGAGCAAGTCCGCTTTCTTGACGCCGTATTTCGCCGCGACGGCCGCGGCGACGGTATCCTGGCGCATGAACAGCGAGTTCCACGCCGCGCGGTTGGTGGACGCGTCTGACTTTAGCCTCGCCTCGCGGTCTTTTTTGAACCCGGCTTCTCTCTCCGCCTCCGACCCCCCCCGCGACCCGGCGCCGTCCGCGCCCGCGATGCCGTCTCGTCCGATCCCGCCCATCGTCGCGTCCATCGACGGCGGACGCTTCGCCGGGAGCAAGTGAATCAGCCGTCCTTGGAAGATGCTGCCGTCCATCTCTCGCATCGCCGTCGTCGCGTTTTCCGGCAGCGCGTACGTGATGTAGGCTAACCCTTTCGACGCGCGCGTCGTTCGGTCCACGATGACGTGCACCGCGGTCAGCGCGCCGTGCTTCGCGAAGTGCGCCGCGACCTCCTCTTCCGTCGCCGTGAACGGCAGGTTGCGGACGAATAAGCGCCCGGTCTCCGCGACGGCTTCCATGTCGTCCGCGGTGACTTCTTCCACCCTGGACGGTTTCGGCGCTCGGAAGTCGACAACCTCCGGCTCCTCTGGGGACGCCTTCTTCTTCCCGTCGTCGTCGTCGCCATCGGCGTCGGCATCGGCGTCGGCGTCGGCGTCGGCGTCGCTGTCGTCGTCGTCGCTGTCGTCGTCGTCGCTATCCTCGTCGTCCATGGACTCATCCTCGTCGTCGTCGTCGTCGTCCGCGACGTCTTCGCTGTCGCTGAAGCTCCCGACTTTCGCGCGTTTTTTCAGGTAGTCCATGTCCGACACCGCGTCGTCCGCGGCGATCGCGTCCACCTCCGCGTCCTCGTCCTCTTCACCGCTGAGATCGTCGTCGTCGTCGTCTTCTTCTGACTCTGACTCGGACTCGGACTCGACCTCTCTGCCCTTCTTCTTCTTCTTCGCGTTCTTCGTATTCTTCCCCCCGCCGCCGCCGCGCGGCGTCCCCGTCTCGCCTTTTTTCCCGGGGCCCCTCGCCCCGCCCGCGTCGTCGTCCTCCTCCTCCTCCTCCTCCTCCTCCGATTCCCCGCCGACGTCCTGGTAATCGTCGTCGCTCTCGCCGCCGTCCTCGAACCCCGCGCCGCCGTCGTCCTCCCCGGCGACGACCGCGGAATCCAAGTGCATCCCGGCGTCTTGGTTATCCCACAACTTCTGCTTACTCCGCGGCATCATCAGACGCATGAACTCGGCGAGCTTCGGATCCTCCGCGATCTGTCTGTCGAGCTCCGCCTCGTACTCCCTCTGCTTCGCCTTCTTCATCTTCTTCAGCTCTCTGACGCCTATGAACCGGTCCGGGTCTGCCTCCGGCGGCGCTTTCGCGTCCGGCTTCGGTTTCGTCGCCTTGGCGTGCGCGGAGGACCCCTCCGAGTGTCTGCTCCACGGCCGCGGGAGCGCCGAGGACTTCATCGCGCGCGCGTACTCGACCGCAATCTTGGACGTGTCCACGAACGTGTTGTCGAAGTACTCCAGCGCTTTCGTCGCGTCGGCCTCGGTCTTGAACCCGACGAACGCCATGCATCGCGATTTGCCGTCGCTGCGGAGGGAGAGAGGGAGGGAGGGAGGGAGGGAGGAGGTTGGAGCGCGCTCGTCGATGGAAAAAGTCGGCGGCGGCGGCGATTTGTGCGTCGTTTTTCCGCGGCGGCGGGCGCGGCGGCGCGCGCGGTGGACGACGACGACGACGACGACGACGACGACGACGACGACGACGACGACGACGACGACGACGACGACGACGGGAAGACGCGCGGAGGCGTGCGAGGGAGCGAACCTCGTCTTCAGGATCTTCACGTCCGTGACCTCGCCGCGCTCCGCGAAGTGCTCCCTGAGGCGGTCGCGCGTCAGGTGCTTCGGGATGTTCTTCACGCACAGCCGCGACGACGGCGGCGCGGGTTCGTCGTCCTCGCCGTAGTACGGCAGCGGCTCCGCGCTCGTGCCGGGCGCGGGCTCGCCGTCCGCGCTCGCGTCGGGAACGCGCGCCATCGGATCGGCGGGTTCGACCGGCGGCGGCGGCGGCGCGAGGCGAGAGTGCCGATTTCCGCCGTGGTCGGGGACGGAAGTTTTGTGATGCGGGACCTTTTTCGCCTTATTTTGGTTTCGAAGCGCGGGTTCCGATGAAGTCAACGTTTTTCATCGCGCGGTTGCCGTCGCTCGCCGATCGACGATCGATGAAAACGGGCGAGGCGACCTTTCAGGTCCCGAACCGTCTGACGCGGACGACGACGCCGGAAGAGAACAATAATAAATCCGCGTCGGTCGCGCGTCGCTTCGAACACTCGTCGCGGCGCGCCGCGATCAGCTCACGCCGTCTCATCGCCCCGCGCGCGACGTACGCATCGCATCTGACCTCACCCGTCGCTCTCGCCGAGCGTCATGGGATGCGGCGCGAGCAGCCCCGAGGACGCGGCCGCGTCGCCTCGCGATGGTGACGAACCTAAATCGGGGAAAACCTCGCCCGAACTGAGGGTCGTTCTATACACTGGTTCCCATACGACCCCGTTCGCGTGGTGAACGTCATTCCTTAAGGACTTTTCCCGGCGTCTCTCTGCGCCCACCACCCGCTTTCAATCCCCGTCCTCGACGCCTTTCAACTCCAACTGACGCCTTTCAACTCCACCCCGACATTCGCTCGTCACAGTCGCGGAACATCATCATCCTGTTCGGCCCTCCCGGCGCGGGGAAAGGCTCGCAAGCGCCGAAGATGGTCGAGACCCTCGGGATCCCTCAGCTCAGCACCGGCGACATGCTCCGAGCCGCGGTCGCGGCCGGGACCGCGCTCGGCGAGCAGGTCAAGGGCGTCATGGCCTCCGGCGGTCTCGTGACGGACGATCTCGTCGTCTCGCTCATCCGCGAGCGCGTCGAGAAGAAAGGCGCGTTCTACACACTGGTCCCCATACGACCGCGTTGGCGTGGTGAACGCCGATCCTTAAGGACTTTTCTTCCCGGCGGCGCATCTCTCCGCCCACCCCTCGCGTTCAATCCCCGACCTCGACGCCTTTCAACTCCACCTGACGCCTTTGAACACCACCCCGACGTTCGCTTGTATGGAACGACCCAAAGACTGCGCGGGCGGGTTCATCCTCGACGGGTTCCCGCGCACGCTCGAGCAGGCGGAGATGTTAGACGAGATGCTGGCGAAGAGCGGCGAGCGCGTGCGGCACGTCGTCGCGCTCGTCGTCCCGGACGAGGTCCTCACCGAGCGCATCTGCGGCCGATGGATCCACAAGGCGTCGGGGCGGTCGTATCACGTCGCGTTCGACAAACCCGCGTCGCTCGCCGCCTCGGGCGAGGACGCCGCGCCGACGACGGAGAACATGTTGGACGACGTCACGGGCGAGCCGCTGACGCAGCGGCCGGACGACACCGAGGACGCGCTGAAGACGCGTCTGGCGGCGTACCACAAGCAGACGGTGCCCATATTGGGGCACTACGACGAGAAGCGAAAGGGCGTCGTCGCCGAGGTGGACGCGAACCGACAGAAGGACGACGTGTGGTCGGACATCGAGCGGGCGATCGCCGCGGACGACGTCGAGCCGAAGGAGCCGGAGCCGGAGCCGAAGAAGGTGGAGGAGGCGGCGCCGGAGGAAGCGGCGACGGCGCCGCCCGCGGAGGCGCCGGAAGAGCCCGCGCCCGCGCCGGAAGAGCCCGCGCCCGCGCCGGAAGAGCCCGCGCCCGCGCCGGAAGAGCCCGCGCCCGAGGAAGCGGCTTCGGC
>Ga0181561_10005693_pt1 | contig 10593 bp, 9 predicted proteins | sample 011ome_19_FD_133760 | JGI IMG/M metagenome (GOLD analysis project Ga0181561, IMG submission 133760) | Coastal salt marsh microbial communities from the Groves Creek Marsh, Skidaway Island, Georgia - 011510BT metaG (megahit assembly) | ecosystem: Environmental > Aquatic > Marine > Intertidal zone...
ATAATTAACCAAGCGCAAAAAACTTATAAAATAGCGCAGCGCCTGACCCAATCTAGGCTCCACCCCCTAGCAAAATCACATATCTATCAGTAAAAAGCGTCAGTAACCCCCGATGTGGGGTTAAATGAGGGTTTCTTATCAAGGTTATTAATAATATCGCATGAAAACAATAAGTTAAATATGGTGTGTGGAATCCTTCCCCTCCGCCATTTTCTATTTAGGTAAAATCAATAACTAAATACCTGCTCACGTCAAAAATCATACGCCCTATTCATTTGGAATGTTTCCGCTAGCCTAGGGATCAATGCTCTCAATTATCCAGCGCTGAAGATGCATGACGGGATGCTCAGAATTGACGCCGCCTTGTGGGTCAACGACAAGCGGCCCCGGGCGGTAGCCGCGTGAGCATAATCCCCGTTGCACGGATTCCACCAGATGGATATCTTCTTCCACGGTCGTCTCGCGATCCTGTTTTGCCAGTTTGCGCACGGTATCGTTTTCGGTTCCATCAATAGAATACCAACCGCGCCATACCACCACATGATCCGCATCCACAGCGCGCCAGTGATAGGTGTTGAGAATATTCCCCGGATAGACCTGAAAGCTAAACATAGGCCACAGAAACCAGCTAGAATACTGATCAAAATGATCAAAACCCGATTGGATATCATAAGTCATGTCATCTAGATTCTGGCAATCGGTGGTATGGCGAAGGCATTTCCCTTGCGGCTGAATATCATAGGTTTCTGGTTTAACAACGCCACTGGCAAAGGTCGGATGGTTAAGCGCGCAGTGATAACATTCGGAATAGTTTTCAACCGACACTTTCCAGTTGCAATTCTCAGCGATCTCTACCCATTCCAGAGGCTTGAGGTGTTCCCAATGAGGAACCCACTCCCTTAATTCTTGCCGCGCTTGGGGAAACCAGTCATCCATGGGGGCGGCATCAGGGTCCAGATTAACAAAGACAAAACCCAGAAACTCCTCAACCTTGACTTCGCTTAGGCAAATGCTGGCGCTATCAACCCCTGCCACAGCATCCAAATTAGGAGCAGATTTAAGTCGTCCATCAAGATGATAACTCCACGCATGATAGGGGCATACAATCGCAGGCACGCGCCCTGAACCTGATACCAATTGATGGGCGCGATGCTGACAGACATTATAGAATACGCGGATACGATTTTCACGGTCACGAATAGCAAATAGGCTCTCGCCAGCAATATCAAAGCTAGTGTAACTGCCGGGCAGGGGCAGGGCTGAACCATGACAACCAAATTGCCATGTTTTTGCCAATACCCCCTGACATTCTTGGGTAAAAATTGACGGATCGGTGTAATATCTGGCATCCAGTGAATGAATGGGTGAGGTCATGATTGCTCCTCAACATAAAGGCCACGTTGATGCCGGCGTTTGTGAAATTTCTCAACCCGGTCAACAATTTCCTCGCTAGCAACAGATATCACCAGCGACAGCAGCGTTTCCAGCAAGGCAATGATGCTGACTGATGAGGGAAAGAATTGTGGCGTATCTACCGACACATTAAACCCATAATCCGCATGACGGATGATAGGGCTAGCTGGGCTATCTGATATTCCGATAATGGTTAAGCCTTGTTCACGCGCAATGCTTACCGCTTCCACCACTTCGGTGCGATAAGGTTTGCAGGAAATCGCGATGAGCACATCTTGCCCATTCGCCCATACCAGATCATCCACAGGCGTTGAACCAGGGCGCGGAATAGCATGAAACTGAACCATGCCTGTTGAGGCCAGATAGGTAAAGTTATGAGCATTTGAATTATGCAGGCCAACACCTAGCGTATAGACATTTCTGGAATTCCAAATGGCATTAGCGGCGGCAATAAGCTGATCAATGGAAATGCCAGAAAAGCTTTCCTCAATGTTGCGTAACGCGCTTTGCACCATATCAGCATAAAGCACGCCAAGTGACCCTGATTTCTGCACATCTTGAAGCCAGCGCGCCCGATCAGGAAAATCACCGCCACGGCGGATGGTTTCTCGGAATGGGGCGCGAAAATCCTCATAGCCTTTGAAGCCAATCTGACGCGCCATGCGCATAATTGTATTGGGCGTGACACTGGCGGCTTCGGCAATCTCGCGCACAGTGGAAACCCCAACATCTAGGGGGTTTTCCAGAACATAGACTGCGGCCTTCTGCGCCTCAGGGGTGAGAGAGGATAATTCGTCCGACAGACGGGTCAATACCATTGATGATGCATTTGTGTCATTCATGATTGACTATGGTATATTTGTTCTATTAGGGTGTCTATATCTTTTTCTTACCGAGGATCAAAATGTCAGAGGTAGAGTTTCCAACACAAGCTAAGGTCGTTATTGTTGGTGGCGGCGTGATGGGTTGTGGGTTGGCCTATCATCTTGCCCATGAAGGCTGGACAGATGTTGTTCTGCTTGAAAAGGCCGAGTTAACAAGCGGCAGCACTTGGCACGCCGCTGGCCAGATCACCCATTCCACCAGCTCTTTTGGCCTAGGAAAATGTGTTGATTACAATATTGGCCTTTATGCTGGTGGACTTGAGGCGGAAACGGGCCAAGTGGTGACATGGCATGGCTGTGGTTCATTTCGCCTAGCCTATACTGAGGATGAGATGGATTGGCTTCGCCATACGTTATCGGTGGGCAAGGCGCTTGGCTTTAATATTGAATTGGTACAACCTGACCGCGTTTCCGCCTTGCATCCTTTTTACAATCTGGATGGGGTTTTAGGGGCGTTATATACCCCTGATGATGGTCATGTTGATCCTTCAAATGTGACCATGGCCTTAGCGGCAGGGGCACGGCAATTAGGCGTTAGCATTTATCGCCGATGCCGCGCCACCAATATCACCCAGAATCCAAACGGCGAATGGGTGGTTGAAACGGAACGAGGGACAATTCGCTGTGAGCATATTGTCAACGCTGGCGGAACATATGCACGCCAGATGGGGGAATGGTCAGGCCTGCAATTACCAATGACGTCAATGACGCATCATTATTTTGTGACTGAACCTGTGCCGCAATTCGCTGAACTTGAGCGCGAATTGCCCGTGATTAGGGATGACCGCAAGGTGTCAGGTTATATCCGCATGGAACAAAAACGCGGATTGATTGGCATTTATGAGAAAGAAAATCCAAATACCGTCTGGGAGGATCATTGCCCGTGGGAGGCAGAAAATGAACTCTTTGATCCTGATTATGATCGGGTTATGCCTTGGCTTGAAGAAAGCCTTAACCGCATGCCTATTTTTGCGGATTTGGGCATTAGCCGCGAGGTCCATGGGGCGATATCGCACCCCCCTGATGGTAATCCGTTAATCGGCCCTGCCCCAGGTGTGCGCAATTACTGGTGCTGTTGCGGCACACAGATCGGGATAGGTTGGGGGCCCGGCTTGACCCGCGAATTGGCAAGATGGATGGTGCATGGGGCGGCAGATATTTCCATGCGTGATTATGATCCGCGCCGCTTTGGTGATTATGCCAATAAAGAATGGCAGGTGATTAAAGCCAAAGAAGATTATTGCTTGCGCCATGAGATTCCTTTTCCGCATTTTAACCGTCTGGCTGGCCGTCCGATCAAGCCTTCGCCTTTGTATGATTTGCTATCAGCAAAAGGCGCTGTTCATGAGGAGGTGTTCGGGTTTGAACGGCCGCGGTGGTTTGCGCGTGACGGCGTGCCTGCCCAAGATTATTATTCCTTTCGCCGCAATATTGTCCATGACATGGTCGCTGAAGAAGTTAAGGCCGTTCGTCAAGCCGTTGGCATCATGGATGTGACGGCCTTTGCCAAGGTCAAGGTATCTGGGAAAGGGACATTTGCGCTTCTTGATCGGCTGACGGCAAATAAACTGCCTGTTAACATTGGCGGCATTGCGTTGACGCATCTCTTAAATAAACGCGGTAGGATTGAGGTGGAAGCCACTATCCTGAAAATGGATGATGAGAGTTATTATCTTGTTTGTGCCGCGTTTTTTGAACAACGTCTGCTAGATCATCTTCATCACAACCGAATGGATGAGGATGTGACCATAACCCCCTTATCCGCAGAATGGGCGGCACTGACCATAAATGGCCCTAAATCGCGTGATGTCTTGGGGCAGGTGACAGATGCGGCGCTGGATAATGCGCATTTTCGCTGGCTAACCGGGCAAAAGATAATGATATCAGGGCATGAGGTATGGGCGCTTCGGATGTCTTATGCTGGTGAATTGGGCTGGGAGCTGCATATGCCCAAGACCGCTTGCCTTGATGTGTATTCAGCCCTTAATGCGGCAGGTCAGGCCTATGGTATTAGGGATTATGGCTCATTTGCTATGAATGTGATGCGTATGGAAAAGGCATTCAAAGGGGCAGGGGAGTTAACGAACGAAGTGACCTTACAAGAAGCGGATGTGATGCGGTTTGTTGATCAGGATAAGGATTTTCTTGGCAAATCAGAAACGCTTGCTAAGGTAAATCATCTGCCATGGGTTTGCGCCTATCTGGATATTGAACCTGACGGCGTTGTTGACGGTCATGGCGGTGAGGCCGTTATGAGAGGCGGCAAGGTGATCGGGTCGACGGCATCGGTTGTTTATGGGCATTCGGTTGGACGGATACTGGCCTTTGCCTATATCAAACCTGAGGCGGCGACAGTTGGCACTGAGCTTGAGGTCGTGATTGCTGGAAAACCAAGAGCAGCTAAGGTACTTGGTGCGCCAGCCTATGATCCGGAAAGCCAGCTTCCCAAAACTGATCAGGCAACGCATTAAGCGAGGGGAGAACAGATCATGATATCACAGCATCAGCTTCCTGAAACGATGGCCGCGATGGTGACAATGGGGCATGGCGGCCTTGATCAGATGGTCTGGCATGAAAATTGGCCTTGTCCGCGTCCATCCGCTGGCCAAGTCATGATCCATGTCGGGGCCTGTGGATTGAATAACACCGATGTAAATACCCGGTCAGGTTGGTATTCCAAGGCCGTATCTGATGCCACAAAAAGTGAAGGTTATGATCAGGTTAGCGAAGAAGACCCAACATGGGGCGGCGCCCCTATCCAGTTTCCCCGTATTCAGGGCGCGGATGTTTGTGGTCTGATCGTGGCGGTAGGTGATGGGGTTGATCCCCAGCGGATAGGGGAACGGGTCATCACCGATGGCTGGTTGCGCGATCCTGATGACCCCATGGATAAGGATAAAACCGGATATTTTGGATCAGAATGTGATGGCGGTTTTGCTGAATATACCGTTACCCTTTCGCAAAATGCGTTGGCAATTCAGTCTGATTTGTCTGATGCGGAACTGGCGACCTTTTCGTGTTCCTATTCTACTGCTGAAGGAATGCTGACACGGGCACAGGTGACTGCCTCAGATACTGTGCTGGTGACTGGCGCATCCGGCGGTGTTGGCGGGGCTGTGGTGCAACTGGCAAAACACCGCGGCGCACGGGTGATTGCGCTGGCATCAGAAAGCAAACATAACGATGTTGCGGCGCTTGGGGCAGATCAATGTCTTCCGCGGATGCCAAACAATTTACGCGCCGCTTTGGGTGAGGAAAAAATTACTGTCGTCGCCGATATTGTCGGCGGTGCGATCTGGCCGTCCTTAATCGAAAGTCTTGAACGAGGTGGGCGCTATACCTGTTCTGGTGCTATTGCCGGGCCCATTGTAACCTTGGACTTGAGAACCTTTTATTTGCGCGATTTGACCTTAACAGGGTCAACAGTGATTGATCCCCAAATCATGAAAAATCTGATTGGCTATATCGAAACTGGCGCAATTAAACCAGCATTGGCGGCGTGCTATCCTTTATCTGAATTGCGTGAGGCACAGGCCGCCTTTATCGCTAAGACGCATACTGGCAATATTGTGGTTTGCCCATGACCGTTTCATCTCCTGATCTTATCCAAAGCTTGTTTGAGGCGCTCCTTAGTGAGGCCAAAGCAGCATATGATAGCAACCCGCAAATGCAGGCTTTTGCCGCGTGGCCAACAGATATGGTGTATCAAAAAACAGCCCCTATCTATATTCCGGCCATTCGCCAATTATCCTTGTGGGAAAATGAGCATCCCTTACACAAAGCTACCCAGAGCATTTTGCCATATGGGAAATGGAAGCAAACCTACACCGAGCAAGAGGTTGGACACGGCTTTTTGCAAGATTACGGCTATATCGAATTGTTTGGGCCTGATGGCCATTTTACCTCTCATCAAGGGCGCGCCTATATCGGTTATTGGGGCAAGGGTTTATATTATCCATGGCATCATCATGAGGCAGAAGAAATCTATATGGTGGTTAGTGGCTCAGGTTATTTTGAAGCCGAAGGCAAGGCGCCTGTGACCCTCACTTCAGGGCAATGCCAGAGGCATGACAGCAATCAGCCTCATGCCCTAACGATGAAAGAAAGCGCTATTCTAACCCTTGTGCTATGGGGCGGTGCTGGCATGGCAGGATTGCCGAAAATGGGGGCAAAATCATGAAGATCACAAAGATAACCGTTTATCACATTGATTTGCCGCTTGAACATCCCTACTGGTTATCCGGTGGCCGATTAAAATTCGAAAGGCTTGATGCCACATTGGTTAAACTGGAAACCGATGCTGGTTTAATCGGTTGGGGTGAGGGAACACCATGGGGGCATACCTATGTTCCTGCCCATGGGCCGGGTATTCGTGCCGGAATAGAAACAATGGCAAAGGTTCTGATCGGGCTTGATCCGCGCTGTGTTCTTGATGTTGAACGGGCGATGGATATGGCCTTGCCCGGGCATCTTTATGCCAAATCCCCTATTGATATGGCGTGTTGGGATATCGCTGGTCAAGCAGCAGGCTTACCTATTGCAGACCTCATGGGTGGGGGGTCGCGGACGCCGCGCCCTATTGCCTCATCAGTGGGGGCAAAAACTATCGCAGACACACGCGCCGTTATTGATCGCTATCGGCAGAGGGGGTATGTGGCTCATTCTGTTAAAATTGGCGGTGATGTTGAGCGTGATATTGCCAGAATTACCGATGTGGAAAGCATCCGCCGCGAAGGTGAGATTGTGCTTTATGATGTTAATCGCGGCTGGTCACGGCAACAGGCGTTACGGGTGTTAAGTTCGGTTGAGGGGCTGAATGTGATGGTTGAACAGCCCTTGGAAACCCTAGATGATATTGCGGCGATAGCGCCGCTTCATGCCACCCCGATCAGTGTTGATGAAAGTTTGGTCACGCTTCAGGACGCGGCACGCATAGCCCGTGATGGCATTGCGACTATTTTTGGAATTAAGCTCAATCGGGTAGGTGGGTTAACTAAAGCCGCCCGCATGCGTGATATCGCGCTTGCGCATGGCATAGATATGTTTGTCATGGCAACAGGAGGGACAGTGTTAGCAGATACCGAGGCCCTGCATCTAGCCGCTACCATCCCTGATGCGCATTGCCATGCCGTCTGGTCATGCCAAGATATGCTAACTGTTGATATTGCTGATGGGCGCGGGGCCAGAAATGTTGATGGCCATTTACATTTGCCTGAAACTCCGGGGCTAGGGGTTCATCCTGATGAAGACAAACTTGGGACGCCAGTGGCAGTATATCAATGAAAATCAAACGGCTCTCTCTCTGGCATATTCCTTTAACCAGCCATGACACTTATTACATGGCTGATGGCAAAACTTGTGACACGGTGGAAACGGTCATCATATGCATAGAAACGGATACAGGGCTGAAAGGATGGGGTGAGGCCTGTCCCATTCCACATTACCTGCCTGCTTATGCAAGAGGGATTGCCCCGGCGGTCGCGGATATGGCGCCAGTTATTTTGGGGGCAGACCCCATTGGTGTGGAAAGCCTGATGCAGCGGATTAATGCCTTTTTGTTAGGTCATGAATATGTGAAATCCCCTCTGGATATGGCGTGTTGGGATATCACGGCAAAGGCGGCACAATTGCCCCTTTATGCGCTTTTAGGTGGTCAGCATCAGGCCGATATGCCGCTTTATCATTCTATCACCTGTATTGCCCCTGATGACATGGCGCGGATGGCGGCGGATGCCAAAGCCGCAGGCATCACCCAGTTTCAGGTCAAACTTGGTGCTGATAATAACTGGCAGACGGATGTTGAACGGTTACGGCGTGTGCGTGAAACCGTGGGTGAGGGGATGCTGGTTTATGGTGACTGGAATTGCGGCGCAACCCAGCTTGACGCCACCCGTGTGGGGCGAGCGGTAGCGGATTTGGATATTATGCTAGAACAGCCTTGCCGGACGATGCCGGAATGTGCGGCGGTGCGTGCGGCAACAGGTTTGCCCATGAAAATGGATGAAAATACCCATGACACAGCATCTCTGCTTGAGGCAAGCCGTCTAGGTATTATGGATGCGGTGGCGTTAAAATTATCAAAATTTGGCGGCATCTCACCAACTCGGCAGGCAAGGGATTTATGTCTGCATTTAGGGGCAAAGATGTGCATTGAGGACACATGGGGCAGTGATATCACCACCGCCGCCTTATTGCATCTAGGGGTGTCAACTCATCCGGCTCATTTGCTCAATGTTTGTGATCTGTCAGGCTATGTAGCGCCTAGGCTAGATGCCGCCGCCCCATCACGCCAACATGGCAGGATCGCTTTACCATCAGACCCCTCAATCTATGGCTTAGGGGTTTCTCCAGACCCTGAGATTTTGGGTCAGCCAGATATGATATTGGACTAACAGATGCATAAAATCAAAACCCAAAGCGAATGGATAGAAAAAGCCAAGCAGGTTTTGCCTGCTGGGGGATTTGGCAATTTTGATTCCGGCGTGATTATTGCGAGGGGGGAAGGGTGCCATGTCTGGGATCAAGACGGTAACGACTATATTGATTATTTGATAGGGTCAGGGCCGATGTTGCTTGGTCACGGGCATCCCGAAGTGCTGGAAGCGGTGCTAGAACAACTGCCTCACGGCATGACCTTTTTTGCCAATAACCCTCGCGGAATTGAATTGGCGTCGGCGATCTGTGATGCTGTGCCGTGCTGTGAACACGTGCGTTTTGTAACCTCAGGCGGTGAGGCGGATATGTATGCCATCAGGCTAGCACGCGCTTTTACAGGCAAAACCAAAATCTTGAAATTCGAAGGCGGCTATCATGGTATGAGCGCCGAGGCGCAGATGAGCCTTGCCCCTTCAAGAGAGGTTAATTTTCCTCGTGCGGTGCCGGATAGCGCTGGTATTCCCTCATCGGTTCAAGACGATATGCTTATCGCGCCGTTTAATGATCTGGATGCGGTGGCATCTTTGCTTGCGGATCATGATGATATTGCTGCTATTATTGCTGAACCCTTACAGCGCATTATTCCGCCCGTGCCGGGGTTTCTTAAAGGCCTGCGTGAGCTTTGCGACAAGCACCATATCCTGTTGATTTTTGATGAAATCGTTACAGGATTCCGGCTGGCTTATGGGGGCGCGCAGGAACATTATGGGGTTACGCCCGATATTTGCACCTTGGGCAAGATTATTGGTGGCGGTTTTCCGCTTGCCGCCTTGGGGGCTAGCGCTGATCTGATGAAGCATTTTGATAAGGCGATTGTTGGCGCTGACCAATGGCTGATGCAATTAGGGACATTATCAGGCAATCCGGTGGCCTCGGCGGCAGGGCTTAAAACCATGGAGGTGTTACGGCGTGATGGCAGTTATGACAGGTTGCGGTCTTATGGTCGCCGGCTTCAACAGATGCAACAAGACGCGCTTACCCGCGCTGGCATAACGCACCGGATTTGTGGTGACGATTCGCTGTTTGATGTTTTGTTCACGGATACGGCGTGCCTTGATTATCGGTCTGCCAAACACCAATCGCCGGATCAGGCGGCGGCGTATAACGCCGCCTTGCGCCAGCATGGCATTTTGAAATCCCCGTCTAAACTCTATCCGTCGCTGGCCTTGACAGAGGCGGATTTAGCCCACACTCGCTTAGCGGTAGACCACGCCGTTGAGGCGGTTTTGAGGAATGCTTCCTCCACCAAATAACTCAAGCTTTGGCATAAGTTAGGCATTCGTGGTAATGATGAGGCGCGCGTGCCGAACAGCACCCCCGAATACTACCCCGAACAGCCTCAAAGGAGGATGAGAAGATGAGTGCTTATGTCATTGACCAACCGGATATAACCGCTATCCCTGTTCGCGGCACTGACGCCGCCTTTCCCCTCCGCCATTTTCTCATCTCTGTTCAACGGTTTGTCAACCGCTGTCATGGCAAAGAACGCCACTCTACCAGCTATACACGAAATGTGATGGAAGAATTAGCTAGGCTTTGGGCGGTTGAGACGCGGCGGTTGGTAGGGGTAATAGCATAAGAATAGTAGTCATAAAGCTAACTCTTCTTATCTTCATCAGTACTGTCGATCACGGATCCATATCCTTTAGGGGGGCTTAGTGGTCTAGAAATGCTCTTATCGGAGGGCTGATTGCGTAGTTCAGAGGCTCTCTTTACCCGTTCTGACAGGAGATCAGATTGCAGTTCTGCAAAATCTAAATCCAAAATGATGATGTCTGTTGACCTAATTAGCACATGCCCGAATAACAAGCACAAAAGTAGTTCCGGTAAAAAATTGAGATAAGAATATTGTGAAGAAAAT
>Ga0181561_10005696_pt1 | contig 10585 bp, 10 predicted proteins | sample 011ome_19_FD_133760 | JGI IMG/M metagenome (GOLD analysis project Ga0181561, IMG submission 133760) | Coastal salt marsh microbial communities from the Groves Creek Marsh, Skidaway Island, Georgia - 011510BT metaG (megahit assembly) | ecosystem: Environmental > Aquatic > Marine > Intertidal...
GGTGTCCTTGGGAACCGCAATGCGAAAAGTTGAGGGGGCAAAACCCAATTGCATCCGTTCTTGTGCATCCACTTTGCTATCTAGCAACATGTCACGCCCGGTGATTCCGAGATCGAGGGTGCCTGCACCAACATAGATGGCAACATCCTTGGGTCTCAAGAAATAGAATTCAACCCCGTTCACCGAGTCGTGCACGACTAATGATCTGGATGACGCTTCAGCCAAGTAACCAGCTTCTCTCAGGATGGCCCGAGCTGGCTCCGCTAATTGACCCTTGTTTGGCACAGCAACTTTGAGGACCACGCTATGACTCCTGTTCGTTTAAGTCTGGATGGCTTGTTGAATAAATGTTGCGAAGGCGAATGGTAGTTACAAATATTTGTACACGTCATTCAACGACAAATTGTGCGCATGCATGAGAACCTGGATGTGGTAAAGCAGTTGTGAAATTTCCTCAGAGAGCGCTTCTGTGCTCTCGTGTTCGGCGGCCATCCAAACCTCAGCCGCCTCCTCGACGATTTTCTTACCAATTGCATGAGTGCCCAATTGAATGAGTTCTACCGTTCGTGAATCATCTCCGCCAAGAGCGATACGGTCCGCTAGCTCATCAAAGAGTGAATCAAAACTCTGTTCGGGATTTGGACCAGACATGACCCAACTCTAGCGAAAGCCGACACTTTGATCGCGCGGCTGACTCTGGAGGGCCATGACAAGGGCGGCTTGGGCCGCCTCTTCCCCTTTATTTTCAGGTGAATCAGCCAATCCACACCTATCGAACGCTTGCTGTTCGTTTTCCACGGTGAGAAGACCGAAACCGATGGGAATCCCCTCATCCAGGGACACTTGAAGTAGGCCCTGGGTTGCGGCGCTGCAAACGTATTCGAAATGCGGGGTCCCACCGCGGATAACAACTCCGAGCGCAACGATGGCTTCAACTTTGGCTAGACGTGCCACGCGCTGGACACCCAATGGCAATTCAAAAGCCCCGGGTACTCGGACGAGTTCAGTGGTGGCACCCGCAATTTCACACGCTGATGTGGCTCCCGCGATGAGGGCGTTCATGACCGTTTCATGCCATTGAGATGCGACGATCGCAACTTTCATACCGGGTGTTGACACATTGAATTCAGGGGCATTGCCACCACTCATGATTCATCCTTCTGCCGAAAGGCCACAATTCTTTCCATATATTTTGCGAGAGCATCCACTTCAATGTTAACGCGTTGACCCACCCGGACTTGTCCAAGATTTGTCTCGGCCAAAGTCGTTGGAATTAAAGAGACAGTGAATTGATGTGTATCAGCAGATGGATCTGTCACTGATGCGATGGTAAGCGACACCCCGTTCACCGTTATGGAACCCTTTTCTATGACATAGGGGGCAAGTGACGACGGAAGCTCAATGGTGAGAACAGTCCACTGGTCATGTGGGTCAATGGCAATCACATGAGCGATGCCATCAACGTGTCCTTGCACAATGTGACCTCCGAGCCTCCCCGACACTGGCACGGCTCGCTCGACGTTAACTGCACTCCCGACCTCTAATTCACCAAGGGAGCTTCGGTTCAAGGTTTCCAACATTACGTCTGCCGTGAATCTTTCGGCGTCAAAGTGGACCACAGTGAGACACACACCATTAACGGCAATGGAGACTCCGGCCACGGTATCAGTGAGAACCTTGGGCGCCCGTATCTCAATTCGCGCAGAGTCCACACCTGTTGCGATTGATGTCACTTCACCCAGTGACTCAACAATTCCAGTAAACATGATCTGACTCTAACGAGTCCCTACGGCGGCGCGGACAAGCAAGTCTCCCCCTAGTACCTGCGTGCGCACATCGCTGAGAAAGATTGCATCACTGCCACTTAAGGAACCACTAGGTATCGGCAGAGAAACGGGTCCCGAACCAAAAGAAACGGGCGCAATAAATGTAATAACCTCTTGGACAAAGCCCCGATCAAGGAATGCACGCGCCAATTGTGGACCACCTTCCAAGAGTGCATGGGAAACACCAATCTTGCCCAACTCAACCATGACGGAATCGATGTCATGCGTATGAAAATGAATAATTCTTCCACCTGGCGTGGAATAAATACGCCAATTTTTTGGAAGATTTCGATTTCCTATGATCACTCGAATTGGCTGGCGCTCACTCGGTTCACCCTGCGCATCGCGAGCGTTTAGGGCAGGGTCATCGATTAACGCGGTGCCGATTCCCACAATGATTGCTCCGACACTGGCGCGCAAGTCCTGCGTGAACGCATTAGCCGTGGGCCCCGTTATCCGAGTGGACAAGCCTATGCCTCGAGAAACTCGGCCATCGAGTGATTGAGCAAACTTCCATGTGACAAATGGCATGCCCGTTTTAGCCCAATAATTCCAGGGACCATTAAGTCGCTCCGCCGATTCACATTCCACTCCCGCGATTACCTCTACACCTGCAAGAGCAAGAGCAGTCGCACCGCCTGCTGCCGATGATGACCTATCACTGGCTGCGAATACAACTCGACTAATCCCAGCATTGATAATCGCTTGCGAGCATGGGCCCGTACGCCCTTGGTGGTTACAGGGTTCGAGAGATACGTACATTGTTGCTCCCCGCACATCGACAGCTGCACTTGTCAGGGCATCAATTTCCGCATGAGCACTCCCAGCTCCCCGATGAAAGCCTTCGGCTACCACGGTGCCGTTCTTGACAATCACCGCGCCGACACGGGGGTTATCACTTTCGGGACCTAGCTGCGCTAATGAAATCGCCCGGAGCATCCACTCCCTGTCATTCTCGAGGCTCACCTAGGCTCGATTCACGAGCTGCGCAAGTGCAACGACTTCTGCCGCGGGGTCTCCCGATTGATAGACACTAGAACCAGCAACAAAAACATTTGCTCCAGCCTCTGCACACTCGACAATGGTGTCTCGACTAACCCCGCCATCAACCTCGATCCAGATCTCGGTCCCACAAATTTCCCGTGCCCGCCGAATTTTGGGAATCATGTCACTCATGAATGACTGACCCCCAAATCCGGGCTCAACAGTCATGATGAGAATCATGTCGAGATCTGGCACAAGGGCGTCGAGAAGTTCAAGTCCCGTTCCTGGTTTAAATGCAGCGGCGGATCGTGCCCCCGTCGCGCGAATATCCCTGGCAACAGTACGAGGATTCCGCGCGGCCTCGATATGGAAAGTCACCGAAAATGCCCCCACTTCACCATATGCGGGTGCCCAGCGATCAGGGTCATCGATCATCAGGTGGACATCAGCCCGAAGTGAAGTGTTTTCAATGACATCGCGGACCACGGGTAAACCAAATGTCAGATTTGGCACAAAGTGGTTGTCCATGACGTCCAGATGGATCATGTCCGCGACGCCATCAACCTTAGCGATTTCGGCGTTCAAGGCGCCAAGGTTGCTATTGAGAACACTCGGAGATATCAGCACCTTGTCAGAATATCGGAATAAACAAGCGCATTAATCAGTTGCGCCGAATCAATGCGAAGTACATGGCATCTGTTCCATGGACATGCGGCCACAACTGCACATCCGGTCCTGGCCCTAGATCGGGGATTCCGGGGAATAGAGGTCGCGCATCCTCCAATTGAGCACCTCCACGTTCTTCGAGCACCATACGCACCAGCATTCTCGTTTCCTCCACGTGCGGTGAACATGTGACGTAACAGACAATTCCCCCGCCACGCACGCTGTCCAATGCGGCATTGAGAAGGACCTCTTGAAGTGAGGTCAACTCGTAGAGATCCCTCTCTTGCTTGCGCCACCGAGCCTCAGGTCTGCGGCGCAATGCACCTAGTCCCGTGCACGGGGCGTCCACCAGAATTCGATCGAAGAACTGGTTGCCCCACGGACGTGTCCTGGCATCTGCCACTAGGACTGACGTTTCGGGATTAATAATCCGCTCCATCAGTCGAGCGCGATGAGCGTGTAACTCAACCGCGGTGAATGTGACCCCAGAGGGCACGGAGTCAGAAATCAATGCTGCCTTTCCACCGGGACCTGCGCACATGTCAAGCCATGCGGATTCCGGGCCTTTCGGCTTGGACAGTAAAAAGGCTTGCGCAACTAGTTGGCTACCTTCATCTTGCACGATTGCATGACCCAATCGAACTGCTTCAATGTCCTGCGGCACTGTCGACTCAACAACCCGCGCCTGAGTGCTCCAACGACCAGAACTCGTCCCGTCGATCTCTATTTCACCTGAACGAATTGCCAGAACAGGCTTCGCAGGAATGTTATTTTCTTTCAACAACGATTCTAATTCTGACGTTGAGCGACCCGACGCGTTGAGAGCCTCGCGATAGGAATCAATGATCCATTCGGGGTGAGAATATTTCACCGCGAGACTCAGATGCTGCGTGTTGATCTCTAAAGAATCCGATTCAAGATTGCGCACTACGCATCGAAGAATCGCATTCACAAACCCAGCCTTGGCTTTTCCGTGGGCATCATTGACGTTGAGTCGGGCCAGATTCACACTTGAGTCGACTGCAGCATGATCTGGAACTCGCATTGCAACGATCTGGTGGATACCCATTCGAATGATGTCCAACAAAGCTGGCTCGATGGCCGTAACCTCTCGGTCCGAGCATGCCTGCGCAAGCGAGTCATAGAGCATTTGATTTCTCAGGACGCCGTAGGCCAGCTCGACCGTGAATGCTGCGTCTCGCCCATTCAGCGCATTGTTCTTAAGGACCTGGGCCAGTGCCAGATTGGCATAGGCGCCTTCATCTCGCACGAGCCCCAGCAACTCCAAAGCGGCCCTGCGCGGAATATCAATGGTGCTTTGGGTGCTCACATAAACCTTTCCTGTGGCTGCCGTAATCCTCGAGCCCAGTCGGCAGCCTTCATTGACTTGCGCCCCTGCGGCGTCAGCGTGCCGAGCGCAACAGCCGAGGTGGCGGTGCCCACGAGAACCCGATTTCTTTCAATTCGAATCTCGCCAGGACCAAGGCTGCCTTCTGAATCTGTGAGCACTATCGGGCCAATGACAAAAGAGTCACCGTCGGGGCTGGTCGTCCATGCCCCAGGAGCGGGCGTCATGGCCCTAATTCTTCGGTCAACTTCTCTAGCCGGGTGTTCCCAATTGATTCGGGCATCGGCCTTGTCAATTTTCGGAGCTAAAGTCACTCCGTCACTCGGTTGCGCCACCGGCGTCAGAAGCCCTTGTTCAAGCGCATCAATGGTTTGGCGCAGCAGTACTGCTCCGGACTCAGACAGCTTGTGCAAAAGGGATCCTGCGGTGTCATCGGGAGATATCGCCTCGACCATAGTTCCTAGAACTGGCCCAGTATCCATGCCTTCATCGAGGAGAAAAGTCGTAGCACCAGTTATTTGATCTCCACCCCAGATTGCGTGCTGAACCGGCGCGGCCCCACGCAAGGCCGGCAGCAAAGAGAAATGGAGATTTACCCAACCGAAAGCGGGAATCGCCAGCATGTCAGCTGGAATTATTTGACCATAGGCAACTACCGGGATGCAATCTGGCTTCAAGGCCCGTAATCGTTCTGCCGCAGAAGTCACCTTCTCTGGCACCAAAACTTCAATGCCATGATCACGTGCTAAAAGTTCTACTTCGCTGGGAGTGAGTGCGCGCCCTCTTCCGGTCCGTGAGGGCGGTTGCGTCAGTACCGCAAGAATCTCGTGATGAGAGTCAATCAGGAGTTGCAGGGCAGGCACAGCCGCGGCTGGGGTACCAGCAAAAACTAAGCGCACCCTAAAGCCACTTTTGAGATAAAGCGTGCGGGCTGGTTTTGACGATTGTGTCGTCTCCGAACCAATCTGACTCGCGAATAGCCTTCATGGCCTCTTTACGAGTCTCGGGGTCGAGCCGATCAATAAAGATGATTCCATCAAGATGGTCTGTTTCATGCTGAACACAACGGGCAAGCAGGTCAGAACCGACCAACTCAATGGGCTCGCCATACATGTTGAAACCCTTTGCAACCAAACTCATGGAGCGCGGGGTGTCAAAGGATAGTCCCGGTAAGGAAAGGCATCCTTCTTCACCGATCTGAAGGTCATCGGACAAATCCAAGGTTGGATTCACAACATGACCGAGGTCATCGTCGACCCAGTAAGTGAAAACTCGAAGGGACACCCCAAGTTGCGGTGCCGCCAAACCAACACCGGGGGCATCTTGCATAGTGTCAGTCAAATCTGCCACTAACTTTCGAAGCTCCTTGTCAAAATCGACAACTTCGGCAGCCGGTGTTCGCAAGACCGGATCACCAAAGATTCGAATCGGTTGAATGGCCATGAGAGGAGTCTAGATCATGTTGATGACGACTAGAAATCTCTGGGATCGACACGCACTTGTACGTGTCCACACTTTGAGTCTGTCGAACGTACACGAGTCAACTCCAACAAGTGCCTTGATAGTTCGCTTCCACGCGACCGGTTGACCGCCAAAAATGCGTGGACTCGAGTATCGCCAACTTGCCTCTCGTCCACGCGATCGAGTTTGGCACGATCGAGGTTGGCACGATCGAGGTTGGCACGATCGAGGTTGGCATGGTCGATGGGGCCGAGAACGGAGAAATAATCTCGCTCGTGGACTCGTTGTTCATGCCCATTCGCGAGCATCATCGATTGAATGCTGTCAATGAAAGCTACAACGTCGGTCCGAGCACCGTCAATACGGACAAACCTTGTGCTCGGCGGCAGATGCGCTTCGCGTCGTTCTGAGAGTTCACGTGAGGCAGCCCAGCGCGCATCCCAGCGAGTTACGGCTTGCACAGCACGCTCGACGGCTGGCGCGACGATAACAACGTGTGCACTCGGCGAACCGAGCACCGCCGCATTGAAGAATCTCCGCATCAATGATTCCTGAGCCAGGAGGGATGGTGCACTCGTGGACGCATCCAGAACTATTACTGCCGAGTAACCACCCATTGCCATGGGTTCTGCACCGGGAGTGGCAACAACAATTCGAGGCGCACTGTCCACATGATCGATCAGGCGATCTGCTTGAGACCACAAAATTGGGGTACCTGGGAAGGCCCGCCCAATTTCCTCGGCTGTTCGCTCCGCACCGATGGACAATGCTTTGGTCCGATTTCCACCGCAAGAACATCGCCATGCCTGAATGCCGCAGCGGATACAGTGCGTCACAGATCCAGTGCCATGGCGCACCGTTTGGATTGCTCCACCACACTTGCACGTAGCAACTACCCCACAATCGAGGCACATGATGACGGGTATGTAGCCCTTACGAGCCACTTGAATGAGCACTGGTCCAGTCATCAGGCCTTTCTGTGCCGCCTGCCAAGCAATTCGGGGAATTCGTGCTTGCGCTGGGTCCAGAGCAGCATCCTCCGGTACAACCGCACGCACTCGCCCCATGACTCTCTTTTTAGCCGCACTCGAAGGGGAAATGTCGGTGGCCCATCCACTTTCACACCAGGATTGAGTCACCACTGACCTGCTCGTGTTTCCCACCAGTAGCGAGCACGCAGATTCGTGGCTTCTGAGTGCGGCCACTTCACGGGCATCCCAGTACGGTGCATGTGGATCTGAGTAGGTGTCATTGCCGTCATCCCACATGACAATCGCCTTGAGATTAGCCACAGGGGCAAACACAGCCGACCTCGTTCCAATCACCACGCGACTGACACCTGCATAAATGCGCTGAAATGCTTTATAGCGCGCTCCCTCTCCCAGCTCCGCCGTCAGCACCTCTACTGTTAAGTCGCCCATGAGCTCAAGGAAGTGGCGTACATCTTTGACATCGGGGACCAAAATCAAAATGCCCGCTGCATCATGATGCTCTCCATTTCCGTAACGGATGCAATCAATCAACCCTCGAATTTCCCTGCGCCAATCTGTGGCGGGCGCTGAAGACCAGCAACCACGTACAGTCTCTCCCGCCATCAATTGAGCGAGAACATTCGTGCCATTGTCATACGCGTCCCAGCATATGGAATCGGGTACTTCGCCTGATTCGGAGGCATGAACTGAAGCCGCAGTCTGGAGTTGGGTCGCTCCTGCGGCGATTCGGCCATGCTTTTTTGGTACCGCGGCACGCACAACATCCCAGAACAACCCCGCATAACGTTGACACACAGATTGCACCAGTGACAAAGTTTCCGGAGTCAATGCTGGACCAATGACTCTTTCGATGCTGGAAAGTTTGGAAAATTCGGACTCTGCTATTCGATCAATCACTATTGCGTCGGTTAGTGCACGGTTGAACCGGACTCGTACTTTGCAACCGATGCTCACTTGATCATCGAGATCGCTTGGGACAACATAATCGAAGTCCCTGTCTAGATGTGCAATCGAAACATCTACTCGAACTCGAGCAATCGGATTTACTTTTGCTGGCTCAGTCTTTTTTACTCTCGTTGTTTTTGCGGCCCGCTTAGCAGGGGCAGAGTCAGCTAAAAGAAGTAGCTGCTCCTGCCCTTCATTCACGGGTCAACGAAATCAGAGGCCAGCTGCGGTACGCAGTTGTTCTGCTCGATCTACATTTTCCCAGGTAAAGAATCCACCTTCAGCAGGACGACCAAAGTGCCCATATGCAGCCGTTGACTTGTAAATGGGGCGAAGGAGATCTAGATCATGGATGATCGCGGCAGGACGAAGATCAAATACCTGGAGCACGGCCTCTTGTATCTTTTCATCGCTGACCACGCCTGTGCCAAATGTTTCAACGAATAAACCCACAGGATGTGCCTTACCGATGGCGTATGCCACCTGCACTTCACAGCGAGTGGCCAGTTTCGCGGCAACTACGTTCTTGGCAACCCATCGCATGGCATAAGCCGCTGAGCGGTCGACCTTTGACGGATCCTTGCCCGAGAAGGCGCCGCCACCATGGCGAGCCATGCCACCGTATGTGTCAACGATGATCTTTCGACCTGTGAGACCGGCATCACCCATGGGACCGCCCACAACAAAGTTACCCGTGGGATTGACCAACAGGCGGAAATCTTTTGAATCAAGATCTACATCTTTCAGGATTGGCTCAACTACATATTTGCGAACATCGGGTGCCAACTGCCCATCCAAATCAATACCCTCAGCATGTTGACTGCTGATAACAATGGTGTCGATGCGCACTGGCCGGTCATTTTCGTCATAGGCGATGGTCACTTGAGTCTTGCCATCGGGTCGAAGATAGGCCATTTGGCCGTTCTTGCGGACCGCGGTCAACTGCTGTGCCAGCTTGTGTGCGAGTGAAATCGGCAGAGGCATGAGTTCTGGAGTATCCGTGCAGGCATAGCCAAACATCAGGCCTTGGTCGCCAGCACCCTGTCGATCCATGGGATCAGCGCTGCCACCTTCACGCTCTTCGATGGCGTCGTTGACACCCTGTGAAATATCCGGTGACTGTTGGCCGATTGAAACCGAGATGCCACACGATGCCCCATCAAACCCTTTTTCAGACGCGTCGTAACCGATCTCAAGTACCGTATCGCGCACGAGAGACATGACGTCGGCGAAACCCTCTGTGGTCACCTCGCCCGCGACATGGACTTGACCAGTGGTGAGCATGGTCTCCACCGCTACCCGACTGGAGGGATCCTGACGTAGAAGGTCGTCGAGAATAGCGTCAGAGATTTGATCGGCCATCTTGTCGGGGTGACCTTCGGTCACGGATTCAGAAGTAAAGAGTCGATGGGCCACAGGTTTCCCCTTCATATTGATTCATTTGCGTCATTACGACGCCCACTCCCATTGGGTGTCAACGCGAGTGATGTGCAGGTCCAGCGGCCTAGTGTAGCCCCTCAAGGATGGATCCAAGCCGAGCCACGAGAGCCTGAGCGATTTGATCCTTGGTCCCATACTGCTTCTGGTGTGAATTGGAATCCATGAAAATAACCTCGGAGTGATCCTCGCCAAAAATGGCCCCGTGTGCCACATTGTTGACCACCAGCATCTCGCAGCCTTTGGCTTTCAATTTTGTCGATCCCAAGGCCATGAGTTCTTCATCGGAGTGCACGGTTTCTGCACCGAACCCAATAACCACAGGCAGGGACGAACTTCCGCGCTCACTGCACACCGTTGCCAAAATATCAGTCGTTTGCTGGAGATTCAATGTTGGAATTTCAGTGCTTTTGGAGTCCTTCTTGATCTTGCCTTCTTGAATATCAATCGGGCGAAAATCTGCCACCGCGGCGGCCATAACCAGCGCATCGGGCTCCTGCGTCATGGTTTCGCGAACGGCATCAAGCATCAGGGCTGCACTCGAAGCCTTCACATGGTTAACCCCTGCGGGAACAGCCTCTTGGACTGAACCCGTTATTAACGTGACCCGTGCACCTGCCGCGAGAGCGGCTCTAGCAATTGCAATTCCTTGCTTACCACTGCTCCGATTGCCCAAAAACCTGACGGGGTCCCAACCCTCCTGAGTCCCGCCGGCCGTCACAACAACGTGTCGACCTGAAAGCAGACCGGCCGTTCCACCGAGCAGTGCGATTGCTGCATCGAAAATACTCATCGGAGAGGGCAGCCTCCCGACACCTGAATCCTTGCCCGTCAAGCGACCCGAATCTGGCTCAAGCACAAAATTTCCCCGGGACCGCATTAGCGCAACATTGTGAGCCGTCGCCGGATGCTCCCACATTTGCGTA
>Ga0181561_10005705_pt1 | contig 10570 bp, 5 predicted proteins | sample 011ome_19_FD_133760 | JGI IMG/M metagenome (GOLD analysis project Ga0181561, IMG submission 133760) | Coastal salt marsh microbial communities from the Groves Creek Marsh, Skidaway Island, Georgia - 011510BT metaG (megahit assembly) | ecosystem: Environmental > Aquatic > Marine > Intertidal zone...
CGGAAGCAGACGCGTCTCCTCCGCGAGCCCGTGCGTGACGCCCAGCGTCGCGAGCGCGGCCATCTTCTCGAAGAGCGTGTCCTTGAGCCTGGGCGGCTGGCACCCGCACTCGCACCCGGGCACGAGCATCTCGCCGCGGACCAGGCCGCGCGTCACCTTGCCCAGCACGACGCGCCGGGCGCCGGCGGTCCAGTCGGCGGCGAGGAGGTTGAAGAAGCGCGCGAAGTCCTCCGCGGAGAACGCCTCGCGCGCGAGCACGCGGAACAGCGCGGTGGGCAGCTCCGGGCTGTCGAACGCCACCGCGGGCGCGCAGTGCTTCGCGAACGCCGGCCCCGTGAGCGCGCGGCGCACGAACGCGGGCGCGCGTTTCCCCAGGCGCCGCGCGGCGAAGGCGGCGTGCGCCAGCTTGAACTCGAAGGACCAGCACGTCGTGACGCGCTCGAGGAGCTCGAACGTTTCGTTCGAGGAATCCGCGGAGGATGAAGCCTGAAGCCGGTCCTCGAGAGTCGATAACGCGAGCGTTTGTGTGAGCAGCCCCGCGAACGCGTCGAGGTGGGTGTCGAAGGCTTCGTAGTGGTCCTCGATATCCTTCCAGCAGCGGTCCTCGGCGTAGTCGCCGGCGGTGTCGTCGTCCAGGTCGAAGGTGACGAAGAACGGCTCGTTCGCGGCGTTCGTCGCGAGGGTCTCGGCGGGCGGCGCCGGGTCCAGGCTCTCGCCCGTCAGCAGCCTGACGTAGAACTCGTTCGGGCCCAGCATCAAGTGCACCAGCGTCGCGAGCGTTTCGGGGCTCGTTTCTTTGATCGGAACCCCGTCCTTGTTCTTCGCGGCGCGCGTCATCGCGCGGACCACGCGCGCGAGCCGGCGCCATCGGCGCGCGTCGCCGTCCGCGAAGGACTCGTCTTCCCCCTCGCCTCGCGTCTCGCCTCGCGTCTCACCTCGCTTCCCTCGCGCGCCTTCGTCCAAGACCATGACGTAGTTGAGCACGCGGAAGATACGCTCGTCCGTGGCCTGGTTGAGCGCGCCGCTGTCGCCGGGGCGCCTCGTGAAGTGCGAGATGGGCTTGAGGGTCTCGAGCTCGGTCGCGAGGTACTGCGCGAGCACCTCGCCCTGGCGTTCGGGGGACCACTTTCCCACGACCGAACGCAGGACCCCGCACTCGTCCGCCACCCCGAGCGTGGGCACGCGCGCGTCGGGGCGGCTGTGCAGCTGCACGATACCGGCGACGAACTTCGTCCTCTCCTCCCTCGGGATGCACACGGAGGCCACCGCGCTGACGAAGCGCGCGACCGTCTCGGGGCTGTCGTCCCGCTCGAGCGCCTCCGCGTCGTCAGTCAGTTGACACGCGTTGACGCGCGCGAGGAGGCTCTTGGAGATCCACGACGCGGTCGTCCTGTTCACGAGGACCATGCTCGCCCGCGAGGCGGTATCGAGGCGGTCGGCGATGAGGATGCCGATCTCGCTGGGCAGGTCGGTGAGCTGGAAGGAGGCGCGGGGCACGTCGCGCCGGAGCGGCGGGGCGCAGAGGGGGCTGAAGAGTTTCTGCGAGCGCGACGCGGGGCCGGGCTGGAAGCTCTCGTTGCGGCGCCGCTTCACCGAGCGCGTGACGCGGAGGGAGGTGAACATCACGTGGGAAGGAAGCGCGGAGAGGGAACGGTGGGAACGCGTCGGTGCGCCGGCGCAGCGCCCGCGGCGCGGCTGTCTTGTGCGAGTGACCGGTGGACGGTCGCTTTTGACGGCACACAGCTGTGTGCTGAAAACGACCACGACGTCTGCTGGCTCGAGTCAAGAGTGAGCACTCTCCACTCGTCTTAGTTTGACCTTCGAACCGCGCGTGCTGCCACTTCACGGGCACAGGCGCCTCCGCGCTGCCCCGCTCGTCGTCGATCGCCACCATGGTGTCGATCGCCTCGTGGTCCACCGTCTCGGGGGAGACCGCGCGCATCCTCGTCGCGTTCTTCGGGTTCCTCACCGGCGACGAACCCAAGGTGCGAATTTCAAACGCACGAGGGTTGACATCCTCCCGCGATACGCGGCTCGCGGCTCGCGTCGGCGGTAGCACCGCGCCTCGCGCCGCCCGGTGACCGCAATCCCGCGTCTCCGTCGCCGCGCGCGTCGCTGACTCGCGTTTTCGCCCCCCCCGACCGCAGGCCAAGCCCCGCGCGCCCATCACCGAGGGCCACACCGATGTGCTGGTGTTCCTGCTCCTCTCCGCGGGCGTGTTTTTCGTGAACTGGGGCCTGCGCAAAGCCTTGGTCGAGCCTTTGGCCGCGAAGCTGCTCGGCGCGCGCTCGACCAAGTCCAAGGTGCAGAAGTTCGCGCAGTCGTGCATGGAGATGATCTTCTACGGCGCGTTCACCGTGTTCGGCGCGCTGGTCGTGCCCGGCCAGGCGTGGTTCTGGCCCTCCGCCCTGTGGTGGTCCGACTACCGCTCGGGCAAGATGCTCTTCGTGACGGACGCGCTCAAGGCGTACTACCTGCTCTACGCCGCGCGGTACGCGCAGGGCATCGCGTCGTGCCTCATCGAGCACAAGCGCAAGGACTTCTGGGAGATGCAGATGCACCACATCGTGACGGTCTCGTTAATAGGCATCTCGTACGCCTACGGCTGGAACCGCGTCGGCGCCGTGGTGATGGCGCTGCTGGACCCCGCGGATGTGCCGCTGCACGTCGCGAAGCAGTTCAAGTACGTGGGCGACGCGCGGGGGGGGCTGACGCAGAAACGCATGCAGACGTGCGCGGACGTGTTCTTCGTGATCTTCATGCTCCTGTTCGCGGTCATGCGGCTCGGTCTGTACCCGTACGTCGTGTGGTCCTCCACCCTGGAGGGGCCGCGCCACTTCGCGTACGGCGCCGGCGCGTACGCCTGCGTCGCGCTGCTCTTCGTGCTGCTCGGGCTGCAGGTGTACTGGTTCGCGCTCATCGTCAAGGTGGCCATCAAGGTGGTCACCTCGGGCGCGGCGGAGGACGTGCGCTCGGACGACGAGGACGAGGACGAGGAGCCGAAGAAGAAGAAGTAGAAGCGAAGAGGGGCGAAAACGTGTCTCCGCGCCACCCCGCGAATCCGCGAGCGTCATATGGAATATCGTACGTGAGTCATGTATCATCCGCGCGCGTTTGTGCCGGCGATACACGATAATACCACGGACCGGCCGTATAAATACGCGTGGATCGCCTACGTTTCCTCCAGGAACCCCACGTCTCCGTCCGCGGGCGCGCCGAAGAAGAGCTTCGTGCGCTGCTGCGGGACGAACGGCTCGCCGGCGCGCCAGCGCTTTTCGGCGCCGTCTCGCGCGAACTCCAGCGCCCAGGCGACGGTCGGGAACGCCAGCTCGTCTCCCTCGGGCAGCTCGTCCAGCGCGAAGAACTGCGCCTCCAGGGTCTCGATCCCACACCGCATCGGGGGCGGGTCGTCGGACTCTCGCGTCGGCGAACCGGGTTCTCGTCGCGACGCGTCCTCCACCACCACCTCCGCGAGGTACAGGAGTTGCACCTGGCCGGGCAGGTTATACACCGCGAGTAACGGTCCGGGAACCACCGTCGCTCCAGCCTCTTCCGCCGTTTCCCGCGCCGCGCCGTCCCTGGTACTCTCGCCGAGCTCCATGAACCCCTGGGGGAAGCCCCACTTCCCGACGCGGGGCTCGATGCCGCGGCGGCAAAGCAACACGCGCGTCGCACCGGAACCGTCCGTCTTCCCGACGTTTTCGTGAAGGGCGCGGAACAGGAGGGAGCGCGCGGTGTTGTTAGATTTCGGCACGATGAGAGGGCGCGTCCGCGACGCGTGCGGGTGGAGCGCGCGCGCGAGGGAGAGACGGCGGGAGGGCGATCGAACGCGGACCGCGCACGCACCCAGCACGGAAGACACCCGACGACCACCTTCGGGTTGCGGTAATCGACGAACCCGCAGTCGCGGCACACGTCCCGCTCGCGTTCATCGCCTTCGGGCACCATCTTCACGAAGTTGGGCGCGGCATCGGGTGCGTCTCGGACCACGGTCGCGGCGCGCCGGGGCACGCGTCTACCCGCGCGAAACGCGCCCGTCGGCCCCGTCGCAAACCCGGCGTTCGACGACACGGCGTGCATCTCGCTCGCCACGCGCACGCGCGTGTGCAAAAGTGTTCCGCACGCGTCGGTGCTCCGTCCCGAAATACTTCGCACGGACCGAGAAACGCGCTGACGTGGACGACTCGGTCGAAACTCAAAAGCCACGACTCCGTCGTTTCGTCCGTCACAGCGATGGTCGCCGCCCTCACCGCGCGCGCCCCCCTCGCGGTAACGCTCCCGCACTCGCGCCCGTTCCGCGTGCGCGCGCACCACCGACCGCGCGTCATGCAGCCGGTGACGGGTACCTCCGCGGACGACGCGCGCACGAAAACTTCCGAGAGAACCACGACGGCGAGACCGACGCCGGGTTCCACCCCCGAGACGCACGCCCCACCCACCCCGCACGCCGTGCACCCCGAGACGAGCAAGATCCCCGTCACGGACGACGAGCGCGCGGTGGCGTCCGCCGCAGAACGCAAAGCCGTGCAGCGCGAGCGCATCGCGCACGCGCCCGGTTTCGTCGCCGCGCTGGACCAGAGCGGCGGCTCGACGCCTCGCGCGCTCGCGCTTTACGGTATCTCCGAGATACGCGAGAAGGACAAGGAGCACATGTTCGGCGTGATGCACGACATGCGGTCGCGGATCATCACCTGCGACGCATTTTCCGGCGAGAAGATCATCGGCGCCATCTTGTTCGAGGACACCGTGTTCGAGCGCGAGGTGCTCGGGTTACCGACGGCGACGTACCTCTGGGACGTCAAGAGCGTCGTGCCTTTTCTGAAAATCGACAAAGGGCTGGAGAAGGAGCAGGACGGCGTGCAGCTCATGCGCCACATCCCCGACCTGGCGCACACGCTCGCGAAGTGCGGGCGCTTCCACGAGCCGTACGAGCCGCGCGACCGAAGCGAGCGGGAAGAGCCGCGTTCCCCGCCCGCCGAAACGCGCGCGGCGTTCTACGCGCACTTCCGCCGCGTCGTCCGCCCGGACGCGACGGACGCCGATATAGAGCGCTGGCTCGCCGAGCTCGCCGCGCGGACCGAGCCGTACGCGCCGCCGGACGCGCTCCCCGACGGCATGGACCACGGAGTGGTGCGCGCGGCGCTCGCGGCGCACCACCGGCGCGCGGCGGAGCGCGAGGCGGCCGCGGCGAGGCAGAAGGCGAGGCAAGAGGCGTTTCTGCTCGGCCCGCGCGACCCCGGCGCTGTGACCGCGCTCGCCGCGTCCGCGCTTCCCGGCGACTGCGTGTTCGGCACGAAGGCGCGCTCGGTGATTCGGCGCGCGTGCGAGCGGGGGATCAAGCGCCTCGTCGCACAGCAGTTCGCGGTCGCCGCGCAGGTGCTCGCTGCGGGCCTGACGCCCATCATCGAGCCGGAGGTGGCCATCGACGCGCCGGACAAGGCGGCGTGCGAGCGGCTCCTGCGCGACGAGCTCGAGTTTTACCTGAACATGCTCTCCAGCGCGCACCCGGAGGCGCAGGTGTGCTTGAAGCTGACGCTCCCGGAAGACCCCGCGCTGTACGACGCGTTCGTGCTCGAGCGACACCCCGCGGTCATGCGCGTGTTCGCGTTGTCCGGCGGGTACGACCGAAACGAAGCGTGCGAGCGTCTGTCGCGGTGCGTCGGGATGACGGCGTCCTTCAGCCGCGCGTTCACGGAGGGTCTGCGCGTGGACCAGACGCCCGCCACCTTTCGCGCCGCGCTCGAGCGCAGCGGGAACCAGATCTACGACGCCGCGACCACGTGAACGGCCGCGGACGCGGAGAGACGCGGAGACGCCGCCGGGGCGAATGCGAACGCGAGACGCTCTTGTGAACGAAAAGAGACTTCTTCACTGTGTTTTTGTGATCCCAGGGGATTTTTCACTAAAAAAAATGTTGGCGGGTTGGCGCGCATCCGGCTGTACTGCCGGCCGGCCAGGTAACAACGGGCGCTCATATCATGATGAGTTTGATTTGTACGATCGACTCGCGTCAACACAACGCGCGGCACCCGCGCTTCGAGATCGCTCAGTTCATCGCGCGCGTTATCGCATCATGCGCGTCGGTGGTGGTCACGCCGCGCGCGCCTCGCGCCTCGCGCTGTTCGCGCTGGTGTGCCTCGCCCCGCAGCTCGTTCGCGCGGATTTCACGGTCACGTCCGTCCTCCCCGAAATCGAAACCGGGGCGCGCGCGGTGGACGCGCACGACTCCGTGGCGTACGTGGTTGACGACGGCGTGACCGCCGTGGACGTCTCCGACGAGAGCGCGCCCCGGGTCATCGCCTCGCTCACCGACCTCGACCTGCGCGGCTGCGCCAGCGTCGCCGCGTACGCGGCCGCAAACGGCCAGAAGCGCCTCGCCGTGGCGTGCGCGGGATCGAACGCACTGGTGGTGGTGGACGCGAACGCGCCCCGGGAGGGGCTGCGCGTGCTCGGCGCCGCGCAGGACGACACCGCGCTGAGTGGGATCTCCTCGGTCGTCGTTAAGGGCACGCTGGCGTTCGTCACCGCCCCGGGCGTGCAGCGCGTGGTGTCCGTGGACCTCGCCGCGGACGCCTCGCCCCGCATCTTGAGCTTCGTCAAGCTCAGCGGCGCGGATGCCGTGTCCTTCGCGGCGGACAACCACATCGCCGTGGGCGCCGGCTACGCGCACGGCGGCGGGCGCGTCACGATCTTGTCCTACGTGCCCTCCGGGGTGATGATGAAGGTGGGCTCCATCAAGGACGGGCGGCTCGGCGGCGAGCTCCGCGACGTGCGCGCCTTCCCCGCGGATCCCGCAATCGCCTTCGCGGCGACGGACGCCGCCGGCGGGTCCGTGCTGGTGGTCAACGCCACCACGCGCGCGCGCCCCTCGCTCGCCGTCGGGCTGCAGGCGCAGGGCCGCGCCGCGGCGACCGCGCCGCTCTCCTCCGAGGACGAGGACGTCGACGCCAAAACCGGCTGGACCCCCAACGGCCACAGGAGCCTGGCGGGCGCCGCCGCGCTCGCCATGGGCGGGAACAGGATGGCGTACGTGGCCAGCGCCGACGCGGGCTCCGTCGTCGCGCTGGACGCGACGGACCCGAGGAGGCCCATCCTCGCGCATGTCGTCTCCGACACCAAGCTCCGCGGGGTCGCCGACCTGTGCGCTCAGGGCGGGCGCGCCGCCGCCGCCGCCGCTGCCGTCGCGTCCGTGCCCGCCGCCGAGGAGGGCGCCGAAACGCCGGCGGCGACGTCGCCAACCGGCGGCCCCGCCGTGCTGTACGCCGTCGTGCCCGGCGCGAACAGGCTGCTCGTGCTCCGCGACGCGGGCGGGTCCGCGATCGTGCCCAACGACGAGCTGTGAGCGCGCGGGCGCGAAGAGCCGTGGTCGTGAGGCGACGGCGCGCGTCGCGCGCGTTTGTATCGCTCGCGCGCGTTCTACATCTTACGTTTCATTAGTCTACTCATCGCTCGTCATCGCCCTCTTGCTCTGCGCAGAAGCTATCTATCGGTGTACGAGTCGTGGATGCCGAAGCAGCCGCGGATGGTGAACGGTTCCTGCTTGATCTCGGGGTCGGGCTTGACCACGGGGTCGGGCGCCGGCTGATGACCCGTGCGAGCTTTTCTTTGACTCTTTCGGTCTTTCCATGCGGGCACGGATTGATGAGTGGCGGAAGGATGTTCTTTTCTGAAACGGTCAACGGCCACAGTCCGAGACGCGCTCGAGGAGCGGAGACGCCGGGACGCGGGGACGCGGCGACGCGATGGCGACCACCGCGGAGAACAAAGAGAACTTCACGTGGGATGGGTTCGGCCAGGTACGTCTTTGCACGTGAGGCGCGCCGCGCGCCCGGCGTTCAGACGCGTGCCGGCCGCGACGGTTTCGCACATCTTCCCCCCGGATCTCCCCACCGCCACGACACCTGACCCCCCCTCCACCGCGACGCGCAGGTCCAGGAGCTGACACGCCACAACCAGGAGCTCGTACACGCGCTAGATGCGAAGGAGCGCGAGTGCGCCGAGCTCAGCGCGGCGCTGGAGACGGGCGGCGACCGGCTCGCCGCGGGCGTGCGCGAGTCAAAGATCGTGGAGATGGCCAGGAAGAACCGCTCGCTGACGCTGGCTGTGGAGAAGGAGAAGGCTGAGAAGGCACGACTCGTGACGGAGCTCAAGGCGGCGCGCGCGGGCACCGGCCGAGCCCCCGGAGGTTTACACGCGGGCGCGTCGAACGAGGACGGCACGCCGCGCACGGAGTCGCAGATCGAGAAGGCGTGCCGCGAAGTCGTCGCCGAGGCGGCGAAGGCGGCGGAGGATGCGTCCAAGGAGCGCGCCGAGTGGAAGGACAAGGCCCGGGAGGCCAGCGCGCGCGCCGAGCGCGACGCCGGGCGGTACAACACCGTGCGCGCGGAGAACGACCGTCTGCGGGCGATCATCAAGCGCGAGGTTGGGGACGACAAGGTGGACTTCAGCAAGCTCGAGAAGTCGCTGGAGGCGGCGGGTGGGTGGCGCGGGCGCGCGCGCGAGGTCGCGACGCTGCGACATAAGGTGAAGCATCTCCGCGACCGGCTGGAGGCGTACGAGGACGGCGTCGTGTCGGTGGCGTCCACGGTCTCGCGGTTCGCGACAGCTAGGGACGCGGACGAAGACGCACCGAGCGAGGTCGGGTTCGACGCCGGCAGCCGCCCGGGCACGGCGGCGACGGATGCCTCGCGGCGCACCGCGCGGAGCTTCGCCGTGACGCACGAGACGGCGCGCGAGGCTTCGGCGCGGCGGCGGCAGCTGGAGGAGGCGACCGCGGCGCTGGCGGCGAGCGAGGCGGCGTGCGAGGACGCGCGCGCGAAGGCCAGGGCGGCGGGCGCGCGCAGGGACGCGCTCGAGCGGGACGTGCGCGGGCTGCGCGAGAAGCTGGGCGTGCTCAAGGAGAAGTCCGCGCACGACGACCGGCTCATCGACGCGCTCCGCGCGGAGAACCGTCGCGCGCGCGGCGAGGCGGAGGAGGCTCTTCTCCGCGAGACGGCGGCGTCCACCCTGACGGCGGCGAGAGGCGGATTCGCGGGCGCTTCCGTCCCGGTGTCCGTGTACAAGACGGCGGAGCGCCGGGCGGAGCGCGCGGACGCGCAGCTGCGCGAGCGCGAGCAGCAGGTGCTGCAGCTCCGCGCGAAGATCGCGTCGTTGGAAAACGACGCGGCGGCGGCGGACGCCGCCGGCGGCGACGCGACGCGCGACACGACGCGGCTCTCGTCGATCGCCGCCGCGGCCGCGGACACTGACCCGGACCTGCCTGATGTGTCGCTGCAGCACCAGGAGGACGTCGCGGCGCTCATCGAGCACGCCGAGGCGCTCGAGCGCGAGACGGCGGCGCTCAGGGGGCGACTGGCTGTCGCCGAGCAGACGGAGCGGACGCTCCGCGCGCGTCTCGGCGAAAAGGACCACGAAACGCACGAGCTCAAGACCAGACTCACTATGACGGGTGGTACGGACCGTGAGAAGGACGGCCGTTTCAAGGCGAGCACCGCCGACGTTTCTGACGACGACGACGAAAGTCGCGTCGCGTCGCTCAAAGCGCGGCTGGCGTCTTCGGAGGCGGAGCTGGAGCGCGTGCGGCGCGCCAGCCGCGAACGGGTCGAGTCCATGGAGAAGGAAGTGGAGCTGTACTTCGAGATGGCGGAGGAGATGAAGCGGACGATGCGCGGTGACGGCGTGTGTTGATGAGAGAGACGTGCGTGCCATGCTGTGGTACGTACTCCCGCGCTTTCAGGAGCTCGCTATTTTTTTACAAATCGTAAAAACGATTCGTCCCTCCTCGCCATCACGCCTCCTCCGCCGCCATCGCCCGCGCGACCGCGTCGACGATCTCGGGTTCGCCCGCGTCGAGCAGGTCCATGTCGTTCAGATCCGTCAGCGTCGCCATGGCTTTCTTGGCGATGTTTTTGTCCAGCGCGCCGACCACCCCGCACTCGCACGCCACGCGGAACACCTCCACCATCCCCGACGCGACGTTGTTTTTCGCGAGCGCGGCGAGCATGAACGAGAGCGTGCGGACGTTGTTTTCGTCCAAACCTCTCTGGTACACCCAGTCGAACGTATCCAGCGACGCGGGCGGCTCGTTCTTCGCCTGGCACAGCAACGCGAGCGCGCGCTCGAGGTACGCCTCGTACACCTCCGTCTTACAGCACCCCAGCTCGTACACGGCGTCCTGCACGTCGTCGAACGGCTTGTACCCCCGGGTGGGGTCCCACTCATCGCTCTCGCGCGCGGCTTGCTTTTCCTCGCCGACTTTCTCCAGGGCTTCGCGAAAAGCCACCAGACGCGCCTCGACGCGTTCGGCCGCCGCCGTCGGGTTCGTCGGCGGCGGAGGCGGTTCCGGGCGGAACTTCGCCGCCGCCTCCACGGCAGCCTTGCGCTCCTCCATCCGTTTCTGCATGTCACGCACGTCATCGCGTTTCTCGAGTTTGCGCGACTGACGTTGCTTCGCGCTGCGCTTCGCCACGATCGCGATCCCCCGATGGGCGCGACCGCGCGCGCGCGGAGCGCAGACGCGCCCGACCGCGACCGTGGGCGCCCGCCGCCACGCGAGGTTCGATAGGTGCAC
>Ga0181561_10005710_pt1 | contig 10562 bp, 6 predicted proteins | sample 011ome_19_FD_133760 | JGI IMG/M metagenome (GOLD analysis project Ga0181561, IMG submission 133760) | Coastal salt marsh microbial communities from the Groves Creek Marsh, Skidaway Island, Georgia - 011510BT metaG (megahit assembly) | ecosystem: Environmental > Aquatic > Marine > Intertidal zone...
CGCGGCGTCGGCGGCGTTGGCGAGTCTGGTCGAAGCGGCTTTTTTCAACACGTCGAGCGTCTCCGGCGGGCGCGTCACGCCGGGCGTGACGCGAAGCGCTCGCGACGCCGAAACGCAGACGCGGAGCCGAATCGTCGACGCGTTCGTGTTGCTGATCTGCGTCTCGGCGCTGAAACACGAGTCGTTTCTGAACGCGACGGCTTTTTTCGCCGTCGCGCACGTCGCGGAGGCGACGGCGTCGCTCGCCGCGGCGGCGCGCGCGGCGTCGGGGTACCCGAGCCGAGACCCCTCCTTAAACCTTCGGCGGCTCACCGACACCGCGAGCGAGGTCTGCTTTATAATCGGAAGGGTCACGCCTCACCTGGCCGCGTTCCTGCTCACCGCGCCGCGAGGCGCGAAGACAATCAAAGAGGTGGGCTCCGCGCTCATCGCGGCGGCGGCGGCGAAAGCGCGAGCCGGCGCGCCGGCGGAGTTGGCGGCGGCGGCGGCGGCGGCGGCGCCCGCCGCGGAGTTCGCGGCGGCGGCGGCGGCGGCGGCGGCGACCGCAGCGCTGGCGCTGGACGCGGGCGCTTGGGGGCGCGCGGCGCGCGCGAAGACCGCGGAGAGCGCGGTGCGCGATCGGATCATCAGGCTCGCGACGTCGGCGGACGTGTGAGCGCGCGCTTTTTTTTTCAGTGAATTCGACTCAAGAATTCTTCCACGTCTGTAAAAACCAAACTCGTTCGCTTCGACGCGACCAAGACGCCCGATTTGGATTTCGCGATTCGGTCTCGGCGTTCCCCTCCCGCACAGCCGCGCGCGCCGAGGCGACCCGTCCGTGGGGTGTTTCGCCGATTGCGTGCGCAGGGACACCCACGCGGAGAGGAAACATGAGCGCCGCGTCTCGTCCTCCCCGCCCCCCTTCGAGGCACTTCGACGCTTCCGATGCGCCCGAAGATTTCTCGAGCCTCACGCGGTGGACCACGACCAACAGCGACATGCAGTTCAACCCCGCGGAGCACTCCGACCCGAGCTGGCGCCCCGACCACCTGGACGACCCCATCGCCGAGCGCGCGAGACGCAGATCGCAGATAGCGGAGCCCGCGGGGACTGGCGAGTTCGCCGTCGGCGGGTGGGCTGGCGTTCCCCGGATGCGCCTCGGGGGGTCCGATCCCCTCGGCGGGCCGGATCGGGGCCGCGCCGGCGTGGAGTGGGGCACCGCGCACTTCGAGCGGACGCTGGGCGAGTCTCTGGTGGTGGACCCGGCCGCGACGACCGCGCCGGTCGCGCACCGCGACGGCGGCGCCGTGGAGGACATGCTGGCGACGGTGGCGAGGGATGCGTGGAGCGGGAAAGGATCTTCGAGCGGCGCGCCGAAGCCGTGGGAGACGCGCGGCGTGCATCCGAGCCGCCGGCGGCAGAGCCCCGGCGGCGCGGACGTGGTGAGCGGCCTTTGGGCCACGAGCTCGACGAGCTACGGGGGCTTCACCGGCGACACGTTCAAACCGCCATCCTCCCGAAACCCGCGCACGAAGGCCCACGCGGCTCAGTACGAGGCGCAGGCGACGGCGCCCATTCGCGCGCACGTCGTCTTGTCGAACGCCGCGTTCAACGGCTTCCTCACCGACGAGGGCCAGAGCGCGGAGGTCAAAGAGATCATCAGGAGGCAGCGCGAGGAGGCGCAGCGCGCCGCGGAGGCGGACGGAGTCGCGCTGGGAGCGCGGGAGATGGCGATGCTCAGGAGGGAAGCCAGGAAGCTCAACGTCGCCGGGCTGGAAGAGTGAGTCGAGAACATGAGTAAAACTAGTCAAACGCCGAAGGTGGTCTACCTACGACTGTGTAGTCTACGTAGTGACACCTACCCCATCTTCCTCCGTAGACGAGCGATGAAACATCAGTACTCCAGCGTGACCGTGATGGGCAAGTGGTCGCTCGGGTGCGCGAGGTCGGGCAGGCCCGCGAACGTCGCGGCGGGGCCGCTGATGGGTTCCGCCGCGACGACGGCGACGTCGTCGCTGACGAAGACGTAGTCGATGCACTCGGTGAACCCGGGCGTGACGTTGGTGTGTCGGGGCTCGCCGGTGGTCGGGTCCGCGGCGACGCAGTCCCTGCCGTCGGCCGGCTTCGCGATGCGCACATCGGCGTGCTTCAGCGCCTCCGCGTACGCGCTCTTCAAAGGCGTCCCCGGCGTCCCCGGGGACGGCCCGGGGACGCCGCGCAGCGCCGCGGCGTGCACGTCGCTCCCCGGGACGCTGTTGAAATCCCCGGCGACGATCACGGGGACGCTCGTTTTCGCGCCGCCGGGGACGGCGTTTCCGGCGTCCCCGGCGTTTCCGGCGGAACGCTTCCCGGCGTTGGAAGCGAGAAACGCGCGAACGAACCCCCGAGTCTCCGCGAGCAGGCGCTCGGTCTGCCGCAGCTTCACGTCGGGGAAGTCGGGGTCCCAGAATAGGTGCGTCGACGCCACCAGGAACGGTTTTCGTTTCTCGTCGTCTTCGGCGTCGTCTTCGTCGCTCTCCGCCGCGGTCCTCTCCGCGCGTTTCTCCCGGAGCATGGCCAGGATACCCACGCCGTCCCGCACGTGCGTCTTGCGCGTTTCGGGCAGCTTCGAGACCGTCTCCGAGTCGTCGTTTCGCGCGCGGAACGTGCGCAAAGACTCGAGCGGGCTTTTCGCGTCGCCCGGCGCGTCTTCCGCTCTCTTCTCGTCGTCTTCTTCGCTCGACGACGTCGTTTCCGCACTCGGCTCGCCCGCGAACGCCTCGTCGTTGTACTCCAGGCCCCGCCGGGCCAGGAGCTCCAGCTTGCCGGTCTTGAAGAACAGGCCGCACCCGTCCTTTTTCGCCGCCGTGGCCTGCGTTCGCCGTTTATACACGCCCCCGTACCCGCGCCGCTCGAGCCACGGCTTCCAGAACTCCTCGAACTGGTCCATCTCCTGCACCGCGAGGACGTCCGCGTCCAGGCGCTCGAGCTCGGCCAGCAACGCCTTGCTGCGATTCTTCCACCTGATGAGCGACGCGGTTCGGGACAGAGGCGCGGGGAGACGCGCGGGAAGGTGTGTCAGTGGATCCGGAGACGATGGTCGAGGAGGTACGTCGCGGGGTCAGGAGGCGCGAGAGGGTCGGCACCCGCCATCGGGAACACGCGTCTCTGAACGACGTACTTCAGCGCGGGTCCGGGACTGTGCGTGAAGATGGCGCTGCGCACGTAGCACTGCGCGAGCAGGTTGTACTGCGTGACCCGAACGAGCGATTTTCCCGCCCGCGTCGCGGTGGCGCTCATGGCGGCCGGGGGCCACCCGCGCGCGATCGTGTGGGCGAAAGTTTTTTTTCGGGCGCGTCGCGCTCGAAAATCAGGACGAGGATCTGGTCGAATGCTCGAGTCCTCGAGAACACGAGCACCCGCGCGTGCCCTTCGCTCGCCGACCGCACTTCGCGCCGCGCGCGCCCACGGTGATGTTCGCGGCGTCCCGAGCGGTGTCCTCCGCGTCGGTGTCTGCCAGCGGAAGGACGCGCGGTGTCGCCGCGCGTCTCGCTCGAGACACGCGTTCGAACGCTTCGGAACGCGCCCCGATGGACCACCCGGTGGGCGTGATGCCTCGGGGCCCCCTGAGTTTCGACCCCGCGGTGGATTCGTTCTGGGTCTTCGGCTACGGGTCCATCGTATGGAAGGTGGGCTTCGAGTACGAGGAGCGCGTGATTTGCTGCGCGCCGGGGTTCCGGCGCAGGTTCTACCAGGGGTCGACCGACCACAGAGGCACGGTCGAGCGCCCCGGACGCACGGTCACGCTCGAGCGGTGCGACCCGAACTCGGAGCCCCCGTGCTGGGGCGCGGCGTACAAGGTGTCGGCGAAACACGCGACGCGCGTGCTGGAACTCCTCGAGACGCGCGAGAAGCAGTACGACGCGCGGATCCAGATCGACCTCTTCGACGGCGTGGTGGACGCGCTTGACGACTCACGACACGGCAGCGTGTCACGACACGGCCGACTGCTCGTGAAGGGCGCGCTGACGTACATCGCGACGCCCGACGAGGCAAACTTGAATTGGCTGGGGGCGCCCGCCGGCGGCGTCGCCGAGAGCGCGGCGCAGATCGCCGCCGCCGTCGGTCCGAGCGGCCCGAACGCCGAGTACCTGTTCAACCTGTGCGACGCGATGCGGAGCATAGAGGTGGACGACCCGCACGTGTTCGAGCTCGAGGAAGCGGTGAGGGCGATCATGGAGGCTTCCGGGGAAGTCCGTCCTGAAAGTCCCGGGAACGCGTAGCACGTGGAAACCTTTGTCCGTTTCGTCCCGACACGTTTCGTCCCGACATCTGCGCTACGCACCTCTCGACACGTGGCGGCGCGTCGACTTTTTTCTTATCAGTCTCCGCCGCGCGGCCGCGCCGGACCACCCGACCGCTCTTCCCATGTCCCCCAAGAAGACCCGCGTGGGCGTGCTCGCGATCCAGGGCTCGTTCGCCGAGCACTGCGCCCACGTCACGCGCGCCGGCGGCGAGGCCGTGGAGGTGCGCAAGGCGGAGCAGCTCGCGGGGTGCTCCGGGCTGATCATCCCGGGGGGCGAGAGCACGACGATGGCCAACATCGCGCGCCGGTGGAACCTGTTCGAGCCCCTGCGCGACTTCCAGGCGCGCGGCGGCGCGGTGTGGGGCACGTGCGCCGGTCTGATCTTCCTCGCCGACCGCATCGGCAAGGGCGAGAAGCAGGGCGGGCAGGAGCTGCTCGGCGGGCTGGACGTCACCGTCGATCGCAACTTTTTCGGGTCCCAGATCGACTCGTTCGAGACGAAGCTCCCGTGCGACGTCCCCGGGGACGAGAGCGACGACAAGGACTTCAGGGCCATCTTCATCCGCGCGCCCGCGATCCTCTCGGCGGGCCCCGGGGTGGAGGTGATGGCCAAGTACGTGTTGTCCGCGGAGAAACGTTCGCGAACCGAGGGGCTCGAGGAGATCATCGTCGCCGTCAAGCAGAAGCAGCTCATGGCGACGTCGTTCCACCCGGAGATCACCGCCGACAACCGGTGGCACGCGCTCTTCGTGAAGATGGCCTCCGAGTGCGCGCCGTACGACGCCATCGACGAGGCGGCCAAGGCGGAGGCGACGAAAACGGAGATCGGGCTGATCAACCCCGGCGGCTTGCCGGTGTTCACGGACACGGTGATGGCAGGACCCGCGTACAAGTGACGGCGACGGCGCGCGCCGCGAGCGCGAAACGCGGTTGTAACGATATCATAATAGGCGACGATAGGATACGTAGACTTGTTGGTCTACAAGTATGACACGGCGCTTCATTTTTTTTAAAGTCGCCGCTCCGTGCGTCACCGCGCCGTCCCCAAAGGTTCGTCTCCGTCACCGCCCTCCCCATCGGAAGAAGCAGAAGAAGGAGAAGACCCGAAACTCGGCGAGCCGCCTACGTCGTCGCCGTTCTCGGCGCCGTCGTCAATCCACGCGCCGTCGACGAACCGCCCGTCGGCCGGCACGTCGCTCGCCGTCTTTTTTCTTCTCTCCGCCGTCGCGACGCGGTTCGTCCGTTCGCGCGAGTCTTCGTTCGCGCCAGCCGCCGCGAGCGGATCCGTGAGCGGATCCATCGCGTTTCTCGCATCGCGCGCGAACCGCACGGGAACGACATCCTCCTGGAACGCGCCGTAGAACCGCCCGGTCAGGAACTCGCGCCACCGGTTCTCGCGCTCGCCCGAGCTCGAACCAGCGACCGTCCGGCCGCCGCGCCCGGCGCCGTCCACGCCGAGCGCCGAAGACGCCAGCCGCGCGGCGTCGTCCAGCGCGTTCCTCGAGACACTCGCCCACCGGTCGTACCCCCCGGTTTCGTAGGTTCCGTACGCATCGCGTCGGTCGCCTCGCGCGCGTTCGTTCGCGCGCGGTCGCGTGGACCGGTCACGACCGAAAAACCCTTCGTTCTCGAAACCGAACGCGTCGTCGTCGAGCGCGTCCGCCGCCGAGTCCTCCGCTCGCGCGTCGACGTCGTCGGCGTCGGGCGAAGAAAAAGGCGCGTTTTCGTCCTTCGCGTCGCGAGACGCGCGTGTTTCCTTCTTCGTTTTTCCTTCTTCCGACCGCCGCCCGACCCAGTCGTCGAAGGGCACAGCCTCGACGTCCACCACGACGTCGGCGGCGGCCTGCGTTTCTTCCACACCTTCCAGAAACGCGCGCGACGTTCGGAACGCGAAGCCCGCGTCCGCCGCGCCGGCGGCGCCGTCGAAGGTTGTAACTTCCCCGAACGCAGGTTCCCCGAATGCGGGTTCCCCGGACGCGCCGCGCTCCGAGCCTTTCCCTCCGGGGCCGCCCTCCGCGGCGCCCCTGGCCGCCTGCCTCGCCGCGCGCACGGCGGCCGCCGCGGTGGCCGCCGCCGCGGCCGCCGCCTCGGTGGCCGCCGCGGGCCAGTCGGAGGCGTCCTTCCCGTTGAAATCGGCGGGCTCGAAAAACGCGTCGTCGTTTTCAAACGCCGTCTTCGCGTCGGCGCGCGCCTCCGCGGGACCGTAGAAGGGCTCCGAAGACGCCGATCGATCGTCCCCGTAAAAACCCCGAGCGTCGATGTCCCCGTACGCGCGAGCGTCGTCCCCGGGGACGTCCCCGGCGTTCCAGAACTCGCGCATGGCCCGCGTGGACCGCGCGGTGGCGCCGCGCCAGAAGGCGTCGCGGCGGCGGCGTCCCATCCCGTCCACGAAGGCGTCGAACGATTCGCCGCGCGAACCCCACGCGCCGCGCGAGGGCCGCGCGCCCCGGTTCCTGGTGTCGAAGTTCCGCCTCGCGGACTCGGAGCCGCCTCGCGCGAACTCGCCACTGGCGACGGCGACGGCGAGCAGCGCCGCGCCGCCCACGAGCACGATCGTGCTCAGCAGTTTCTGGAACACGGCGAAGAACAGAAGCGCCCACGCGCCGAAAGCGAGCGCTCGCAGCGTCGCTCCGGGGACGGCGCGGGGAAAGAGAAACGCCAGATTCGTCGCCGTCGCGTCGGAGACGAGCGCCACCGCTTTCAGGAGCCAGCTCACCGCCGCGCCCGCCGCGCCGGGAAGCGACTCCCCGAACGAAGCAGGAGCGTCCCGGGGAGAGTACGCGTCCCGGTACGCGTACGGGTCCCCGTCCCCGTCCCCGTCCCCGTCCCCGTCGCGCTCTTCATCCCACTCGGCAGCCCCGCTCGTCCCCGCCCGGTCGACGGGCTCGCCGTTATCATCCAGGCCGAAGTCGGACCTCGAGCCGCGCGACGCGCTCGCGCGCCGCTCGGGCCAGGTATCTTCCCAGGCGTCGTCCCACCGGGCGCTCGAACGCGGCGCCTCCGCCGCCGCGGGTTCGTCCGCCCACGATTCCAAGCCCCCGAGATTCGGCGCGCTTTCGCTTTTCCGCGCGGGGCGGCCGTCGTCGGGGCGACCGGACGCGCGTGCCACGCGCGAGCCACGGCAAACCCGACGCGGGAGTCTGGTAGTCGCCTCGCGACTCCGGAACCGCGCGCCACCCCGGAGGGGGGGGCGCGCCCCGGCGGCAACGGCCAGCGGACCGCGCATCGCGGACTGCGAGCCAATTCTCGTCGGGCGGTCTTGTCAAAAAAAGAGCGGAAAGAAGGCACCACATGGACGAATTGGAGAAAGTCAACGCGAAGAAACGCCTTTGGTGTCTCGTCACAACGAGACGCGCCCCTCCGCGCACGTCCACATGTGCGAGAGCTCCTCCCTGAGCGTTCACGGCGTCGCGCTCGATGTCAGTCGGTTGCGTGATCCGAGCGTGGAGGAGGTGGCCGCCATGCTCCTCGAGGCCGCGCCGCACCTCCTCCCGTCCCACGCGGATGCGATCTCCGGGGAGGCGCCATCTCGGGAAGCGTCCCGCGGCTCGAGCGCGCCGCACACGCCGCCGCAGAGCCTGGCCGGGTCGTTCGCGAGCCGCACGCGCGGGTCCGCGGACGCCTCGAGCCGCGGCGCGCGGCTGAAGTCCCGCCTCGACGCGTGCGTCGCCGCGGACGTCACGCAGCCCCTTGACTGGTCCGAGCTTTCCAGCGTGGTGCGTTCCGAGGACCTCGCGCCGTGCGCCGAGGAGGACGCTTCCACGATTTGTAACGCCACGCGCGCGGTGGACGTCAACAGCGGCGGCGCCGTGTTTTTCTGCGTGTTCGGCGCCCCCTCGGCGCGCGACGGTTCGCGACGCGGTCACGAAAAAGCAGAAATCGAGAAGTCGAGTTCTGTCGCCGTGGTCAAGTTCTGCGCGGACCGACTGGCGTGCGTCTCCGAGCACTTCGCGGGCGCGCTCGCGGGCGCGCTCGGCGTGGCGACGCCGGCGTGTCGCCTCGCGCGCCGCGACGACCCTCCGCGCGACGTTTCGACTAAAAACGTTTCGACGAAAAACGAGTGGTTCGCCGCGCTCGACGCGGCGAGAAGGCTGTGTTCGTGTTCGCTGTGTTCGTGTTCGTCGTTCGAGACGGACGTCCTTGACGTCGTCACGAAAGACGTCACGAAAGACGTCACGAAAGACGCGAACGCGTGTTGTTCGGTTCGAGCTTTCGCGGCGTGTCTCGAGAAACACGAGTGCGCGTTGGCGCAGCGCTTCGTCGTCGGCGCGCCCTTTTTCGCGTCGCCTCCGCGTCGTTCGCCTCCGCTCCCGCGACGCGCGCGCGGAGACCTCGCCGAGGCGCTGGGGCGCGTGTTCGTGCTGGACTGCCTGCTCGGGAACGCGGACAGGCTGCCCTGCGCCGAGATGGGCTGGCGCGGGAACGCGGGGAACCTGCTCCTGGCGTCTAAAACCGAAACCGAAACCGAAACCGAAAACGACGGGGGCGCATTTTTTTTGTGCGCCATCGACCAGAGCGTGGCCCGGCGCGTCCCTCGGCGGCGCGCGCTGGAGGACGCCGCGGCCGTTCCCAGAGTTTTGGAGCTCGTGCGGAACCGGCCGTCGGTCGCGCGGAGGGTTTTCGCTGAGTTGTGCGGCGGTCTCGACGGACTCGAGCGCGCGGGGTTCGTGGAAAGTACTATGAGCAATCAGTCGAAGAAGGAAAGAGACGAAAGAGACGAGGAGGCTACGAAAACCGAGCTCTCCGCCGCGACGAAAACCGAGCAGCGTCTCGGCGGCGTCGGCGCGACGCGTGATGACCCGAATCGCGTCGATCCCGACGACGACGCGCTTTGGCCCGCGGACGTCCGCCTCGCGACGCGACGCTTCGTGTGCGGAACCGTCGCCGCGGTGGACAAATGCGGCTCGCTCGCGAGTGTCTTCGCGACCACCACCGAGGCGCTCCGCGTGACCCTCGCCGCGCTCTTCGACGACCTCGACGCGCGAAATGGGAATCCGGAGGAACCCGCGCGGGAGGCTTCGGCGGAAACGAAATCACCTCCCGCGAGTGTTTTCGCGCGCGCGCGCGTTCCGCAGAAAGCCTTCTTCGCGGCGTTCCCGGGGGACGAAGAACGAAGAACGAAGGACGATTCGCGCGACGAATCGACGGACGCTTCGTCTTCGAAGAAGACGCGGTCGCGGTCCCCGTCGGCGGAGAACGCCGCGGGTTTCTCCGTGAGCGACCCGTGCGTCTCCCCCCCCACGCTCCCCATCGCCGAGCGCGGCACCATGCGCCTGCGCTCGGTTCAGCGCGACGCGCGCGCGTCCTCCGAGGTGGACGAGTGGCTGCGTTCGTGGTCGACGCTCGCCAGGCGGGAGAAGGCAAAGTTGCGTTCGATGCTCGCCGACTGGTCGGCGAGGCGCCTCCGCGCTCGGCGCGGCTCGGAGGCGCCGGAGGAAGAAACACCCGACGCGACGGGATCCGCGACTTCGAACGCGCGAACACGAACCGACTTCGAGTGCGCGTTCCTGGACGTCACCGAGCAGCAGCGCACGTCGGGCCGGGACGTGGTGGACCTGTACGAGCTCTGGGCGCGCGTCTCGCGGCTTTCGGAAAGAGCCCTTCGCGTGTTTGAGACGGCGAGCACGCGGCGCCCGTCGAAAATCGCGCCCGGGATTTTCCTGGGCGGCGCGCTGGAGGCCAACGCCAAGCACACGTTGCTTTCGCTGGGAATAACGCACGTCCTGAACTGCGCGAAGGACGAGATCCCACACGACGCGCACGAAGGCACGTTCGTGTACGAAGGCGTGCGGGGTATCCGCGACGTCTCGTCGCGCGAAAACGCCGACGCGTTTCGAAAAACCTTCGCGAAGATTTCGGCGTTTCTCGACTCGGCGACAAAAGCGCGACTCTCTCGCGACGTCTGGGACGACGACGTCGCCGAGTCGGGCGGCGTCCTGGTGCACTGCTTCGAGGGTAAGTCGCGGAGCGCGACGGCGGCGGCGCAGCACTTGATACGGACCTCGCGCTTCCGATCGACCGCCGCGCAGGTCATGAAGGCCATAGCCGCGAAACGCGCGGACGCGCGTCCGAACGCGTGGTTCGCGAAAGCGCTGGAGGCGTTCGCGAACGAAGGCGCTCGGCGCGTCGACGGCGCTTTTTGCAGACTGCCGGAGCCGCCGTCGCGCGAGACCTCCGCGGATGACGTCGCGTTCGTTTTGAAAACGCGGCGGGAGAAACCGCGCGCGCGGCGGTGTCCGAAATGCGGCGCGCCGTGCGGGGTGTCCGCGCTCTCCGTGCAGGCGCACGTGCGGCGGGA
>Ga0181561_10005711_pt1 | contig 10559 bp, 7 predicted proteins | sample 011ome_19_FD_133760 | JGI IMG/M metagenome (GOLD analysis project Ga0181561, IMG submission 133760) | Coastal salt marsh microbial communities from the Groves Creek Marsh, Skidaway Island, Georgia - 011510BT metaG (megahit assembly) | ecosystem: Environmental > Aquatic > Marine > Intertidal zone...
CGAAATTATTCCACGCCAATTCCAACGTCGAAATGGATGAGCATTCGGAAATATACCAACGTAATTTCGATACGTCTACACCCGCGTATTTGAGTAAATCGAAATGCTCAATATTCGCCTTCGAAAACAAAAACCGATCTGTCGTGTTCAATTTCGGAAGCACATGCGATACAAAAATATCCCTGTGATGCGTCACCAAACCCGTCCACAACTTTGTCGGTCCAAGCTTCAATCTCTCCAAATCCGCCTCAGCCTCTGCGATCGCCTTTTCCGTCTCCTTTTTCTTCTTCCTCTTCGCCGCGCCGGAGAGCTTCTTCTTCTTCCCCATCGTTTTTGTTCTTGCTATTATTATTATTTTATTATTTTACGTCGTAAACTCGCGTGCGAAAAAAAAGGCGGTAAAGCGGTACGAAGAGAGAAGAAGAAAAACACAAAAGAGACACAAATCTGCCCAGAGAGACAGAGAGAGACAGAGAGAGAGAGAGAGACAGAGCGGAAAAAAATGAGCGCCGCCGCCGCCGTCCGCAACGACGACGACGAAGGCGTGGCGGCGAAGGAGGAAGAAGAGGCGAAGAGCGCCGTCGACGACGGTTTAAAAAAGTCGTCGACGTCGTCCGCCGCGAGAGGAGAAACCGCAGAGACGACCACGACCACGACGACGAATGCTTCTTCCTTTTCAAAGCTGTTCCTCCTCGCGTTCATCGGACTCTCCATGGCGATTGGATTGCGCGATGATTTCAGCGACGCGATGAATGCCAACAACAACAACAACAACAACATCGACAACATCAACGACGCGAAAGATGCACTTTCCTTGGGTGATAAAATTCACATCTCCTTCTGTCAGTCGTGACAATACCGAGGCGGGTTCGAACACGTCCGTCAGATTTGTTCGCACCATTTCGGTCGAGACGTAGCCATCGTCCCGACGAATTACCCGCCGAAACCAGCGATGAGAATTATGACGCGATTGACGAATTACGCGCAACTAGGGATGCTCGGGGTGACTTTTCGAGGCTCGCGGCTTATTCGAGATTTTTTACCGGCTGGAACGCCAATCCCGGAGTGGGTGTCGTCCATGGAAACGAATAAGATGCACTCGATGTTGACGATTCACTTTCTCGGGAACGTGCTGAAACAGAATTTCGGGAACACCGGGGCGTTTGAGATTTATTACGACGGGGACCTCGTCTTTAGCAAGTTGAAGGAGAGGAGAATGCCGAGGTTGGAGGAGATCGTCGAGGGGATCGCCGAGAGACGAGAGGCGAACGGGTTCAAGTACGAGAAACCGAAGGAGATGTTGCCAGAGAGGCTGCGGATGCAACAATAAATAACAGAGGTAATCGCGCGACTTTTTTCGGAAACAAAACGCGGACACGTGCACTCACACAATGTGATGGCGAAGAAGGAAAAAGCAACGTAAAGAACGTGCGCTTCTTTTGCCGGAAAGTAGAGAAAGCGCGAAGAAGAAGAAGAAAAAAAAAGTCGGGTTCCGAAAAAACTTATATATTTTATCAAATAGCAATGTACCAGTATCATCACTTTCTACCTACTCATTCATTCATAAATTACATCATTCCAAAGAACGCTAAATAACTACATCATCCGTCGATGGCGTTTTGAACGTCTTCTAACTCTTCGTCTATTTTCTGGCTCGTCAACTCGTATAAAGCCACCGCCATTTGTACGTCTCTGCATAATCTCGCTTCGTCGATGTCGCGTCCGGTTTCGTCTGGAAAGACTTCCACGTCAACAACCGTCCCCTGACGCTCTTTGTTCTCACCCGCAGACATGCTATCGTTCAACGAGACTTCGCCTTCGCCGGTGGCTTCGTCTCCGGCAGTCGCGTCGGTATTCGCAGGATTTTCTCTCGACTCTTTTTGCTTCTTTCGGTGTTTTTTACTATCGTCGCGCTTCATCGCCAGATGTTTGTCGTACAACGCGTCGTAATATTCCAACAACTGCTCGGCGACGGAGGCCCAATCGCCACCTTCTAGCGATTTTTTCAACTTTTTTTGCTTCTCGGAGCCTATTCTTTTAGTCATTTTCTCGCACGCTTCTCGCATGCCTTCCATCCACCCTTCTTGCGCTCGTAACTCGTCCGTCGCGTAATCGTTCACTAACGTTTGCACTCTCAGCTCTAATGGACAGACTAATCGCAAAATCAAAGGTGCTTTCCGCATCCTTTGGAACAGTTTGGGATCCACCGAACACTTGCCGACGTGCGGTCCTTCGTCTTCGATGTACACCCACCGTTTCGGATCTAACGCGTCCCATGCGAACGCGACTTCGTTCCCGTAATGTTCTGAGGTTGGTTGCGCGGCTTTTCCAACCCAACCAAACGCAGACCCCGAGTGATTCGCTAAACCTTCTAAATCGATAATCTGTTCATTCTGTAATTTTTCCAACGCTAAAAGACATCGAGTCTTCCCCACGCCAGTTCGCCCACCGATTATGCACACTCTCGGCGCGGGCACGTTCGTCAATACCTGCGGTGCAAATGGGTCATCGTTTGCATGTTTCGAAGTGCCGGTACTGGTCGCGTTATTTTGTAGACGATTCTTGGGATGGTTTTTATTATTATCAGCGGCGTTTGCATCGTCTAGCAAATCGTCCTCGTCCAATCCAAACTCGTCTCCGCCACCTCCTCCACTTCCTCCTCCGTTTCCTTTTCCTTTCCCACCATTCAACAACCTCTCGTCCACTTTCAGAGGATCTCCGCATCGATTCAAAATCCACGTCCGAAACGCTTTATACCCACCATTCACCACGCGCACAAACTCCACGTCCTCCTTCCTCAACCGCTCGCCGAAAAGCCATCCGAGCGAGAGCGATCGCATCCCGCCTCTCCAGCAGTGCACGTACACCCGTATCTTTGTCCTCTCCCCGTTCGTTTTCCTCTTCAAATCTACCTCCGCCTGCGCGTTCGCAATCAACTGCTCCCACTTCTCTCGGACAAACTCCATCCCTCTCGCCATCGCCGCTTTTCTCCCTTTTTTCGCGAACAAAATCCCGACGACTTCCCTCTCGTCGTCTTCAAACAGCGCCACGTTGCGCGCGTTCGGGATGTGCCCCTTCCGAAACTCACCCGGTGACCTCGCGTCGATGAGCAGCGTATCGTTCGGGAAGTCTCGACAGTCCCGAGCCGCGGTGACGACGTCCGTCCGCGAGTGTTGGTTCTCTCGAGAGACGGCGGCGATGAAGTTTTCCATCGCGTCTTTTTTACCACCACCGGCACAGTCTGTGGTCGTCGTCGTCGAGGTTTTATCGGTGATTAAGTTTACGAACAACTCCCCGGCGGAAGGAGTTGTGTGTCCACCACCGTCGTCTTTTTCGGGGACGGCTGGGGCGTCTTTCTCGCTCGTCATGGTTGTTGTTATCGGTTTTGTGCTCGAGTTTGGGGAAAATACATAAAAGGAGAGAGAAAGGAAGGGAAAAAAATGGCGCTAAAATATGTGTGGAAGTGATGCTAAAAAAAATGTTCTCTCTCTCTCTCTCTCTTTCACGCTCTACTCTCCGTGCTCTCATTCGCGGTTTTGCTCCTGTTTCAACGCGTCTTCAACGTAACGAAAGAAAGCAGCGTATTTTTCGTCTGTTGGTTCTGTACACCCTTTTTCTTGCAAGTAGTGTAAGCACTCGGTGTGCTCGTGATATCGCGCCCAAGCTATGTGTCGCGAATCGTCAAGAGATGCTTTCGCCTCTTCGACCATGTATTTGAGGCAATCAAGATGATCTGCGAATACAGAGTATAACACGCATTCGGTCTTCATAGCATCAGATATCTTTCTTTCTTCAACGAAGTATTTCAAGATGTCCAGTTGACCATATTCTGCCGCCGTTTCTGCAGCTTCCTTTTCCGTTTCTCGCGAAGGTTTCACCTTTTCGAAAAGAAAGCGAAGACAGTCAATGTGCCCTTCTCCAGCAGCGACACGACATGCCGTCGTTTCATCATACGGACCACCGTTAGCAAAGCAGTACTTCAACATCTCGAGATTATCTACATATGCTGCGTTATTAATCGTCCATTCATCCCACTCGCACTTTTTCACTTCTCTGACCCACTTGAGCAACTCGAGTTTATTCGTTAAAGCAACAAGAGAGCAAAACCAGGCTTGATCTGCCACGGTTCCATCGTCAAGTTCCTGTCCCCACTTGATATTAATCCACGCCCATTCCAGCGTCGAAACGGATGTGCACTCGGAAATAGAAAAAAATAATTGCGATACCTTTACACCCGCGTATTCGAGTAACTCCAAACTCTCAATATTCGCGTTTGCAAAGAAATATCGATCTGTCTCGTTCAATTTCGAAAGCACATGCGATATAAAAATATCCCTGTGATGCGTCACCAAACCCGTCCACAACTTTGTCGGTCCGAGCTTCAATCTCTCCAAATCCGCCTCAGCCTCTGCGATCGCCTTTTCCGTCTCCTTTTGCTTCTTCCTCTTCGCCGCGCCGGAGAGCTTCTTCTTCTTCTTCTTCCCCATCATCGCTATTTTGTGCTTTTCAAGTGCCTTTCTTTTTTCTTTTCGTGTGGCGGCTTTCTCTCAAAGTTTGGGAAGAAAAATAGACGTTTTTCTTTTGTCCAACGACAGAACGAGTGACATCGAGAGAGAAAAAAAAAATTTTCATACGAACCAAAAAGCGCCGAATTAGAGAGCAACGACACAACACACTTGCTCGAACGCTTCTATATAACCGTAAACGTAATAATATACTCACACACAAACGGAGAGAGAGCGTGAGAGCGAGACAGAAACGAAAGAGAGAAAAAGAGAAACACACAAACGTCGAAGAACAAAAATGCCGCCACGCAAGAAAGCCGCCGCGGCGAAGAAGAAAACGCCGCCACCGGGAGGAGAAGAAGAATTGGAAGATTCGAAAATGGAAGGAGAGGAAGCCGCTGTGATCAGTGATGCCGCCGCGGCGAATGGTGCTGCCGCCAACGACGACGGCGGCGCCGGCATGAACAACGCGGACGCGAACGGAGGGGGAGAGCAACAACCCCGTCAAACGCAGCTGGAGCTCTGGGAAAAAGAGAACGAGCAAAACTTGCTGCACCTATCGACGACGAATGCTCCGGGAGATGAATTGATGAATGCGAGTGTAGGGCATCCTCAACACGGTTCGGAACTGTTTTTAGGCGGCGTTCCGAAATCGGCGAGCGATCAAGACGTGGAGAGTTTGTTTAAAGGATCCGGTAAAGGAAGAGGGAAAAGTAATAAATGTCCTTCGCAACCGGTAGAGATTCAAGTGGTGAAAGATCCGAACGATTCGATGAGGAACCGAGGGTACGCGTTTGCGAGATTCGCAAACAGAGCTGAATGCGAAGCCGCGTTTCAATATTTTAGTGAAAACGACGGCGCGAACGCGGTTATGGTCGATGCGGAGAATAACAACGAAGAGAAGAAAATCAGGGCTACTATTAAACCGACGAAACACGTTTTGTTTATGAGCGGGTTCCCGCCGTTTGCGACGAGGGAAGACATCGTAACGGAGCTTTTGAGAGTCGGCGGCGCAGGCATCGAAACGGTGTCGTTGCCAAGAGCGAGCGGAACTGGAACTAACGGTATTGCCTGCCGACACAAAGGTTACGGGTTTGTCGATTACTTTAATCAAGAGTGCGCTGAGAGAGCCATGAAAAACATCAACGATAAGACGACGAGGATGTTCAACGGCAACGCGAATAAACCAGTCGTGGCAAAGTGGGCGGATGTGAGTAAAGAGAAGCCGCCGAGCAAAGAGGATTTATTGGCGCAAAGCAAAGCAGTTTACGTCGGGCAAATTCCAACCGAAGGCGTGGCGTTGGACGAAAAGGATTTGGAAGGCAAGTTGAGAGAAGTCTTTGGTCAGTTTGGCGAAGTAGAAGCAGTCAAGCTGCCGAGGGGCGACGTGACAAAAGGGTACGCATTCGTCCATTTTACTGAAAGAATCTCGGCGGAAAAAGCAGTTGAGGCGGCGGCAGCGAGCGTTTCCGGTGCAGCAGGTGATGAATCGGCGATGGATGGTGTCGTAGCGGCAGGAGCAGTGCAATTACAAGGATGTAATTTGACAGTGGAAATTGCGCGTCCAGAGAGAGAAAGAAACAACGATCATCGAGATAGAGGCGGACCGAGAGGAGGCAGAGGAGGCAGAGGAGGTCGAAGACATATGCACAGAGGAGGACGCGGTGGACCACCGGGGCCACACAGAGGTGGTGATTACAATAACTACATTAGCCCACACGGCGGCGGCATCGCGCCTCGACAGTTTGGCGGCGGGAACTCGATGACCCCGGTATATTTACCGAACGGACAAACCGCGTACGTTATGGGTCAAGGCAATATGCCGGCGCCAAACGCCGGTTGGGGAAGACAATCTGTCACCGAACGATTGGATAGAGGCGATCGCGGAAGGAGAGGACGCGATCGAGGTCCTCGCGATTATGACGATCATTATCACAACAGAGGCGGCGGAGGGAGAAGACGAGACGACTCTCGAGACGCGCCGATGCATCGCGCCAGACCGTATTAAAGATGGATCAAGAATGGAAAGGGTACATTACATTAAAATACACGAATTGTTCTGTAGAAATATCATCATTATCATCATCATCATGGACCGACATGCCCTTCTTCACGTCGTCGATTTTGATTTCGACAAAATCTCATCGCTAAAGCATCTCTCTTTCAATTTCTCGCTCACTTCTTTGTACAAAATGTCGTAGGCATTCGCGTGATACGGATTATGGAAATACAGCTTGCATAATTGCACCGCTGAGCTCGAAGGTATTTCCTTCCCCAATCGATTCGCAATCGCCCAAACCGCGTGATGATATGCGCCATTGAGCACCAGAAAAGTATCCTTTTCTGGTAAAAAATCTCGGAAACTACCACCACTCCACGCGAACGCTTCGTGGACGACGCGCAAGTTCCTGACCATCTTCGCATGCATCCCGCTTTGCACCGTCTGATCTAAAATTTCAGGAACACGTTTAAGATCTTGACTCCCATTTGGTATAAACACAGTAAACTTGTCGTAATCGAGGAGAAAATCATACGGATGCGAAGTGTTCAACTGCGTCATTAGCGGAACGCAACCTCTATGAATGGCATCAAAAAAACGTTGATCCCATCCGTTTCCGCCCGCGGCGAGGCAAAAGTACGAACGCAGGCGAATATTCTCAGCGCGTGCTTCTCCGCCGACGCCACCATACTTTGCAAATTCCGGCAACATTTCGTCTTTGTTCAAGAAGAATCTCGGTTCGTCTTTATACCAATCTGTCATAAACGTCCGTATACCTTGTGAGTACATATACATGCACTCCTTTACGTTCACAAATATATTCTCTCCTGTGCATTGTTTGAAATTTTTTGTGCGTCCGCGAAAGAATAAGAGCATGCCATCTTTCGTACTCGGGTCGAACCTCGTGTGAGTCGGGTCGTTGTCTCCGGCGTACCCGGACGGAGTGGATAGAGACGATGGAATGACAATATCCCGATCGGGATTCAAGCATTCGTTTTTTCCCTCGTTTACTCGCCACATGCCAAACTGCGAAACGACGATTGCTCCTGGAGGAAGTTCCGAATGCAGGTCTTCTTGCACTGTACACAAGGATCTATCCATAGCGTTGATCCACACCGTCGGGTGCACTGCCTCCTTTAGCGAATATGTTTTGTCCACGTACTCGATGACTCGCTCCATTAGCGTCGTAAACCTGCCTACGTTTCCGACTAAATCTCCCGGAAAAAATGGGACGACGAGCGTGCTTTGCAAAGATTCCGCGCCGTTTGGGTCGACAACATCCGTATCCGCAATCAAAGTCTCAAAGAAATAGTGCACTCCTCGGTAACTTCCGTTGTTTTTATACTTGTGGCCTCGAAGGAATCGTTTAATACTTCCGGGCAAATCCGCCACGGCGAGCGATAATTCGTTCTTTGCGTACCGTTCTTCGCTATTTTTCTTCGCCTGGAGAATATCCTCTTCCGACAATGCACACTCGTACCCAAACCGTCCTTGATTACACGCGCATTCAAACCATTCGCACTTTCCGTTCTTTTCACACAACGGTGAACATATTCCCTGGTTTTGAACGTGTGAGTTCTCGTATTCGTTGCCGTGGTCTTCGATGGCGACGATTCTAGCGCGCGTTTGGTCGAACACTACTTTATCCTCGTGCGTTTTCGCGTTTACGTTCCCAGCCTTTTCTCTCATTGCTTGTCTTGTCGCTTTGTCATATTCAAAGATGTACGAACGCCTGTACTCCTCTCGTTCTTGTCGGCGAACAAAAATGCTAATATTAATATCACTATCGCTATCTCCACTATCTCCGTCTCTTACTCTACAAAAATGTTCCGTGCGCAAATTCATGGGAAATCTTCGATTCTCTCGCGCCATCACCTCGTACGTCTCCTTCCCAAACTCTTTTAGCATATAATCGACGCACTCATCCACACATTTGCACGAAGGAAATTCTTTAACTTCTCGCGTTGACCTCTTTCGCACGATTGATGGCATAGTTAACAAGTCGCCACACGCGCCAAACATGAAACGATTGCACGACGGCGTTGGATTTTCGTCGCACTTCGCTCCGGCCCAATCCGTGTTGCAGATGCACTCGTGTCCGTCCCTCGAAGACGGGTACCCGTGCACACACCGATCGTTATCCGGGTTAAGCACTGGATGTTCTTTTACCATCACTTCTACGGTTTCTTCCACCTCTCGCGGAGGAGGAAACGAGGACGGAGCGGCGCGCGCCTCGGCGATATTCCCGCCGCCGCTCCCTACCCGACTCCTCTCGCCGTCTCTTCTCTCCATCTCTCGATTACGAAGCATCTGCTGTTGTCGACGACGATGGTGACGATGCAGACGCGAGCGAGAATCCAATCCGAGTCTTTCAATCTCTTTTTTTAACTCTTGGTCGCGGGCTCCTCGCTCCGCATCGAGACCGTTCTCGCCTCCGCGGAAACTTCTTTGCACCTCTCTCTCTCTCCTCTCTCTTCTCATTCGTTCGTGTCGATCTTCTTCCAAATCAGCTCCTCCAACTCTGCTCTCTTCCTCCCCTCCCGCTTGGAGGAGGGGACCGAACGATTCTTGTCGCAGCATCCTTCTCGTCGTCGACGATGCGACGACAAAACCGCGACGATGATGGAGCCCATGTTCGTTCTCTTCTTTCCCGTCGGCAGCAGCGGCGACGACGGTCGTTGCTTCTCCTGCGCTCGACTTTCCATCGGAAGAAGCTTTCGATGAAACGACGACGGTCACCGTTCCCGAGACGAGAAAGAGTATAAAAAAGAAGAAGAGAGAGGATGAGGAGGATGGTATTCCTTCTCTCTTCGTACCTCTCGGTCGTCGTCGTCGTCGTCGTCGTCCGGGGTCGACTCTCATCCCCGCGCGCGGTGGGACTCACGCAGCCATGAGGGGGAGAAGTTCACGTCAACCTGATATTATTTAGGGTTTTGAACTGTTTAGGGTTGCAGACGAGATTTGTCGAGAAAGGGAAGGAGGAGCTCTCTCCGGGAGTAAAAAGCTCCATTCACGCACACACTTAACTAATTACACAATAATGTTTGCCTTATCGTCGACTGTTGCGACTCGCGCGGTACGTGCACCGCGAAAATTATTTTCTCGTTGCGATTCTCTCGCGTAATCTCGTTTTTTTAATTCGCGAGGATGCGTTTTGAGCGGCGTTCCGCGCGCGTTTTGACGTGATTTTTTTGCACGCCTTTCGCGATGGAAATAAATATTGGGACGGGAAAAAGATACGCTTTTGCGTCGTCGCGTGCTCCTCGTCTCGGCGCGATTTGGATTTCGAAAATTTATGTTTCCTTCCTCATCGAAAGACGGATCGATCTCTCTTTCTCCTCCGTAACTTTGTAAATCGCGAGATCACGACTGACATTTTCACCTCTCACCTCCCACTCACACGCACACAGTTCGCGCAAAAAGTCTCCTCCTCCAGATCCGTCAACTCTCGATCCGCGTCGGTTGTTGTCAAAGCGGAGAGAGAAATGTGGTACCCGGGGGCCACCGCGCCAGAATACTTGGACGGCTCCATGGCTGGTGACTACGGTTTTGACCCGTTGAGATTGGGCGCGAACAAGGAGTCTTTGCCGTACTTGCAAGAAGCGGAATTGATGAACGGCCGATGGGCGATGTACGCGACTATCGGTGTCTTGGCGACGGACTCCAACCCGAGCTTGCCGAAGTTCTGGGAAGCCGGCGCCGCCGACTACGACATTGACTTTAAGACGTTGGTCATCACGCAAATTTGCGTTATGGGCATCTTGGAAGCGTTGAGAATCCGCGGTTTCATGAAGACTGGCGAGAGTGGATTGGGGATGAACTTTCCGTTTGACCCGGCTGGAATGGACTCTCCGGAGGCGAGAGTGAAGGAGGTCAAGAACGGTCGCTTGGCGATGGTTGCGTTTTTGGGCATGGTTTCCCAGTGGGCGGTGACTGGTATGGGACCGATCGAAGGTTTCAAGGCGCACTTGGCGGACCCGACGGCCGTGAACATCTACACGTCCGCCGTTGGTGGTGAGACTGTTGCGTTCATCGCGTTTTTGTCGTGCGCGCCG
>Ga0181561_10005715_pt1 | contig 10552 bp, 5 predicted proteins | sample 011ome_19_FD_133760 | JGI IMG/M metagenome (GOLD analysis project Ga0181561, IMG submission 133760) | Coastal salt marsh microbial communities from the Groves Creek Marsh, Skidaway Island, Georgia - 011510BT metaG (megahit assembly) | ecosystem: Environmental > Aquatic > Marine > Intertidal zone...
AGCGACGAGCGCCATCTCCTGTTAGAATAACAATGAGTTCCTCAGCTGGTAGGTTTTCAAGCGACAGATGCTCCGAAATGAGGCTGTCAGCAGTGCCAGTGACATCAACCGCCGTAGAATCTGCCGTGCTCAGGCGCAAGCCTGCTTCTGTCACCAAAATCTGGTTGGGGGTTGTTGTGAAGCCAAGCGCACGCGCGCCGTCGCTTGCAATAATTCTGAAGCTCTCAAGGGTATCCGCACCAGAGCGTGTGATTTGCAATTGATAGCTGCCATCCTCACCCACAACAATGTCAGCCAACGTATTGCTAGGCAACGCCACATCGCTTGTCACCGAAACAGCGCCAGCGCTGTCCTCTGTCACGCTCACTTCAAAGTATGCGTTTGCAATTTCAAGCGTCAGGGTCACGGGCGTTTCACTTAAGGTATCGGCGGCAAAAGCCCGACCTGTCATAACTTCCTGACGCGTGCTTTCAGACAGGCCAAACGCAGCCATTGAAGCTTCACTGGCGCTTGACGATACGCTGAGCATCTGCCCTGTTTCCATGCCGCGATGAGCACTCACAACCAGCTCTAGGTTCTCGTTGAAGCCTGCACTCAAACGACCCGCCTCAGGCCCACTGACAAGAATTTCGCCATCATCCATCGTCAGAACGTAATCTTGCGTTCCCAAGCTGAGTGTTATGCTGGCCCCTGTTTGCGGCAATGTGCTGGAGTCAGAAAAACCGGCGCCAGTTAAGGTTGGCACAGGCGTCATTCCCCGCAATTTGGCAGCCATGGCCGCGGCAACTGCCCCGCTTGAAAACTCTGAAAAATCTTTGGCCTCTACAACAGCCTCAAGGCGCGCCGCTGATCCATCCGTCTCCAAGCTGACGCTGAAGTTCAAAGCCGCAGCACTCGCCAAACTGCCATCTGGGCGGGCCTCGTTGCCATCAATCCCCTCGGTGGTTTGAAAACTCAGCTCTTGCCAACTGCCCGCTTGATCCACCACACGGGTGATCAAGCCGCCTTCAAAGCTATCAGCAAGGCTGGATTTGGTTCCGCCAGTGCCCGTCAGCGAAAAGTTTGCACACGCCGTGAGCGTGACTTCGCCACCAAAACGCGCAAAACTCGCAGCATCATCCCCAAGTGAAACAGAGGTGTCCAACCGTGGGTGGCCCGCCTTGCCAACAGGCATAGCCTTTAGGGCCTCACCGCTTGTTGAGATATTCCCTAAAACAATGTCTGCGCCCGTATTGTTCACCAATACGAATTTGTCCCTTGAGGATGAAACATACGCCGTTATGCCTGTTTCATGTGTTTGTGCATTTATCAACACAGCTAAGTCTGACACATCACCGTCACTCACGTAGCCCTCAATATCAATGGCTTGAGTGTTGTCTCCCGTCAGAGAAAATCGCACGATACCATCTGGAATTTCGCTGAGCTCGACACGGGTTTGCGCCGTTGCCGTAACGCCAAGATCTCCGCGTAATGCGTTGATCTCAGAAGCGATATAATCCGCCATGACGCCTTGAGGTATTTCAATTTCAGCGGCGGCATCGCTGCCCACCGACAAATATAAGGTCTGAGCTGGGGTTTGCACGCTGAGTGGCATAACACTGTCGACCACAACGGGCGGCACAAACCCTTCGCCAGAAAACCGTAGGCTTTGCGTGCCAACAGGGGTCGTCCGGCTCACGCTCATGTCTTGCAAGCCGCCCTCAGCGACACCATTCAGATAATCTGCGCGGTATTCAGCCGTCTCCAAAAATCCATTGGCTGGCGTAAGATATTGCATCACATCAGCGTCACTCAAAGGCGTGCCTGCTATCTGGCGCCCCTCACGGGTGAACACCTGAATTTGAGAGCCAGTATCATTGCCCGGCGAGACGCTTCCCGTGATTTTTGCATCGGCTTGGAGAGAGGCCGCCGTTAATGAAGCCTGCGCACTGGCCAACGAGAGTAAGCCACTTTCTCCAGCTGCAAAAACACCCAAATCAGCCAAGCTTAACCCCGCGCTTGTTGTGATGGTGCCCGCGTTCAGCATCTGTGCCAAATTGGCCATGTCAATGTTAGCTTCTGAGACAACGCGTTCCTTAAAGGCCGTTGTTTCAAAGCTGTGCTCTATGCCATCAAGTGTGAGCGTAAGCTCGCTCAAGCTGGTTTGCTGCTCATCTGACAGACTAAACGTGACATTGTCTTGGGTTTTGAGTGAGAAAAGCTCAAGACTGCTCACGGAAGCAGGAATAACCCCAGCCAAGCCATCAGAGCGCAACCGAGTGGCGGCGGCAACTCCGTCATCATTGGGCAAAGACGCCATCAAACTTTCAAACCCCGAGGCGACATATGGTGTAAAGGCATGCGCTGTCAGGATGGCCGAGCCTTGGTTGTCCAAGCCCTCGCTGGTCAACAACTGCCCAGCCGCCGCAAACTCTTCTGGGCGCGTCAGCAGAAACGCCATATTTTCTGCTTTGCCACGCGACACTGAAAAATACAGCGTATCTCCATCAGCAGGCTGCCCGCTTATACTGACATCAAGCCCTTGATACAAAAATCCGTTTTTGCCTGATGCAACTACGGTTCCATCGACTTGCGCCCCGCTCCAAAGCGCGCGCGATTTATCATAGACAATCTCAAGTTCAATATCGACTTCAGGCAGCTCACCCACAGCGCTCACATAAGAAGTGATCGTACCCAAATTGGTGGCAGAAGGCGTGAGCGTATAGCTATCGAGGCTATACAACTCTTTGCCCGCATCGCCATCAAGAGTGATCCCGCCTTGATGTACTGAGTTCAAATCGCTGCTCACCTTGCGCGCCAAGGCGTCCAGATCGCGGGTGGTTTGACTGACCGCTTCATAAGCCGCAATCAATCCGGCCAAACCGCCAGATGTGAGCTGTTGGGTCTGGGTTTGGGCTCCACCCATCCCAGCATAAACATTTATCTGACCATCGCTCACAATCACGGCCAACTGGCCAGCCGCCTTACTCTCGACTAGAATGGGGCCGTTTCCCGTTGCGCCAAGCGTAAGGCGCGCATCACCTCGCACGTTGTAATCGGCTGACAGACCCACATAATCAGCAATCGCTGAAATAGACTTATCCCGCTGATCCATCAGCGCGTTTGATGCCTTGCCACTGCCCCCCGCAGAAATAAGCTGTGCCTGAATATCGGCGAGGCCAGATAACTCAGTGTTGAGCGCTTCGACATTGTTGCTGACTTCGCTCTCGATGGCGGTCTGAAAGCTTCGCAAAGAGCGAGCAAGTGACTGGAACGCAGAGGCCAATGAGCGGCCCTGCTCTAAAGCAACAACCCGACCCGCTGTGTCACCCGGAGCTTGTGCAATAGAACTGATGCCATCAAAAAACTCGTTGATTGAAAATGTAAGGTCATAGTCTTCGGGCAGCAAAACTGTTTCAAGCGTATCAAGCGCGCCTTTGTATGAATCAGCCTTTGCAAAATCAGAGGCCGTATCGCGAGCGCGCCCAACAATGAAGCTGTCAAATGCCCGGCTGATGTCGGACACCCGAACCCCCAGACCTGCCTGATCTGAAACACTTAGAATATCGCCTTGGGTGGCGGATATTTCCTCCATCGAGGCTTCACGGCGGCGATATCCCTCAGTGTTGAGGTTCGCAATATTCTGCCCCGTTACGCTAAGCGCCTTGCGGTAGGCCTGAATGCCGCTGCTGCCAATGTCAAAAAGCCCAGCCATCTTTACTTGGCCTCTTTGGGCAAGCCGCGCCCAAGCTGTTCAACCATTGAGTCAGCGATCCCCAAGTTCAACCCACCAGAGCTGGCACGCGCCACTTCGACATCAAGCAGACCTTGAAATGTTTTGCCTGCTTCGGAGGAAAACATACCCTCAGCCAATTCACCCGCGCGCCCTTGCTTTAGAAATTCGGCCAAGAAGGCAGCCTCAAATTCCTTGGCAACCCCTTGCAGCTGCTCACGTTGGCTCTTGCTTGTGTCAACAGTTGTTCTGTTCCACGCCGCTGTGCTGGCCGTTGAACTGCGGTGCTGCATCAGTGCAGCAGACGTTATGGAGCTGTTCAAAGAGTCACCCATGCCGCCCCCTAAATCACTACAAGCTCAGCGCGCAATGCGCCCGCTTCGCGCAAAGCTTCTAAAATGGCCACAAGGTCTGAAGCAGATGCACCAACGGCATTGATGGCGTCCACCAATGACGACAAGGACACGCCCGTGTCAAAAATAAATGCACGCGCAGGCTCGGCTTCAACATCAATTTCCGTGTCAGGGGTCACCACGGGTTCATTGTCTGCAACAATTGTCTGATCGCCATTGGTGACAACCGTCTGCCCTTGATCAACATTGAAATCTTCGTTAACCCGCACGGTCATAGAGCCATGTGTCACCGCGGCTGGCGTGACACGCACATTACCACCAATCACAACGGTGCCGGTGCGCGAATTGATGATCACGCGAGCGGGCGGCTCGGCTTGCGTCACTTCAATGTTCTCAAGCAACGAAACAAACGACACCCGCTGACTTGGGTCTTGGGGCGCACGGACGCGAATTGAATTGGCATCAAGCGGCACAGCCACATCGGGGCCAAATATCCCGTTGATGGCCTCTGCCGTATTGGTTGCTGTCGTAAAATCTCCTTTGTGCAAGTTTAGCACAAGATACGGAGTTTCCAGAAACGAGCTGGGCACCATTCTTTCAACCGATGCGCCACGCGGAACGCGCCCCACAGTCGGAACATTCACCACCAGCGAAGATTGATCCGCACCCTGAACGCCCAAACCGCCAACAACAAGGTTGCCTTGGGCAATGGCATAGGTTTCACCATCGGCGCCCAAGAGAGGCGTCATCAACAATGTGCCGCCCCGCAACGAACTCGCTCCACCCATGGTAGATGCGGTGATATCCAGCGTCTGCCCCGGCTTTAAAAAAGGTGGAAGCTCAGCCGTTACCATAACGGCAGCAGCATTTTTTGCATTGATGCCTGAAACATCTGTGACAAGACCAAAGCGTGAGACCATGGCTTGCATCGACTGCAATGTCAGCCCCGAGCTGCCATCACCCGTGCCCGCAAGACCAACCACAATACCATAGCCCACAAGTTGGTTAGAGCGCACACCAGCAACACTAGAAATATCCTTGATACGTTCGCCCATGACAGCTTCCGATAGAAAAGCTGTCATGAAAAAGGCTGTAAATATAGGTTTGATCCAATGCGGCAGGGCCATTTTTTTCTCCAGGGTCAATAGGGGGAAAGACTTGTAGCAGCGCGCTGCAACCAGCCGACCTTGCCTGTATCTGCCACATCACCCGCTCCGATATATTTTATTTCGGCGTTGGCAATGCGGTCTGATAAGACAACGTTTTTTGACGAAATGTCTTCTGGGCGCACGATACCGCGCACGCGGATATACTCGTCTCCGTTGTTCAGCGTGAGCTTTTTTTGGCCCAAAATTTCTAGGTTTCCACCCTCATAGACACGCGCAACAGTGACCGACATCTGCCCCGTCAAACTGTTTGATTGCGCCGCAGAGCCAGACCCTGTGAAGGATTGCGTGGTGCCCGTGCTGAGCCCGTTCTCCAACTTCTCCAAACCAAGCACACTCGGCAAACTCATCTCAAAACTCGCAGCCTTACCGTTGGCTGCATTCTGCGATTTCGTGGCCTGAAAGCGTTCAGAGAATGAAACCGTCAAGATGTCGCCGACGCGACTTGCCCGCCTGTCGGTTGCAAAAAGACCTGCTTGAGAGGGGTTGTAAATCGCACCCGAAGCAAAACCCGTCTGAATTTCAAGCGCGGGTTGCGGCATGACAGGGCTATATTGGAGGCTATTTTGCTCTTCAACAAAAGTGGAGCCACACCCTGCTAGCACCATCGCACCAAACGCCAAACAGACAATCTTTGAGCTGACCATCAGTTCACTCCTCACAGATTGTTCGAGAGATAACGCATCATCTCATCTACAGATGAGATCGATTTTGAGCTGACCTCATAGGCGCGTTGGGTTTCGATCATGTCGACAAGTTGTTGAACAACATTCACATTAGACCCCTCAAGATATCCCTGCACAAGCTTGCCAAAGCCCCCATTGAGAGGTGCGCCTTCAATCGGCGCTCCGCTGGCAGGTGTCTCAACAGCGAATGTTTCACCAACAGGCTGAAGCCCACGTGGGTTAGCAAAATTGGCCAAGGTCAATTGTCCGACTTCTTGCGGCTGGGTCTCGCCAGCAAGATTGACAGACACAATACCGTCCGCCGACACATTGATTTCACTAACATTGTCAGGAATGCCAATTTCGGGCTGGAGCACATAGCCGCTTGACGTGGTTAACGTGCCCTCGCCATTGCGCGAAAATGTCCCGTTGCGGGTATAGCCCATGCGCCCATCCGGCATCAGCACTTGGAAAAAGCCCGAGCCATCAATCGCAAGATCAAGCGAATTATCTGTGCTAATGAGGCTGCCTTGAGAGTATAGCTTCTGAGTGTTCACCATGTTCACACCCGTGCCAACCGTAGAGGACGACGTCAGCATATTGCCATCAGCTGTCTGAGCACCACCAGAGCGAATGGTCTGATAAAGGAGGCTTTCAAAATTGGCGCGGTCACGCTTAAAGCCCGTGGTGTTCACGTTTGCCAAGTTGTTGGCAATGACCTGCATCTTTGTTTGTTGAGCATTCAGGCCCGTTTTGGCCACATGCATTGCACTTGAAGACATTTTCTTACTCCTACATCAGAGACTCGTCTCCATGTTGCAAGAGCCATGCCAAGCCAGCGTTAGTTTTGTGGCAATCGCATCAATTCAGCGCCGCCGCGGTCAATGTCTTCGGCCATTTTGATAAATTTCACACCAATCTCGAATTGCCGTTGCGCATCAAGCGAGAGCACAAGCTCTTCCACTGGGTCAACGTTTGAGGCCTCAAGCGCGCCTTGCATAAGTGTCACCTGCTGATCCACGTCAGGAACAGTTCCATCAAAGCGACGGATTTGCCCATCAGCCCCTTTGGTCAACACCTCATCTCTTGCGGATGTTGTGCCAAGCACACCAACAGCCTGAAACTGCCCTGCCGGACCATCCAAGGGGGATACCGAAATCTCACCATTCTCGGTGATTTGAAACTCGCTGAAGGCAGGCATCTGCATAGGCTGCAAGCCTTCATCAAGCATAAGCTCCTGCGCTCCATTCATCAAAAACCCTTCCGCATTGATTGAAAAATCACCGCGGCGTGACAAAGCTATCTCACCTTGCTTTGGTTGAACAAAGAAATACCCCTCAGACATGATAGCAACGTCTGTTTGAGCACCCAATTGACGCAACGCACCCTGTTTGTCAGAAAAGCCCGCCTTGCCTGTTTCCAGGTTCATGACACGTGCAGAGGCCGTGTTCATCGCCTCAATAAACCCTGATCCCCCCTCGTTGGGAAGATCTTTACGAAACCCGGGGATATCGACACTGCTCAAGTTTTGGGCCGTAGTTTGGCGAATATCATGCAGGTTTTTTAGCGAGTTCAGCGCCGTGTGGATCATCCGGTCCATATCAGTGTCTTTCTAAATTAACGTTACATACGGATGTTAATGATGGTTTGCGTCAGGCTGGTGGTTGTCTCAATCGCTTTGGCAGAGGCCTGATAGTTCCGTTGCGCCGTGATCAAGTTCACCAGTTCTTCGGTAATATCAACGTTTGAGCGCTCAAGCGAACCTGACAAGATGTTACCAAATCCTTCGGCCCCAGCTTCGCCCACTTGTGGCGTCCCAGAAACAGCCGTTTCAACATATGTTGCGTTCCCGATTTGCTTCAAACCATTTTGGTTGTTGAAGTTTGCCACAACAATCTTACCCAATGGGTTGTTTTGCCCGTTGGTATAGTTCGCACGAATGGTGCCCGAGCTGTCGATTTCCAAACCATCCAAGCGGCCAGATGTGAAACCGTCTTGTTCAACAGATAGAACAGAGAACGGTTGCGCAAACTGGCTGGATGTTGAGTAATCAATATCCAATGAAATCGAGAAGCCTTCAGCCTGCTGTTCATAGCGGACATTGTTTTTCGGGCTAACAAGTTTACCCGTTTTATCAAAGGTCAGCTCTCCCTCATCAATGTAAAGCGGGAAATAACCATCCACCATTTCTGCCGGCGGCGTTGTCACAACATTGCCTTCAGGGTCCACGTAAAGCGCGATGCCATCGGCATTGGTAGCTTGCACCAAATTAAAGATTTTTGGCACCGAACCAACGCCCAGAGGAACCTCGTCTAGCCCCAATCGCGCAGCCCCCTTTACCTTGATCGTGGAGCCATCGCCTGTTGTGCCCGTTTGGAACACAAATCCGTTGTCGACAGTTGAATAACGCACTGTCACGCCACCAACCGTTTGGCCTGTGACAGGATCAGAAATTTGGTTGATCCGCTCTTCGAGTGCCGTCGCCAAAGTCGTGCCAACATAATTGCCCGGCGGGATATCAATAATACCCGCGATGCCGTTTACCGAAACGTTGAAGCGATTTTCGCCATTGTTGGAGGTCAACCGGAACACTTCCGTCAAGTCGCCCTGTGCCGCACGACCTGTCGCAATTGCGGGTTGCGCAGCGAGGCCACGCCCCTCTTGGAAGCTGAAGTCCTGCTTGGAGGCACCAAAGCCGAACAGTGCGTTTTCACCACCGCCAATAATACGGCTGTCAAGATCAATGCTTTCGCTCAGATCCGTACTGCCATCGCCACTGGTCGAAATAATCCGTCGCCCAATCTGAATGTTTGACGCTTTCTGATCAGTAGACACCCCAAGTGCGCCGTTGGCATCAATATTTTCCCCTGTTGTGCCACTGGCCACTGTAAAGGATTTAGTGTCGCCATTGTAGCTCACCGAAACGCCATATCGCTTGTCGTTGAGCTGCACTTCTTCACCATCGGCGATGAAAGGCTCGGTGGAGAGAATTTCGCCGCCACGAATAAGCACTTGCTCAGCGTTGCCACCCGCAGGGATGCCCAGGCCGTTGGTGCTATCCGCATCAGACGCGCCATACACGGTGAAGGCGTTGAAGTTACTGCCTGTTCCAGTGCCCAATACCGTGCGATCAACATTAAATTGCAGGCGCTGGTTTGTTTCATCATACGCAATTTTGATCGGCGGGTTGTTCTCATCAACCCAAGCCACTTTGCTGCTGGCGCCATTTGAAACGGCCGCGACGCTGACAGCACCAAGGTCATCTGACAGCGCATTCGCCGTTACAATAAGATTGTCCCCAGCTGTGCCAAACGTAACCCCCGCAACTTGAGTGGCAGGCAAGCCGTTAAGCGTTGCCACAACAGCTGCCATGTCGGCATGATCAAGATTGCGCAAATCAGCGACTATCGTCTTGTCACCAACGCTGATGTTGGTGAATCTTTCGTTGAAGGCCGCGAGGCCCAAAGACAGAGTGTGCGTCTCCGCAGTCGCAACACTTACCTGACCCAAATCTGTGTCCACTGCATTTGCAGTCACAACCAAGTCAGAACCCGTCGTAGAAAAGGTGACCCCTGCGGCGGTGGTGGCTGGAAGCGCGTTCAACGTCACTACAACCGCGTCCATGTCCGCATGATCAAGACCGCGCAGATCTGCTGTGATGCTATCACTGCCAATGTTGATGGTGGTCAGCCGCTTGTCAAACGCCGTCAGCCCGAGAGCAAGCGTGTGCACCTCCGCAGTAGCAGAGCCTGCGGCTGTCGTCTCAGTTGCGACCACAGCTGCGGCGTCCGACGCGACCGTTTCAGTGCCCACAACAGGCGTGCCCGATGCGGGCAGACCCAGCTTTGCAAGCGAAGCACCTGTCGTGTCGATCAAAGTGCTTCCGAAAACAATAGCCTCATTCAGGGATTTTTCATCAGATGAACGCATCGCGGCTTCACCTGTTTCGCGCACCACAATGCGCTTTGAATTAAACGTCTCAAACCCGCCTGCAATTGTGGAAGTTGCCCCCTCAAAAAAGGCTTCCAGATCCTGTGAAGGCTCATAGAGGATAGAAATATTGTCACTGTCCAGATTGAAACCCGCTTCGGGCAGGTTAAGCCCGCTGGTGTCAATGCGCAGCATCCGGTAGTCATCAGTCGTTACATTTTCAAATATACGAAGCTCACGGCCATTGAGATGGTTCTGGAAGTCATCATTTGTCGAGGCTCCCACCAAGCGAATTGAAGATGACGTGGGTGTGCCAAAATCATTTGGCACATAGACTGTCAGAGTGTTCTGTGTGTTATCATAAACAACAGCATTTCCGTCCGCGTCGACATCCCCATTCGCATCAACTTCCAAAAGCTCGGCTTTTTGATCATAGACTGACAAGCTGGGGCGCTTCCCATAATAGGAATGAGCCAAATAACGATCCTGGGACACAGTATCACCAGCGTCCGTGTCTTGTGTATGCGTTATGGTTACAACCTCAGGCTGGTCATAAGGACCATCCATCGCCGCCCCAATGCTGCGCACAAAAAGGCGATCTTCAACACCAAGCGTTGCAGCTCCTGTGCCGAGTGAGCCATCGGCATCATAGATATAGTCGTTTAGCTCATCAACAAGGCGGGCTTGGGTGTGCGCCAAGAACTCTTCGCGGGTAAAATCAGGAGA
>Ga0181561_10005716_pt1 | contig 10551 bp, 11 predicted proteins | sample 011ome_19_FD_133760 | JGI IMG/M metagenome (GOLD analysis project Ga0181561, IMG submission 133760) | Coastal salt marsh microbial communities from the Groves Creek Marsh, Skidaway Island, Georgia - 011510BT metaG (megahit assembly) | ecosystem: Environmental > Aquatic > Marine > Intertidal...
CGAATTGACGTCACCATCGCCCTCACCATCGTCGGTTGCCCCGCCTCGGACCGTATTCAGAGCGACTGCCACGCAGCTGTGTCCGCACTTTCTGACACCCACGCCACCACCGTGTCCCTCACCGTGATGGAACCCGAGCGTCGCGCAGCACTCACGAAAAAACTTCGCGGTAATCGACGTGACTCACACCCCTTCACCGCAGACTCCCTCACCCGAGTAATTGCGGTGACGAGTGGCAAAGGTGGTGTCGGAAAATCGACCCTCACAGCAAATCTCGCCGTCGACGCCGCCCGAGCAGGTCTGCGAGTGGGAATCATCGACGCCGACGTGTTCGGGTTCTCCATCCCCGGCTTGATGGGTATTCAAGGAGCACGTCCCACCCGGGTGGACGAGATGATTTTGCCCCCGATCTCACACGACGTGAAAGTGATGTCGATTGGAATGTTTGTGGGCGAGGGCGAAGCAGTCAGTTGGCGGGGGCCCATGCTTCATCGAACGGTCACTCAGTTCCTCACCGATGTATTTTTTGGCGACCTCGATGTGCTTCTGCTGGACATGCCCCCCGGCACGGGCGACGTGGCTATCAGCGTCGGACAACTACTTCCTCACGCCGACGTGTTGGTCGTAACCACCCCGCAATCCGCGGCCTCTGACGTGGCGGTGCGCTCGGCCACGGTGGCCCGCCAGACCGGCCAGCGAGTCATCGGTGTCGTCGAAATGATGTCTCCAGGGCTATTGCCCGACGGCACGCGGCTTGACCTCTTTGGCGAAGGCGGGGGCAAGGCCGTGGCGGACGCCTTAGAAGTTCCCCTGGTCGGTCAGATTCCCTTGAGCCCCCTGCTGCGAATCTGCGGAGACGCGGGAACTCCCGTCGTTGCCGCACACCCCGACGACCCCGCCGCAAAAGCGATCAGCGCCCTGGGTGACAACGTTCGCGGGACGCGGGCCTCTCGGGTGGGAAGCCGCCTGCCGGTTTCGCCTGTTTAGGTCGCCTCCGGGTCGAAGGGGGCAGGCTTTCCTTCTTTCAGGAGCCTCTGCCTCTTCTGATAAGCCGATTCCACGTTGCTTCTCGCGGGCTCGGGAGCAACCGCCGCGGGTTCTTCGCTCAAGGCGTCACGAATGATTCGCCGGGGGTCGTATTGGCGCGGGTCGAGTTTTTTCCACTCCAACTCGTCAAAGTCGGGGCCGAGCTCTTCCTTCATGCGGTCTTTTGCCCCGCGCGCCATATCGCGCAGCGAACGAATCAACCTGGCAAACTGCGCCGAATAGGCGGGAAGACGGTCTGGTCCAATGAGAAAAATCGCAATCACCCCAATCAGGAGCAATTTCTCAATGGTCAATCCGAAAGACACGACCCCAGAATAGTCACCTCGACCATGCTCTGGCCTAGGCTGACAGCCAAAGACCACTGATACCAGGGGGTTAGCGTGGCCGATTGGGAACTCATTAACCGATTCGCACACGAATACGTGATGGACTCGGACGACGTCGAATACCTGGAGCGAGCCTCTGACGACCAGGGCATCTCATCACTCAGTTCCGTCCTTGGCTCGGTTATCTCCCACATCGCCGCTGCGAGCGGGGCTCGCACCATCATCGAGGTGGGCACGGGGGTGGGTGTCACCCTGATGAGGCTCGCTGAAGCGTGCCCCAGCGCTCACATCACCACCATCGATAAAGAACTCGACCACCACGTCACTCTTCGGGAATTGCTGGGCGAGGTCGACGTCGATCAGAATCGACTGCGTCTCATTACCGAACGCGCACAAGACGTGTTACCGAAGATGAATGAGGATAGCTACGACCTCGTGGTCATCGACCTACCCGGTGACCAGGCAGAAACCTGCTACGACGATGCTGTGAAACTCTGCCGGCCCGGCGGTAGCATCCTGATTGCCCGGGCTTTGGCAGACGGCGAAGTGGCCAACCCGGCGAATCGCGACGACCAGGTCACTGCGATGCGCACGCTATTGCGGGTCATCGCTGAAGACGACCGAGTAAGCCATTCCCTGCTGCCTTTTGCAGAGGGTCTCGCCTGGGCGGTCGTTCACCCCGAGAGCAACTAAGAACTACTTGAGGGCGCCCTGCAAGGCGTCGCGCAGTTCGGTCGCTTCAGCGTCGTTCACCGACACCACGAGACGGCCACCACCCTCCAGCGGAACCTTCACGATAATGAGCCGGCCCTCGCGGACTGCCTCCATGGGTCCATCGCCAGTTCGAGGCTTCATCGCGGCCATGTACTCAACTCCTTTATTCGCCCTGAAGTTCCTATTATCCCAAGAAACCGGGTGCAGAGACAAACGAGCTCACAGGCTAGGAGGTGCTCAACCAGTCTCGAAGGGTGTTGTAGGCGAGCTCGATTTCCGATTCGTCGACCCACTCTTCTTGGGAGTGCGCACGCTGGGCGTCACCCGGCCCAAAATTGACCGCGGGGATTCCCAATTCCGAAAACCGAGCCACATCAGTCCAGCCATACTTCGGCTCCGCTTCGCGGCCGCTCGCCGCCACCAATGACTGAGCCAAGGGATTATCGAGCCCCGGCCGCGCCCCGGGAGATTGGTCGACAACGACCGCTTCTAAGTCAGGAAAGAGGCTCGTCACATAGCCGATAGCCTCGTCGACGCTCCGATCGGGAGCAAACCGAAAATTGATAGTGAGTGTCGCAAAATCGGGGATAACGTTGCCTGCAATTCCTCCGCTCACCCCCACGGCACTCAGGCTCTCCCGATACGAAAGCCCCTCAACCTCGCGAGTTTCTGATTCAAACGTGCTCAAGGTCTCAAGCGCAGCTGCGAGGGAGTGAATGGCGTTGTGGCCCATCCACGGTCGGGCGGAGTGGGCAGATTTACCGGATGCTCGCAATTCCATGCGGAGGGTGCCATTGCAACCACCCTCCACCCCAGCGTTAGAGGGTTCGCCTAGTACGGCAAAATCAGCCTTCATCCACTCGGGGTGAGAGGCGGCAAAATGCCCCAGACCGTTTTTCTCCGATTCCACTTCTTCCTGGTCGTAGAAAACCCAGGTGACATCGACTCGCGGTGACTCGAGTTCACAGGCGGCAAGAAGCTGGGAGGCCACCCCGCTCTTCATATCCACCGCACCGCGACCCCACAGCCGGCCGTTTTCCCTGCGAGCAGGCAACAGGCCTGCAATAGGCACCGTGTCGAGGTGTCCCGCGATGATTACTCGCACCGCAGCGCCGAGGGTCGTGCGGGCCGCCACCGTGTTCCCCTGTCGCGCCACCTCGAGATGATTCGCGGTTCGAAGGGTTGCTTCGATTCGGTCAGCCAAAATCTTTTCGTTGCCCGAGACCGACTCCACATCGACAATGGCACGGGCGAGCTCGACAACACCAACGGTGAGGTTAAAGGGCTCTCTGGAGGCTGGCACGACGACTAAGTGTAGTCGGGGGCTGTCCCCCGATAGCCTGGTAGCTATGGCAGAGAGCTCGCGAAGCGCATACGGCCACGGCTTACAAACCATTGATCGAGACGGCACCGTACTCGACACGTGGTTTCCTGAGCCGGCCCTCGGTGAGCCCGGCAGCAAATTTGACCCCCACATCTTGCCCCAAGCTATCGAGCACCTCGAAGGCGACAACGAGGTAACGGGCCCCCACAGCGTAGGCGTTGGGGTCGTCATCGATCTCGATGCTGCCCCCCAGTCTGTCCCCGACGCCTACCTTCGACTCCACCTTCTCTCCCACTGCCTCGTCGCACCTAACACCATCAATCTCGACGGGATTTTTGGCCTGCTGCCCATCGTGGCGTGGACGACGCACGGGCCAGTGTCAGCGTCGAGTATCACCGCTCGCCGAATCGAGTTACAGCGCTCTGGAGTGACCATCACCAGCATCGACAAGTTCCCCCCGCTCGTGAACTACGTGACACCTGAGGGCGTGCGCATCGCTGACACGTCTCGTGTTCGCCTGGGTGCGCACCTCGCGCCAGGAACGACGGTGATGCACGAAGGTTTCGTGAATTTCAATGCCGGAACCCTCGGACACTCGATGGTGGAGGGCCGCATTTCCCAAGGCGTCGTCGTGGGTGAAGGCAGCGATATCGGCGGTGGTGCGTCGATTATGGGCACCCTGAGCGGTGGCGGAAAAGAAGTGATTTCCATTGGAAAGCGGTGCTTGTTGGGAGCGAATGCGGGCATCGGAATCTCTCTGGGCGATGACTGCGTCGTGGAGGCTGGCCTTTATGTGACCGCGGGAACAAAGCTCACGCTGCTCGATGGCAGCGAGCCCCGTCAGGTGAAAGCTGCTGAGCTGAGTGGCGTGGCAAATATTCTGTTTCGCCGCAACTCACAAACCGGTGAGGTTCAAGCGATTCCTCGTTCAGGCCAGGGCGTCACGTTGAACGCCGCCTTACACAGCTAGCGGCCCTTCGGCCAGCTTCTCGCGTCAGGGCCCACATACAGCTGCTGTGGGCGACCAATCTTCGTCGCGGGGTCATCGTTCATCTCGCGCCAGTGGGCAATCCAGCCCGGCAGGCGACCGATTGCGAAAAGCACGGTGAACATGCGGGTCGGGAACCCCATCGCTTTATAAATCACCCCAGTGTAGAAATCAACATTGGGGTAAAGCTTGCGCTCGATGAAGTACTCATCGGCGAGCGCGATTTCCTCGAGCTCTTTCGCGATATCCAATAGGTCGTCTTTGACGCCGAGTTCTGCCAACACCGCGTCGGCTGACTCTTTGACTAGGCGTGCCCGCGGGTCATAGTTCTTATACACACGGTGGCCAAAGCCCATCAGACGGATCCCGTCTTCTTTGTTCTTCACCCGCTCAACAAAGCGCTCGACGCCCTCACCCGAGTCACGAATTTCTGCGAGCATCGACAGCACCGCCTCGTTGGCTCCGCCGTGCAGCGGCCCAGACAGCGCGTTGATTCCCGCTGATACCGAGGCGAACAGGTTTGCCTCCGTTGAACCGACCAAACGCACGGTCGACGTCGACGCATTCTGCTCGTGATCTTCGTGCAAAATCAGGAGCCGGTCCAGCGCTTTGACCAGCACCGGATTGACCTCGTAGGGCTCTGCCATCAAACCAAAGTTCAACCACAGGAAGTTTTCGACGAAGCTGCGAGAGTTATCCGGGTAGAGGAATGCCTGACCGATGCTCTTCTTGTGTGCGTAGGCGGCAATCACCGGAAGTTTGGCGAGCAGGCGAATGGTGGAGAGTTCAACCTGTTCGGGGTCTTTCGGATCAAGCGAATCGCCATAGTAAGTCGACATCGCGCTCACTGCCGAGGAGAGCACCGACATGGGGTGTGCGGAGTGGGGCAGAGCGTCGAAAAGGTGTTTCAGGTCCTCGTGCAACAGGGTGTGTCGACGAATCTTTTCGTCAAACTCCGCCAACTCTGAGGCGCTAGGTAATTCACCATAAATAAGAAGCCATGCCACTTCGAGGAACGTCGAGTGCTGAGCGACGTCTTCGATCGGGTATCCGCGGTAGCGCAGGACGCCCTGGTCGCCGTCGATGAAGGTAATCGCACTCTTAGTGGACGCCGTGTTAACAAAACCCTGGTCCAACGCGGTGTAACCGGTCTGACGGGTGAGCGAGGACAAGTCGATGCTGGGGGCACCCGAGGAGGATTCCAGGACAGGGAAATCCGCTTCGCCACCTGGGTAGTGCAGCGTCACCTTGTTGTCGTCGGTCACCTGTTCCTCCTTCGCCCCGCTGGATGTTTCCGCCGTTGGGGTGGGTGTGGTCATGAAGGCTTATTTACCGCGGATAGCAGTAAACACGCCCCTTTAGCCTAGAGGACTGGGACGACCTCAGCTATCCGCTGTTTATCCCGCTGTGATTCGACGGGCAGCTGCCTCTATATCCGAGTCAGATGCGGTGAGAGCGACTCGAACGTGAGAGGCACCCGCCGGTCCATAGAAATGCCCGGGCGCGACGAGAATGCCTCGCTCGGCGAACCAGTCGACAGACTCCATACTGGAGAGGCCGTTCGTTACCCACAGATACAGCCCCGCATCACCCCCGTCGATGCTCCAGTCTGCGTCTCGCAATGCACCTTCAAGAATGCTCCGTCGGTGCAGATAGGTAGCTCTCACGACGTCAACCCCACTCGGATCACTCAACACGGCAGCAAGCGCCTGCTGAATCGGTTCGGGCATCATCAGGCCCAAATGCCGGCGAGGCAACAGAAGTTCCTGAATCAGCCGGGGATCGCCCGCCACCATCGCGGCACGGTAGCCCGCGAGATGAGACTGTTTGCTCAGCGAATACAGCGCCAGAAGCCCCGAGAGGTCACCGTTTGTCGCGGCATCAGCCAGCAACGAAGGTGAGGTGGGCGAGTCGTGCGTACCCAGGAGGGCATAACACTCGTCACTAGCGAGCACCGCACCAATTTCCCGCGCGCGAGCTACCTCGTGGCGTAGATACTCGACACCCTTCACTTCACCTGTGGGGTTGGAGGGGCTGTTCACCCACACAAGTGAGGCCTGATCGGGCCACTGCGCGGGGTCATCCTGCGCCACCACGTGCGCACCCACCAGCTGGGCACCTACCGCATAGGTGGGGTAGGCGATTTCTGGAATGACGACTGTATCTGATGGGCCCAGTCCCATGAGAAGGGGCAGAAGCCCCACCATCTCTTTGGACCCCACCGTGGGCATCACGCCTTCCGGCCCTACCGCATTAGCCCCGCGTTGTTCGTTCCACCACCGCGCCAGCACCGTGCGGGTATCCAGGGAACCCCACGCTGTGGGATAGCCCGGAGAATCAGCCGCTTCACGGAGTGCCTCTTGGGCTATGGCAGGGCTGTGGTCAACGGGTGAGCCCACCGACAGGTCGATTAGACCTTCGGGGTGGCGTTGGGCGGTCGCCTTAGCGGGCCCAAGTTCATCCCAGGGAAAGTCGGGAAGGTGGAGGGGCATGAGGTGACTACGCCTGAGGCGGTAATGCTTTCACGATCTCGTGATCGTCGTTAATCACACCCAACTTGGCGGCACCACCGGGTGATCCGATCTCACGGAAGAACTCCACGTTGGCGGTGTAGTACTCGGCCCACTGCTGGGGAACATCGTCTTCGTAGTAAATGGCCTCGACCGGGCAAACCGGCTCACAGGCGCCACAGTCGACACATTCGTCGGGGTGGATGTAGAGCATCCTCTCGCCCTCATAAATGCAGTCAACCGGGCACTCGTCGATACAGGCGCGGTCTTTCACATCCACACAGGGAAGGGCGATGATGTAGGTCACAGGTCTACTCCGAATTCTTAGGCTCAGCTTGCTCCATCGTAGCGGGGACACCTCTCAGGTCCGGCCAGCCCAGTGCCACGAGAAACACGAGAACTGTCACGCCCAAGAGCCCCCAGCCCAGCGGGTCAGACAAGATGACGTAGCCTCGGCCCATTTCAGTAGAGAGCGCGGTGACCGAAACGAACGCTCCGCCCAAGCCGATGGCCGCTCCGAGCCGGCCGCGAAACAGCAGCCTCAGCGCGGTCGCAAAGACCACCAACACGATTCCACCCACAATCAACCCCCACGGGGCGAGGAGTCGATGTTGGACCCCTACAGCGAATCCCACAAACACTCCGGCGAGAGCGAGAGCTGTGGCATAGCCGGCTTTCGCCCACCAGCGTGTACCCGGCACTTAGCTATCCAGCCGAACCATCCAGCCGTAGGGGTCTTCGGCACGGCCGTATTGGATATCAGTGAGTTTCTGGCGAAGCCCCATCGTGAGTTCACCCGCGGGTTGGTCGGGGCTTCCAATCACAAAGTCCGGACCCTTCAGCTGGCCAATCGGAGTGACCACAGCCGCCGTTCCACAAGCAAACGCTTCAACAATCTCGCCCGATTCGACGCCTGAGCGCCATTCGTCCAGGCTGACCGCCCGACGCTCGACGCTGTGACCAGCGTCTTCGGCCAGCTGCAAAATCGAGTCCCGGGTAATACCCGGAAGGATCGAGTCGGACTTTGGCGTAATCAGAGTGCCGTCTTTGGTGACCAACACAATGTTCATGCCACCGAGCTCTTCGAGGTATTTGCCTTCCACCGAGTCGAGGAAGAGCACTTGCTGGCAGCCATTGTCAGTGGCCTCGGCTTGGGCAACAAGGCTTGAGGCATAGTTGCCACCGGTCTTGGCAGCACCCGTTCCGCCGCGCCCTGCCCGGGAATAGTGGGTGGAAAGCCAGATTGAGACCGGGCTGACACCGCCTGAGAAATAGGCGCCGGCGGGGCTGGCGATGACGTAGTAGGCGACCTTCTTCGCCGCCCGCACGCCCAGGAATGCTTCTTTGGCAAACATAAAGGGCCGCAAATACAGGCTGGTTTCCGGCGCAGAAGGCACCCAGTCGCCATCGACGGCAATCAGTTGCCGCAGTGACTCCAAGAAATGCTCTTCGGGCAATTCCGGCAGGGCCATCCGAACAGCCGAGCGCTGCATTCGCTTGGCGTTTTGGTTGGGCCTGAACGACCACACCGATCCGTTTGCATGACGGTAGGCCTTCAGGCCCTCAAAGATTTCCTGGCCATAGTGCAACACCGATGCGGCGGGGTCGAGAGGAATCGGCCCGTAGGGCTGCACCCGAGGACGGTGCCAGCCACCCATCTCGGACCAGCAAATATCGACCATGTGGTCGGTGAAGACGGTGCCAAACGCTGGCTTGTCCAAAATGGCCTGACGTTCCTCCGCGCTCCGAGGTGATTCGTTCGGGGTGACCTGAAACACCAGATCTTTCGGGGCCATTTGAAGGGGGATTGTCATAGGGTCCATCCTGAAAAACACACGTGGGTTGTGGGTAGCCTAGCGCCCCCGACTGGCTCGATGCGCCCAGTAATTAGGCGAGAGCAGAGCGAATCGCCGCGCCTATTTCTTTGGTGGATCGGGTCGCGCCCCCGCGAGTTGCCAAGTCTTTATCGATTGCCCGCTGAAGGTTCAGCCCCTGCTCACGGTGACCCAAATGCTCCAACATAATGACCATCGAGAGGATCGCGGCAGTGGGGTCCGCGATGCCCTTGCCCGCGATATCGGGGGCAGAACCATGGACGGGTTCAAACATGCTGGGGAAATTTCCTTCGGGGTTGATATTGCCCGAGGCAGACAGACCAATCCCACCGCCTATGGCGGCGGCCAAATCGGTGATGATGTCGCCGAAGAGATTGTCGGTGACGATCACATCGAATCGGGAAGGGTTAGTGACCATGAAAATAGTCGCTGCGTCGACGTGCAGGTAGTCGACAATCACTTCGGGAAACTCTTCACTCACCCGATCGACAGTGCGCTGCCACAGGGAACCGGCAAACCCTAAAACATTCGTCTTGTGCACGAGTGTCAGTTTCTTGCGTCGAATCATCGCCGTGTGAAAGGCGTAGCGGACTACGCGCTCCACCCCAAAGGCCGTGTTGACCGACACTTCGGTCGCCACTTCCTGTTCGGTGTCTCGTCGGATGACTCCGCCATTTCCCACGTAGGGACCTTCGGTACCTTCGCGGACCACCACAAAGTCGACCTCGCCCGGTTCAGCCAAAGGCGACGCCACCCCCTCTGACAGCCGGGTCGGACGAAGATTCACATAGTGGTCAAACTCAAATCGGAGCTTCAAGAGCAGGCCGCGTTCGACCACACCGGCGGCGAGGCGGGGGTCTCTCGGGTCTCCGCCTACCGCACCCAACACCAGCGCGTCGTGGTCGGCGAGTTTTGTGAGGGTCTCATCGCGCAGGACTTTGCCCGTTTCGAGAAAGTGTCCAGCACCCAGTGGGTAGGGGGTCTGTTCAATATCGAGGGTGCCTGCGAGCGCAACCGAAAGTGTCTCTATTGCTTCGGCAGTCACTTCCGGACCGATACCGTCACCGGCAATAACACCGAGGTTCAGCGTGGCCACTTTTCCCCCTACAACTCGACTATTTCGATAGCTTTCATCACTCGAGCGTCAATTGCGTGAGCGACTCGCTCAAGAATCTCGTCGTCTACTCGACTATCCACCGTCAACACGCTCAGAGCCTCACCACCCGCGCTTTCTCGGGCAATCTGCATCCCAGCAATGTTGATCGAGTGTTCGCCAAATTCTTTTCCATAGATTGCGACAATTCCGGGACGGTCGCTATAAATCATGACGATGTGGTGCTCCGCGATGGGGACTTCCACCTCATAGCCGTTGATTTCCACGATCTTCTGCACCTGCTTGGGCCCCATCAAGGTTCCCGAGACCGACATGGTGCGCCCATCGCCCAACACGCCCTTGATGGTGAGGAGGTTGCGGTAGGCGGGCGATACTTCGTCAGAGTGCATCGTGACATCCACCCCGCGTGATTCAGCGAGGAGGGGTGCGTTGACGTAGCTCACCTTTTCACTCACGATGCGCTGGAAGATTCCCTTGAGAGCAGCGAGTTTCAGCACGCTCACATCGTGTTCGACAATCTCACCGCGCACCTCAATTGCGACCGAGGAGAGCGAACTATCGGCTAACCCGATGAAGATTTGGCCGAGTTTTTCCATCAGACCAATACCGGGCCGCACCGATTCGTGAATCACGCCACCCGCCACGTTGACAGCGTCTGGAACCAGTTCGCCTTCAAGTGCGAGTTTCACCGAA